>Ga0209328_10000126_pt1 | contig 15599 bp, 14 predicted proteins | sample JacPinW_OM3H0_M1_FD_187954 | JGI IMG/M metagenome (GOLD analysis project Ga0209328, IMG submission 187954) | Forest soil microbial communities from Algoma, Ontario, Canada - Jack Pine, Ontario site 1_JW_OM3H0_M1 (SPAdes) (version 2) | ecosystem: Environmental > Terrestrial > Soil > Boreal... | reverse complement strand
GTCTACGAGACCAAGGACGGGGAGTACGTCTCGATCGGCTCGATCGAGCCGCAATTCTATGCGCTGCTGCGCCAGCACGCGGGCCTAACGGAGGCCGATTTCGACGCGCAGATGGACCGCAATGCCTGGCCCGCGCTGAAGCAGAAGCTGGTCGAGGTGTTCAAGACAAAAACCCGCGACGAGTGGTGCAAGATCATGGAAGGCACCGACATCTGCTTCGCACCGGTCCTGACCATGAAAGAGGCGCCGCACCATCCGCACATGGCGGCAAGAAATATTTTTGTCGAGCGCCACGGCGTAACGCAGCCCGCCCCCGCGCCGCGCTTTTCACGCACGCCGTCGGCGATCCGCGAGGCGGAGACGGCGGATATTGCGGGGCTGACGCGGGAGTGGAAGAAACCGTAGCAACCATCGTCGTCCCGGCGAACGCCGGGACCCATAACCACCGATGTTGGCTATGGAAGGGAACGCGGCCCCAGCTTCGCACCACACGAAGATTCGTGGTTATGGGTCCAGGCTCAAGGCCGGGACGACGTAGATTTTTCCGTCGCGTCGTCCCGGAATGACGAAGCCTACGCCGCGTCCACCTTCAGCACGCCCCTGCGAATCTGATCTTCCTCGATCGATTCGAACAGCGCCTTGAAATTACCCTCGCCAAAACCGTCGTCGCCTTTGCGCTGGATGAATTCGAAGAAGATCGGCCCGATCGCATTCGCCGAGAAAATCTGCAGCAGCACTTTTGTCTGGCCGCCATCGACCACGCCTTCGCCGTCGATCAGGATACCGTCGCGTTTCAGGCGCCCGACGTCCTCGCCGTGCTTCGGCAGCCGCGCGTCGATCTTCTCGAAATAGGTCTCCGGCGGTGACGGCATGAACGGCAATCCGGCATCGCGCAGCGTCTCGACCGTGCGATAAATGTCCTTGGCGCCGCAGGCGATGTGCTGGATGCCCTCGCCGCGATAGATGCTGAGATATTCCGCGATCTGGCCGGAGGAGCCGGCGTCCTCGTTGATTGGAATCCGGATTTTGCCGTCGGGGCTGGTCAGCGCGCGGGAGAACAGGCCGGAGGCGCGGCCCTCGATATCGAAGAAACGAATCTGGCGGAAGTTGAACAGCTTTGCGTAGAATGAGGTCCAGACATCCATGCGGCCACGATGGACATTGTGGGTGAGGTGATCGAGGTAAAAAAGTCCGGCGCCTTCGGGGCGCGGATTCTTTTCGCCCAACCACTCGAACTCGGCATCGTAAGCCGAGCCCTTGGCGCCGTAGCGATCGACGAAATAAAGCAAACTGCCGCCGATGCCCTTGATGGCGGGAACATCGAGCGTCCTTTGCGCGGAGGGAATATCGGCGGCTTCCGCGCCGAGCGAGAGCGCGCGTGCATAGGCCGCCTTCGCGTCGACAACGCGAAACGCCATCGACGGCGCGCACGGCCCGTGTGCGGCGACAAACGCAAAACCATGAGTGCCCGGTTCTTCGTTGACGAGGTAGTTGATGTCGCCCTGACGATAGACCGTGATCTTCTTGGTCTTGTGCCGCGCGACCGCCACAAAACCCATCAACTTGAACAGCGCGTGCAACGCTTCGGGATTGGGATGGGCGTATTCGACGAACTCGAAGCCGTCGGTGCCCATCGGATTGTCGGCTGAAATCGTCGCCGGCGGCGCGTCGTGCGGAAACGGACCCATCGTTATCTCCCTGAATTGCCGGTGTGGATTCTCAACCATTCCATCCACAAAGTGCATGCAAAATGGCTCATGCTTTGTTACAATCATGCACGGTTTGTGCACAAAAATGGCATTTCGCGCATGATACCCGTAGACACCTTCGACCTCAAAATATTGAGCGCGCTGCAGGATGACGGCCGCCTGACCAACCAGCAACTGGCTGACGCCGTCGGCCTGTCGGCCTCGCAATGTTCGCGGCGGCGGATGCGGCTGGAGGAAGACGGAGTGATATCGGGCTATCACGCGGATCTCGCGAGCGAAGCGCTCGGCTTCAACGTCATCGCCTTCATCCACATCACGCTCGCGACCCATTCGCCCGATAATGCCAAGCGGTTCCGCGCGCTGGTCAACCGCGTCGACGACATCCAGGAGGCCTACTCGCTGACCGGCGACGCCGATTATGTGTTGAAAGCCGTGCTGCGCGATCTTAAGAGCCTGTCCGACATCGTCAACAACGTGTTGATGCCGCACCAGAGCGTGGCGCATGTGCGCTCCTCGATTGTGCTGGACCGGCTGAAGGAGAGTTCAAAACTGCCGCTGAAGAAGTAGGTTCCGTCATTTCGGGGCGCCGCACTGCGGCGAGCCCGGAATGACGAGGTTGAGATTTACCGGACGCGTCCGAAATCGAGGGAGATTTGTCATTCGAATCGGGCGGCGGATTTGCAATGATCCGCTCCTCCAACGCGGTGAGACCACCATGGCGCTGCAACTTCGGCCGAACTGCGAATATTGCGACAAGGACCTGCCGCCGAACGCGACGGATGCGCGCATCTGCACTTTCGAGTGCACCTTCTGCGCCGACTGCGTCGAGACCAAGCTGCACAATGTTTGCCCGAACTGCGGCGGCGGTTTTGTGCCCCGGCCGATCAGGCCCGCGAGGGAATGGCGGCCGGGACTAACGATCGCGCAGCGGCCGCCGTCAGACAAGCGCGTGCACTTGTCCTACAATCTCGACGACATTGCGCAGCATTCGGCACGGATCAGGAACATTCCGCCGGAGGAACGCTGAGCTCCCTCAAGCCTCTTTGCGAGGGCGAGGAAAGTCACTCCGCCGGCAAAATCGTCCCCTCGACTTCCCCAAAACCAACGCGATACCCGTCGCCCTGGCACCAGCCGCGCATCACAAGCGAATCGCCGTCTTCGAGGAAGGCGCGTTTTACGCCGCCGACAAACTCCAGCGGCTCGGTGCCGTTCCAGGAGATTTCCAAAAGACTGCCGCGCTGGCTTTTTTCCGGGCCGGAGATGGTGCCGCTGCCTAAGAGATCGCCGACATTCATGGCGCAGCCAGAGGAAGCGTGATGCACGAGTTGCTGCACTGAGGACCAGTACATGTATTTGAAATTGGTACGGCAGATGCGCAAACCATCGTTCATCGGCGCGGCGCGCAGACTGACATCGAGGGTGAGATCGTAATTGTTCGGCTGCGTCTGCCGCAGGTAAGGAAGCGGCATCGGATCCTGCTCCGGTCCATGCAGGCGGAACGGCTCCAGCGCCTCGCGCGTCACAATCCACGGGCTGATCGAGGTCGCAAACGCCTTGGCCTGGAACGGGCCAAGCGGCACATATTCCCATTGCTGGATGTCGCGCGCGCTCCAGTCGTTCAACAATACAAAGCCGAAGATCATCTTCTCGGCCCGGCTTTCGCTGAGCATCTCGCCCATCGGCGACGGCTGCCCGATCACGACACCCATTTCGAGTTCGAAATCGAGCCGCTTGCAGGGGCCGAAACTCGGCACCTCCACATTCGGCGGCTTTAGCTGCCCGTGCGGCCGGCGCACTTTTGTGCCGGAGACCACGACGGTGGACGCGCGGCCGTTATAGCCGATCGGCATGTGCAGCCAGTTCGGCTGCAGCGCGCTGTCCTTGCCACGGAACATCACGCCGACATTGGTGGCGTGCTCTTTCGACGAATAGAAATCGGTGTAGCCGGAGACCGCGATCGGCATATGTAGTTTTGCATTTGCCATCGGCACCAGAGCGCGTTCGCGCAGCTCGTCATTCTCGCGCAGTTCAGGATGGTCGTGCCGCAGCAATTCGCTGATCCGCGCGCGGGTCTGCGACCACACCTTCTGCCCCAGCGCCATGAACGGATTAAGCGTCGGGCCTGCGAAGATGCCGAGCGGGCCGACATCGAGCCTGGAGTTCTGCTCGAGCTCCCAGAGATCGAGCACATAGTCGCCGATCGCGACGCCGACGCGCGGCGCGAGGCCGTCCTTGGACGAGAACACGCCGTAAGGGAGATTCTGGATCGGGAAGTCGGAGGTGGGATCGACCGGGATGAAGGAGCGGAGCGAGGGATCGTTGGGATGGGGCATGGAATTCTCCGATCGAAAACTCGTCATGCCCGGGCTTGACCCGGGCATCATCATCTAACGAAGAGCGATGGATCGCCGGGTCAAGCCCGGCGATGACAGCTAGAGCGAAATCTTAAGGCCTATTCGGATCGAACCGCTTTTCCAGCCCCTTCCAGCAATCCGAATAATCATCCTGCAGCGTCGGCGAGTTCGCGGCGTGCGCGGTGACGCGTTGCGGATAGCGCGTCTCGAACATGAAGGCCATGGTGCCGGTCAGCTTCACCGGCTTTAACTCTAAATTGCTGGCGTGATCGAATGCCTCGCGGTCGGGGCCGTGCGGCAGCATGCAATTGTGCAGGGAGATGCCGCCGGGCGTAAACCCTTGCGGCTTGGCGTCGTAGACGCCGTAGATCAATCCCATGAACTCCGACATGATGTTCATGTGATACCACGGCGGCCGAAACGTGTTTTCCGCAACCAGCCAGCGCTCCGGGAAAATCACAAAATCGATGTTCGCGGTGCCGGCGGTTTCCGACGGCGAGGTCAGCACGGTAAAAATCGACGGATCGGGATGATCGAAGCTGATGGCGCCGACCGGCGAGAATGTGCGGAGATCGTATTTGTAGGGCGCGTAATTGCCGTGCCAGGCCACCACATCGATCGGCGAATGCGGCAGCGTGGTCACAAACAGCGAGCCGCCCCATTTCACGAAAAGTTCGGTCGGGGCGTCCTTGTCTTCATAGGCCGCCACTGGCGTCAGGAAATCGCGCGCATTGGCGAGGCAATTGGCGCCGATCGGGCCGCGCTCCGGCAGCGTGAAGGCGCCGCCGTAATTCTCGCAGAGATACGCGCGCGCCGGGCCGTTCGGAATTTCGACACGGAATTTTACGCCGCGCGGGATCACGACGATCTCGCCAGGCTCGGCGTCGATCCGGCCGAACTCGGTGACAAACCGCAAATTGCCCTGCTGCGGCACGAACAGCATCTCGCCATCGGCATTGTAAAAATGCTGGTCGACCATCGATTTGGTGATCAGCACGACATGCGCGGCCATGCCGGCTTGCGTATTGACGTCGCCCGCGGTGGTCATGGTCTGCACGCCCTGCAGGAATGTCTTTTCGTCTTTCGGGATCGGCGCCGGATCCCAGCGCAATTGCGCGATCGGCAGATCGACCTCGTGGCACGGTGCGGAACGCCACAGCCCGGCGTCGACTTTCGCAAAGCGGCCGGAATGTTTTACCGACGGCCGGATGCGATACAGCCAGGAGCGCTCGTTGCTGCCGCGCGGCGCCGTGAACGGCGAGCCCGAGAGCTGCTCAGCGTAGAGCCCGTAAGCCGCGCGCTGCGGCGAGTTTCGGCCGATCGGCAGCGCGCCGGGCAATGCCTCGGTCTCAAAGCTGTTACCGAAGCCGGACATGTAGCCCGGCGTGATATTGACGGAGCTCCTGGAGATCACATCGGGCGAGGTGTTGATATTCATGGTCATCCTCCTCCTTGCAGGGCGGCCCACATTTCCCGGTCACGCTTGTCGGTCCAGATTACGGGGTCGTCGATCCCGGAAGCCTCGTCGAACGCGCGCGAGACATTGAAGGGCAGGCAGTGCTCGTAGATCGCGAATTTTGAAAACTTTGGGTCCATCACCTCGCGGGTCGACGCCATCGTCTCCTTGAGATCGCGACCCTTTGCCACTGCGGTTTCGGCCGCGCCATAGAGCGACGTGACAAAGTCGCGCGTCATCGCGATCGCTTCGCGCCCCGTCGCGATGCCCTTGAGCGCATCGCCACGGCCGGGCGCGATCGCCTTCGGATTGAAGGCGCGGATTTCGTTCAAGGTCGCCGGCCATTCGCGCAGATGCGCATCGCCGCAATAGCAGGCCGAATGATATTCGATCAAATCGCCGGAAAACATCACTTCCGCATCCGGCACCCAGGCGACGATATCGCCTGAGGTATGTCCGGCGCCGAGCTGCATCAACCGCACCTCGCGCTTGCCCAGATAAATCGACATCTCGCCTTCAAAAGTCAGCGTCGGCCAGGTCAGGCCGGGAATGCTCTGCGCATCCTGGAACAATCGCGGAAAGCGGCCATATTCGGAATCCCAATCCTGCTGGCCACGCTCTTCCACCAACCGGTAAGTTTCCTGCGAGGCGATGATGCCTTGCGCCTTGTAGGCGGAGGCGCCGAGCACCCGCACCGCGTGATAATGCGACAGCACGACATATTTGACCGGCTTGTCGGTGACGCTGCGCACCCGCTCGATCACTTTATTCGCCATCGCAGGAGTAGCCTGGGCGTCGAACACCAGGCAGCCATCGTCGCCGACGATGACCGCCGAATTGGGATCGCCCTCGGCGGTGAAGGCATAGAGATCGGTACCGATCTCGGAGAAGGTGATTTTCTTCTCCGCCATGTCTGTCGTGGATGCGAAACCTTTTGTCATGAATTCAGTCCCTTTAGGCTTATTATTGTTGCTGCTGTTGCTGCTGCTGGTTCGCGTCGATCATTCGCCGCTTGGCGAGCACGATGGCTTCGCGCAGCACATCGAGATCGCCGATGTGATTGGCGAGGATCAAGACCAGCGCCGCGTCGAGCTCGGCGCTTTGTTCGTCGGAGAGTCCGCGATGCGCCTCGACGACAGCGCGGAATGCATCGTCCGGTTTTGCAAAGTTCGAAGCGGTAGACAGCGCCATTTTTCAAACCTCAGTTGATGCCTGCGGCACGCGCCAAGGCGGCGTTGAGCGCCGATCGTGTCGGGTGCCGAAACCGCGCCGCGACATAACCGTCAGGCCTCAGCAGATACGCCGTGCCGGGCTCGGCATCGTAGCGCGCGCCGGCGAGACCCCCAGCATCGACAAAACCATCGTCGCCGCCGATACGGACCACGCCGATCTCATCGGGCACATCCACCGCAGCGCCATTGCAAAACTCGAGCAGCGTGAACCGCGTTCCCGCCTTGATGAAGGCATCGGTCAAATAGATCGCATCGCCTGTGCGCGCGGCAACCGGCGCATCCGGCATCGAAGCGCCGGGCCGCGGGCCGCCGCGCCAGGTGTCGCAATCACCGGTCGAGAGCGCCGAATCATAGACCGAGGGGACCGAAAGTCGTCCGCCATTAATCATGCGCTTGCCGAATTCGGTTTCCTTCGCAAGCGCCAGCACCGCCTTGCGCAACCGCGCTTCCTGGCGCGAGACGGGCGCCATGAAATCGGTCGAGCGCGTCGATTCCCGGATGTTTTCATCCGCCGCCGCGCTGCGCTCGCTGTGATAACTCTCGAGCAATAATTCCGGCGACGTTCCCCTCAGCAGGCGGTCGAGTTTCCACGCCAGATTCTCGGCGTCTTCCAGCCCGGAATTGGCGCCGCGTGCGCCGAACGGCGAGACCTGATGGGCGGCATCGCCGGCAAAGATCACGCGGCCGTGGATGAATTTATCCATCCGGCGGCACTGAAATTTATAGAGCGATATCCATTCGAACTCGAATTTCTCGTGACCCAACATGCGCGCGATCCGCGGCCGCACGTTTTCGGGGCGCTTCTCGACCACGGGATCCGCATCCGGATTGAGCTGCAGATCGATCCGCCAGATATCGTCCGGCTGCTTGTGCAACAGCGCCGAGCGTCCGGTATGGAACGGCGGATCGAACCAGAACCAGCGCTCGGTCGGGAATTCCGCGCTCATCCGCACGTCGGCAATCAGGAACTGATCCTCGAACATTTTGCCTGAAAATTCCGCGCCGACCATTTGCCGCAACGACGATCGCGCGCCGTCGCAGGCGATAACGTAGCTCGCACACAGAAGGTAAGGCCCGTCCGGCGTCTCGATGGTCAGCACGACACCGTCATTGCGCTGCTCCAGCCCCGTCACCTTGTTGCGCCAGCGCAGATCGATCGCGGAAAATTCCTGTACGCGATCCACCAGATAGGCTTCGGCGTAAAACTGTTGCAGGTTGATGAAAGCGGGCCGCTTGTGGCCCTGCTCGGGGAGCAAATTGAACTGATAGAGCAGCGAAGCGCCGTGAAAGATCTTGCCGACGCTCCACACCACGCCCTTGTCGACCATGCGCTGTCCTGCGCCGAGCCGGTCCCAATATTCCAGCGAGCGTTTCGAGAAGCAGATCGCGCGCGACCCCTCGCCGATCCGGTCGGCGTCATCGAGCAGCACCACGCTTTGGCCGCGTTGCGCGAGATCAATCGCAAGCGAAAGCCCGACCGGACCCGCGCCGACCACCACGACGGGATGCCATGCCGCGTCGCCATCTCCCCTCGCCTGATCGGCGTGGCGGCGGTAGCCAAACTGGACTTTGGATTGCTGCGCCATGGGCTTAACCTTGCGACTAGCCAAGGGATCGCGACCGGCCTAAGATAGTCGCATCTGCAACTATCTAAACGCCAGCAACGTTGCGGCGTCAACTCAATTTGGAGCGATTTTTGCCAAAAGCGTTTTTAAGCGATGAGGGCACCGGTTCGCGTGAAGAAAACGCGGCGAAAAAGCGCTCCAGGCTGGACCTCTTCAAGTTCGTGCCGTTCCGCCTGAACCGGCTGGCGGCCGAGGTTTCTGCCGCGCTTTCAAGCGAATACCAGGCGCGTTACGGATTGGACATTCCGGAATGGCGGGTGCTGGCGACGCTCGGTTTTCGCAACGACGCGTGCAGCGCGCAATACATCGCTTATTGCACCCGGACCCACAAATCCACCATCAGCCGCGCGGTGACGGCGCTGATGGGCCGGCAACTGGTGGAGCGCGTCGAAAATGCAGACGACCGCCGCGAATACCGCCTGCGCCTGACACGCAAAGGCGAGACGCTCTATGCGGAACTGATCCCGCGCCTGTTGCGGCGGGAGCAGGAGATTCTTTCGTGCCTCTCGGCGCAGCAACGGCAGGAGTTTGCGACGCTGCTCGGCAAGATCGAGCAGAGCCTCGATCTGGTGCAGACCAGTAAGGAAGCGGATGCGAAAGAGGCGTATTGAGCGCCAACTCCCTCCCCGTCATTGCAATGACGAATGGAAAGCCCCGGGATGACTGCGAGGCGGTCACTTCGCCGCCGTCACCACGATCTCCACGATATGCGGCGGTTCGAGCTCGACCCCGAGGCAGGCGCGCATCGGTGGATTTTTGGTATCGACCCATTCGTCCCAGGCGCGGTTCATCTCGCCCTTGCGCTTCATGTCGCTGATATAGACGATCGCGGTGAGGATCTTGCTCTTGTCCGAGCCGCACAGCTTAAGGCTCTCGTCGATGCGCGCCAGCGCTTTCACGCTCTGCTCATACATCGAGGGAGTGACGGGATCCGGCGCGACCGCGACAGTGAACACAAGGTCGTCGTGAACGACGGCGCGGCTGCGGGTCGGCGTAAGGCCGGGAAAGCGGCCGATCATGGCGACCTCGCGAACGAGCGCGTTGGCGCCAGGTGCAAGGCATACGCATCGACCTTATCGCTGGCGCGCGGATAGATTTCGGTCACGATCGGATCGTGCCCGGGAATGATGCGGTCGGGATCGCCGGCGAGACGCTCGACGATTTCCCAGCCCACGCACATGTCGCCGAGATTGTAAACGATCGGAAACGGACTGCGGCGATGCATGTTGGCGTAAAAATGCGACGCGTCCGACGCCAGCACCACCGGTCCCCGCGCGGTCTCGACCCGCACCACCTGCAAGCCGTCGGAATGGCCACCGACCCGATGCAGCGTCACGCCCGGCGCGACCTCGCCATCGCCACTGTGAAACGTCACGCGCTCGCTGAACACGTGGCGGACCATCAGCGTGACATGCTCAACCGAAAACGGATGCCGCAGCTGCCCAAAGCACATGCAACGCCCGGTGGCGTAGCTCATCTCTCGGTCCTGCAGATGAAACCGCGCGTTCGGAAACTGATCGAGGTTGCCGGCATGATCGTAGTGCAGATGGGTGACGACGACGTCCTTGATCGTATTCGCGCCAACGCCGAAACGCGCCAGCGCCTCGACCGGGTTGAGCGTCAATTTGCGGTTTCGCAATTGCGCCTCAGTCGCGTTGAAGCCGGTATCGACCAGAATATCGCGGCCGCCTCCTCTGATCAGCCAGACGAAATAATCGAGGTCTTGCGCCGTGGTCTCATGTGGATCCGGCAGCAGAAAATTCAGCTGCGGCGTGCGCGGCGACATCGTCGCATAGCGGATGGCGTAGATTGCGTAGACGTTTCCCATAGGTCACACTTTTGGTTGCAAGCTTTTTCCAGTTGCCGCACCAAGCCATCTCGGTCCGCAAAGGTCAAACCCCCACGGGCTGGTTCCGGACGGACGGCAATCATTCCGGACTTACTCGGCTCGAAGATACAATGACGGCCCTCAATGTGAGATACGTCACATTTCAAAACGACCCTGAAAAATATGCACGCCCTCTGCGTGCCGCCGATCGACGCCGCATCGGGCTCGCCCGCGCGGGGCGCGCGTGGCCGGGGCGCGAGAACGGGAAATTCCGAACGCGCTTCCGCGCAGCAATTGAAAGTTTTGTTGCGGTTAATTGACGCGCTTGGTGGCTGGCTTTGCAGACGGTTGACAGGCCTTGCGGGCCCGGTTTGATAATGCGGATTGCGTAGAGTAAGGTCGCCGAGGCGCAAGCTGGGATCGGCGCCCTGTTGGCTGGACCGCCGTGATATGAGACTTCGCCTCGCATGAGACTTCGCCTCGCATTGCTTGTGACCTTGATTTTATCGGTCGCGATTTTGTCGGTCGCACCCGCCGTTCCGTGCTTTGCCGCGGACCGCTTTGCGCTTGTGATCGGCAACGCGAAATATCCCGACGCCGAGGCGCCGCTCAAGGAGCCGGTCAACGACGCCCGCGAAGTCGCCGACGAACTCAAGCGCGACGGCTTCAACGTCGAGGTCGGAGAAAATCTGACCGGCGACGCGATGCGGCGTGCGTTCGATAAGCTCTACGGCCGCATCAAGCCCGGCTCCGTCGCGCTGGTGTTCTTTAGCGGCTTTGGCGTCCAGTCCAGCCGCCAAAGCTATATGATCCCGGTCGACGCGCAGATCTGGACCGAACCCGATGTCCGCCGCGACGGCTTCAGCCTGGAGACGATCCTAAGCGAGATCAACAATCGCGGCGCCGGCGTCAAGATCGCCCTGATCGATGCCAGTAGGCGCAACCCGTTCGAGCGCCGGTTCCGAAGCTTTTCGGCAGGTTTGGCGCCGGTGATTGCGCCGAACGGTACGCTGGTGATGTATTCGGCCGCGCTCTCTTCGGTCATCTCCGACAATGGCGGCGACCGCAGCCTGTTCGTGCAGGAGCTGCTAAAGGAAATCCGCGTTCCCGACTTGATGGCCGAAGAGACGCTCAACCGCACCCGCCTCGGCGTCACCCGCGCCTCGCGCCAAGAGCAGGTGCCCTGGATTTCGTCCTCTCTGGCCGAGGATTTTTCGTTTATCCCCGGTACGGGCGGCCCGCGGCCAACGGTTCAGCCGCTGCCGGCACCCGGCCCCGTGGCGACGCTTCCGCAGCAACCGACCCCCGCTCCACCGTTGCCGCGCGTCGATCCGTTGCCGCCACCGCCGCGCGTTGACCCGTTGCCGCCGCCACCGCCGGCAAAGATCGAAGTTCCGCCTCCTGTGGTCGACCAGCCGGCGGAAAAGAAGGATGAGCTCGCGCTTGCCGACGACCCGACGATCAAGAGCCTGACCGCCAAGCTCGCAGATAACCCCGAAGATCAGAACGCGCTTTACCGGCGTGGACAGGTCTATGCCAGCAAGGGTGCGTATAGCCTCGCGATCCGCGACTTCGATGACACCATCCGGCTCAACCCGAAGGACGTGGAGGCCTACAACAACCGCTGCTGGGCACGGACCGTGATCGGCGACCTGCAGGCTGCGCTAAAGGATTGCAACGAGGCGCTTCGGCTGCGCCCGAATTTCGTCGATGCCCTCGACAGCCGCGGCCTGGTCAACCTCAAGAGCGGACTGAGCAAAAACGCCATTGCCGATTTTGACGCCGCCCTGAAGATCAATCCGAGATTGACCTCGTCGCTGTACGGCCGGGGCCTTGCCAAGCAGCGTAATGGCTCGATTTCGGAGGGCGAACTGGATATAAACAACGCCAAGGCCATGGATCCAAATATTGTTAAGGAATTCGCCAGTTACGGGGTACGTTGACGATTATTTGAGAACAGGGGCGGCGCCTCCTTAAGCCCATCCTCGAACCCCCGGGCTGGCACCAGCGACATATAGGTAAGGTAAGTAGGCTTGCAGGCAGGCAGCACGGCCGCGACCGATGGGTGACCAATTTTCGAGCGGCCCTTTTTGCAAATTAATTGGAACCGCGCGGGCAGCGCAGGAGGGACTGGCAATGTCAAACATGGTTGGAAGGGGAAAGTTCATCGCTATCGTTTCGGTTCTGACGATTGGCGCCGCGCTTACGTTTGGCGTGGCGACGGCGATCGCCGGCGATGATGTCACCGAGGATCAAATCCTGAAGGCGCTGGCGCCGGCCAAGAAGCCCCTGACCCGGGGCCTCTCGGCAGGTCCGAAGGTCGATCCGGCGGTTGCTGCCGAGCAAGGGCAGTTTGTCCAGAAAATCCGTGGCCGACCGACCCGATCGCTCTCGGTCACCGAGCGCGAGGAAATCGCCACCATCGTTCAGGACAAACCGAAGATCGATCTCGAAATCAACTTCGACTACAATTCAGCTGACATCAGCACGAAGTCACTGCCTTCCGTGCAGGCGCTGGGGCGCGCGCTGACCAATCCTGACTTGAAGGGCTCGACCTTTGTGGTCGCCGGACACACCGATGCCGCCGGCGGCGAGGCCTACAACCAGGACCTCTCCGAGCGCCGCGCCGACTCGATCAAGAAATATCTGGTCGACAAATACGGCATTACCGGCTCCGACCTCGTGACCGTCGGATACGGCAAGAGCAAGCTCAAGGACGCGGCTAACCCGCTGTCAGAAGTCAACCGCCGCGTGCAGGTGGTCAATATGGAAAACAAGTCAACCGCGTCCAAGTAGAGCGGTCGTGGCACCGGTTGAGGTTCAGCAGCTCCCAAGCGTCCCGCGGCCCTGCGGGACGCTTGTTGGTTTCGAAAGCGAGCTGTTTTTCTCCGTCATTGCGAGGAGCCAACGGGTCGCGCGAATGCGCGCCCGCCCGATGACAGGCTCAGCGACGAAGCAACCCAGCACTTGCTTCGCCGGTCCGGATTGCTTCGCTTGCGCCCGCAATGACTGTATAAAGTCGCTTATCGTATTTCCTGCGTAGGTCTGGATTGATCCGGCGATGAACCTCTCCGAATACCTCAAGCCTGCGATGGCGGTGGTCTTCTTCGCGGCACTCGGTGGCGCATGGTACTGGTTCGAGCATCGTCCGCACCCCGAGGAAAAGGAGACGTCGAGCAACGCGCTTGTCGTGGTGACGAAATCCACCCATGCCTGTTTCTCGGACTCGGTACGCGTCACTGGATTCGTCGTGCCGCGCAGGGAAGCCGTGGTCGGGGTCGATCAGGAAGGATCCAAGGTTTCGGAGGTTCTGGTCCGCGAAGGTGACACGGTCACCGACAATCAGGAGCTGGCCCGGCTGACCCCGCCGCCGGCACAGCCCGGCGCCCAGGGAGCCGGCGGCGGAAGGCCACCCCCGACGTCCCTGCGGGCTCCGGCTCCCGGCCTCGTCACCGAGGTCAAGACCATCGCCGGCGCGCCGGCCTCACCCCAGGCCGGACCGATGTTCCGGATTTCCGTCAACAACGAAATCGAACTCGATGCCCAGGTTCCGAGCGTTCATTTGCTCAAACTCAATCCAGGAGCGAACGCACGGATCAGCCGGGATAACGGGCCGGACCTTTTCGGACGCGTCAGGCTGATTTCGCCGCAGATCGATCGCGCAACCCAGCTCGGCCATGTCAGGATTTCGCTGACCAGCAATCCGACACTCAAGGTCGGGATGTTTGCCCGCGCCAACATCGACGCCCAGCACAGTTGCGGTGTCGCGATCCCGCGTACCGCCATTGACCATCTGACCGTTCAGGTGGTCAAAGGGAATACGGTTGAGACGCGAAATGTTCGGGTCGGGCTGGTGTCCGACACGAGCACCGAAATCCTTGGAGGCCTCGACGTTGGCGAAATCGTCGTGAACGACGCCGGCTCTTCGCTGCATGACGGCGACCAGATCAAGACCACGTTCGCCGAGGACCTCGATCGCACGACGCGGGTACGCTGATGGCACTCAATATCTCGGCATGGTCGATCCGAAATCCGCTGCCTTCGATCGTGTTTTCGATCATCCTGTTGGTGCTCGGCTGGGTCAGCTTTACAAAACTCGCGGTGACGCGGCTGCCGTCGGCCGATATCCCCGTCATCTCGGTCGCGGTATCGCAGTTCGGTGCGGCGCCGGCGGAACTTGAATCGCAAGTTACAAAGACCATCGAAGACGGCGTTTCCGGCGTCGAGGGCGTGCGGCATATTTCATCCTCGATCACCGACGGATTGTCGCTGACGACGATCCAGTTCGCGCTCGAGACCAACACCGATCGGGCGCTGAACGACGTCAAGGACGCCGTCACCCGCGTCCGCTCTAACCTGCCGCAAAACGTCACCGAGCCCCTGATCCAGCGCGTCGACGTGATCGGCCTGCCGATCGTCACTTACGCGGCGATCTCGCCCGGCAAGACGCCGGAGCAATTGTCCTATTTCGTCGACGACGTGGTCAAACGCGCGCTGCAGGGCGTGCGCAACGTCGCCCAGGTCGAGCGCATCGGCGGTGTCGAGCGCGAGATTTTGGTTTCGCTCGATCCCGACCGGCTGCAGGCCGCGGGGCTGACCGCGGTCAATGTCAGCCAGAGCCTGCGCGGCACCAATGTCGATCTTGCCGGCGGCCGTGCCGAAATCGGCAGGAACGATCAGGCGATCCGTACGCTCGCCGGCGCCAAGACGCTGAACGATCTCGCCGGCACCATGATCCCGCTGTTCGGCGGCGGCGAAGTGCGGCTCGACGATCTCGGTACCGTCACCGATACCATCGCCGACCGCCGGACGTTTGCCCGCTTCAACGGCGAGCCGGTGGTGGCGCTCGGTATCAAGCGTTCCAAGGGCGCCAGCGACGTGGTGGTCGCCGCCGCCGTGCAGAAGCGGATCGACGACCTCAAGGTCCGCTATCCCGACGTCGACCTGAAACTCATCGACACCTCGGTGGAGTTTACAAAAGGCAATTACGAAGCCGCGATCTCGACCCTGTTCGAAGGCGCCATTCTCGCCGTCGTCATCGTGCTGTTGTTCCTGCGCGACATCCGCGCCACCATCATCGCGGCGATCTCGTTGCCGCTGTCGATCTTCCCGGCGTTCTGGGCGATGGACATTTTGGGATTTTCGCTGAACCTGGTCAGCTTTCTCGCCATCACGCTTTCAACCGGTATTCTGGTCGACGACGCCATCGTCGAGATCGAGAACATCGTGCGCCATATGCGGATGGGCAAATCGCCCTACCGCGCGGCGCTGGAAGCCGCCGATGAAATCGGCCTTGCCGTCATAGCTATCTCGCTCACGATCATTGCGATCTTCACGCCCGCGAGCTTCATGTCCGGCATCGCCGGGCAGTTCTTCAAGCAGTTCGGCATCACGG
>Ga0209328_10000121_pt1 | contig 15681 bp, 14 predicted proteins | sample JacPinW_OM3H0_M1_FD_187954 | JGI IMG/M metagenome (GOLD analysis project Ga0209328, IMG submission 187954) | Forest soil microbial communities from Algoma, Ontario, Canada - Jack Pine, Ontario site 1_JW_OM3H0_M1 (SPAdes) (version 2) | ecosystem: Environmental > Terrestrial > Soil > Boreal... | reverse complement strand
GTCCCGGGAAGAACCGGTGCCAGAGCCGGCCGATGGTGCGCTCTTCCTCGTTGCTCCAAGTGTAATGACAATCCTGGCAATAAAATTCCTTGGGAATGATTTTCATTGCGCAAAGGAGCCCGACCAAGGCCGGGGTCAGGAACTTCCGCGTCATTTGCGGGTACTCGATGTTTGAGGATCCGCACTGCGGGCAGCGAATAATGGCGGCGGCAACGTCCGGATCGGTTGTTTCCCATTCGATCATTAAATTTTGGGCGCGTTCGAAATCGGCGTCATCCACCATGATCTTGGCATTGGCCTTCGGGCGGGACATGAACGCGACCGCCTGAAGATGGCCCTCATTATGAATGTCCGCGTTAATGCCGGCCTGTTGGAAGCGCTGCTTTAGACGCTTCGCTTTGTCCGGCTCGTTAAATGTGGCGATCGTCACCATGGCTTATTCTGCCTTGCCGCTGCTTTCCTGAGCAAACATCAACTACTGGCCAAGTGCAAGATTCGGCGGAGGAAACCAATGGTAGAGGATGAAGTAAACAAGGACGCCTGTGACCGAAACATAGAGCCAGATCGGCATCGTCCAGCGCCCAAGCCGCCGATGTCGATCCCAGCGACGACGGAACACCGGCACCAGCGTCACAATCACCAGCGGCAGAGTGACGAACGCGAGCAACACGTGCGTGATCAGAAGCGGGAAATAAATCCACGCGATCAACCCGGTGTAGCCGGATGATTTTTCGCCGACGTGCACGTGATAGACGATGTAACCGACTAGGAAACCGGTCGACGCGATCAGGGCGACGATCATGCACGGCACGTGTCGCTGCCAGATATTCCGGCGGATCCAAAACCAACCCGCCGAAATGAAAATGGTGCTAACAGCGTTCAGCGACGCATTGATTGCGGGAAGATCGGTTATTGTCATGTCGAGCGGAGCCGAGACATCTCTAGATGTTTCCGGAAATAGTAAGAGATTCCTCGACTTCGCTCGGAATGACAAACGACTGATGTCGCTCGGTTGAAATTGGAACTCATCGAGGAAAGATAGAGATAATGCCGCAGACAATCGAAAAGCCGCAAACTGAAACCGCCGCGCAAGGTCAAAAATCGACCTTCGCGCACCGGCTGGCGCGTTCGATTTTGCGGGTTGCCATTGTCCTCGTCATCGCGGCCGCGATCAGCGGCGGATGGTATTTGGCCCGGAAAGGCTTTGGCGGGCGCACTCGGGCGCGGATTGTGGAGGAATTGCACCGGCGCGGTGTCGAAGCATCGATCGGCCGTCTCACGCTTAATCCATTTCGCGGACTGGTCGCGCGGAACGTACGCGTTTTCAGCTATCAAGACCGCACCCACACGCTCGCATTCATCACTGAAATCGTGCTCGATATCAATTACGCCGCTTTTTTTTATCATCAGCCGTTTCTCAACGGGCTCGACGTTCGCAACGCCGAGGTCACGCTTCCCTTGAAAGGCCCGCAAGGCAAAACCGAGCAACCGCAGCTGCGAAGATTTCATGCTCACGTTTATTTTCCGCCCGAACAAATCTTCGTCAGTCAGGCGGAAGGATTTTTTTGCGGCGTGCGCGTTTCCGCTACCGGTCAATTGATCAAACGGGCGGATTATCAGCCATCGCCGTCGCTCTCGGAAGAGGAGCGGCAAAAACGAATGTCGATCCTGCGCCGGATTGTGGCGGAACTGCAGCGATTTAGTTTTCCAGACGGTCCGCCTTCTTTGCAGGTGAAGTTTAGCGGCGACCTCGCGCAGCTCGAAGACGCACGCGCCGAAGCGACGCTGCAAGGAAAGGTGCTCAAGCGAAAAGACTACGAGCTCCGGGACTTCGTTGTGGCGGCGGAGTGGAGTAATCAGACCCTCAGCGTTTCGCGATGTGAATGGAACGATCGTTTGGGGGGTTTCGCCGCGACCGCAAACTGGAGCCGGCAAACTAACGCCGCAAACTTTCAAGCTCGCAGCAGCCTCGATCTCAAATCATTGCTCGATGCGGCCGACACCGGCGACGCGCTGACTGACGCCACCTTTAATTCGCCGCCGGTGATCGATGTTTCCGGCTCGGCGAATTTCAGCGGCGAGCATCCGCAGCTAAAAATGATCGGCCACGCCGCGGTCGACAATGTCGCTTACAAGAATTTGCCGCTCTCGGGATGTCAGATGGAATTTTCCTGGGATGGCGAGCGCACCTGGCTGCGCGATATCCGGATTCGACACCCGACCGGCGATCTTCACGCGGAGGTGTTCGAAGCACCTGACGAATTTCGATTAAACATCGACGGGCCGCTGGCGCCGAGTGAATTGCGGCCGTTCGTCTCGCCTGAGATCCAGGAATTCCTGGCCGAATGGGAATGCTTGCGCCCGCCGGTGATTCAGCTCGCCATTCGGGGGAAAGATCGACATCCCGAAAGCTGGCAAGGCGACGGAAACATCGCGCTCGATCGCACCCGTTTTCGCGGCCAATGGATGAACAGCGCGACCTCAAAAGTGCATTTCGCGGATGGCGCGGTCACTTATGAAAATTTCCACGTCACCCGCGACGAAGGCGTTGGCAGCGGAAATTTTACCTACGATTTCGCCAAACACGAAGTTCGCGTCTCGAACGTCAAAGCAAGTGTTCGCCCGACCGAAGTAGCTCTTTGGATCGATCCGGATCTGCCGAAAAACGTCGCGCCTTACAAATTTCATCAGCCGCCGACGATCACAGCGAACGGCGTTTATCAATTTCGCGGCGGCAAAAACACGCGGCTTGAGATCAATGTCGATGCGCCGTCCGGGATGGATTACGTTTTTTTGGGCAAGACTTTGCCTTTCCACAGAATTGCCGCAAAACTTCTTTTCACAAACGATCACTTGCAGATTGTCGATCTTCGCGGCGGACTTCTTTCAGGTAACGTGCGCGGCAACGCGGACATTTCGCTGGCGCATGGCGATCCTCGTTATCACGCGAAGCTTGCCGTCGACGCCGTGGATTTTCCGCGATTAACCGATCTGTATTACAACTACAAAACCGCGCACGGTCAGCTCAGCGGCACTTACGATTTCGCCGGTCTCGGCGACAACTCGCGAACAATGCAAGGCAGCGGCAAGATGAACGTGGCCAATGGCGACGTGTTTGCGATTCCGGTCTTCGGGCCCCTCTCTTCGATTTTAAATCTGGTGGTTCCGGGCGCCGGCTACAGCATCGCGCGGAATGCGAGCGCCGATTTCACCGTCCAAAAAGGGGTCATTCACACCGACAATTTCGAGGTTGCCGGAAAACTTTTCTCCATGCTCGGCAGCGGCGATATTAATTTCGTGGACGACAAACTCGATTTCGACGTGGGAATCGATCCAAAAGGACCGGGCATATTACTGGTGCCGGTCTACAAACTTTTCGAATACAAAGGCGAGGGCAGCCTGAAGAATCCGGATTGGCATCCGAAGAGATTTTAGACGTTTCCTTTTCGGTGTATCCGTGTACATGCGCGTAATCCGACGGTTTTTGTAAGCATGAAAAAAATCGGAATCTTATTTGGCCAGGAACACAGTTTCCCGCCGGCGTTTGTCGAGCGGGTGAACCAGAAGACCGGTGGCCGCGACATTGTGGCGGAGTTCGTCAAGATCGACAAAGTGATTCAAGGCGAACCGTGCGGCTATGACGTGGTGATCGATCGCATTTCGCAAGACGTTCCGTTTTATCGCGCCTGGCTAAAGAATGCGGCGCTCACCGGTACCGCGGTGGTGAATAATCCATTTTGGTGGAGCGCGGACGAAAAATTCTTCAACAACGCACTCGCCACGAAGATCGGCGTCGCCGTTCCGCGCACGGTGCTATTGCCTTCAAATCAACCTCCGGCGGACACGAACGAAAAATCATTTCGCAATCTGGAATATCCACTGAACTGGGAAGCGATCTTCAGCTACGTCGGTTGGCCGGCGTTTTTCAAACCGTTCGCCGGCGGCGGCTGGAAAAACGTTTATCGATTGCACAATCCGGAAGAATTTTATCGCGCCTACAACGAGACCGGCCAGCTCGTGATGATGTTGCAGGAGGAAGTGAAGTTCGACATGTACTTCCGCTGTTACTCGATCGATCAGCGGCACGTTCGGGTCATGCCTTATGAGCCGCGGCATCCGTATCATTTGCGTTACCAAACCGAATGGCAGACTCCGCCCGAAATTTTGCAGAAAGTCGAGCAGGGCATTCTCACGCTGAATGAATATCTCGGCTACGATTTGAACACAGTTGAGTTTGCGATTCGCGATGGCGTTCCGGTCGCGATCGATTTTTGCAATCCAGCGCCGGACGCGGAAGTGGCGTCGGTCGGTCAGGCGAACTTCGAATGGGTAGTGGAAGCCGTTTCCGAAATGGCGATTCGCAAAGCGCGCGAACACGTTCCCGGCCGCGACAATTTGAGCTGGGGGAAATATCTCCAAGCCGCCGTCACCAGGCGTTCGTTAGGCGAGTTCGCCTAAGATCGACGAGGTGGATCGGCCGCTCCGCGGGCGATGCTAGAAAAGTGCGGCTTTGCCGCCATTATTTTAACATCGAGCAAGGGACTGCTCGATCCACCTGATGACATCGCCGGGTTTTTGAGAGAGATTTGTGGCTCCAATGGCGAAGAAAGACCACACCTACACGCTCGGTATCGAAGAGGAGTTCGCGATTGTCGATCCGCAGACGCGCGAGCTCCGGTCGCACATTCAGGAAATTCTCGAGGGCGGCAAGGTCCTGCTTAAGGAGCAGATCAAGCCCGAGATGCATCAATCGGTAGTCGAGCTCGGCACCGAGATTTGCGATTCGATCGAGCACGCGCGCGCGCACGTTATTGAGCTGCGCAGTAAACTGGGTGAGTTGGCCGGCCGCAGCGGGTTGAAAATCGCATCGGTCGGGACGCATCCGTTTTCCCATTGGCGCGATCAACTCATCACCGAAGGCGAGCGTTATCAGGAAATTGTGCGCGATATGCAATCGCTCGCTCGCGCGAATCTCATCTTCGGATTGCACGTCCATGTTGGAATTCCGAACCGCGAGGCCGCGATTCACGTGATGAACCAGACTCGCTATTTTCTGCCCCACGTTTACGCGCTCTCGGTCAATTCGCCGTTCTGGGTCGGTCAAGATACCGGCCTGAAGGGTTACCGCCTCAAAGTATTCGAGCGTTTTCCGCGCACTGGCATTCCGGACGCGTTCGAATCGCTCTCGGAATATGAGGATTATTGCAAGCTCCTGGTGAAAACCGGTTGTATCGACAATCCCAAGAAAATCTGGTGGGACATTCGGCTCCATCCGTTTTTCGACACGCTCGAAGTACGCGTGTGCGATGCGCAATCGCGCGTGGACGACACCCTCGCGATCGCAGCCTTGCTCCAAGCTATTATCTCCAAGTTGTTCAAACTCCTCCGGCAAAATACGACCTTCCGCGTTTATCGCCGGCGCCTGCTTGATGAAAACCGATGGCGCGCGACCCGTTACGGAATCGACGGCAAGCTGATCGATTTCGGCCGCGAAGAGGAAGTCGAGACGCGCAGTTTGTTAAACGAACTGCTCGAGTTTGTTTCGAGTGAAGTGAAAGAACTCGGCAGCGAGCGCGAGATGGCACATATCGAGCGGATCATGCGCGAAGGAACCGGCGCGGATCGACAACTCGCCGCCTTCGCGCGGACGCAAGACATGAAAGCCGTGGTCGACCAAATTGTGGCTGAGACTTACGAGGGGCTGAGAGTGGGTGGATCGACAACGTGATTGCCGACACGAAATTTCTGCTTAATCCTGAACGCTTCCACAATGCCTGACCGTTCAACCATCGACACGATTGACGCCGAACTCGCGCCCGGCGCGCACAACGCCGTAAGCGTTTGCCTTCAGCTAACGCCGGAGGAGCGGGTCACGATTATTACCGACGAAGCAACCGGTGATATCGCAGCTGCATTGAGAACTGAAGTCGAGGCAATCGGTTCCGAACACTCGGTCTTTGTTCTAGAAAACTACGCGTCGCGTCCGCTCACGGCGATGCCGCAAGTCATTCTCGATGATCTGGCGCAATCGCAAGTATCGATCTTCTGCGCGCAAAGTCAGCCGGGCGAGCTCGGTTCGCGCATGCAGATGAGCGACGTGGTAAACAAGCGTCGCATCCGTCACGGTCACATGGTGAACATCAACCGCCAGATCATGCTGGAAGGAATGCGCGCTGATTTTCGCGAAGTGGATGCGCTTAGCCGCCGATTGATCGAACGCGCGCGTCGTGCGGCGCGGATCACTTGTCGCACACCGCGCGGCACCGACTTCGAAGCAGAATTTTCGCCGAAACTGAAATGGCTTAAGACCAGCGGCATCATCACGCCTGAAAAATGGGGAAATCTTCCGGGCGGCGAAATTTTCACCGCTCCAGCTAACACCAATGGCACGTTCGTGGTGGACGGGGTAGTCGGTGACTATCTCTGCAGCAAGTACGGCGATCTGCGCGCCGCGCCGCTCACGATTGACGTGAAAGAAAATCGCATTGTCGATCTTCGCTGCAAAAACACAGAGTTACTGGAAGAGTTTCGCGCTTACACCAGTACCGACGAAAACAGCAATCGCGTCGGCGAATTTGCTATTGGCACGAACACCGCCTTAACGCGCGTCATCGGCAACATTTTGCAGGACGAAAAAATTCCCGGCGTCCACATCGCCTTTGGCCATCCTTACGCCGAACACACTGGCGCGGATTGGAAATCGAAAACGCATATCGACTGTGTCGGCCGCGATTTCGACATCTGGTTCGACGGCAAAAAGGTGATGCGCGCTGGAAAATTCCTAGTGTGAGAATCCCGATCGGGGCAATTATCGTTTCTGTTTTCGCAATTGTCTGGACCGCGGCCGGTACGCGAAATTTGGGTCGGCGCTGGTTCGCCCTTCTGCTTTTCTTGTCGATCCTGATTTCGTTAGGCGTGATTTACGTCGCAGGTCACATGCAACCCGCCCGTTCTTTCACATTCAACGCCAAGGCCTACAACATCTCAGTCGCTTTCGAAGTCATCCTCATCTTCATCGCCGTCTTGTTCCTGCGAGGAGCGGAGCGCAAAGCCTTATTGCTGCCCGTGATCTCGATCATCGTTGGCCTGCATTTCATCGGGATGGTCTGGGCGCTTGGCTCAAATCTGTATTGGTGGATCGCGGGCGCCATGTCCCTGCTCCCGGTCATTACGATGTCGATCTTGCCCCGGAATATGTGGGGACCGGTTGTCGGACTCGGCTGCGCCGTGATTTTGTGGTTGTCGGCCATCTGTGCATTCTTCTGAGAGTGCATTCAGAGCTGCGCCAACGTTTCAACGCCGATTTCACAGCCGAAAAATACGCGGCGCTGTTGCGGTGCGTGAATGAGGCGACGAAATGGCCGGCAGATTTTCGCATTTCGGAAACGCCGATTTTTCTGACGCGCGAATTCGCGGACGAAGCCGTTTACGCCGCGAATGAGATCGCGGCGCAAACACAAACGCCGGAGTTCAATATGCATGCAGCCTCCGCGATCCCGCCCGGATTGAAAGTGCCTAACGAATCCGAGCACCCTGAATTTCTGATTGTCGATCTTGCGGTTTGTGAAGAAGGCCATCGCCTTGTCCCACGGCTGATCGAACTCCAGGCCTTTCCGAGCCTGTTTGCCTTTCAGTTCTTATTGCTTGGTTGCATGCGCAAAGCTTATCCGGCGATCCCGCGAAACTGGACCTCGTCGTTCGGCGGAATCAAAGACGAGAAGTACATCGACATCCTGCGCCGGACGATCCTCGCCGATTCAAGACCAGAAAATGTCATTTTGCTCGAGATCGAACCCGAGAAACAAAAAACCCGGATTGATTTTGCGGCGACTGAGCTGCTCCTCGGAATTCAGTCTATTTGCGTGACGAAAATTAAAAAACGCGGGCGACAGTTATTTTACGACCGGAATGGGACCGAGACGCGGGTCGAGCGGATCTACAATCGCGTCATCTTCGACGAACTCGAACGCCGCGCCGATTTGAAACTCCAATTCAGTTTTCAGGACGAGCTCGATGTCGCATGGGTCCCGCATCCGAATTGGTATTACCGGATTAGCAAACATTCACTGCCGTTCATCAAGACCGCGCACACGTCGCCGGCATTTTTTGCGAATGAATTTCCGGCAGGCGAGGAGATTGCAAGCTACGTCTTGAAGCCGCTCTACTCATTCGCCGGTCTCGGGGTCGAAATGGATCCGACTCGCGAGAAGCTCGCGGCGTTAAAAAATCCGCATTACTGGATTCTGCAAAAGAAAGTTGAGTATGCGTCGTTTGTTCCGACGCCGGACGGACCGAAATCAAAAGCCGAGCTGCGAATGATGTTCGTTTGGTCGGAAAAGGGCGAACCGGTTCTGCTCAACAATCTTGTCCGGATGAGTCAGGGGAAAATGATGGGCGTCGATTTCAACAAAGAAAAAACCTGGGTTGGCTCCTCCATCGCATTGCACGACCAATAACGCGCAACTGCGTCGCTCTAGATCGCCCGAGTCTTGATGTTGATTTCAGACGTGAGCGTCTGATGAACCGGACACTTGCCTGCGATTTCGACGAGTTTGACGCGCTGTTCGTCAGTCAGCGATCCGGTCAGCTGAATGTCGAGCTCGATCCGATCGATTTTTCCTTCCTTCGTTTCGCACTCCTCGCAATCAGTCGCATGGATCTTCGAGTGTCGGAGCGAAACGGTGATGCTCTCAAGCGGCCAGCTTCGTTTTCGCGCATAAAACCCGATTGTCATCGAGGTGCACGAGCCGAGCGCGGCCAGCAAAAGATCATAAGGCGTTGGACCGGTATCGGTGCCGCCGTACGAGACGGGTTCGTCGGCATAGAGTTCGTGAGAATCGATCTCTACTTCTTGGGCGAAGCTTGCTGCCGTGCCGTGAACGATTACGTGAGCCGGTCCTGCTTGTTCGGTTGTTGCCATAGTTAATGGTCCTTGCGTTTCAAGAGTTCTACGACTTCCACGGAAGTGCGCACCGGAATAATTTCGAATTCCATCAAGTCTTTCCAGTTGTCGATCCAGCGCTCAAGCAGGACGAAGTCTTCTGTCTCCATGACCTGCCAGCAAGTTTTGAGGTTGTGATCGATCCAGCTCGAAACGTAGTTCAAACCTTCAGGCATCATTCGGCCCTTCTCGCTCAATCGGCGATAAATTGCCGGGGCATCCTTGAACTGCTCGATCACCAGGTAATGCATTGCGCGACTATTTAAATTCTTCGTTCGTTTCGGCGAACGCTTTGACCGCGAATTCCAAATCTTCGCGCGAGTGCGCGGCGCTGACCTGGGTGCGAACACGTGCGGCGCCGTGCGGCACCACGGGATAAAAGAATCCGATCACGTAAACGCCTTTCTCGAGCATTCGCGCGGCGAACTTTTGTGATTTGGCAGCGTCGCCGATCATGATCGGAACGATTGGATGCACACCAGGCTTGATCGTGAGACCGCGCTTAGTTACTGCGTCGCGAAAATATTTCGTGTTCTCTTCGAGTTTGTCTCGCAATTCGGTCGACGCGGTCAGAATTTCGAGCGCTTTCAAGCACGCGGCGACGATCGGCGGCGCGACGGTGTTGGAAAACAAATACGGGCGCGAGCGCTGCCGTAGTAGATCGACAATCATTTTGCGGCCGCTTGTAAATCCGCCGCTCGCGCCGCCGAGCGCTTTGCCCAGCGTGCCGGTGATAATGTCGATCCTGCCCATCACGCCGCGATATTCGTGAGTGCCGCGCCCAGTTTTGCCGAGAAACCCGGTCGCGTGCGCGTCGTCGATCATTGTCAGCGCATCGTATTTTTCGGCCAGATCAACGATCGATTTCAAATCGGCGATCGTTCCGTCCATTGAAAAACAGCCGTCGGTCGCGATCAACCGGAAGCGCGCTCTGCTAGCTTCTTTCAACTTGGCTTCGAGATCGGCCATGTCGTTGTGCTTGTAACGGAAGCGTTGCGCTTTGCAGAGACGGATGCCGTCGATGATCGAGGCGTGATTGAGCTCGTCGCTAATGATCGCGTCTTTCTCGCTGAGGAGAGTTTCGAACAAACCGCCATTCGCGTCGAAACAGGACGGATAAAGAATGGTTTCTTCGGTCCCGAGAAATTTCGTGAGCGCGGCTTCAAGTTTTTTGTGGAGATCCTGGGTCCCGCAAATAAAACGCACGCTAGCCATGCCGAGACCGTGACTGTCGAGCGCCTCCTTGGCGGCCTTAATCAGTTCGGGGTGATCAGCCAGGCCTAGATAATTATTCGCGCACATGTTAAGGACGCGTTTGCCACCGGCCACGGCGATGTGCGCATCTTGCGGCGTGGTAATGATCCGCTCGGTTTTGTAAAGTCCCTGCGACTTTATTTCCTCGAGGGTTTGGGAAAGCTGCTTTTCAAATTCGGCGAGCATAAGCCAGTTTCAGTCAAACCCCGCGGGATGCAAAAATATCAGTCGCGCCAGCGCCGCGCGACCAGTAACGGAATGTTTTCCGCTTCGTTTACGCCAGGCATCGGTTCGATTACGACGTCCAGCGCACTTCGGTTAATGCAGTTCCAATCAGATCAACTGCTCCGCGATGACGCACAGCAGCGGAAGATAATACCACGGGCGGGTCGCGCAGCTGAGCGTCTGGAGGAACGCGTAGTAACTGCCGATCGACAGCAGCGTGACGGCGATGAGGAATTGCAAGACTTGATTTTGAGTGGAAAGCCGGTCGGCGCGCGAACTCCAGACACACCATGCGGCACTGATGACCAGAAAGGGCACAGCCACGTACCAAAGCAGCTCCATTAAATGGCCGGGGCCTAGCGCGACGCGAAGTTTTTCCCACAACGAGGAGACCGTTACTGGATACTTAAGAACAACAGTCCAATTGGCGGTCGCGTAGGATGCGGCGTAAGGGAGGAACGTTCCAGAGCAGATCGCAGCACAAATCAAGACAACGGCCGCGCGCCCGAAAATTGCGCTGAAACACGAACACGAGAGCCGCTGCCGCTGCGATCGCCGCGATGAGAAGCAGAGCGTTGGTCTCGCCGCCGCCAACCGGGCCGCAGAAATGCAATCGCCGCGACAATCATTGCCACAGCGCTGCCCAAGCCGTAGGCGCGCAGTGAAGTTCCCCACGTCAGGAACGTCCGGTTCAAGTGGAATAGAGCGAGAAAGAGAAGAGGGCCACGGCCGCCGATCGCGCACGAAATGAACCAGGCGATGCCGACCGTTGCCAAACCGACAACCAACCCAAAGCATCGCAAACCCAGATCACTCGTGCCAAAGAGGGCAGTGTAAATTCAGACCGTGATTGGAAACGGAAGCGGAAAAGCCTCGTGCTGAAAATTGGCGGCGACCTCGCCCAGCGTTGGCAGTTGTGCGAGCTGCAACGCGGCTGCCTCATTTCGGCACAGCGGCCCGGCGTAGACTGTTCGGGCGATCAGAAGTGCGCAAACGACCAACGTCAACAACGTGCCGATGACAAGCTCGAGACGAGTGGCTCGGGAGTTGTTCACGTCAGCGCGACTGTCCCTCCGCCAGCCACAGCGGCACGTTTTCGACGTCGTCGACGCCTGGCATTCGGTCGAGAACGATGCGTCCCTCAGTGCAATTGTCCCGAACGAGGTAATAGAGTTGCTGCGACCACAAGCTGTAATACGCCTTGGCGTTCCAACCGAACTCCGACCTCGGCGCCGGCGGCAATTCCAGACCCTCGGGCGAGTCGACAGATGGAACGATGGTTCCACCGACGATCCACACGCGGTTTCCACGCAGCAGCGTCGCGCGAACCGCGTCGAACACATCGGCGACCGGCAGTTCACTCGCCATCTTCGCGTGCAGTAGGTCGTAACGATGGAAACGGCGCTCCGCAATTTGCGGTAGCATCAGCCACTTAGCTTGACCGCCATAATAGCGCCCGAAGGAAATGCCGAAATACCACGGGTTCACGACGACGAGATCATCCGGGCGTGCGCCTTTTGATACTTCGGCAGCAACGATGTCGATGTTTGTCTGGCGTTTGATAATCTTGGGCCAGATCGCAATGGGCATGGCGAATATCGCCACGACTACCAGACTGATCCGGGCGACACGAATCCAGTAATAACAGCAAAAGTTCGCGACGATCAGATCGGTGGCGATGGCAACAAGACAAGTAAGTGCCAGAAAATAGCGTTCCTGGGGCTCATTTATCCTGCCGAACAGCGCGTAATGGAGGAACAGAGATACCGAAAGGGCAATTACTCCAAAGAGCAGCATTTCGCGCTCGCGGGCGTGTTTGATTTCCCGGACCACAGCGAGTCGCCAAACGGCTACCATCACCGAGAGGAGAACAACACTGAGCCACACCACCGAGACGCTCAGATGTGCTTCTCCGCAAGCCGCGATGAACTGATGCAGGAATGCGGTAAACGAAAATGGGACGGCCAGGACCTTGCCCCAGTCCGTCGCAAAGTAGGTATTCAACAGTTTGGTGAGATGGGCAAGACCACCGCATAGAGCGGCCGTAAATAGCAGCAGTCCCATCCACTTCAACTCGCCGCGTACTAAAAATACAGCTGCCGCGGCCAGAACAATCGCCGGTATGATTGCGGCGTTATGGAAAAGGCACTGCATGCTGGCCAAACCGGCAAGAAACACGCCGAGCATTAGCCGCCTACTTGGTTGAAGTACCAGCCTTGCGCTGAAAGTAAATGCCAGCAGAGAGAGCACGCTTCCAATCCCATAACCGCGCACCGATGTTCCGGCGGTGAGAAAATTGGCATTCAAGCCGATCAACGCGGGCAGCAACAATGGAAATTCGCGCGTTACACTCCGCGAGTGCAGCCAGGCAACACCGAGAAAACAAATGCCCACGGTGAGACCGAAATAGCGCAGGCTGACATCACTTACGCCGAACAACGTTGTGTATGTGCGGAGGATCACGGGAAAAAGCACCGGAAAGGAACTGTATCGAAGGTATTGGAGCACCTCCGTGAATTGAGGCATTCGCGCTATTTGCACGGACTCGGCTTCATCCCGCCAGAGAGCCCCGGCATGGGTCGCACGAACAAATAAAAGAAAAAGGACTGCGATCGAAAGCAGGATGGCGACGGCGCATTCGACTCGGGTGATCCACTGATTCTTCATACTCGCGCGCTCGGCTTGAAGGGCAGCAGGCATAACTGGTTTCGCAGACGGAGTCAGTCGCGCCAGCCCCGCGCGACCAGAAGGGGAACATTTTCATGGCTGTTTACGCCAGCCATCGGCTCGAGCACAACCTCGCCCGCAATGACGTGGGCATTGAGAAAGGAACCGAGTTCGATTGACCAAAATGTCATGTAGCCGCTCCAGCCAAGCTCGGGATGGGGCGCTGGGCCCAAAGTGGCTGGCATATTTTCCAGAGGCGGGCGCGCGCCACCGACGACCCAAACGCGATGGTCAGATTGCAAAGCGTCGCGAATGGCGGAGCGCACGTCGCTGAGCGGATCCGGCTCGATCATTTTTGCTTTCATCAAATCGTAGCGATGGATTCGGTGCTCGCTCATCGTTGGAACGGTGATCCAGGGAATTGAGCCGTGATAGTAACGGTAGAACGACGGAGCGAAATGCCACGGGTTAACAACGATCAAATCGTCCGGACCCGCTTGGGTCGCGAGTTTTTGAGCCACCAGGTCGATGTCGGTCAGGCGTTCGTGCACGCTTTTCCAGAGGGTGAAAGGCAGTAGCAAGAGAGCGGCGATGACAACAAGCAACCGCACGATCCTTATCCATTGAGTTGTCGCCAAAATGCCACTGAGTAAATCAATTGCGCCGGCCAGTACACAAAGAAGCGGAAGATAATACCAGGGTCGGGTGGCGTAGCTGAGGATTTTCAGGAACGCGTAATAAGCGAAGATCGACAATGCGCTGACTAAGATGAGAAACAAGAGAAGCTCCGTTTCGACGCACGCTTTTTCCCGGCGCAAGGTCCACCAGCGCCAAGTTGCTCCCAGAATGATTAATGGTGCAGCGACGGACCAAAGTACTCCCGCGAGGAAGCCTTGTTCTTCGAGCGCGAGTCGAAATTTTTCCCACAAAGAAAAAAAGTCGGTCGGATATTTCAGAACAACATTCCAATCTGCGGTCAGATAAGCTTTGGCATAAGGAACGAACGAGAACGTGCAAATTGAAACGCACACGCAAACGATCGCTGCTTGCCGGAATCGACGCTGCGAAATGAAGACGACGAACGCAGATGCGGCAATTGCCGCAATCAAAGGGAGCGCGTTGACCATGATCTGCACGCTCGCGATCGCTGCGATCGTAGCGAAAACAGCCTTGGCAGCTGTCGGCTGAGACATTGCTTTTGCGGTGAGACCGATGGTTAGAAGCAACAATACGCAGCCGAGTCCGTAGCCCCGGAGCGACGGTCCCCAGGTTAAAAAAGTCGCGTTGAGGCCGAAGAGGGCGAGAAACAAGAGCGGAGCACGGTCGCCGAGTGCACGCGAATTGAACCAGGCGGCTGCAACTAGTGCCACGCCGACGATGAACCCAAACCATCGTAAACTGGCATCGGTCGCGCCGAATAACGAAACGTAAGTTCGGATCAGTAGCGGAAACGGAAGCGGAAATGCCTCGTGTTGAAAATTCGCCGCGACCTCGCTAAGCGTCGACAATTGCGCGAGGTTCAATGTCGCGGCCTCGTCTCGCCAGAGCGCGCCCATGCTCTGGACGCGAGCGATTAAAAGAAACACAACTACAGCAGAGAGAAGGATCGCAACGATCCACTCGGCATGTTTGATGAGCTTGGGCTTCACTTTCGATTGAAATGATTGCGGCGGATTTTGTCGTAGAAAAACGCCTTGCGCGAGTGTGAATAAGTGTTAATAAGTCGCCGGCGATCTAACCTTGACCCACGCTGAACTTCGCAGCCTCGCCCTGGCCGTTCTCGCGGCCTTCATCGCAATCCTTCTCCTCAGCGCTTGCGAGACAACGACCTCGACTCGTGCACTTCCGGCTTACGAACAGCCCATGGCAAAAACGGATTTCCAAAATGTCCGAACGACTGCCTACACCCATAGCGAAGCTGATCACACTCAGTACGGTTCGCGCAACGCGCTCGGCGGCGAACTCCATGCTGCCGGACCCGCGATTCACCGCGCCGAAAATGTGAGGCGCGCGGGTACGATCTCCGACAGCGACGATGTCGATGTAATCAACATTTCGAATAAGGATCCGAAGTTGCAGCCGTTCTCGATGCAGGAAAAGAAGGCGACGCGTGTGACGACGACTGCGGCGACAACCCGGGCGACGAAAACGACAACGGTGCGCGGCACCAAGCGTGCGGTCGCGGTGAGCAAGCCGTCGCGAATTGGAAGCGCCGCCGCCGATTGGTCGCGCTGGCCAATGGGCACGACGTTTCGATTGCTATCGACCGGGCAAACTTATCGGGTTGAGGATTATGGTTGGGCGTTGAGCGGCCGAAATACGATCGACCTTTACATGTCGAACCGGCGCGACATGAACACTTGGGGCGCGCGCCAGGAACCGATCCAAATTCTGCACTGGGGCGATGTGCAACAAAGTTTGCAAGTTCTGCAATCGCACACCGACCACAAGCACATCAAACGCATGGTGCTTGAGCTCCAAGGCCGGACCGAGGAAGCAGCAGCGCTGCAGTAGCCTCTAAGGTTCGCTCCAATCGAGGACGATTTTGCCGGAGTTGCCGGATTTCATCAGCTCGATCGCTTCCTTGAATTGGG
>Ga0209328_10000120_pt1 | contig 15689 bp, 16 predicted proteins | sample JacPinW_OM3H0_M1_FD_187954 | JGI IMG/M metagenome (GOLD analysis project Ga0209328, IMG submission 187954) | Forest soil microbial communities from Algoma, Ontario, Canada - Jack Pine, Ontario site 1_JW_OM3H0_M1 (SPAdes) (version 2) | ecosystem: Environmental > Terrestrial > Soil > Boreal... | reverse complement strand
GTTGATGGCGCCCGTCATCGTCTTCCTCTTCGACCGGGAGGCGCCCCCGACGGCGCTGGGGGGGATTGCCCTCGCGGTTTGGGCGATGCTCGGCGTCTTGACCGATCTCGCCGACCGCAGCGGGCTCGGCAAGCAGCCCCTCGGCACAACCTGGCGTCGGCTCCGCAATCTGCCGCGCGGCACCTGGGGCTATGCGCTCGCCCATTTCGGTGTCGGCGTGCTGATCGCCGGGATCGTCGTCTCGACCGCGTGGCGCAGCGAGCGGATCGAGACGATGCGTGACGGCGAGGTCTTGGAGATCGCCGGACGGGCGCTGCGTTTTGTCGGCGTCACCGAAGGCGACGTTGCCAACTATCATGTCCAGCGCGCCCAGATCGTCGTCGAGCGGCCCGGCAGCGCCCCAGTGACCCTATATCCGGAGCGTCGCCAATATCCGGTGGCGCGCAGCCAGACCACGAACACTGCCATCGCCACCAACGGTTTCGGCGACCTCTACCTGGCGCTCGGCGATCCGGACGGCCAAGGCGGCTGGGTGTTGCGGGCATACTATAACCCGCTCGTTCCGTGGATCTGGTTCGGCGCCATCCTCGCTGCCCTGGGCGGCCTCACCGCGCTGATCGATCGGCGCCTGCGCACGCGACCAGCTGCAGCCCGGGCTCCGGCCGCTGTCGGCGCCCAACCGGCGGACCACTGATGATCTGCCGCCTGGTTTTCGCGGCGGTTCTGGCCATCGTGCTCGGGGGATCGTCGGTGCGCGCGGTCGAGCCCTCCGAGCGCCTCCCCGATCCCGGGCTCGAGGCGCGTGCCCGGGCCCTGAGCCAGGAGCTGCGCTGCCTCGTCTGCCAGAACCAGTCAATCGACGAATCGAACGCCGATCTCGCCCACGATCTGCGCGTGCTGCTGCGGCAGCGTCTAGCCGCTGGCGACAGCGACCGGCAGATCCTCGATTACGTCACGACGCGCTATGGGATGTTCGTGCTGCTCGACCCGCCCTTCGCGCCGGTGACTTGGCTGCTTTGGCTCGGCCCACCTGTGCTGATCGTGGGCGTTGGGGGAGTGCTGCTGCTCCGGGCACGGCGCCGGCGTGCCGACCAGGCGATCCCAGAGTTGACCCGAGAGGAGAGCGCACGCGCCGCGTTGCTGCTCGGCGACCGCCGATGATCTGGTTCTGGGTCATCGCGGCGCTGCTTATCCTCGTGGCGCTTGCCGCCTTGTTGCGGCCGCTCGTGTCGCGTACCGTCCGCGGCGCCGGCGAGAACGAGGCGGTGCTCGGGATGTTCCGCCGCCAGCTTGCGGATATCGACACGGACCTTGCACAGGGAAGGCTCCCGCCCGACGAGGCTTCGGCCGCCCGAGCCGAGCTCACTCGCCGCTTGCTGGCGGAAACCGAGCGGGAAAACAAGGAATCAAATCTCGCGGGTACTAATCCGACCGAGCTTTCGTGGCGTATCGGGGCCGCACTCGGAGTGGCCGGCCTGCTGCCCGCGGCTGCCCTTGGTGTCTACTTCGCGGTTGGCGCTCCGGCGGCGATAAACTCGCCGGCCGCTGCAAGTGCCTCTCGGGCAGCCGCCCCCCGCGATTCGGCCGAAGTTGCCGCCGCGGTGGATCAGCTGAAGGCACGCCTCGAGCGCGACCCCGACCACGTCGAGGGGTGGGCGTTGCTCGGCCGAACCTTGACCCGATTGCAGCGATTTGCCGAAGCGCGTGACGCCTACGGTCGCGCGATCGGGTTAAAGCCGGACGAGCCGGAGCTCCATGCCGAGCTGGGTGAGGTTCTCGTGCTGGGAGCCAGAGGTACCGTGACATCGGCCGCGATGGTCGAGTTCGCCAAATCCGGCAACGATCCACGGGCCCGCTTTTACGGTGCCGAGGAGGCGCTGCAGCGCGGCGATGCCGCTGCGGCCAAGACCACGCTGCAAGCGCTGCTCGCCGATGCGCCCGCGGACGCGCCGTGGCGAAAGATGGTCGCCGCGCGCCTGGCCCAAATTGCGCCGGACGACCCCCAGGCGAGCTCGAAGGCACTGGCTGGACCCACCCCGCAGGACATGGCCGCCGCCCAGTCGATGTCGCCCGAAGAGCGGATGGCGATGATCCGCGGCATGGTGGAGCGCCTTGCCGCGCGGCTCGAGCAGAACCCCGGTGACAAGGAGGGCTGGACGCGCCTCGCTCGTGCTTACGAGGTGCTCGGGGAGGCCGACAAGGCGCAGGCGGCGCGCGCCCGAGCCGCAGCGGCCGACGCGCCCTCGACCCGCTGAACCGGGGCGCGGAGCACGCGCGCTAAACGTGCGGTTTTCGCGAGACAGCGGCCGGATTTCACGCTACCACCGCGAGGCGGCTGGAGAGTGCTCGGCAATGTCCCTCGCACCGGGCTTGTGCCTCGTCACCGGAGCGACCGGCTTTGTCGGCTCGGCGGTGGCGCGCGCGCTGCTCGGCGGGGGCCATGGGGTCCGCGTCCTCGCGCGCCCGGGTGGTGATCGGCGCAACCTCGCCGATCTCTCCGTCGAGGTCGCCGAGGGCTCGCTCGAAGACGCGTCGTCGCTGGCGCGAGCCGTTGCCGGTTGCCGATACCTGTTCCATGTAGCCGCCGATTATCGGCTCTGGGTTCCCGATCCGGCGCCGATGTACCGTGCGAATGTGGAGGGGACCCGCGTCCTGATGAGGGCGGCACTCGACGCCGGCGTCGAACGGGTGGTCTATACCAGCAGTGTCGCCACTCTCGGGCTAGTCGCCGAGGGATCCGCCGACGAAGAGACTCCGAGCAGCCTTGAAGATATGATCGGACCGTACAAACGCTCGAAATTCCAGGCGGAGGAAGTCGTCCGCGATCTGGTCGAAAGGCGCGGAGTACCCGCGGTCATCGTCAATCCGTCAACGCCGGTCGGGCCGCGCGACCGCAAGCCAACACCGACGGGGCGACTGATCATCGAAGCCGCGCGGGGACATATGCCGGGGTATGTCGACACCGGGCTCAACATCGCGCATGTCGACGACGTCGCTGTCGGCCACCTCGCGGCGGCAGAGACGGGGCGCATCGGGGAGCGTTATATCCTCGGGGGCGAGGACATGTCGCTTGCCCAAATCCTCGCCGAGGTGGCGCAGGCGGCGGGCGCGCGGGCGCCGCGGATGCGGGTCCCCTATAGCGTGGCCTATCCCGCTGCGATTGGGGCGGAGTTGGTCGCGCGGCTGACCGGCCGAGAGCCGTTCATCACACGCGACGGCGTTCGCATGGCGAGGAAGAAGATGTATTTCAGCTCGGCAAAAGCGGTGCGCGAGCTCGGCTATGCACCGCGACCCGCCCGCGACGCGCTCGCCGATGCGGTCGGGTGGTTCAGGGCCAACGGATACCTGCGATGACGACCCGGGCGGCCGATGTGCGGCAAAAAGGCTCCGACAGCGTCGAGACGCCCTCCGGCAAGTGGCGCAGCGGCGAGAATTTTCCGGTCGGCTCCTTGCTGATCCGAAGCGGCTTGCGGGTGCATGTGCACGCCTTTTACCGGTTCGCGCGAAACGCCGACGATATCGCCGACAACCCGGAATTGAGCGCTGACGACAAAATTCGGCGACTAGACCGCATGGCGGAAATTCTCGACGGCGCGCCCGGTCGCGATTCGCCGGCCGCTGCGGCCATGCGGCAGAGCTTGATCGAGACGCGGGTTTCCGCGCAGCATTGCCACGACGTCCTCCACGCCTTTCGGTTCGACGCCACGAAATTGCGTTATCGCGACTGGGACGATTTGATGGCCTATTGCCGCTATTCGGCTTCTCCCGTCGGCCGCCAGCTGCTCGACCTGCATGGTGAGAGCCGCGAGGCGTGGTCCGCCTCGGATGCGCTGTGCTCGGCGCTGCAAGTCCTTAACCACCTGCAGGATTGTGCTGACGACTATCGCCGGCTCGATCGGGTCTATCTGCCGATCAGCGATCTCGCAGCAGAAGGGATCGGGGTCGAGGCGCTGGCGGCGCCGGCGTCGTGCCCAGGGTTGCGTCGGGTGATCGACGGCATGCTCGACCGCACCGACGCGCTCATCGAGATCGCGCGCGGCCTGCCGGCGCAAGTCACCTCGTTCGGGCTGCGGCGCGAAAGTGCCGTTATTGTCGGGCTGGCGGTCCGCCTGCTGCGCCGGCTGCGACGCGGCGATCCTTTGGCAGCTCGGGTCAAGCTGCGAACGTCCGATTGCGTTGGCGCCGTCGTGTCAGGCGCATCGGGGTTCGCGTGGCGATGAATGATGCCGCGTTCGGCGCCGTCACCAGCCGGCTCGGTGATGCGGAGCTGCTCGAGACCATTCGGCATCGAGTCGAGGCGGCTGGGACGTCGTTCTATTGGGCTATGCGTCTCTTGCCGCACCATCGCCGAAACGGGATGTATGCGGTCTACGCGTTCTGCCGTGAGGTCGATGACATCGCAGACGGCGAGCGCCCGATCCAGCACAAGCTTGCAGCCCTCACCGCCTGGCGCGAGGAGATCGACGGCCTCTATGCGGGACATCCGCGCCACCTTATCACGCGGGCGCTGAGTGAGCCGGTGCTGCGCTATCATCTGCACCGGCGCGATTTTCTCGCCGTCATCGACGGGATGGAGATGGATGCGCGCGAAGCGACTTGCGCACCCGATCTTGCGACGCTCGACCTCTACTGTGCGCGTGTCGCGAGCGCCGTCGGTCATCTCTCGGTCCATGTTTTCGGTGATGAGAGCGATGCTGCCCATGCGCTCGCCGAATCGCTCGGTCGAGCGCTGCAGCTGACCAATATCCTGCGCGATCTCGATGAGGACGCCCGTCGCGGACGCCTCTATCTGCCGCGTGAAATTCTCGACCGGCACGGAATTCGCGGCACCGATCCGATCGCCGTCCTGCAGCATCCGGCGCTACCGGCCGTCTGTCGCGAGGTCGCTGCGATCGCCGAAGAGCATTTTGAGCAGAGCATGCGCATGATGGCGCGCTGCTCGCGGCGGGCGATGCGGCCTGCTGCGGTGATGGCTGCGCTCTATCATGCGACGCTTGCGGCCTTGCTGCATTCGGGCTGGCGGGATCCCGCCGCACGCGTAAGTCTGTCGACCTCGCGCAAGCTCTGGCTGGTGCTGCGGCACGGCCTCATATGAGTATCGGTGCAGGCATAGCGCATGTCGTTGGCGCCGGTCTTGCCGGTCTTGCTGCGGCAGTCGAGCTCGCTGCTGCAGGTCGCCGAGTAAGGCTCTACGAAGCGGGCCTTCATGCCGGCGGGCGCTGCCGATCCTATTTCGATACGGAACTCGGCTGCCGGATCGACAACGGCAACCATCTCCTGCTTGCCGGCAACAATGCTGCACTCCGCTATCTCGAACGGAGCGGCGCACTCGATACGCTTCAAGGCCCGCAGGATGCAGTCTTTCCCTTCATCGATGCTGCGACTGGGCAGCGCTGGGTCTTGCGCCCGAATCGTGGGGTATTTCCGTGGTGGATCTGGAGCGTGAAGCGACGAGTGCCCGAAACCCGGGCGCCCGATTATCTCGCTGCTGTCGCGTTGCGGCGCGCCGACCCCGCGGCAACAGTGGCCGACGTCCTCGACCCGGAAGGCCCGCTGTTTCGTCGGTTGTGGGAGCCGCTCGCGGTCGCCGCGTTAAACACCAGCGCCGAGTGGGCATCTGCGCGCTTGTTCTGGCGGATCCTCGCGGACACGCTCGGGCGCGGCGGCGCGGCCTGCCGACCGCTAGTACCGAACGATGGGCTCTCGGAAACATTCGTCGATCCCGCACTTGCCAGGTTGCGCGCGCAGGGTGCCGAGATCCGCTTCGGCGCGCTCCTTCGAGCGCTGCGATTTTCGATCGACCGGGTTTCGGAACTGGTGTTCGACACCGGGTCGATCGGGCTCGGCCAGGGTGACAGCTTGATCCTCGCCGTGCCCCCGCCAGCGGCAGCGCGCCTCGTCCCGGCGCTCGTCGTGCCTGATGCCTATTCCCCGATTGTTAACGCGCATTTTCGCTGCGCCGCCCCGTCAGCTTCACCGCTTTTCGTCGGCGTGATCGGCGGCGCCGCGGAGTGGGTCTTTCGCAAGCGGGAGGTGCTGTCGGTCACGGTGAGCGCGGCGAAGGGGCTCGTCGACCTGCCCGCCGAGGAGCTGCGCGAGCTGCTCTGGTCCGACGCCGCCATGGCGTTTGGGCTGCCGAGGGATCCCGTTCCACCGGCGCGAATCGTCAAGGAACGGCGGGCGACGTTCCTAGCCAGTCCCGAGCAGCTGCGGCGCCGGACCGGGCCACAGACGAGTTGGAAGAATCTGCTACTCGCAGGCGATTATGTCGATACGGGGTTGCCCGCCACGATCGAGGGCGCTATCCGGTCCGGCTTTGCCGCAGCCCGAGAGGTGCTCGCCCGCCGCCACCATACAGCGGCGGGGGAGGGCGAGCACGGCGGCTCCTTCGTGGCACGAACCGTCTTGCCGAGAGCGCGAGCCCGAGAGCGTGTGCTTCCATGAATGACGGAATGACGACCCGAAGATCGGTGAGGCCGATCCGTGAGCGTGGTGCGGCCGGACTCGACGAGGCCGTCGCCCGCGCCTGCACATCGCTGCTGGCTTTGCAGCGTGCCGATGGTCACTGGGTCTTCGAGCTGGAGGCCGACGTCACGATACCCTCGGAATTCATTCTGCTGCAGCACTATCTCGGCCGGATCGAACCGGAGCTCGAGGTTCGCATCGCTCGATATATCCGCGCCACTCAGGGTGCGGATGGTGGCTGGCCGTTGTTCCACGGGGGCTCCTTCGACATCAGCGCTTCGGTCAAGGCCTATTTCGCCCTGAAGGCGGCGGGCGACCCCGTCGACGCGCCGCACATGGCGCGCGCGCGCGCGGCGATCCTGGCACGAGGCGGCGCACGTCGCTGCAACGTGTTCGCGCGGGTCACGCTTGCATTGTTCGGCGAAGCGCCTTGGCGAGCGGTTCCGGTCATGCCGGTCGAGATCATGCTCTTGCCTCTTTGGTCGCCCTTCCACCTCAGCAAGGTTTCCTACTGGTCGCGCACCGTTCTCGTCCCGTTGCTCGTGTTGATGGCGCTGAGGCCACGTGCCCGTAACCCGAAACGTGTGACAATCCGCGAATTGTTCTGCGAGCCACCCGAGTCGGTGCGCGACTGGATTACCGGCCCAACGTCATCGCCGCTCTCATTGACCTTCGGAATACTCGACCGCTTGCTGCGAAAAGCCGAGCCGCTTTTCCCGGCCTACGCGAGGCGGCGAGCGATCGCGAAGGCCGTGGCCTTCGTGACCGAGCGCCTCAACGGCGAGGATGGGCTCGGGGCGATCTTCCCGGCGATGGCGAACGCCGTGATGATGTTCGATTGTCTGGGATATCGAGCCGATCACCCCGATTATGCGATCGCATGGGCTGCTCTCCACAAGCTCCTCGTGCTGGACGCCGAGCGCACCTATTGTCAGCCTTGTCTTTCTCCGGTGTGGGACACCGCCCTTACCTGTCACGCGCTCATGGAGGTCGACGACCCGCGCCTCGCACCCGCCATCCGGCAGGCACTCGACTGGCTCGAGGCCAAGCAGGTGCTGGAGCAAGTCGGGGATTGGGGGGCTACCCGCCCCGAAGTGCGACCCGGCGGCTGGGCTTTTCAATACGAAAACCCGGATTATCCCGATCTCGACGATACTGCCGTGGTCGCCCTTGCTCTCGACCGCTTCGACCGGACACGATATCGCCGGGCCATCGATCGCGCGGCCGAGTGGGTCGTCGGGATGCAGAGCCGAAATGGCGGCTGGGGATCGTTTGATGCCGACAACACGCACTATTACCTGAACCACATCCCGTTCGCCGATCACGGCGCACTCCTCGACCCCCCGACGGCCGATGTCAGCGCCCGATGCCTCGGCTTCCTCGCTCAGATTGGCTTCGCAGCGGATCATCCTACCCTCTCGGCGGCGAGCGAATTTCTCCGCAAGGAGCAGGAGCCGGAGGGCAGCTGGTTTGGCCGATGGGGGACGAATTTTATTTACGGAACCTGGTCGGTGCTCGTCGCCTTTAACGCGGCGGGCGTCGAGCCTGCCTCGGCTGAGGTGCGGCGCGCGGTGGAGTGGCTGGCATCTCGACAGCACGGCGACGGCGGCTGGGGGGAAAGCGGGGAATCATACTGGCCCGAGGCGCAACATGGTGATGCGCCCTACAGCACGCCATCTCAGACAGCTTGGGCCCTGCTCGGGCTAATGGCGGCCGGACAGGTCGAACATCCAGCAGTTGTCCGCGGCATCGACTACCTGGTCAATTCCCAAGACCCGGACGGAAATTGGGACGAGCCCTGGTACACCGCCGTCGGCTTCCCGCGCGTCTTTTATTTGCGCTACCACGGCTACCGCGCCTTCTTTCCGCTCTGGGCGCTAGCCCGTTATCGGCGGCTGACAACGGGAGCCTCCCTGCGGGTCACATTCGGCATCTGATATTCGGCCAGATCACGCGCCGGAGGTCCATTACCCGGCCTCTCGCGTCGCCGCCATGTAACCCTCCGCTTTCGGCTGCAACTCAGCGGCGGCCGGCGTTGCCACCGCGTCGCTTTGTCCGTAGCCAAGAGCCTCTTCTAGTCGCTTTGTCCGTAGCCAAGAGCCGCTTCTACGAGTAGGGATGTCGGCGGCAAGGGGTAATCGAGCCGGAAGCGAGCCAGGACGGCGATGGGCGGTCGGGAGCTGAGTTTCGGTCTGTCGCCCCCGCTGACGCGGACCATGGGTCAAAAGATCGCCTAAAGCGCAAATATGGAGTACCTTTCGTAAACCATGGTTGACTGCTCGCTAGACTGAACGGACTCGGCCTCCAAACAGGCTATAGGAGCCCTGCATGCAACCACTGGCCATGGTGCTTTGCACCTCGGGCCTTGCAGTGGAAGCAAAAATTGCGCGCGCCGCAGGATTTTCGGTTGTCGTTGGAGCCGGAGATCGCGATCGTACGGCTGCGCTCGTTGCAACCGCGGCCGCGCAGACCGACTGCCTCGTCAGTTTCGGCATTGCAGGAGGATTAGCGCCGGAGCTGAGGGCGGGGACGGTGATCATATCGGGGGAAGTGGTCTCAGAGCGATGCCGTTGGACGGTTGCGCCACCTTATCGCCAACAGCTGACCGAGTTCGCCCACTCGATAGGTGCCGTCTACGGTCCGGTATACGGGGCAAGCTCCATCGTCGCCACAACGGTCGAAAAGAAGCGCGTCCGAGCCATGACCCAGGCTCTAGCCGTTGACCTTGAGAGCGAGATCGTCGCCAGCATGGCGACAATCCTCGGTGTACCCTTTATCGTATTGCGGGCGATCGCTGACACTGCGCTCCGGGACCTTCCGCCGGCGTCGCTGGTGCCGCTGAGCGTCGACGGGAAACCCAATGTTTCGCGAGTGTTTGCCTCCGTCCTGCGGCGACCGTTTCAACTCGCCGAGATGATCGGGCTGGCGCAGGAGACCAGAATGGCGTTGTCCGCACTAATCGGCCCGGCTCGGGCGTTGCGAGAGCTCGTTGGTGCCACCGCCTAGTCGAGACATCGCTTCTTCGACATGGCGCGAAAAGACATATTTCGCGGGCCGCTGCCCATTCAGAGGGATCTCGGGAGCCATATCGCCTTCGGTGCGGATGCCGCGAATAGCGACCTGTGCGACCTTCAAAGGATTACGGACGGAGTCCATTACCGCGGTCGCCTCGTAGCCGCTGTGGACCATGCAGTCGGCGCACTTCTCGTAATTCCCGGTGCCGTAGGCATCCCAGTCGGTATCTTCCATGAGTTCCTTGAAGGTTTTGGCATATCCCTCGCCGAGCAGATAGCAGGGCCGCTGCCAGCCAAAATAGTTCCGCGTGGGGTTACCCCAGGGCGTGCAGCGGTATGATTGATTACCCGCAAGGAAGTCGAGGAAGAGGCCGGACTGATTGAAAGACCAGCGCCGAGTATCGTGAGCAAAAATGCTGCGGAACAACTCCTTGGTCCGGCGCCGGTTCAAAAAATGCTGCTGATCTGGTGCCCTTTCATAGGCATAGCCCGGTGATACGGTAATCCCGTCGATGCCGATTTCGGTCACCGCATCGAAGAAGCGAGCGATGCGGTCCGGTTCTGCCGTGTCGAACAGCGTTGCGTTGATATTCACCCGAAAGCCGCGGGCCTTGGCTAATTTGATCGCGGCAACGGCCCGATCATAGACGCCCTCCTGGCACACCGAGCGGTCGTGATCTGCGCGATCGCCGTCGAGATGGACAGTCCAGGCGAAATATGGACCGGGCTTGAACAGGTGAATCTTTTTCTCGAGGAGCAAGGCGTTGGTGCAGAGATAGACAAACTTCTTTTTGGCCATGATACGCGCGGCGATCTCATCGATGTCGCGGTGCAGCAGCGGCTCGCCGCCGGCGAGAACCACGACCGGGGCGCCACATTGATCGACGGCATCGAGGCACTCTTCGATGCTCAGGCGCTGATTGAGGATCGCGTCAGGGTAGTCGATCTTGCCGCAGCCGGCGCAGGCAAGGTTGCAGCGAAACAACGGCTCCAGCATCAGAACCAGCGGATATCGCCGCACACCCCTGAAGTGTCGTCCGAGGACATAAGCACCTACCCGAATCGTTTGACGCAGCGGAACGGCCAAGACGCACTCTCCTGAAAAAGCATCACCCCCGCTCGCTATCACCGGCGACATCGGCAAGCTGCGGCGGCATCCTGAAGCGGACGTTCTCGGTGACGCCTGGCAGCACCGAGAGTTCGATTGTCGCCAGCTCGCTTAGCCGGGCGATCAGGTCTTCGACCAATACCGCCGGAGCGGAGGCGCCAGCAGTAATGCCCACCGCCGACACGCCATCGAGCCAAAGCGCATCGAGCGCACGGGCATCCTCGATCAGATAACTTGCGACACCGCTTTCGGCGGCAATCTCGCGCAACCGATTAGAATTCGAGCTGTTCGGCGCGCCGACGACCAAGACAACGTCGACGATCCGGGCAAGTTCCCGGGCCGCCCGCTGGCGGTTTTGCGTCGCGTAACAAATGTCCTTGGTATCGGGTCCGACAATTGACGGAAACCGTTCCTTGAGTGCTTCGATGACGGCCCGCGTATCATCGACGCTGAGCGTCGTCTGAGTAATAAAAGCGAGCTTTTCCGGGTCGGCAACATCGAGCCGCGCAACCTCTTCAGGGGTCGAGATGAGATGGACGCGGCCGCTGATGCGGCCCATCGTACCGACAATTTCCGGATGCCCAGCATGCCCGATCAAGATGATCTCTCGGCCCTGATTGGCATATCGCTGCCCTTCGATGTGCACTTTAGAGACCAGCGGACAGGTCGCGTCGATCACCGGAAGCCCACGGTCCTCCGCCCGGGTCTCGATCGCGCTCGCGACCCCATGGGCGCTGAAGATGGTCACGGCCCCCGGAGGGATCTCGTCGATCTCGTCGACAAAATGGGCGCCTTTGGCGCGCAACCGCTCGACGACATGCCGGTTGTGAACGATTTCGTGACGGACGTAGATCGGCGGGCCGTACTTTTCCAGCGCGCGCTCGACGATCTCGATCGCTCGTTCGACCCCGGCGCAAAAGCCGCGAGGCTGTGCTAGTACGACCCGCATGATCCCGCCTCGTCCTTTAACCGCAGACCGAGCCGCCTCGCCTGCGCCAGCATCAACTATATTGGGCCAACGCATAATTGGGCTAACGCATCCCTGCTACAATTCACTCCTGACGCACGCGTGATCGTATAGGGAACCAGTCGACAGTGTCGACCTTAACGCGTACCTCGCCAAAGCCTGGAAGAGCAATCGGGCGGGTCAGATGACCCTGACATTCACCATCGCGATTGTCCTCGCACCGGCTTGGGCATATCTCGTAGGCACAGCGGTTGCTGCTCTCCGGTTCGCCCGGCACCCGCTGCCGACCGCGGCTGAGCGGCCCCCCGTCACGGTGATGAAGCCCCTTCACGGCGCCGAGCCTGGCCTCTATGAGAACCTGCATTCTTTTACCCAGCAGGATTATCCTGTTGTCCAGCTAGTCCTCGGCGTTGGTAACGCGAACGACAGCGCGTTGCCGACCGCATGCGCGCTGATTCGCGATCTGCCCAAAGGCGACATTGCCCTCGTTATCGACGCGCCGGTCAGGGGGAGCAACCAAAAGATCGCCAACCTCGAGAACATGCTCGCAGCGGCGCGGCACGACATCCTCGTTCTCGCGGACAGCGACATGCGGGTAGACCGGCACTATCTTGCGGCGGTTACCGCCCCGCTGCTCGATCCCGGAACGGGCGCCGTCACCTGCCTTTACCAAGGGGTCGCGACCGGTGGAAAGTGGGCCGAACTGGGAGCGCTGTACATCAACTTCGGCTTTCTGCCGAGCGTGTTGGCGGCCGAGGCGCTAGGCATCAACCGGGGTTGCTTCGGGGCCACGATTGCTTTGCGGCGCGAAACTCTCAGCCGAATCGGCGGGTTCATGGCGGTGCGCGACGAGCTCGCCGACGACCAGCGAATCGGCGAGGAGGTACGCGCGCAGGGCCTCGCCGTCGTGCTGTCGCGTTACCTCGTCGAGGCTCGCGTGTCGGAGCCGTCGCTTGCCGCGCTGTGGCTCCACGAATTGCGGTGGGCACGCACCATACGCACGATTGCCCCGGCCGGCTTCGCCGGCTCAATCCTGACACATGCTGTGGCGATCTCGGCAGTTGGGGTTGCGGTCACCGGATTCGGCTTGACCACGTGCGCGTTTCTGGTGATCTCCGTGATGTTGAGGTGGGTCTCGGCGCGGGTCATTGCGGGTGCCCTCGGCTTCCCCGTCACCAAGCTCTGGGCGCTCCCGCTGCGTGACGCCTTGTCCTTTGCCGTGTTCGTCGCCAGTTTTTTCGGACGAAGGGTCTTCTGGCGGGATCAGCTCTTCCAAGTCGCGCCGAGTGGCCGCATGTCAGCCGACGGAGACCAGGCCCAATGATGAAGACCCTCTTCCTGCACCCGCCCTCATTCGACGGCTTCGACGGCGGAGCAGGCTCGCGCTACCAGGCAAAGCGGGAGATCCGCTCGTTCTGGTACCCGACCTGGCTCGCCCAGCCGGCCGCACTCGTCGCCGACAGCAGGTTGATCGATGCACCCCCGGCGCGGCTCAAGCTACAAGATGTCCTGCCGCTGGCGGGCGACTACGAGCTTGCTGTGCTCCATACCTCGACGCCGTCCTTTGCTTCCGACGTCAAGGTCGCCGCAGCGCTGAAGGACACGAACCCGCGGCTGAAGATCGGCATGATCGGCGCCAAAGTTGCGGTCGAACCCGAGGACAGCCTCAGAGCCTCCGCAGCGATCGATTTTGTCGCCCGCGAGGAGTTCGACTTCACCGTCAAGGAGGTAGCCGACGGCCGACCGCTCGGTTCGATCGACGGTCTGAGCTTCCGCAACGCCAACGGCGTGATCGTCCACAATGCCGACCGTGCGATCCTCGAGGACATGGACCAGCTGCCCTTTGTCACCGAGGTGTACCGGCGGGATCTGCGGATCGAGGATTATTTCATCGGTTATCTGAGGCACCCCTACGTCTCGCTCTACACCGGGCGCGGCTGCCGGTCGAAATGTACCTTCTGCCTGTGGCCGCAGACCGTCGGCGGGCACCGCTACCGGGTGCGCAGCGTCGGCCATGTCGTCGAGGAAATTCGGCTCGCGAAGAGCTGGTTTCCGCAAGTGAAGGAGTTTTTCTTCGACGACGACACCTTCACCGACGATCGTCCGCGCGCCGAGGCGATCGCTCGCGAGCTCGGTAAGCTCGGTGTGACATGGTCGTGCAACGCCAAGGCCAACGTACCGCGAGCAACGCTGGAGGTGCTGCGCGACAACGGGCTGCGGCTGTTGCTGGTCGGTTACGAATCGGGCAACCAGCAGATCCTCAACAACATCAAGAAGGGAATGAGGATCGACATCGCCCGCCGCTTTACCAAGGATTGCCGCGAACTCGGGATCACGATCCACGGAACCTTCATTCTCGGCCTTCCCGGCGAGACCAAGGAAACGATCGAGGAGACGATCCGCTTTGCCGCGGAGATCAATCCGCACACGATCCAGGTCTCCCTAGCCGCTCCCTATCCCGGCACGGACCTGCATCGCCAAGCGGTCGAGAATGGCTGGCTCGATCTCGATCATGCCGAGCTGATCGACGAGCGCGGGGTGCAGATAGCGCCTTTGCAATACCCGCACCTGTCGCATACCGAGATCTTCGAGTCGCTCGAAACCTTCTACAAGCGCTTCTACTTTCGCCGACAGAAGATCGCCTCGCTCGTCGCCGAGATGGTAAAGAGCCCGCAGATGATGCGCCGCCGCCTGCGCGAGGGCGTCGAGTTTTTCCAATTCTTGCGCAGCCGGGAGATCACAAGCTGAGGCAACTGATCGTCTGCGCTGACGATTTCGGGCTCGACACGGCAATCAACGAGGCGGTCGAAGAAGCGCATCGGCACGGGATCCTCTCCACCGCGAGCCTGATGGTCGGGGGGAATGCTGCCGCCGATGCGGTGGCGCGTGCCCGCCGGCTGCCCGAGCTTCGCGTCGGTCTGCATCTGGTTCTGGTGGATGGCCGCCCTATCCTACCGGATGTCGAGGTTCCCGGACTCGTTCGCGGGGATGCAAAATTCGACCGGAACATGGCTCGCGCCGGGATCCGATTTTTCTTGCTTCCGCGAGTTCGTCACCAGCTCGAAGCGGAAATCCGAGCGCAGTTCGCAGCTTTTTGCGCGACCGGTCTGCCGCTCGATCATGTTAATGCCCACAAGCACATGCATCTTCATCCGAGCGTAGCCGGTTTAATCATCGAAGTCGGGCGAGAGTTTGGGATGAAGGCGGTGCGCGTTCCGTACGAACCTGTTGCGGTGCTGCGCCGTGTCTTTCCTGGTGAGCGCTACCGGACCCCGTTATACGACTTCTGGACCAAGGCGCTGCAGCGCCGCTTGCGGCGAGCCGGGCTCTGCGTCAACGACCACCTATTCGGCCTCGCTTGGAGCGGCGGCATGGTGGAGGACCGAATCCTCCGGATGATCGAGCACCTGCCGGACGGCGTCAGCGAGATCTATTTCCATCCGGCAGTGGAGCGCAGCCCACCGCTCGTCGCGGCTATGCCCAGCTACCGTCATCGCGAAGAGCTTACGACGCTGTTGAGCCCGGCGGTCAGGCGTCGGATCACCGAACTCGGGATCAGGCTCGTCAGCTACGGCGATCTCCCAGCGACGTCCTGAAGACAGCCGCAGTTGCGTAATCAGAGGTTGTCGCTGCCGCATTTGACGCTGTGCTGACGGCACCAGTGCCCTAATAGAAGCGGCGCGGTTACGGCTTGCCGCGAAATTTCCTGTTGATCGACACAAAGCGGTCACGCTTTGGGGCGATCCTGCGTACAATCTGACAGGTTAGGAGGGGCCATGGATGAGCGCATCGAATGCTGCCAATATGAGCCGAGCCTCGAAGATCTGCTCGCGGACGACGTGATGGAGCCGGTGTTGCGCAGTGCCGGTCTCGAGCCGCAAGAGTTCCGCGACATGATGGTAGAAACCGCTCGGCGTATCGAGGATCGGGAGCGACGGATCGCTTCGACGGAGCAGGCGGAGCCGGAATAGTCACGCGCCGCAGCCCGGGAGCTTTATTCTGACCCTGAGGCCGGGTCGATTATCGATGAGTTCGACGCTGCCCGAGTGTCGGCGCACAATGGCACGAACAAGGCTCAACCCGAGACCGTTTCCCGAAGTAGTGCGGCTTCGTTCGAGGCGGACAAACCGGTCGA
>Ga0209328_10000118_pt1 | contig 15720 bp, 11 predicted proteins | sample JacPinW_OM3H0_M1_FD_187954 | JGI IMG/M metagenome (GOLD analysis project Ga0209328, IMG submission 187954) | Forest soil microbial communities from Algoma, Ontario, Canada - Jack Pine, Ontario site 1_JW_OM3H0_M1 (SPAdes) (version 2) | ecosystem: Environmental > Terrestrial > Soil > Boreal... | reverse complement strand
AGATAACCCGGCAGAAAAAGCAACAGGCCAATCGGCCAGAGCAGATTGTAGATAAAGCGAATCATTCCATTCCGGATAGCGTAGACCGGATAGCGGAGAGAAAGAGAACCTCCGTTGCACCGTAGGTTTTCTGTCGACTGACCTGCCAGAGTTTTGTCGAGGATACGTCTTCGCTCGGTCGTTTTTCCAACACGAAAACTCCGTCTAGTTCAAGCAAGCGCGGCAGTGCTTCATTGCCTAAAAGTTTCTCGGTGAACCTTTCGCCGGATTTAGTTTTTTCATACGGTGGATCGGCAAAAATGATTCTGAACTTCTCGGCACCCGCGCCTTTCAAAAAACCAAAAACCTCCTGCTGCCGAATTCGCCCTTTGAATCCCGTTTTCTCAAGGTTTTTTTCGATCGCCGCGATCGATTGTCGATCTTCTTCTACAAAAAGGACTGAATCGGCGCCACGACTGAGCGCTTCAATACCGAGCGCCCCAGTCCCGGCAAAAAGGTCAAGGACGCGAGCGCCAATCACGGTTTCGCCGAGGCTGGAGAAAATAGCCGCTTTCACGCGATCCATCGTTGGCCGAACGCTGGTCTTCGGTGAAACAAGCCGAACGCCGCCCGCGCGGCCGGCGATCACTCTCATGGCGAGCCAGCCGGACTGGGCGCGGCAGAAGGCACGTTCGCGTCGGGGCTCGGCGGCGGCGTGGCCTCATCATTACTCGCCTGCGCTCCTTTCTTCTTCTTAGGTTTCTCGTTCTTTCCGCCGCCAAAGAAGCTGTTGACCAGATCTTTCAAATCGCGGCCCACAACTTTCTCCAGCAGATTCGTTTTTGGTCGCTCGAGCGTTCCGGTCACTTCAAAGTCCACCGCAGAGTAACCGGGTTCATCCGCCGGCTGAAAATTTGCGCGCAAAGGTTTGAATAACTGTCCGCGAATTTTTTCGTTAATGGCGAGCCGCGAATTCAAATGTAGTTTTCCGCGGAACGTGACGGTGCCGGTGGCTGAAAGTCGAATATTGGCCGAACGCATAACCAACTGGTCAACGTTCACGACGCCCGGAGCAATGCGGTACTTCGCGTTGGCCTGTTCGAGATGGAGCTGGGTCAGCTCTTCAATTTGGAAAATTTGACCGAGCGCGACGAGGAGATTGTATTGTCGCACCTGACCGTCGTGTAGAACGATTTCTCCAGTTCCAGAAAGGGCGTCCGGGTCGGTTGTTTTTCCGTCCGCGGTAAGAGTCCCCTCGAGTTTTCCCTGAAGCGTTCCGCCCGGACCTCCGGCTTCTGTAATAATTTGGTCCGCCTCAACGTTGCGAAACTTCACTTCCACATGAAACGGTGACTCGGCGGACTCCGGCTGAATGGAAAAGCGCGCGTTAATGTCCCCACCGCCCGTGTGGGCTGAGATTTGAGAGAGATCGAGGCCGCTCCCGTCGTATCGCATCGGAGACTTTAATTGCTGCAGAAAAAAACGGTCGCGTAGAGAAACTTTGGCCACCCGCGCGTTTCCGTGCAAGTCAGAGGCGTTTCTGATGCTCGCGCGAAATCCCACGCCCTCGAAGTTTGCGACCGCGGCGTTCGAGCGATCCAGAAACCGAAAATTTCCATCGATCAAGCTGATCTTGTGAATTTCGGAAGCAAACTCGGTGGGAGATCTCGATTTTTGTTCGACGAAAATTGGTCGCTCCGTTTTCGATGCTCCCGGTGTCGCCGACTCACCTGAAACCTCCTCCTTTCCTCGAGTTGAAGGCGTTAGAGCGAGGCCTTCGGAAGCTTTCGGTTCCACAGGCCGTTGCGCCCGCAAATCTGGCAATTTCCATTTGCCGTCGGCATTCTGCGGCCAAACTACGTTCGGCTTAACCAGTGAAACCTCCTTGAAGACCAACCGCTTCGAAAAAAGAGAGAAGAATGCGATCCGCAGTCCGAAGTTTTCGGCTTCGAGGAAATTGCCGCGGCCGCCGGTAGTTCCTTGTGCAATCGTGATGCCGCTAAGCTTGAGGCCGCTCCAGGGAGTGACACTGATTCGGCCGATGTTTAAGTTAGCGCCGAAACGCTGCCGCAGTTCACGCTGGATCCGTGCTTGAGTCCCCTGCGATTGCACATACAAATTGACGGCGAGAAGAACGACCGCACCAAGGATCGACAATCCCCCAATTAGAATCAGGATCAGGTGGCCTAGTTTTTGCACCCGGAGACGTTACCCAAGCCATGTTTGAAGAAAAGATGAAACCGGAATTGCCGGCGGATGAGTAGCACGCTGATTATTTTAAACCCGGCCGCCGACAGCGAGCGCGCCCAGCGAAAGCAGGCCGACGTCCAATCGTTGGCCCGGGATTGCGAGGTCTACGCCACTACTCGCACCGGCGAGGCCGAGGCGATGGCGCGACGCGGCGTGCAGGAAGGTTTCGAGAAAATCGTTGCGGCGGGCGGCGACGGCACGATCAACGAAGTGGTCAACGGCCTGGCCGGGACAGGAACGACTCTCGGTCTGTTGCCGATCGGCACGATGAACGTTTTTGCAACCGAGCTCGGGCTGCCGGTGCACGACCTCGAGGTTTGCTGGAAAATTGTGAAAGGCGACAGCACCCGCGCAGTCGATCTGCCGAAAGCAAACCAGAAATTTTTTGTCCAACTCGCCGGGGTCGGCCTCGACGCCCAGGTGGTCAAGGAAACGAGCAGCCAGTTGAAACGAAATTTTGGGCCACTCAGTTATGTGATTTCGGCAGTACAAATCGCAGCGCGCAAACCGCCAAAGCTTTTCATTCAATCCGAAGACGCTTCGATTGATGAAGGCTCGTTCGTTCTGATCGGCAATGGGCGCTTGTACGGCGGCCCGTTTCCATTCTTCAAACACGCCGCGCTCGATGACGGGCTTCTGGACGTGATCGTCTTCAAACGCCTGGGTTACCTCGAGATCATCAAATACCTGCAGGACGTCGTGTTTAGCTCGGACATTCGTGTCCCAGAGATCGAATATTTCCAAACCCGTCGGCTACGGGTGGAAAGCGACCAAACCGTTCCGGTCGAGCTCGATGGCGAACTGGTGGGCAATTGCCCGGTAGAATTTAGCCTGCAGGAGCGTTCGCTTCGGGTTCTGGTTCCGGAATAAGATCGACATCGTCCGGCGACTTCGGATTGGGAATTCTGCTGACAAAAAAATCGCACTGCGATACCCTGTGAACGTGCGGCTGTCGAGGGGAAAACCATGGTTATTTGCGCGGCCGTGGCAGGAAAGCAGGCGGTTCGTCCTGCTGGCGTTGATCGGCATTAACGTTGTCGCTTTTATTGCCCAAGTCATTCTCGATGGGGCCGTGCCCGGTTTCGTCCGTGATTACCTGGCACTGAGCAAAAATGGTGTGCGCGACGCTTACTCGTGGCAATTCGTCACGTCGATCTTGGTCGTTGGCGGGCCGTTGCATTTCCTCGGCAACACGCTGGCCTTGTACGTCCTCGGACGCGATATCGAATCGATCCTCGGCCAGCGGCATTTTTTGTACTTGTTCTTGAGCGGCGCGATCGGCGGCGAGCTTGGACATTTGTTTCTAATGCCAGCCGACACGCTTTTGTACGCCGCAAGCGGCGGCGTTGCTGCCGTGACGGTCGCTTACGCAACTATTCTTCCGGAATTGGATCTGATCGCGTGGCGTCTTCCTGCTTTCCCGCTGCATATCAAAGCTAAAGATTTCGCCTGCGCCCTTGTCTTCGTCAGTCTGGTAATGTTGCTGGTAGATCGCCACGGCGCAGTCATTCACAGTGCGATTCCGGGCGGGCTTGCCACCGGCTGGCTGTATGCGCACCTGCTCGGCTTCGGGCATCCGTCTTGGTTGCAACGAAAATTGGGGCAGCGCCGCGCAATTGCCGAGCGTATCGAGCGAATGACGCCGACCGAATTCATCGAACAGGAAATCAATCCATTGCTCGAAAAGATTTCGCGCAGCGGCGTCCACAGTCTAACCCGAGCTGAACGCCGCGTTCTCGCCCGGGCGCGTGAGAAGTTTTCGTACAAAGCGTAATCGCGCTAATCTAGACCTCGCGGAAACTGATCTAAACCCGCGACATGTCGCCGCAGTCCAAATGTGTATGTTTTCGCGGCATGGAAAGCGCGGGCTGGATCAAAAAGAAATCCTCCATTTCCCTGTACCCCGCACAAGTCGAGACTGTGCTCGTTCAGCTGAGTGAAGTCTGGCCGGCAACCGCCAATCCGCTGTCGGACGTCATTAAGAATTTCCCGCTCGGTGAAAAAGCTCTATTGCATTTGTTCGCGGTCTCGAGTATTTGCGCGGCCCGAATCGTTCGGCGGGCTGAGCTTCTGCTCTGGCTTTGCGAGCCCGAAATTTGCACGCGCGGGCGCAACCGCGCGGAAATGGCGGTGTCGCTTGATCGTCTGGTCGAAGACTCCTCCGCTGCAGACAGGTTTCGCGCACTGCGCCGTTGGAAAAATCAGGAGATGACGCGCATCGCGCTTCGCGAACTGGCAGATGCCGACCTTGAGGAAACAACTGCTGAATTATCGCAGGTCGCGGAGATCTGTATTCGCGAAGTCCTCAGTCATTGGAACGCGAAATTGCGCGAGTCGCTTGGCTCGCCCGCAGCCGACTTTGCGATTCTGGCTCTTGGAAAACTGGGTGGCCGCGAGCTCAACCACAGCTCCGATGTCGACCTGATCTTTCTCTACACTGAAGAGGGCGACGTTTCGCCGCGGCTTTCAAACCATCAATGGTTCAACCAGCTCGCCGAGAAAATCCTGGAAACATTTGCCACTCCGGATCCCGAAGGCGCGCTTTTCCGGGTCGATCTGAGATTGCGCCCAGAGGGATCAGCCGGTCCGCTCGCCCGATCGCTCGAGAGTATGGAAAACTACTACGCCGGCTTCGGCGAAACTTGGGAGCGAATCGCCCTGATCAAGGCGCGCGGGATCGCCGGCAGTCGCGAGCTAGCCTACGAATTTTTGCGTCAACATCAGGCATTCATTTATCCCCGCAGTCCGACGCCCGAGCTACTGGACGAGGTCGCGAACATCAAACGACGCATCGAACACGAGATGGGCGGCGACCTGGGGCGTGACGTTAAACTTGGCCGCGGCGGGATTCGTGAAATCGAATTCGTGGTCCAAACGCTCCAATTCATTCACGGCGGCCGCCATGCTTTTCTGCAGGAAACCAACACTTTGAACGCGCTGCGTTCGCTGGCACGACTGGAACTCATTGCGCACACAGAAGTTGTCGATCTTGATCGTGCCTACCGATTTCTTCGCCAGGTCGAACACCGCTTGCAAATCGAAGCTGAGCAACAAACGCACACCGTCCCGCAGGACGCTGTCGCTCTGGAGCGGCTTGCGCGGAGCCTTGCATTCGACTCGAGCAAGCAATTGAACGCAACGCTCAGGAAGACGATGCAAAATGTTCGATCGGTGTTCGAGCGCGTCGTCACCACGACGCCGGCAGATGCCGCGGTTCCTGATCTAAAAATATTCAACGACGAAAAGGCGGCCGCTCGGTCGCTCGCCGATTTGCTGAAACCCACGTCCGCATCGCATGTGGCTCCCCGGACAAAACAGGTTTTTGGCAAACTGCGCCCGAATCTGCTTTCCCGGATCGCGCAGACAGCCGATCCGGACGCGACCTTGAACCAATTCGTGCGCTTCGTCGAAGCCTACGGGCTGCGCGGCCTGCTTTTCGAATTACTGGCCACGAACCCGACGTTGCTCGAGCTGGTAATCAAAACACTCGATCGGAGCCGGTTCGCCGGCGATCTCCTGATCCGGCGCCCGCAGTTGCTCGAAGAAATCACGCGCGACAAGAGTTTCAATAAACCCAGGTCCATCAATGAGCATCTGGCCCGGCTTCAATCTTTTGGCGCGACGGCGGCAAATCTCGATCCGGTTCGTTCCTACCGGCGAAGGCAAACGCTGCGCATCATCATGCGAGACGTTCTTGAGATTGCCGAGCCGTCCATCATTTTTGCGGAACTGTCCGACCTCGCCGAAGCGTGCCTGGAATTTACTAACAGGCTGCTTGGTGGCGAAGTTTTGACCATCATCGGGCTCGGGAAATTTGGCGGACGGGAACTGAGTTACGGCGCCGATTTCGATTTACTGTTCATCGGCGATGACACCTCATCGGCACAGAGCCTGGTCAGCACGATGACGCAGCCGACCAGCGAAGGAACAATCGGCTCGCTTGATACAAGGCTTCGTCCCGACGGTGAGAAAGGACCCTTGGTTGCACCATTGGCCGCTTACGAATCGTATTACCGCGATCGCGCGCAGCTGTGGGAAATCCACGCGCTAACCCGGGCGCGGCCAGTTAGTGGACTACTACAAAATGCTTACATCGACATCGCCCAAAATGTATGGCGCAACGCCGGACAACAGCCGGATCTGTTCGCCAAGATCGACAGCATGCTCGAACGGATTCAACGCGAGCGCAGCAGCGGAGCGGAGTTTCGCGATTTCAAAACGGGAGTGGGCGGAATGGTCGAGGCCGAGTTCCTGGTTCAACCACTACAAATGCGCTGGGGAATTTGGGAACCAAACTGGGAGCGTGCGCTCAGGCGATTGTGTGAAAATGACGTCATTTCTAAAAGCGACGCTGATCGACTCGCCAAGAGTTATGACGGCCTCCGGCGCATCGAAACAGCGCTGCGGCGATTCGAAAACAAGAATGTCTCGGCGCTGCCAGCTGCATCGGAGGAACAAGCAAAATTAGCGAAGTGGCTTAACTACGAAAACGCTGAGCAGTTCGAGAAAGAATATCGCACTGCGCGCGAAACCATTCACGCAGTCTATGAGCGTTACGTTAAGGCAAAACTCAGTTAACCGTTGGCGACGAGTTTCGCGATCTCGTGCAAAATAAAAAACGTGCCGACGATTCCAGCGAGAATCACGAAGATGACAAGCCCAAGAACGGCACCCACGAACATCTTGTCAGTTTTCGTCGAGCGATTTGGAGTGTCGAGATGTTCGCGCAATAGTTCGTAATTCCGAGTATTCGCAGTGAACCAGAACGCAAAAACAGATCCGACGATCGGAATGATGCCGACAATCTCATTGATCAGAACGTTAAGCGCCATGCGGCCAAGGAGAATCTTCGGAATACCGCGGCGGATTCCGTAAACGAGGACGGAAACCGAAATCAACGCTGCGGCGATGTCGCCAAAACCGGGAATCAGGTCGAGGATGGGATTCAGGCCGAGACGCTTTTTCACCCCGGGGATCCGGATCAAGCGATCCATAACGAGCGCGACCCATTTAAAAATCGGCTCAACTGATTTTCGCCGATGTCGATCTTCAGGCGGAAGCAACTCCCATTCAATATCACCCGATTTGCTCACGCCGGCTTTGTTGCTGTGACAATTAGTGTGCGGCCGAGGAGCAAATCGCGCGAGTTCATGAGTCGCACTGCCCAAGAGTTTTTGTTATTAACCGTCTGATATTTTGTGGCATCCCGGCGGAACACTGTTCGATTCATTAAGCGAATCGGAATGGCGAAAAGAATAAAGGCGGGAATGGATCGACGCTGGTACTTGTCAACCGTTGGCCGCACGTTCTCGAAGCCAGCATTCAGGAGTGCATGAGCTAGGTAAAACCAACTAACCGGGGTAATATGGCCACGGGGACCGTGTAAATGCCGCTCCTCCGCTGCAAGTGGTCCGAACAGATTGTAGAAACCGGAGGAAAAATAACGCAGACGCGAGCGCAGGTTGAGGATATTCGGAGTGGAAATCACCGCAAACCCACCAGGTTTGAGCACGCGATAGATTTCGCGTACGACTGCGCGAAAATTCTCGAGATGTTCGATCGTCTCAACGCACGTAACCAACCCGAATCGATTGTCCGCATAAGGCAGGATCTCCCGGTTCAAATTGGCGATGTCGACGCTTTGGGTGGGCGTTTCCATGAGTTGATTGGTGTAATCACACGCGTATGGATTCAACGAATAGCGCGCGGCAATCAACCGAAGTAATTGGCCGTTACCACTTCCGATATCGAGACAATCGCCTTTGGGTGGCTGCCCGGCTGCCTCGATCGCGCACAAGACGGCGCGCTGAATTTCGGGCGTGCTGAGCTCGTACAATCCAACTCCTTTTCCGCCGGTTAATTTTCGGAAAAGCCGGCGAGCACGCATGGCTGAACTCGCAACTAATAGATCAGCGGGTCGGCGGCGAAGGGTTTAGCCCGGAATTTCCTTCAGCATCTGGGTGTTCGTCGGGAATTTTTTCACGAACATCAGCAGACGCTGGATCGCTTCTTCCGGCTTGTGACCGGCGAGACCGCGGCGTATGAGATTGATTTTCTCGAGCTCCCACGGCTGAAGCAGCAATTCCTCCCGACGCGTCCCGGACAGAAAAATGTCGATGGCCGGATAAATGCGCTGATCGCTGATCTTACGATCGAGAACCATTTCCATGTTACCAGTGCCTTTGAACTCTTGAAAGATGAGTTCGTCCATTCGGCTGCCGGTCTCGATCAACGCTGTCGCCACAATCGTGAGTGAGCCGGCTTCCTCGGTATTACGCGCTGCCGCGAAAATCTTTCTCGGAATCTCCATCGCACGCGCATCAATACCGCCACTCATGGTTCGGCCACCGCCCGACATCGCGTTGTTAAATGCGCGCGCCGTTCGAGTGATCGAATCGAGCAGGATGAAAACATGCTGGCCGGCTTCGACCAATCTCTTGGCACGCTCGATCGCGAGCTGGGCAATACGCGTGTGGCTCTTAATGTCGCTGTCGTTCGAGCTGGCGATGATTTCCGCCTTGGGATGCGACCGTTTGAAGTCGGTCACTTCCTCCGGGCGCTCGTCGACCAGAAGAATGATGAGCTTCATTTCCGCATGATTCTTGGTCACCGCATCGGCGATATGATGAAGCAAGGTCGTTTTTCCGGTACGCGGCGGAGCTACAATCAAGCCGCGCTGGCCCATGCCGAGCGGCGTCATCAAATCCATGATCCGCGTTGTGTAGCGATCCGGAACGGTCTCGAGTTTAATTCGCTTGTTGGGATTGATGGTCGTTAGTTCCTCGAACGGGCGGAGACCCTGATATTTAGCCGGATCGTCGCCGTTAACGGTTAGCAGCTTGATCAATTGCGGGCCGCGGCTGCCGCGCCGAGTCTCGCCATAAATCCACATGCCGTCACGCAATGCAAAGCGGCGCACGATTTCAGGGGTGACGAAAATGTCCTGAGGCGTTTGAACAAAATTCCGCTTCGGGTCACGCAGGAAGCCGAAACCTTTGCCAGAAATCTCGATGATGCCTTCGCCGAATTCCGGCTCGCGCTGGCCTTGCTCGCCTTCGGGAGCGCCTTCCATTGTTTCGGTGGCAACCGGATCGCCGGTCGCGGTGCCGGGCGCGTCGTTGCGCGATTCGTTATAAGGTTCGTTGAAATTGTCGTTGCGATCGCCGCGGTTGTAATAACGGCGCCGGCCGTAGCGGCGGCGGCCGCGATGGCGACGTTGCTCAGCTGGAGCAGCCGATTCAGTGGTTTCCAGCGGCGGCTGGTTTTCGTTTTCTTCGTTCATAAACTTTGCAGGGAGGCAGATCGTTCGCCGCAGCGAGCGGGCCGCCAAATTTTCAGCGGAAAGAAATTACTTTTTTCAGGCTGGCAACTTGGCCAGCATTTCGTCGGGAATATCTAGATTTGAATAGACGTTCTGCACGTCATCGTCGTCCTCGAGGGCGTCACACAAACGCAGCACCTGCCGGGCCACGTCCTCATCGGCCAGCGGCACAGTCGTATCGGGAATAAAGGTAAACTTTTGCCCATCGGTCGTAACATTCGCTCTTTTGAGCGCGTCAGCTACAGCGTAGAGCCGATCGTGCGAAGTAGTGATAAGATACTGATCCTCCTCGGTTGTCAACTCTTCAGCGCCGGCCTCCAGAATAACCTCCAGGAGGCGATCTTCGTCGATTGAACCCCGCGGAACCACAATCTGCCCTTTCCGGTGAAACATGTATGAAACACTGCCGGCCGAGGCCAGGTTGCCATTATTCTTGGTGAAAATACTCCGAACCTCCGCGGCGGTGCGATTCTTATTGTCGGTCGCGGCTTCGACGATGATGGCGACACCGCCGGGGCCATAACCTTCATAGATGATTTCCTCGATGTTCGAGGCTTCGACTCCCTCACCGGTTCCGCGCTTTATGGCACGCTCGACATTGTCATTCGGCATACTTTGCGCGCGAGCGGCCTGGATTGCGCTGCGCAGCCGGGGATTGCCGTTGGGATCACCCCCGCCGGTTTTCGCGGCGATGGTGATTTCTTTCGACAACTTACTGAAGGTCTGACCGCGTTTCGCGTCGATCGCGCCTTTGAAGCGCTTGACCTTCGACCACTTGCTATGTCCCGCCATATCGGCTTTTCCGGATAGAGATTGCCTTACGAGTAAGATTTCAACGAGCACGCCGCGAACTGCGGACGTGGAGAAATTACCAAGCGGTATTGAAGCCGCGGCTGGCGGTTTTGTCAACCCAACTACGCAGCCCGATGGGCGGCCCGCTTTCGAGCGGTGGCGTCCAGAATTCGCTTGCGCAGACGCAACGACTTGGGAGTGGCTTCGACGTACTCGTCGATGTCGATGTATTCGAGCGCACGCTCCACGCTCATGCGCAATGACGTTTCCAACTGAATCCCTTTGCCTTCGCCCTGACTCCGCATGTTAGTCAGATGCTTCGCCTTGCAGGGGTTGACCGGTAAATCTTCCGGACGCGCATTTTCGCCGACGATCATGCCCTCATAAATGTTTTCCTGCGGGCCCACAAAAAGCCGGCCGCGCTCCTGAATGCTGTTCAGCGCGTAGGCCGTGCTCGTGCCCGATTCCATGGAAACGAGAACGCCGCGGCCACGGTTCGCGATCTCGCCTTTAAAGGACGCGTATTCACGGAAGAGGTGGCTCATTAAGCCTTCGCCACGGGTGAGGTTAATCAGGTCCGTCTCCAAGCCGATCAACCCGCGCGTTGGAATGACCGCTTCAATCGATACGCGCGCCCCGTGATGATGGACACCCGTGACGTCGCCCTTTCGGTTGGCCAGCGATTGGAGAACGTCGCCCAGATTTTCCTTTGGTAGATCGAGATACAGGTTTTCGAGTGGCTCGAGCACATTGCCCAAATCGTCGCGATGAAAAATCACCTCCGGCCGCGAAATCAGCATTTCAAAACCTTCACGTCGCATTTGCTCGACTAGAATGGCGATCTGCATTTCACCGCGGGCGTGAATTTCAAAAGCACCGGCAGCGTCGGTGTCGTTTACCTGAAGGGAGACATTGGTGCGCGTCTCACGCACCAGCCGATCTTTCAAATGACGCGCGGTCACAAATTTTCCTTCGCGTCCCGCAAACGGCGAATCATTTACCAGAATTCGCATTCGAATAGTCGGTGGATCGATATCCACGAATGAAAGCGGCGCGCGTTCTTCGGAATCGGTCAGGGTTTCCCCAATCCGGATTTCCTCAAAACCAGTCAATCCGACAATATCGCCGGCGGCGGCTTCAGTGACCTGAACTTGTTCCAAGCCAGAATACGTGAAAATGGCGGTCACAGTGGAGCGTTCTGGGGCGCGATCGCGATGCAGACAAACAATGGAGTCGCCAACGTGAAGGCGGCCGCTGACGATTCGCCCCAAGGCAATACGGCCGAGATAATCGCTGTAATGAAGATTCGAGACGAGCATTTGGAAAAACGGCTCGGTAGAAATCTGCGGTGGCGGCACAGATTCAACGATCGTTTCAAACAATGGAGTCATGTCCTGGCTTGGATCCTGCAGCTCGCGTTTGGCGAATCCGTCCTTCGCGCTCGCGTAGATGATCGGAAAATCGAGCTGGTCGTTGGTAGCCTTCAATTCAACAAAAAGGTCGAAGACAAGATCGACAACTTCGTGCGGCCGCGCGTGCTCGCGATCGATCTTGTTGATGACGACGATCGGCTTGAGGTGATTTTCGAACGCTTTGCGCAATACGAACCGCGTTTGAGCCTGCGGACCATCGTGCGCGTCCACCACCAGGAGAACGCCGTCGACCATTTTCATGATCCGCTCGACTTCGCCGCCAAAATCGGCGTGGCCAGGCGTGTCCACGATGTTGATGCGATAGCCATTCCATTGGAATGCGGCATTTTTTGCGCGAATTGTAATCCCCTTTTCACGCTCGAGGTCCATCGAATCCATCATCCGCTCTTCGATCCTTTGATTTGCGCGAAACGTCCCGGATTGACGCAAAAGCTGATCGACCAAGGTCGTCTTACCGTGATCGACGTGCGCAATAATGGCGATGTTGCGGATCTTCTCCATGGAATCTGTTTGTGCAGGGGGTGCGCAGGAGCGCCGAATATCGCTGACTAACTGTGAAAATCAAATGCCGTGCCCTTTCATTGGAGCACCAAGCTTTGATGAATTAATGGCCGTCTTCAACGCGGAACCGGTTTCAGAAAAACCCGGGACCGATGACGATATTAACTTCTACTGTCTCGCCCGATTGAACCGCAAACGGTCGGCGTCCCGATCGCGGACGCTTCTGCCCGGGATCTTGAATCTCGAGGACGTAATTGCCGGGCGGAAGCGCTATTTTATAATGCCCATCGGCATCAGCTATGAATCGTTTGATTTCCTTTTGTCCGTCCGAGCTCAAAATGACCAGCGGATATTTCGCGTAATTAGACCTGGCTCCAGAATCGCCATGTTCGGCAGCGTCGTCGTCGCCCTTCTTAACCCCCTCGAAGGAAATGAACTTGAGATTCCCTTCCACAAAACCTGGAGTTTGAGCCTGGACCAGGCCGCTGACGGCCAATAGCAAGAAAAGGCCGGCGGCAGCGCATCTGCGAAACAAACGTCGAGTACAAAACATGGGCGGGATAGATTTCACTATCCCGCCCAGTAGTTCAAGAAACCAATCTTATCGCCCGTATAGTGGTAGCGACCAGGCGCTGAGGCCGTGCGTTCCAGCGTAGAGGAGTCCCGTACCCGGCGCGCCCGTACCCGGCGCGATCGCCAGGTGCGGAACTTCGACTATCGGCAGGCCGACACCGGCGATATCCCACACGGTGTGGCCCTTCGCCAACCGGAACACGGTGAAATCGGAGGCTGTGTAGAGGTCTCCGGTTACGGGGTCAAACACCACCGAGGTAAGCGGAATATCCGGCAAGTTGTTGCTGATATTCGTAAACGTTGCCGTTCCGGCGCCGGTCCAAGTTACGCTGAAGATGTGCCCAGGCTTGGTCGGCGTCCTCTGGCTATAACCGGAATACGAAATCCATGCGTGACCCGATGGGTTGGTTGGATCAATTGCAATATCCGTCGGGAAGCGTGTCGGATCTTTGGAAGCCCCCGTATCGGCATCCACCCGGCTCCATAGAACACTGCTAGGGGTTGCAGTATTAATGTTGTTGGTAACGAATACACGGCCAGGTCCGGTCGCGACCCAGCCTGTGCCCGTATTGGTTGTTGTGCGAGCCATGACGCTGACACAGCAGCCTGTACGGTCGCCGCCAAAGAAGGTGCCAGTCAAGTCACCCGAATTATTTGGGGCGGCGTTCGCCGAGCCCAGCGGTTGAAAGTCACCGCACGGTGGAAAGATGAAAGGCTGCCATATCTGGCAGTTCGCTTCCAGAGTCCCCTGAGGTCCACCGTTGTCCGGTGTCCGCCACACGTGCTGGGATCCTTCAAAGATCGTACCGCCCACAGCAGGGTGCGGATCGCCGATGATCGGCGTATAGAAATACGAACCGTCCGGGCTGAGTAGCATTGGCAAACTAATTAACACCGTAAAGTCCGGGATAGCGTTCCGGAAATTGCCGCCGTGCGCCTGGCCCGTGTACGAGTTAAACCGTATGTTGGAATTGTTCCGGTTAAAACCACTCCAACCGCCGTCACCGAAGTCGATCTGATTCCAGGTGAAGGGACCATTGGTGTTGTCCCAAGTGCCGTTGTCCTGTGTTCCGCCCGTCAGATGGAACCCGTTATCCGGCGCGACTGTGAGAACTTGAAACTGCAACGTAGCCAGTCCGACGTTCATGTTCACAAGAGCATTCGGCACTATAGAGAGCATTTGCTGGCAGAGCGGAAGACTCGTTATATTTCCGTCCGGTTGGCGCACAGTAGTGCATTGCCCTGATATATTGCTCAAGAAGCCGTTGTTGCGCAGGACTCCGCCATCAGTGCCGGTGATGATAGTATTAGCCCCAGTTCCGGGGACGGCGATGATCGCGTGGACATCTGGATGCGTCTGATTTGGCGCTGGTCCGACGACTGGAGCTTGATTGGGATTGCAACATTGTCCATACGGCCCGGTCGGCATCCCATTGTCCTGGGCGTCCCAAGTCCAGTCGACCCACGACGCGCCCGAAGTGTTCGAAGCGATGATGGCGCGGCAGTCAGTGTCGAAGCCGCAGGTGTTGTAATCGTACGACCCGCCGATATACACGACGTTGGGAAACTCTTGGCTTGCGGTGACAACGTTGTCATACCAGCATTGAGAAGTGCAGTATCCGGCGCTTTGCCCTGCCGGCGCCTCCGCCGCGCTCAGATCGGTAAAGGCGGGCCCACCGGTTTGGACGAGATCGCTTCGGAAAACATGCGCTGTATCGGCCCCATCGTTGCCGTCCCCGACATACATGCGCGTGTTACCGTTGCCGAGAATAACGACGTCAAACGACGCACGATCATAAATGTCCACGGAATCTATCGGGATATAGATCTGCGTCCAAGTCGTGCCACCGTTCAAAGAACGGTAAACGCCGCCGCTACTAGCGTTCTGACCGGGGAACGCGGCCGCGTAAACGGTATTAGGGTTGGCTGGGTCAAGCTTCACTTCGTGCACGCCACGAACTGAGGCGGACAAATCGCCTCCTAGACACGAGTTTGGACAGAAATTGCCGCCGTCCCAAATGAAACTGAAATGCTGGCCGCCGTCGGTCGATTTAAACACCCCAAATGGAGGACGGGGCGTCGTTGGATTCGACGTTGGAGCGCCGGAATCGGCATCAACATTACGAAAGCCGCGATCCGAAGAAACGTAGAGAATGTTCGGATTCGTCGGGTCGACAACGATCGAGCTAATTGAGCGGCTAAAGAATGCATTCCCAGTGTAGGTACCATTCGATGAAAAGGTCCCTCCCCCAGCCGGGCTAGTTGTTGTAATAGGCCCGATGGTCGCGGGAAGCATCGTCCACGTGTCACCGCCGTTTGTTGACGCATAAATTCCCAAACCCGCTTCCGAGTCGGCGGATTGATTCCCCTCACCGGTTCCGACGTAGAGAATTCCATCCGGAAATTGCGGAAAATTGATCGTATCCGGCGGAAACCAGGTTATCGCGCCGATCGCATTGCTCGGGACTCCGCCATTGGTCGGGCCGGGCGAACCCAGGAACGTCCACGTTGGGCCAGTCAAGGCGTTAGTGGTCCTCCACACGCCGCCGCCGGCAGCGCCAACCCAAAGCCGGCAGAAGGAAGGACTGCACCCGTTAAACGTATCAAGCACCATCGCAGTGACACGACCGGAGGTAGTATAAGGGCCACCGGAAAAGGTGAGGATGCCTGGCATCTGCGCGTTGCTCGGACCAACCGGTGACCAGGTGTGGAACCGAGGTGGCTCTGGAGGACTCTTCTTACTCTTCCGTCCAGGAGGGCCCTTTGGAGGGGGCGTAGGGGTTGCCGAAGTCGCCACGAATTGCCTGAAACTGGTAAGCGCATTGATCGTCAGAGAAAGGTCAGCATTCTTACCCGGATAATTGTGGCGGG
>Ga0209328_10000117_pt1 | contig 15731 bp, 15 predicted proteins | sample JacPinW_OM3H0_M1_FD_187954 | JGI IMG/M metagenome (GOLD analysis project Ga0209328, IMG submission 187954) | Forest soil microbial communities from Algoma, Ontario, Canada - Jack Pine, Ontario site 1_JW_OM3H0_M1 (SPAdes) (version 2) | ecosystem: Environmental > Terrestrial > Soil > Boreal... | reverse complement strand
TGGATGATTGTGCACGACGATCACGGCATACGCCGATGCAATGACCGCCGGCCGAAAAACATCGCGCGGATGCGCGATGCTTTCATTCACGGTCCCGGTAGAGACATCCTCGGTCCGAATCAAATGATAACGCGTATCGAGGAGCACCACGCGCATCGCTTCTTTGCGCAGCATCCGCATCTCGCCGCCCACGAGCTCGTTGACGAGCTCGGGTGAATCGATTTTTTGATTGGCCAACACTTCACGCGCCAGACGATTCCCGAGATCAAAAGCCGCCGCCAATTGCACGGCTTTCGCGAATCCAACACCGGGAATCTCGGCGAGTTCGTCGACACTGCATCGACTCAGCCCACGCAAGGAACCGTGGCGCTTCAACAGCTCGCGCGCGACTTCGATCGCATTCTTCCCCGTCACACCCGTCCGCAGCAAAATTGCGATCAATTCCGGATCGGTCAGAGCGGACGCTCCATGAGCGGCGAGTTTCTCGCGCGGCCGCTCTTCCTGCGGCATCTCGCGAATCTTGACCTGCGACATCGCTACGCGCGCAACTGCTCGAGCATTTCGCGCAGTGCGTCGCCCAATCCGAGAAGCCCGTCGGTGTAAGCATTTGGACGAAGCGCTTTCATTCCGGCCTGGGCGCTGCGAATGAGATCGCTTGCAGTCGTAATTGATTCGCTCAAGGCGCCGTTACCCGCGCCGTTCTTCAGCAGCTGGCTGACTTCGTCGCATTTTCCTTCCAGGATAAGACTGGCAGAACGTTCGCGCTCGAATTCGGAAGCGGACCGTAAAAAAATAAGCACGGGCAAGGTAAACTTGCCCTTGCGCAGATCGGTTCCGAGCGTTTTCCCGGTCGTTCCTTCATTGCCGGCAATGTCGAGGCAGTCGTCGTAGATTTGGTAGGCAGTGCCGACGCGCATGCCGAAAGTCTTCAAGATTTCAGTCGTTCGCGCGTCCGCTTCGCTGATGATCGCGCCCAATTCCGCGGCCGCCGCGAAAAGTGAGCCGGTTTTCATCTCCACAATTCGGACGTAATCCTCGACCGCGAGTTTCAAATCGAAGCGGCGTTGCGTTTGAATCATTTCGCCCGAGCAAATCTCGCTGGCTGTTCGCGCGATCGCGCGACTGATATCCGCGTTTTCAAAATTGGTCGACAGCGTTAGCGCATGCGCAAATAGGCAATCGCCCAATAAAACGCTGAGCGAATTTCCCCAGCGCGCGTTCACGGTCGGTTGGGCGCGGCGTCGCTCGGCTTCGTCCATGATGTCGTCGTGCACCAGCGTCGCGGCGTGAATCAATTCAACAATCACGGCAAGATCCACATGTCCGGTGTTGATTTGGCCGGTCGCGCCGCCGGCCAGGAGTGCGACCAACGGCCGCAGACGTTTCCCATGTCCGCCAATCGCGTAACTGACGTAACCCTCAATCGCCGGATCAAAGGCAGTCGCTTGTTTGATGATTCGTTCGTCGACCTGATCGAGCTGCGGTTGAACTAATTGCGTGACTCGTGCCAATGGCGTGAGAGAAGAAGCACTCGCTTTAATCCCGGTCCGACCCGGACCTGAGCGTGCAGAAATTTCCACGGACGCAGAATAGAGGGGCGGTTTGTCGGTTGTCAAAGCAACACGATCGCTTCGGTGAGAATATTTCCGTCCTGCCTATTTTCAGCGCCGCTGGAGCCAGCTGGCAGCGCTGTATTTTTGCACGGCAATTTCGTGAGCGCGCGCGATCAGACGCTCATCGAGCACTTTGTAGTAACACTTGGAGCAAAGTTCACTCGCCAATTGATCCGCGAAGTTTTTGGTAAGATCGACACCTTGAATACTGCCTTGCTGTAAAAGTCCGCGTCGAGTCCGGCGCTGAGCAGCACCGGCGACCTTGCGTCCATTCGACAAAACATCAGCGCGGACCGGGTTCGCAAAACAGGAATCGGAGATTTTCGGCGTTCCGTTCATCGCTAACTCAACGGATCGCCCATCCGCAGCCAATGCAGCACGAATCGCGTTATGAATCTTTTCGTAGATCGACATCGACGATTCAGAAAACGCTGGGTCGGCTGCCGGAATCACGATGGAGTAAGTCAGATCGTCCCCATGAAAAACAATTCCACCTCCGGTCCAACGGCGAACGAGATCGCGCTCTGTGGAATACGTTGCGACTTCGGCAAATTTTCCAAAGTATCCAAACGAAAGCGCTGGATGATCCCAGCGATAGAATCGAATCGATGGCGCAGTTGCCACTTCCAGCAAAGCTTCATCAATGGCCATGTTCAGCGCCGCGGAACGCGATGGGATGTCGCGATAGACCCTTAGCGACACGAACATTCTTCTTGTCATGTCGACCGAAGTGGAGACATCTCTAGATGTTTCTGAAATAGCTAGAGATTCCTCGACTCTGCTCGGGATGATAGTCACTAAACTAGTTCCTCTATAATTTTCTCAACCGCTTCGCGCGGATCTTTGTGGACGGTAATTGGCCGGCCAATTACCAGATAATCCGCACCGGCTTCGATTGCTTCGCGCGGTGTCATCATTCGCTTTTGATCGTCGGGCTCCGACCAGCTCGGCCGGACTCCGGGAACAACAATCTTAATTTTGTCGCCAAGTTCGCTCCTCAAAAATCGCGCTTCGAAAGGGCTCGCAACCAAACCATCGATTCCAGCCGCGACACCCAGATTGCCCAGTCTTGAGACATGTCGGTCGAGTTGCTCTTCGATTCCGATCTCATCAAGAGTTTCCTGTGTCGAGCTGGTCAAGACGGTCACGCCCAAGATCGACATCCCCCTTTTTCTTGCCGCCACCGCAGCGCGAATCATTTCGCTTCCCCCGCTGAGATGAATTGTCAGCATTTGGACGCCAAGATTACTCGCCGATTCGACGGCTCTTGCGACCGTGTTTGGAATATCGTGCAGTTTGAGATCGAGAAAAACTTTTGCGCCGGTCGCGTGGATCGCACGCACAACCTCGGGGCCTTCGGCGGTGTAAAGTTGGAGGCCGATTTTGAAAAACGAAATCTGCTCGCGCAGCTGCTCGACGAGGCCGAGAGCTTCCTTTTTTGAAGCGACGTCGAGTGCGAGGATGATTTTCTCAGCCGTCTTTGTCATGTCGAGCGAAGTCGAGACATCTCTCAATATTTCTCAAACAGTTAGAGATTCCTCCACTTCGGTCGGAATGACAAACTCGTGATTCGACATGAGAATCGAAAAGTAAGCCATGCAAGTCCTCGCTCCGGCAAAGATTAATCTCTCCCTGAAGATTCTCGGGCGACGCGACGACGGCTTTCACGAAATCGAGACGCTAATCTCGCCGATTTCCCTGGCCGACAAGATCGACATCGACCGGCAGTCGCGCTGGATCGATTTCAGTTGCGACGATCCAACGGTCCCGGGAGGCGACGAAAATTTGATCGTGCGCGCTGCGAAAGCTTTTTTTGACAAAACGAAAATCACCGGCGGCGTCGGAATCAAGCTCCAGAAGAAAATCCCTCACGGCGCAGGACTTGGGGGTGGTAGCAGCGACGCAGCCGCAACGTTGCGCACTCTGAATCAACTTTTTGAAACGAAGCTCTCGCTCGAAGAATTGGCGAAGCTTGGGTCGACGATTGGTTCCGATGTCGCGTTTTTCCTTTTTGAATCTGCAGCGGTTTGCAAAGGACGCGGTGAAGTCGTCACTCCGACGAACCTGAAAGAGAAATTGTCGATCTTGCTATTGAAACCAGGGTTCTCTGTTTCCAGCGGCTGGGCTTACTCGCGGTGGCAAGATTCTAAAGAGATTCCGGGAATCTCGTATCAGCCGCAGAGGTACGACGGTCAAAGTTTCGTGAACGATCTGGAGCGACCGGTGTTCGAGAAATTTGTTTTTCTCGCGCAACTGAAAGCGTGGCTGCTGAAACAAGCAGAAGTCGGCGCGGCGTCGATGTCCGGCTCCGGTTCCACCGTTTTTGCAGTCATGCGCCGCGATGCGGATGTCGATCTTGTGGCTAAGCGCGCGCGACAAGAACTCGACCGCGAGATTTGGACCTGCGCTTCCGAAACAATCTGATTATTCGCCGGCGCTTCGGCGCAAACTCGCCTTCGAATATTCGCGGTTCAATTTCGCAATAAAGCTCGCGCTGATTTCGGCCGGGCAGACCGCTTCGCATTCATAGGTGTTAGTGCAATTGCCAAAACCTTCCGCGTCCATCGCTTGCACCATACTGACCACGCGCCTGGTTCGTTCCGGCTCGCCCTGAGGCAAAAGGGCGAGATGAGAAACTTTCGCTGCGGTGAACAACATTGCCGACGCATTCGGGCACGCCGCCGCGCAAGCGCCACATCCAATGCACGCCGCCGCTTCCATCGAAAGATCGGCATCATGCTTTGGAACTGGAATTGAGTTCGCTTCCGGCGCCGAACCGGCGCGCGCGGAAATGAAACCGCCGGCTTGGACGATGCGATCCAGCGCGCTGCGGTCGATGACCAAGTCTTTGATCACCGGAAAACTTTTCACCCTGAACGGCTCGATCACGATGGTGGTGCCATCGCGAAATTTTCTCATATAAAGCTCACAAGCCGCGCCCGGGTGATCCGGTCCGTGCGCCTCACCATTCACTGTCAGCGAACACGTTCCGCAAATTCCTTCGCGACAATCAGAATCGAACGCGATCGGTTCTTCGCCACGCAGAAGTAAGCGTTCGTTCACGATGTCGAGCATTTCGAGCAGCGAAGCTTGCGCGGGAATGTCGGGCGCGTCGTAATCGACGAGCTTGCCATTCGCTTTCCCGTTCTCTTGTCTCCAGACTCTAAGTTTAAAATTCATTTATAGCTTCGCTGGGTGAGATGCACCGTCTCGAAGTGGAGCGGTTCGCGATGCAATTTTGGAAGCGCGATTTGTCCGTTGCCTTGAAATTCCCACGCGAAGACGTCGGCGAAGTTTTCGTCGTCACGCAATGCTTCGCCTTCCGGCGTTTGATGCTCTTCGCGGAAATGCGCGCCGCATGATTCATCACGGGCGAGGGCGTCGAGGCACATCAGCTCGGCGAATTCCAGGAAATCGGCTACGCGACCCGCGCGTTCGAGTGATTGATTGAAATCTTCGCCATCGCCGGGCACACGGACTTCTCGCCAAAATGTTTCGCGCAGCTCGGGAATTTTTCCGAGCGCTTCTTCCAAGCCGTTTTTGCTTCGTGCCATTCCGCATTTGTCCCAAAGAAGCGTGCCGAGCTCGCGATGGATCGAGTCGAGCGAACGCTTTCCATTTATCTTCAAGAGATTGTCGATCTTGGCGCGGATATCGCGTTCCGCTTTCTTGAATTCAGCATTATCGTTCGACGGCCGCCTGCCCATTTGTCCGGCCAGATAATTGGGAAGGGTGTAGGGCAAAACGAAATAACCATCAGCCAGGCCTTGCATGAGCGCGCTCGCGCCAAGTCGGTTCGCGCCATGGTCGGAGAAATTCGCTTCGCCGATAACGAAAAGGCCGGAAATGTTACTCATTAAATTATAATCAACCCAGAGTCCGCCCATGGTGTAATGCACGGCGGGATAAATTCGCATCGCAACGTTGTAGGCGTTCTCGCCGGTGATCTTCTCGTAAACTTCGAACAAATTTCCGTAACGTTCGCGTATCGTTTCTTCGCCGAGCCGCTTGATCGCGTCGGCGAAATCGAGATAAACACCGCGCCCGCCCGGTCCAACCCCGCGGCCTTCATCGCAAACTTCCTTGGCCGCGCGTGATGAAATGTCGCGTGGCGCAAGATTGCCGTAGCTCGGATATTTTCGTTCGAGATAATAATCGCGATCGCCTTCAGGAATTTCTTTCGGCGGTTTGGCGCAATCTTCCTTTCGCTTCGGGACCCAAACGCGGCCGTCGTTGCGCAACGACTCGGACATCAACGTTAGCTTTGATTGATAATCGCCGGAGTGCGGAATGCAGGTCGGATGGATCTGAGTGAAACAAGGATTGGCAAAGAGCGCGCCTTTCTTGTAAGCGCGATAAGTCGCGGTCACGTTGCACCCGCGGGCGTTGGTCGAAAGGTAAAAAACATTGCCGTAGCCGCCGGTGGCCAACACGACCGCATCGCCCGCGACGTTGTCGATCTTACCGGTTCGTAGATTTCGGGTGACGATTCCCTTGGCGTGGCCGTCGACGATCACGACATCGAGCATTTCGGTTTGGGGAAACATTTGCACGGTGCCGGCCGCGATTTGGCGGCAGAGCGCTTGATAACAGCCGAGCAGAAGTTGCTGGCCGGTTTGGCCGCGCGCGTAAAACGTTCTCGAGACTTGTGCGCCGCCGAAGGAACGATTCGCGAGATACCCGCTGTACTCACGCGCAAACGGAACGCCTTGCGCGACGCATTGATCGATGATGTTCGAGCTGACTTCGGCGAGCCGATAAACGTTTGCTTCGCGCGAACGGAAATCGCCGCCCTTGATCGTGTCGTAGAACAAACGGTAAACACTGTCGCCGTCGTTCTGATAATTTTTCGCGGCATTGATTCCACCTTGAGCGGCGATAGAATGCGCCCGCCGCGGCGAGTCCTGGTAACAGAAACATTTCACGCGGTAGCCGAGTTCGCCGAGCGTAGCCGCGGCCGAACCGCCCGCGAGGCCGCTGCCGACTATGATGATTTCAAATTTGCGGCGATTATTCGGACTAACGAGGCGGGAATGGTCTTTGTGACTCGTCCACTTGCGATCGAGTGAGCCAGACGGGATCCGCGCCTCGAAATTGCCGATCATAATTGTTGGGCCGGACTGATGTAGCCGAGCAAGACGGCGATCGGAATTGAGGCGTAGCCGATGAAAAGTAGCCACGCGAAAATTCGTCCGCCGATCGCGAGCCGCGGCGTCAGCCTCTGATTAGTTAGACCGAGCGATTGAAAGAAGCTCGACGACCCGTGAGTCAGGTGGAGCGTGAGGAGAAACAGACCGACGATGTAAAAGGTCGACACGTAAATGTTTTGGAATCCGTAGACCATCATCGAATAAACGTCGTAGCGATTGAGCGGGTCGAGTTTCAGGAGCGGGAATTGCGGATTGAATTTGCGCGCAGTGAAATGGAGCAGATGAAAAATGATGAACGCGAACACGACCAATCCGCTGACGACCATGTGACGCGAGGCCCAGCTCGCCTTCACATATTGCCTGTCCTTGTACGGCTCGGGGCGGGCGCGGCGATTCTCGATCGCGAGCAGAATCGTGAAATAGATATGCAGAATCACCGCAATCAGTAGAAACGCGCGGATGAGCCAAAGTAGCGGACCTAAATCGCGAAGGTGCTGCGAGTAGGCATTGATCCATTCGGGCCCGAGAAAAATTTGCAGATTGCCCAACAGGTGGCCGATGACGAAAAGAATCAGAATTACGCCGGTCACGGCGACGATCATCTTTCTGCCGACCGATGAATGACAAAAATCCGAGATGAAGCCGCGAGGTTTCGTTCGAACGGTCGCGGCAGCGGCTGATTGCGGTCCCGATTTTTGATCGATCATTTGCTTCCGGGTTTGACGGCGGGAATTTTCGCGAGATCAGCTGGCAATTTATCTGCCGCAAAATTTTCCACGTTCATTTCGACCAAACTAATGAATGGACAACCGAAATCCGGTTTGGTTTTGCCGCTACGATCGACGATGACTCCGACAGCGACGACAATTCCGCCATGCGCGCGGACGATGTCGATCGTTTCCTGAACGCGGCCGCCGCGAGTGACGACGTCTTCTACCACGACAAATTTTTCGCCGTTGCCGATCTTGAATCCACGGCGCAATGCCAACTTGGCGTCCTCTTTTTCAGTGAAGATGTGGCGTCTACCTAACGAGCGCCCTACTTCCTGACCAACGATAATTCCGCCAAGGGCAGGGGAGATCACCGAATCGTAATCATAATCCCGCAATTTGTCCGCCAGCATTTTGCAGACGCGCTCGGCGATGTCGGTGTGCTGAAGGAGAATTGCGCACTGAAAATATTCCCGGCTATGCAGACCGGAACGCAAAACGAAATGGCCGTCGAGAAGAGCGCCAGTTTTTCGAAACAAGGCGAGCAGGTCTTCGCTCATCAAGATGTCGATCTTAGCCGGAAGTATCGGCTGCAACTTCGGTTGACGAGCTACCGTTGCCGGCAACCGCGATCGCTTCGATTTCCACGCGTGCGCCTTTTGGCAACGCAGCCACCTGCACGGTTGAACGCGCGGGCGGAGCTTGCTTGAAATAGGAGCCGTAAATCTCGTTCACCGTTTGGAAATCGGCGAGGTCGACCAGGAAAATGGTTGTCTTCGCAATATTTTCAAACGTCAAGCCGTCGGCTTTCAAAACAGCCGTGATGTTGTCGAGAACGCGGCGGGTTTGCACCTCGATGCCGCCGGCGACGATCTGGCCGGTTTTCGGGTCGAGCGGAATTTGACCGGCGCAGTAAATTGTCGATCCAACGCGGACGGCCTGAGAATAAGGCCCAAGGGCGGCGGGAGCGTCGGAAGTGGAGATGATTTTCTTCATAAATTCAGCTTAACGAGTGCGCTGTAGAATGACAAATGACGGAATCTCGTCGATATTGGAAATGACATGGTTGGTTGGATTTTAAAGAAGATAGTGGGTTCGAAAAACCAGCGCGAGCTAAGACGATTGGCGCCGACGGTGCGGCGAATCAACGAGTTCGACGAACAGTTTAAGAGCTTGTCCGATGATGCACTGCGCGCGAAAACGGCGGCCTGGAAGGATGAACTGGCGAAAATTTCGGACCCGGAAGAGCAATGGAACCGGCTCAATGAGATTTTGCCGGAAGCATTCGCAGTGGTGAAGAACGCGGCGCGGCGCCTGAAAGAGAGACGTCACTCTTTCAATGTCGTCGAACAGCCGATGACGTGGGACATGGTGCACTTTGACGTGCAGTTGGTCGGCGGAATGGTTCTGCATCGCGGGCGGATCGCGGAAATGGCGACGGGCGAGGGGAAAACTTTGGTGGCAACATTGCCGCTGTATTTGAACGCGTTGACCGGGCGCGGCGCGCATCTGGTGACGGTGAACGACTATTTGGCGCGACGCGACGCGGAATGGATGGGTGCGCTCTACAATTTCCTTGGGCTAACAGTCGGCTGCATCCAGCACGACCAGGAACCGGATGTGCGTCGCCAACAGTACGCCTGCGACATCACTTACGGAACGAACAGCGAGTTCGGCTTCGATTATCTGCGCGACAATGGAATGGCGACGACGCGCGAACAGCAAGTTCAGCGCGGTTATCATTACGCGATTGTCGATGAAGTAGACTCGATCTTGATTGATGAAGCGCGCACGCCGCTCATCATCAGCGGCCCGGCGACGATCTCGACGCATCAGTACGACAAATGGAAGCCGCTGATCGAGCAATTGGTGCGCAAACAAACAATGTTGTGCAATCGGGTGGCGAGCGAAGCCGCGGACGCGTTTTCGAAGGCGGAGGCGGAAGAGATTACATCAAAGCAAAGAGATGAGTTGTTCGCGCAAGGCGGCCTGCTCATGTTCAAAGTTAAACTCGGCCAGCCGCGCAACAAGCAGCTTTTGCGAATGATGGAGGACCCGGACAAGCGTCGCGCGATCGACAAAGCCGAGCTCTCGTTTTATCAGGACACGCGCAAAGAAGAATTGTTTTTGCTCAAAGAGGAATTGTTTTTCACGATCGACGAGAAATCGAACGAGTCGGATCTCTCTGAGCAAGGCCGCACGTTTCTGAACCCGGACGATCCAAACGCGTTCGTGCTGCCGGACCTAATCAGCGAATTCACCGAGATCGATCTCGATGAAACGCTGTCGGACGAAGAGAAAGACAAGAAGAAATCGGAGCGACAACAGCATTGCGACGAGCAGGCGGAGCGAATTCACAACATTTCGAATTTGCTCCGCGCCTACTGCGTTTTCGACAAAGACGTTCAGTACGTCGTCGAGGAGAACAAGGTTGTCATTGTCGATGAATTCACCGGCCGCAAAATGCCGGGCCGACGCTGGAGCGATGGACTGCATCAGGCCGTCGAAGCGAAGGAGGGCGTGCAGATCGATCGCGAAACCCAAACGCTGGCGACGATCACGATCCAAAATTATTTCCGGCTCTATCAAAAGCTGGCCGGCATGACCGGCACCGCGGAAACCGAGGCGGCTGAGTTTCACGACATTTACAAGCTGGACGTGAATGTGATCCCAACGAATCGGCCGGTGGCGCGAAAAGATCACAACGACCGGATTTACAAAACGCGGCGGGAAAAATACAACGCGGTCATCAACGAAATCAGGGATCATCACACCAAGCAGCAGCCGGTGCTGGTCGGCACGGTGAGCGTGGAAGCGTCTGAGTTGCTCAGCCGAATGCTGAAGCGCGAAAAGATTCCGCACAACGTCTTGAACGCAAAGTTTCACATGCAGGAAGCCGAGATCGTAATGCGCGCAGGCCAGCCGGGGACGGTGACGATCTCGACGAACATGGCCGGGCGCGGCACCGATATTAAACTCGGCCCGGGCGTGCCGGAGAATGGCGGATTGTTTGTTCTCGGAACCGAGCGACACGAAGCGCGCCGGATAGATCGACAACTTCGCGGACGTTGCGCGCGCCAGGGCGATCCGGGGGGATCACGATTTTATGTCAGCTTCGAGGACGATCTCATGCGGAACTTCGGCGCAGCCGATCGGATGACGAAAATCATGGAGCGCTTCGGGCTCGAAGAAGGCCAGGAGCTGGAGCATCGCTGGTTGAACAAATCAGTCGAGACTGCGCAAAAGCGGGTCGAGCAACGCAATTATTTAATTCGAAAACGCACGCTCGATTTCGATGACGTGATGAATATGCAGCGCGAAGTCGTTTACACCTATCGCAACGAAGTAATCGACTCGGAAGAACCGCGCAGATTGATCTACGAAGTCATCGATGAAGCGGTGCCGGCGAAGTTGAAAGAGTATCTCGAAGGCGACGAGTCCAATTACAGCGGTCTCATCCACTGGGTGAACACGACGTTCCCGCTCGGCCTGACAAAAGAGAAAACGCACTTCGACACGCGAAGTGTCGATGAAAACTCGCAGTTTCTGATCGGCAAGATCAAAGAGGCTTACGAGCGGAAATCGAGTCACGAGGAGCCGACCGCGGTCAAGAGCCTCGAGCGCTACATCATTTTGAACGCGATCGATCGTCTTTGGCAGGAACACCTCTACGCCATGGACGCGCTGCGGGAAGGCGTTTATCTCCGCGGTTACGCCCAAAAAGATCCGTTGATCGAATACAAAACCGAGGCTTACGACATGTTCGTTGAGCTGATGGCGAACATTAAAAACGAAGTACTGCACAATCTTTTCCGGAGCACATCGAACTTGCAGGCCTTCGAGAATTTCCTCGCGAGTCTCCCGCAATTTTTACTGCGCGAAGACGCGCCGACAGCGCCAACGGCAAACGTACCTGCTCGCGCGCGTCAACCGCAGCCGGTTGGCGCGATGGCCGGGGTCGCGATGGACAGCGATGGCGCCGGCGAGATGTCGGTCGATCTACCAGCGCGGCGTTCGCTGCCAAAAGTCGGGCGAAACGAACCGTGTCCGTGCGGCAGCGGTAAGAAATATAAAAACTGCTGCGGTCGCACGGCTTAACTTCGAAAGTGCTCGCTTTCGAAATCGGGGATTTGTTTTATTCTAGAAGCCCTTCTGATTGATCATGCAAACAATTCATTCGCGACGAATCATCGTGCTCCTGCTTGTTGCAACTTTGCTGGTGGGCTGCGCAATCCATCGTCCCACGATTCGGGAATATCATACCGGTCAGGGCGGGCAGGTCAGCGTCACGAATGTGACCGAAGAGCAATATTGGAAAGAGCGCGTGGATGAACGGATCGCGGCCGAGATTGCGAAGGAGAAGCCCGAGGCCGGCTACGACACCTGGCAGAACTACTGGCGCTGGTGGTACAGCGTTTTGCGTCGGAAGAAGAAGCCACCATTTAAGTCCGATGAGTTCAAAAAGTCGGAAGACATGGTGAATTACATCAAAGAAAAACGGCGCGCCAAAGGGTTGCCGACCTACGAAGACTGACGCAAGAAATTACGAAGTAAAAATTAGAAAGTAGAAAAGTTTCGTCGCGTTGGGCACGCTAGCGACCAGATGGCAAATGGCGAAACGATCGAATCGTACGTGCCGGCGCGGCTGGACCGGATGCCGTGGAGTCGCTGGCACTGGTTAATCGTCATCTCTCTCGGAGCGACGTGGATTCTTGACGGGCTCGAAGTCACTCTCGCTGGCTCGTTGGGCGGAATTTTAACCCGACGCGAAACGCTCGGACTGACGGATACGGAAGTCGGGGCGACCGCGACCTGCTATCTCGCTGGAGCGGTGATCGGTGCGTTGTTGTTTGGTTACGGAACAGATCGATTCGGCCGAAAGAAATTGTTCTTCATTACGGTCGCGGTTTATCTCATTGGAACGGCGCTGTCGGCGTTCTCATGGAATTTTGCGAGTTACGCCTTCTTCCGCGCGCTGACCGGCGCCGGCATTGGCGGAGAATACGCCGCGATCAACTCGGCAATTGACGAACTGATTCCGGCGCGGGTGCGCGGTCGCGTCGATTTGATGATAAACGGTTCCTACTGGGTTGGCGCGGCGCTTGGTTCAGGTGCGACTGTCATTTTGCTCGATCCGAATCGATTTCCGATCTCGTTAGGCTGGCGTTTCGCATTTGGGATCGGAGCGACACTCGGCCTCATTGTGATTTTCTTTCGCCGTTGGATTCCGGAAAGTCCGCGCTGGTTGATGATTCACGGACGAAATGCCGAGGCGGAAGAGATTGTCGATCAAGTCGAGCGGCGCTTTGTATCAGATCCCGAAACGTTGCCGGCCTATGAGTCCCCGCCAACCCGGATCCACACTCGAACGCACACGCCCTGGCGGGAGATTTGGAATGCAGTCGCGCACCAACATCGACATCGGTCCTTTCTCGGTTTCGTCCTGATGCTGACGCAGGCGTTTTTCTACAACGCGATCTTTTTTACTTACGCACTCGTCTTGATGCGATTTTATGGGGTGCCGGAACAGAGCGTTGGTGGCTATCTGCTGCCATTTGCGCTCGGAAACGTGCTCGGTCCGATAATGCTCGGACATTTGTTCGACACGGTCGGTCGCAAACAAATGATCGCCGCGACTTATGGTATCTCCGGAATCTTGCTCGCGCTGGCTGGATGGCTTTTTCATGCGGGACTGTTGACGGCCCAAACACAGACGCTGGCGTGGACGATCATCTTTTTCGTCGCTTCGGCGGCGGCGAGCTCGGCGTATTTGACGGTCAGTGAAATTTTTCCGCTCGAAATTCGTGCGTTCGCGATCGCAATTTTCTATGCAGTTGGGACCCTCACCGGCGGAGTTTTCGCGCCGATACTCTTCGGATGGATCATTGTTACCGGCTCGACCGATGCATTGTTCATCGGATATCTGGTCGCAGCGTTGCTGATGATCTTTGGTGCGATTGTTGAACTTTGGCTTGGCGTAGCCGCCGAACGCCGGCCGCTCGAAGATGTGGCCGCGCCATTGTCGAGTCGCTGACTTTAATCATTTTCGCCTTTAGCAGCCAAGATCGACATCTCACAAGTGTGAATGGGACCGGCTGGCGTGAGTTCACTGCAATAAAGATGAAACGCGTCGACCCGATACATTCCAGCATCGAGATCCGCGTTTGATTTGAGGAATTTGCGGAGCACGCCGCCATGGGCGCCGTGACAACGAGCGAGCGTGATGTGCGGATGCCAAGGGCGCAGATCGGCTTCGAGTCCGACGGCCAGTGCTGCATCCTGCACCCGTTTGTGAAGTTGAAAAAGATGCGGATGACCTTTCCCAACGCCGATCCAGATGATTTTCGGCGGACCTTTCGATGGAAACGTCCCAACGCCTTGAATGGGAAGAAAAAATGCGCGGAACTTGATCGCGCTCAGGTTTTCGCGCAATGCAACATCGACACGTTCCGAGACGTCGGGAAAGAAACCGAGCGTGAGGTGCATTTGCTTACGCTCTGTCCAGCGCGCACCGCGAATGCGGGGGTCCAGATCGACGAGGGATTGCTGGATAACTGGTGGCGGGCTAATCGCAACGAAGAGGCGCTTGGGTTTCACTTCTTACCGCGAACTTCCGCGCCAGTGCGCGCTTCGTCACCGCTCTTACTGACACGCGGTGGCAGCGATCGATTCACGATTTTCATGACCCGCGCGGTCAGGTTCGGAAATAGAGCGTGTGCGGCGATGATGAAATAGGCTGAGCAGGGCATCACCAGTGCGGGCTTGCCTTGCTGGCATGCGTTCAAGATTTTTCGGGCAGCGCGTTCGACTGAGATGGAAGCGAAAGGAATCTTGCGCGACCGATCGAACCATTTGAATTCGGCAGCATGATCGCCTTTAAACTTCGCGTGGATGTGTGAACCGGTGCGCATCAATCCGGGCGTGACTGTAGTGACGAAGATATTGTCTCGCGCCAGTTCCGCGCGGATCGCGTCTGAGAAACCGGTGAGTGCGAACTTGCTGGCGGAGTAGGCCGCCATGTGCGGCACAGCGATTCTTCCTCCGACGGAAGAAATATTCACGATGCGGCCGCCGTTCGCGCGCATGTGGGGCGCGATGAGCAAGTACAAGATAAATGGCGCCCAAAAATGCAGGCGCATGGCGCGATCGAAATCCTTTAGCTGCATATGCTCGACTGGACCGATTTCGATAATGCCGGCGTTGTTAATCAAGATGTCGATCTTGCCGAAGCGTTGCAGCGTTTGTTGGACAGCGGATTGGATTTGCGCGGTCTCGAGCAGATCGCATTGAATAGTCAGGACTTCGGTAGCGAAGGGATCGAGGTCAGTCTTAGCGCGTGAGAGTTCTTCGGCGTCCCGCGCAATAAGAGCGACATTGCCTCCGTCCGCACAAATCTGGCGCGCGATTTCCAACCCAAGGCCGCGTGACCCGCCGGTAATGAGAGCGATTTTATCTTTGAAAAAGGTGGAACGTGACATCACGGATTATCCTAGCATTGAAAAGGTCAACACGTTCGACGGTCATAGCCCGTCGCTACAGTTTCAGGAGTGTTTCCGATTGAAGCGCGCAACTTCGCGAGCGGTCTCGCGTTCCACGGCGCGCTTTTTCAAGTCGGCGCGTTTATCACGAGCGACTTTGCCCTGGCCGACGCCGAGCTCGGCTTTGAGTTTCCCGTTTTTCCAGTAAAGCTTCAGGACGACCAACGCTCGACCTTTGACCTGGCTTTCGCCGTAAAGTTTGTCGATCTCCTGACGATGGAGCAAAAGTTTGCGGACACGTTTTGCAGAAGGGACTTCATGACTCGCTTTTTCGTAAGGTTGAATGTCGGCGTTGTACAGAAACGCTTCGCTGTTCTCGATCCGCGCGAAAGCGTCGCTGATGTTGGCCTTGCCGGCGCGGATGGATTTAACTTCGCTGCCTTTCAACTCGATGCCAGCTTCGTAGCGCTCAAGAATGTGAAAATCGCGCAGCGCCTTGCGATTAAGGATCGACTCGGCGGGCATGGTCGCGTGTCAAACGCGATGGAAGCTTACGCGTTCTCCCGACCTTTGAGAGGCTCGAATGCGAGCTTACCGGCGATGATTTCCTTGAGGGCGATGTCGGTCAGCGACATGCGCGGGGTTGTTTCAACCATTGGCCGGTGTCCCAAACCGAGCTGGCGGACGCGCTTGGAGACAACGTTGATCAGGAGTTGCTGATTGGGAATTACTTGAGCTGCTTCCTGGAGGAGTTGAGTCGTCATATGGCGCAAGGATCTG
>Ga0209328_10000115_pt1 | contig 15790 bp, 7 predicted proteins | sample JacPinW_OM3H0_M1_FD_187954 | JGI IMG/M metagenome (GOLD analysis project Ga0209328, IMG submission 187954) | Forest soil microbial communities from Algoma, Ontario, Canada - Jack Pine, Ontario site 1_JW_OM3H0_M1 (SPAdes) (version 2) | ecosystem: Environmental > Terrestrial > Soil > Boreal... | reverse complement strand
CAATTCCGGGACTGCCGGTGAGCGGAAGATCGACATCGAATGGGCCGGCCGCGCCGTGCGTCTTGCGGGAGACTGCGCTGACGGGTTGGATTGATGGGGTGGCCAAACAGGTTACGGTTACGGGATTCGTTAGGGCAACCGCACCGCCGGTTTGGCGCGCGTAGGTGACATGCGGAGTCCCATTGGATGAACCGGTGTCGGCGAACATGATATTCGCCAAGCCATCGGGTCCGACCGCTACCTGGAAGAAATCGAGCAACTGGCGCGTTCCGGTTCCACAAAGAATGCCAACGTTGCAGATTGGCCCTACGTGCATGACGTGATCGCTCGCCTGACTTACAGTGAAAACCGGCTCGCGATCAGCCCCATTCAGCGATTGAGCGAAGAAAACATTCCACTGATCACTAGCTGAGGTGGTTGGATCTTCTGTGCCGGACGAGCCGTAATAGACAATTTCCACCCGGCCGTTATCGCCGGCAGTGATCCAGGGCATGTTACCTTGGGTGCCATTCGGATTAATCTTGAACGGGCCGTAATACGTTTGACCATGGTCATGCGAAGATGCGAACCAGACGTCGTAGAGTCCATTGCGAGCGTTAGGTGTCGCCCAACTGACGTAGATGTTTCCTGCCGAGTCGATGGTTGCGCCGTTGAACAGGTTCGCTGTGTTCGATCCAACAGTGGCGCCTCCAACCGGTGGCGCAGGATTGGTAGGTGAATCGATGACGCCTTTGAAGACCGGGTGGTTGGTAAATAGTCCCGGTGGCACGCCCGCCGTGAATGTTCCGGCAGCATCCGCCTCCCAGACGTTAGGCAGTTTACCGGTAGGCGCTCCGACACCGTTGGTGGTCACCGTCGACGCGCTTAAGAAGCCGTAAACTTTATGCGTCACAGGATCGACAAACGTTGGCCCTGGAACCGTGTTTGCTAAAGTGGAACCAGGCGGGGCGATCAGTTCCGGATCGGTCATTCCGTTTGCAGCCGGCGCCCAGACCATATCGTCAGTCAACGCGCTCATCCGCAAGATTTGGCTGACGAACTCATGTTCCCACAAATAGATGGTCTGATCTGCGCCATTGCGATCGCCGGCCATCCATTGTCGATCCACCGAGACCGAAACTTCGCCAGCGGCGCCTCCGGTTCCTGGAGCAAACCAAGTATTGCCACCGTCGATCGACTTGCGGATGTGAACAGTTGAGACGCCAAGGTCGGCGAAATAAAGCTGGTCCGGACGAGCGCCGCCTATTTGCGTGAATGGCAGGATTTCTTCATCGCCTCCGACGAGACCTGTTTCACCCGCGACGGGATTCGGTAACACGGCAAAGCTCGCCCCGTTATTTACCGACCTCCAAGCGATTGGGCCGCCGGGCGCTGCCGAAAACAGGCAATTGTGAGAATCGACTCTCATGTTCGGCTCGGCATGGCCATTCGAGTTAGGCATAGTCAGGTTAGCCGTGAAAGTCGCTGGCGGAGGCGGCGCGGGCGGATTGTAGGCGGTCGCTCCGCCGGTCTGTTTCACGTACCAGGTGTTGGTGCGACACACACTCGGATCACAATTGTGCACGCTGTCAGCGAAAACGATGTTGGCGTTACCGTCCGGATCGAGCGCCATTCGAAAATACTCCAGCAAGTCGCGATTGCCCGGATCGCCGTGCGGTGTACTCGCAGCCGCGCAACCTAAACCGCTTAGACAAATCGAGTGATTGTGAACGCCAGTTGCAACTTGCGATTGGCTGACGGTCGGATTGGACAAGAGCGCATTGGTGATCTGCGCAAAGTACAGGTTCCAGGTGCTGTTCGGCGTGTCGGGAGAGGTCGCTGTCGATCCTAACCAGGCCACGTTCACAGTACCCGGGCTTCCGGCTACAGCCCACGCTTCGCAGGCGGCGATGTTCCCAGGTCCGCTATCGACCTGTATCGCGGTTGACCAATTCGGGGCGACCGCGCTCGGATTGGCTGAACTCGTCAGGAAGACATGGGAATTCGTGTGACCAGCCGCATCACTCTTGGTGAAGACAAGGTGAAGATTGCCGCCTCGATCGACCGCGAGATTGGGAAACACGCCGCGATTCGTTGTGCCGACTGGTCCGGTATAAGCCGTTGTAATGTTCCAAGTGCTTCCTCCGTCAGTCGAGCTGGCGAGCTTAATTGTGTTCAGCGCCCCATTCGGGATGAAAGCTGTGTAAAGATTTCCGTTGAATGGGTCGACAACGAGATTGCTCTCCACATTCACCTGATCAAGGGGCGTTGTTGCGGTGATTTCGGTGAGGCTCGGAAAGGTTTTGCCGCCGTCGGTCGACTTCGTAATGAACAGACCGATGCTCCCTGGTGGTCGGGTCAGAGCCGTCGTGGCGAACGACATGTAGACTGTCTGCGGCCCGTAAGCGGCGACCCATTGGCGATCGTCGGAAACGATATTTGCCGCTGCCGGATTCACCTGCCATTTCTGATCCGGGGTCGCACCGCCGGTTCCGCCGTCGTAGGAAGTCGACATTGTCACGTTTCCTAACCACAAACTCGAAACGTAAAGATAGCCGCCCGTAGAAACATCAATCTGATCATCACCACCGCCCAGCGCTGCGCACTGTACGACCGGTGGATTGCAATGGTCTTGTGCGCCATCCGGTTCGCCCAAATAAACGAAGGTGTTTCCTTTATCGGTCGATTTCCACAAATCCGTTCCGCCCGGCACGCCTTGAATCGCGGTGGCGTAGATATTGCCGAAGATGTCGACGGCGATTTCGGGCTCAGCATCGGCTTGAAAAAATGCCGGGCTTGGGGGATGTCCCGTTAGCTCTTGTGGCGCGGCAAAAGTGAAGTTGCCGTTGACGTAGATTGGCGCGCTGGGCGTCACGCGAGATTTTTTTGCGGAGACTCGTTTTTGCCGCGCGAACGCGTCGGATAAAAAAAGACCGCCGATAGCGACCACGATTATTGTGACGAGCAATGCAGGCCAACGAAGTTTGGTTTTCATAAGAATGTTTTCTCTGAGGCTAAGTTTTTAATCGGACTGAGATGGCGTTGTGGTCGCCATTTCGGAAAGATTTCAGTTCGAGTCGGTGAAACGAATCGGAGGTAAAAAAGAAACTGCGCTGACCTTGCGGGTCAGCGCAGTTTTCATGAAGAACTGAACGATGAATTTATTTCCTGCGTCGGGCGCGCAACATCGTCAAACCCACCGAACCGAGGCTGCCCAAACCGAGCAGTGACAAGGTGGCCGGTTCCGGGACAACTGTGATGGTGTAAATGGCCTGCGGAAGTAAGGTGTCCCGCAAACTCGGGTTGGTATTATTATTTGTTGCCTCAGAGGTCAGCCCCGCCAAATGAGTCGTTTCGAGGTGATAGGTGCCAGGAGCAAGACCGGAGACACTGAAATTCAGTGTGGAAACTTTGTAAGTGCCGGCATTTTGGGCAGGAAACGTTCCCCCTAAATCGCCGGTGTCGATCGTGGTAGTGTTTGGATTGGCCACGCTGTCGTGACTGGCCAGGAATCCGGAATCTGCTCCTGCTGAAGCGTTGAACACTTTGTTAGGACCCGGATCAGTTTGGGTGGTGATCAGAAAGTAGGTCTCGCTGGTCAGCGTGATGTGAGTGGCTGCACCGGTTTCGGTTTCCAACCAATAAGAGAGGCCTTGAAGCATGTTGGGATTGCTGCCGTCTGTGGTGAAGCTCAGAGACACATCAACGCTGAACGTGAATGTGCCGACGTTAGACACGATCCCGGATGGTCCGCCGGTAGCGTTGTAGGCTGTATCGTCGAATGATAAAAGGGCACTGGTTATGGCAGCTGGAGCCGAAGCTATGGCCAGCAACGAGGTGACGACGAGGGTGAGGATTATTTTTTTCATTTGGTTGTTCTTCCGGATTTAGTTGGTTTCTAAAAGTGTCTGGTTTGCGGTTAAGTCATGAACATTGTTGTCTTCCAATCGGCCTTCTGGCGGTAACTGGATGCCAGTCGAGAAGAAATAATTGAAGGGAACTCTCTATGATTCGAAAAGATGTTCATTCCAGATGCGCGTGACGGAGCTAATCCAACTGTTTTCAACGACAGTTTTAGGAAAAAATCGGCCATTATGTCAAGCATATAAACTATGGTGCGTATGATCTGGCGGTTACTGGCACAGGTCCTACGTGGGCGAAATTCGCCGCTTGAGAAGGCCAGCGCAAAATGATGCGACCAGATCGTTTGAGTCTTTGCCGGTGGGGTGGCCGGGGGGCCTCTTCATCGAGGTGCAGGGTCTCTTCCTTTGCTGGTGCCCTGAACCGGCGTTTCGGCGCCAGCGTGACCAGGGTCGGAAACCGAAATGCCCCCTTTTCCGCCTCTGTTTTTGGTTCCGACATCATGTTGCCTCCTGATTCGGAGAGTCGCCCCATCCTGGACGTATCGTCCCAGTTTTTTTACTGGTTACGAAAAAGCTCGGCGCTTTGGAGGGCATCGGTTTCAAGGCAACGCAGTGCCCGATTTCGATTGAACTAAGCTGATATCCGAGCTGTTGATCAGTCCGTTGACGGTAACGTCTTCGCGAAAGTTCGATGAAGTCACCCCTTGTCCGGACTGCGACTGAGTCTGCGCAATGTCGCTCGAGTTTACTGCGCCGTTGGCGGTGGTATCGCCTTCTAGAAAATTTGCCGGAAACCTAGCGTCACCGACGGCGGATGAGCCGTCGGTAACCCCATTCAAAGTGACTGAACAGCGCGATGCATTGGGCACTCCGGTCAGGTTGATTGTTACCTGATTTCCCGAGACGCTCGTACTCATGACGCTGCCACATGACGTGCTGGCGCCCGTAAAAGTCACCGGCGCCGCAAACGTGACCACTAATTGGTGATTGCCGCTCGGTCCGCCGGTGCGGCACTCAATTCCAGTTCCGGTTAGCGGAAGATCGACATCGAACGTGCCAGCGGTGCCGTGAACTTTTCTTGAGACCGCGCTAATTACCGGCACGCTTGCCGGACTGACACATTGCGGAAATTTGAAACTGCCGATGCGCGTGTGCCAATCGACCGGCAAGATGTCTGTGGGTAAATTCGGGGCGAGATATTCGTTCGTGTACCAAAACGTGCAGTCATCGGTTGGATCAACCGTAATTGCGCTGTAATCGCCCCAGCGGTTGCGGAACGGATAGAGTCCGGTATTGGCCTCGATCCCGAGGCCAGCAAACATCACGGCTTCGCCTTGGGTCAGGTCGTTCAATGGATCGGTCGGGAGACGACCGGCGTAATGCAATGAGGGAAAATAATTCGGGCCGCTCGCGCTGTAGCCGATAGCGAGATCTCCACTGTGGTCGATTGCGGCACTGCCCATCCAACGCCACAGCGGATTCGTAGGATCCTGGAGCGGCGCGAAAGTGCCTTGCTGGTAGACGACGGGTGAAGTGCTTAGGTTGCGCAGCTCGTACCAGCGAACGCCATTACGGCCCACTCCGGTCGATGGATCCGGAGATGTGTCCACAGTGTGATTCACTGTCAACGATTCGTGGTCGCCAAAGTTGCGATAGGCGAATCGAAACATCAGACGGTCGCCAAGGACATCGAGATATTGCGCCGGCTGGGGCGGATTCAATTTCTGAGGCGTGCAGTCGTTAGGGCCATTTTCGATCTGGCACTGTGAAGCGAGGTAATCAGCAATTGGCAGGATGAAATTGGGTTGACCAGCGTTGCCGGCAAATTGACCCGAGAAGCCTGGCTTTGCGCCCGGCGCGCTCGAACCGATGCCAAAGCTGGAATTGGCGGGGTTGTTCCAATCGACGTGGAATTTCCAAATGTGCATCTCGTCGTGGATACCAACTGCGGGCGGCGTATTGGGCGTGTCGGTATCGTCGACTTCTGCAAAGTAGTTTGGCGTGCCGTCCGGCGGCGGGATTTTTCCATCCAGCGTGGCTGGTAGTTGTCCGAACGGCGTGTAGGTGCATGCGGCTGGCGTACAGTTCACAGCCAGCGGCGTCTCATCGAAGAACACAAAACGTGCAGATTGCCCGAGGATCATTTTGGGCCGCTCGAAGACCCAGGCGCCGGCTGCGACTGTTCCCGTGGTGGAGTTCGGGAACTGGTTGGTACTCATATAATAACCGTCCGGCCAAACGCCGAGATGTGGGTAGTCGCTGAAAGTGTCCGCGCTCTCGTCGAATTCGTACAAAAAGTATGCGCCGGTTGGATCCGCCGTCTGGGAGATGGCAATACATTGCGCGTAGTTCGGCACAGTTGGCGCGGTCGCGGTGGTAACGAATTGGCTTACTAGCCAGCGGTCGGCCAGTTGATCATAGAGCACAACGGGGTCGCCATTATTGTGAGTGAAGCATTCTGAATTGGGCGTCACCGACCAGAGACCGTTGATTGGTTTCGGTGTCATCAAAGTTGCGCCAGTCTTGTCGTAGACGGCCACCGATGAATTGACCATTTGAACATAGTGGTTGGGTCCGACCGCGCCGTTCGTGTCTGGCGGCAAACAACTCCCGCACGCCGTACCGATATTCATTCCCTCAAACGACGTGCCCACGCCGGGCATACCGACAGTCGGCGCCGTCGTTTGTAAAACCGGATCGACTTCCTGCGGATTTCGCGGCAGCCGAGGGAAGCGATTTGAAGGACTGCGCGGCTCCGGTTGTTCCACCCACGCCGAAAAAGGATTGGCGGATGGAAGATTACGAAACGGAAGAGAGACCGCGGGGGTGACCGCATTACTGACGAAAGGCACAAGAGTTTTATTCTGAGAAAGGTGTCTGTTAGTGCGACCGCCTGCGGCTTTCATGGCGAACGAACGTTGGGCCACGGCCGGCTGGCCAAAGTTGGGGATTCCGCGAGTAGCCGAGATTATAAGTTCATTCCAGTAGGAGTGACCGAGCTTCGGGTCTAGCGGAACCGACCACATCGGACCGAAGGCTATTGAGTCACGCTTAGTCACGATCGACAGGGGCGACTCGGTAAAAGCAGACAGGGCGAGAACGCCGCTAATCAGAAAAAGGCCGAACGCTAATAACAAACGCGGACTGAAGCCGCCTGATTTGGAACGTAAATTTTTTTTCATCGGTAGGGTTGGTTGATTCGCCTGCACAAGCCCGGTCGATTCTCATTTGGATCAGAATTTTTCGGCTCGTTAGGCATCAATTTAGTCTTGTTAGCTTCCGATTCGGAAGCCAACCGCTCGGCGGATGCCCGGGACGCTCCGAATCTTGAGAGGGCCAATGATTGTGGTCTTAGACAGGTCTTCCGCTTAGGGTAAGGACGTCCCCGATTTCGATTGAACCAAGCTGATATCGGAGCTGTTGATCAGTCCGTTGACCGTAACGTCCTCGCGGAAGTTGTTTGAAGTGACAGGTTGGCCGGATTGCGATTGGGTCTGCGCAATGTCGCTCGAGTTAACAAAGCCGTTGGCAGTTGTGTCGCCGATGAGCACGCCCATTTGCGGACCCGTGACGTTACCACTGTTGCCCGCAGAGTCCTGCACATTCGTCAAAGTGACGGCGATGTACTGCGCGTTAGTCACGCCGGTCAGGTTCACGATGTATTCGTGATTGTTCATGCCGATTGCCTTGCTACTTACTGAGCCAGTTCCGGTGGTCACGCTCGCACCGCCAACGCTGGTAAGAGCGTTAGCAAATTGGAAGACCATCGTGTAATCGCCATTCGCGCCTCCACTTCGGCATTCTATTCCGCGCGTTCCGGTCAGCGGCAAGTTAATGTCGAACGGCGGTGTGATAGTGCCGTGGGTCTTCCTGGATACAACACTAACTGGTTGGACCGAAGCCGAAGCGACCGAGATCACAACCTGAGCAGTGTTTGTGCTCGGGTGCCCGCGCGAATCGGTCACAGTGAGTCGGGCCGGATAATCGCCGGCAGCATTGTAGGTGTGCTGAATAGTCGGCGTAGATTGCGTGACTGCAGCTGAGCCATCGCCGAAATTAAAGGTGTAGGACGCGATAGTGTCACCATCCGCGTCAGCTGAGCCCGAGCCATTGAACTGGACTAGCAACGGAGGTTTGCCTGCCATCGGCGCTGCCGTCAAAACAGCTACCGGGAAGGGTTCCGGCTTGCAGACTTGGTTGTCATCGACTGTGTAACTGCCGGTGAAGGCCAGACTGTTTGGCATCATGTCATACAGCGCAGTAGCTCCGGCGCCGACTGTGCCGCCAGGATCGGTGGACTGCGACACGCCCGACACGAAGCCACTGATGGTATCGCCCGGGTTCAAGCCAAGGTCGCTTGCCTTGACTACAATGATGACCTTGTTGAATGGCGCAACGTAATTACTGGTCGCCTCGGCGGCCTTTTGGCTGCCGGGAGTCACGAAACGTCCGTCAACTCCTCCGCTGTTATTGGCACCGGGGGTATACGATTCGAAGGTGGGCGTTGTGGGCGATGTCGGAAGCCAGGCCATGTGCACGCCCTTGTAACCCGAGCCAATCTTCATCGCGACGTACCAGGCCGAGCCTGTTGGCTGCGGCGATTGACCATTATCGCAAGTGCTAATAGTGAACACCAATCTAGGAATTCCGTCCGCTTGATAAGGCTGAGAGATCTGGAACTTAAGCAGGTCGGACCCGGGCGGAGCCGGAGTACTAATAATCCCCAATGCAGCGCTGGTGTCGCCACAGGGGTCGGTCAGTTTGGTTAGACCTGGAGGCGTGCACTCAGTCTCTGTCGGTCCCCCCGATGATAGACTGACTTCGCCGCAGTGTTGTCCTTCTCCAATGCCGTTTACTGCCTGGGCATAATAAAACACGTTACCCGAAGGTGGCGAAGGGTCGAAGTATTTGGTGGTTGTTTCGCCGGAAACGTGCGCCAGGAAAGTTTCTGTGCCGCTCGTCGTGCTGCGATAGACGTTGTAGCCCGTGATGGGGGATCCGCCATTGTCGGGCTCCAGCCAAGTGACTAGCGCGCCCGGCGACTGCGAGACCGCCGACACCATTTGTGGCGAGGCCGGAGGCATCGGCTCTATAGGATCAAAGGCGTGAAACAATCTGCGCCCGCCCGATTGCCGAGCGATAGTTCCATGAGAAGCGGCTGATTGCCCGGTGAAGGCGTTGCCGCAGTTGACGCAACCGTCGGCATAGCCAAGCAGCCCGCGGCCTTCGGCATCTATGGCGAAATCATTAAAGTCGAGGAGATTGCGACCACCGGCGCAAAGTGTGCCTTGCAAGCAGACAACACCCTGCTGCACGGGGTCATTTGGGGTAGCGTCAATCGTGATCCAGTTAGCGCCGCCATCATAGGTCGTGGCAATATAGAGATGCCATATGTTCGCGCAGTTGCCGGTGCCATACGGATCGCAAGTGCCGCCGCTGTTAATGCCGTCGCCCGTTCCAACGAAACCGAATGCAGCTCGATTGTCGTCTCCGGCGACAACGACCGGGAATACGGCGTGCGTGATTCCGAAGGCGGCACCGACATCAGTGTTATGCTCCCAAGTTAGGCCGCGGTCGTGTGAATCGGCTATGTGCGCGTGACCGCCGTCGATATAGCCCAGATAGATAGTGTTAGTCGTACCCACCTTGCCCACGCTGTTCTGGCCGACTCCGACCGAAGGATCCTGGCTTCCGTTGACGCTGCCCGTCACATTGTTCTCCGTCCAAGTGAGTCCGTTGTCCTGCGAGACGGCCACACCACTATTCCCTGCGCTAGTCCCGCATGAAGAGTTGGGAACATAGACTGTCCCATCCGGCGCGACTTTAACGTGACCGTGGATCCCCCCGGTGCACTGCGCCGGATTAAAGATCGGTACCGCGGGACCAAAGGTCTGTCCGCCGTCATCGCTGCGCGAGCACTGCGCTTCTGCGACGATGTTCTGTGAACAATAGTAAATCGCGTTTGGAGACCCGTAGGCCACGGCTTGAGGTGGCGGGGGCGGACTCGAGTTCAGATTATACGGTCCTCCACCAAGCGTTTCATGATCGGGACCTTGGCCGGCGCCGCCGTTTCCGCCGGGCAGGTAAGAGTTTCCGTCCGTATCTGAAAACGAGCCAAGGCTATCACCCTGTCCGCCAATCAGGTCTAGAGTAAAAACGCGACCCGGTGTTTGTGGCGGCGGATAAGCGAGACCTAGAGGGCTGGAACTATAGTGATCAACAAAGCCGATCGGATCGGACAAAACAAATTGCTGCGTGAAGGTCGCTGAGACATCTTCCCAGACGTTGACAGCTGGTGAAGGGCAATCGTCAAAGTTCGCTCGCCATTCGTGCGGACCGGAGGTGAAAAATGCGACGCCGCCTGTATTGCGACGCATTATTCCGGTCGTAAAAATGGGCGAACTTGTATTCTTAAGACTGGCAACGTTCGGGTTCCAGTCGACCCCAAGAGAAGGCTCGCCAGCATCATCGGCTTGGCCCGACCCGGCCGGATAATTGATGTAGCGCGGCGGAGTGCAATCTCCGGTGCAACCCGTAGTCTGCGGAATCGGCTTTATGTATACCGTTCCCGTGTAAGGCTCAAACGCGCCGGTAGCCATGACCGCATTGATCGTATAGACACCCGGCGCCTGAGTAGTAGGGAGGGTGATGGTCTCGGGATCGGCTGTTGAAGTATTCGAGGCGATGACGTTGGCCGTTACGCAATTCCCGCCGCTCGAGCAGACGAAAGTATCGTAATCCTCTGCCGCTTGCGGCCACACAAGCTCTATGAAGATTTGGTACTTCGTGGGGTCGAGGCTCCCGACCGAAGAGTCAATGGTGAGCGTAAAAGTGCTGCACGACATCGGAACAGCACAAGTCCCCATGCCCGCGAAAAACGTTTCATTAGTTGAGCTCCCAATCGCGTCCGCGTAATTGAGCGCGTTACTCGTTCCAATGTTTGCTGATGTAAGTGTTCCGCCTGTCGGTGACGCAGCTGACGGCGTCACCGGCGTCGCAGGCCCGTGAACACGTTGTAAATCTGCACCGGTTCGCTGTCTCGGCAGCTTGTGCTTCGAGGATGTCGCGGCAAAGCTGGCCAAGACGAGACCGAACGTGCATAGGAGGATGGCAAATAAATTGCGCCAATTAACGAAACCGGATTTTGCAGATGATTTCTTTTTCATTGATGGATTTGTTTAACTATCTGGATTTGTTTGCCTATCTCGGAAGATAATGAACCGGCGGACGGAAGACTTTGCTGACGGGATTTTGATTCGTGATATTTTACTTTTCGCGTATCTCTTTCGTTTTTTCCCCTAGCGTTGGACTCGGAACACCGCGAAGGAGGCCATATTGCCTATTGAAGAGAGCGTTCATTTCCATGATGGGCTGGACTGAATTTCATCCGCAATTTTAGAAAAAAGTCCACTACGATGTCAATTCTATATTTACAAAAATTACAAATTATCCGTAGGATGAGACCTGTGCTGTCTCTAGATCGGTTCCAAGACGATCACCCGTTTTCTTTGGGCCCGGCACGATTGGTTCCGAAATCATCTTGACTCATGATTCGGAAAAGCCGAACGCAGCGGACGTGTCGCTACCTTCTTTTCTTACTTGGTCCCAAAGTTCTAATAGGTAGCGCCTGACACCACGGCTCAGGGCAAGGCCGTCCCCGATTTCGACTGAACTAAGCTGATATCGGAGCTGTTGATTAATCCGTTGACGGTCACGTCTTCGAGGAAGTTGCTCGAAGTCACTGGCTGGCCGGATTGCGATTGGGTCTGAGAAATGTCGCTTGAGTTCACGACGCCGTTACCAGTTGTGTCACCCAGCAGCACGTCCATGCGCACCGGCGCGATATCCCCACTGTTACCGGCCGAATCACTTACCCCATGAAGGATGACGCTGACATGCGAGGCATTGGGAACACCGGTGAGATTGACAATGTACTGGTGCGTGTCAGTCCCGATGCTGCCACTAATCTGGTTTTGCGGCAGGGGCTGCGGCCCGCTGCCGGTGTCGGCCGTGGCGGTGATGCTGGTGGCACCAGGAGCAGTGAGCGTATTGAGGAAGGTAAAGACCAAGGTGTGATTCCCGGAAGAACTCCCGCCCAAGCGCGGCTCAATCGTAGCCGGAGTGCTCGGGTTGAGGTTCAGGGTGAGATCTCCCGGCCCCGCCGGCGGCGGAGGCAGGCTGCCGTGGGTCTTGCGCGAAACTACGCCAGTGAGTGGCGGCAGTTGTGGTATTGACGCGCAGTCGCCCGGCCCCGGCGTGTTGTCGATGAATCCCGACACGGTCCCGCTGAATACCGATGAATTCGTCGAGCCAGCGGTGGTGTTCACGACGATGACGAAATTCGAATTCGCCGCCACGGTAAACGAGTAGCTAGCGCTCCCTACGGTAGTTCCCAAGCCGCTGATTCCGCTGTCACCGAGGTAATTCATGCACATATTTCCGTTTGCATCGCCCATGGCTGTCGGCGGAGTATATGTGGTCTGATACGCCACGCTCTCAATGTCACCGGTATTGGCTACGCCGGTGGCCGCGTTGATCGTGACGGTGTAGCAACGAGCCGCGCCGCTCGTGTTAGTGAAGGTGAATGTCTTGTAATTGCGGGTGCCGGCGGAGTTAATCGCTCCGGGGCAATGCTTTCCTGAGCAAGGGCTCTGGACGCCATTGCGACCCAGACGATCCGGCTGAGACGCATCGCTCGTCGTAATGGAGCTCGATGGAATTGTTTGGTCGGGGCCGCCAGCGCAGGTCGGCACCGTGAATGCGATCGACTTCGATCCGCCCGCATAAGTCAGGTTAAGTGAAAGCGCGATCGGGGTGCCGCAGCTGAACGAATTGGAGACGGAGATCTTGAACGGAGTTGAGTTCGTGCCGCTCTCGTCGATCGCCTTATCTGAATAGCTGGAGTTACCCTGCTGAATGGTGACGCCCGGAGTGGTCGTCGTCAGCTGGGCAGATATTGCCGTTGCTTTCGCGCAGCCGTTATTCTTGATGCCGAGGTTCAGTTTCACGCATTCGGCTCGGTTTACGATGCCGTTGCCGTTGCCTAACGAGTCGTCGATAGTGAAGCCGTTCGCATCGAGCTTCGACGTGCCGGTCATGATGAAGTTCTGGATAACCGTCCCGCCACCCGGCGGTGAAACCGAAGCCGAAGCAGGCGACGCCGACCCGCAGTTGCGCGCCGCGTCTGCGGCAATAGCGGTGTAGCTGCCGGCGGGAACGATGATTGTGTAGACGCCATTCGCGTCACTGGCGGCGGCGTAACCGTTGCTCAGCGCAACTCTCACGCCAGAAATCGGAGCACCTGTCTCAGATGAAGTAATTGTGCCGGTAACTGTGCCGTAAAGATTTGCTGCCGACTGGCAGGTAGGAAACTTGTAGCTCGTAATTCGGGTGGACCAGTTGAAGCCGCCGTTCGTCTTCAAGTACTCGTTCGTATAATAGAAGGTGCACTGGTCGATTGGGTCCAGTGTCATCGAGCTATAGTCACCCCAGCGATTTCCGGCGCCTAACTGCACACCAAGGCCTGCCTGCATCAATGTCTCGGCACCCATTGTGCCGGCAGGATCAGTAGCCAGTCGGCCGGTGACGTAGATGCCGGGAAAAACCGTCGGACTCGACTTGCTGTAGCCCAGCGCAATGTTGCGATCTTTGTCCATGGCGATGGACGGCATCCAACGGTAGCTGGTATCTGGATCGTAGGTGCCGTCTTGGAACGATGTTGGCATTGTCGTCGAGCTCCCCGGAGTTGGGTTCCGGAATTCCCACCATCTTATAGCTCCGTGTGCCGGACTGCTTGCGCTGCCACTAGTCGTGCCGCTGAGAACGAGCGACTCGTCCGGCGCGGCTTGCGTGCCCTGGTTGCGGTAAGCCAGCCGGTACATGTAGTGCCCTCCAAGGTTGTCGAGATAATCCGCCGGAGCGGCTGGTGGAGGCTCTGGCACGCAAGCGCGCCCCGAATTGACGCACGGTGCGTTGCCGATGCCGGTCATGATTGTTGCACCCGGTTGCACAGCGATCGTTGGAGTTGGATCCCATATCACTGTCACTCGGAACGGGTCAGTAAGGTTGGTAAGGACCCGGTTTGGGCCGAGGAGAAACTCTGCCTCTCCAGCCGCCGGAGGAGTCAAACTGTCGAGATCAGCCGGAAGGAATCCGAATTCCTGTCCGAGATCCATGCTTTGCATGCGAGCGGAAGCCCCGGCGATCATCTTCTGCCGCTCGAAGACATAAATGCGGCCCTGGATGAACGCATTCGGCGGCGCGACCGGCAGCCCGACAGGGCTGAGATCAGTTGGCACTACGCTAAACACATGCGCGCTCATGTAATAGCCATCCGGCCATACTCCAGTGTGCGGGTAATCAACGAAGTTGGTCTTGTCCGTTTCGAAGTCGTAGACGTAGTACTCTCCCGTCGCGTCTTCTGTCGTCGAAACAGCGATGCACTGGTGTGAATAGCTGGTGTCCCCGCCAGCAACAGCAAACTGTGAAATCATCCAGCGCCCGGCGAGAATGTCGTAAGAGACGACCGGGTCGCCGTCATTGTGTGACGCGCAAACGCCGCCCAGTGATTGAAAGAGCGTATTACCGGCAGCGGGCCCGTACTCCAGCGCACCGGTGGTTTTGTTGAAGACGGCGAAGCTGGTGTTGTTCCATTGCACGTATTGTGTCGGGCCAACCCGACCGTTCACGTCTGGCGGATTACCGGAAGGGCTGAATCCAGCCAGCCCAACGCCGACACCTTCGAAGCTAACACCGGTGGGAGCCGGGGCCGACACTTGCGGTCCGGCTACGGTCTGAATCGCTCTGGCCGGGCCCCCGCTTTTCGTCGGAGGCTTCGGAGGGATCGGTTCCGGATGATAATACTTCACGACCTTGTCCGGATCGATTGGCGCAATGTCGCGCAACTTCTGCGTGCGAACCGGGGTGACGGGAGTCAGCTGCTGTGATGCGCCGCTATACCGAATGGCGCGCGCCTTTGTTGTTGTTACTTTCGGTGGTTCTGTCGGATATTTGTCCAGCATTACTGCGCCTCCGCCGGCGGAGCGCTGCGGGAGCGCTCCCAAGGCGAACAGACCGAGCATCACCGCGGTGAGGCACAGAAGAGATGCGATAAGAGCGCGCAAGATGACGAAAGCTGAGCGGCGGACGTTTTTTGTTTTCATAGTTAGGATATCCGGAGACGAGTCACAAACCGGAACCCGCGGATCATGTGAGACGCCGAATGTCTTCTTTTCGTTTTCGGGCAATCATCCGGTTGTATCACTTTGCGAACGGCGCGTCCAAACTTTCTGCGAACGGCGCGTTAATACTTTTGCTCTCGAATAAGCCTAAGCGGGAGCTTCGCACCGCCGAGCTCAAGAAAATGTCGATCCGTTACGGTTCAGCGCATGCCGCTGTCGGCCGTCCAGTTCACCTTGGTCATCTGGTCAGCGACGACATCAGCCTCGAAACGCCAGAGACCAACCCTGGGCGCGGCCCCTTCTCTCAGGATCACGTAATGACCAGGCGGTAACGCGACTTGGAAGCGCCCCTCGCCATCCGTCGTGAACGTCTTGACGGTGGCATCGCCGGCTTTGACCACGAACTGCGCATTGCCCGCCGGCGTAACACTCGGCTCCTCATCTTTCCTAATCGGTCCGGGCCGGCTGGGCGAGACAACAATAGTGCCTTCTATCCCGCTGGTGTTGGGAGACGGTGTTTCTGCCACGGCTGTAATGCAGACGAGCGCGATTAGCGTCGCTGCGATACTGGAAAGCGACGTGTGAGCCATCTCTTCTATATATATATCGCGCGCCGGCTATAAACACCAGAACATCATCCGCACGTCCGGTCCGCCAATCGGACGGACTCGCTGTGGTGAACCCGGACTTATTCGACAGGCGCGCGATCGAATTCGACCGCAAGCCATGCCGCGCCGCGACGCTTGTAGGTAATCTGTACGAGATAGG
>Ga0209328_10000114_pt1 | contig 15921 bp, 32 predicted proteins | sample JacPinW_OM3H0_M1_FD_187954 | JGI IMG/M metagenome (GOLD analysis project Ga0209328, IMG submission 187954) | Forest soil microbial communities from Algoma, Ontario, Canada - Jack Pine, Ontario site 1_JW_OM3H0_M1 (SPAdes) (version 2) | ecosystem: Environmental > Terrestrial > Soil > Boreal... | reverse complement strand
GATTTCTGCCTTCGAACCTGAACCCGTTGGTCCATTGGTTATCTTAGGTGCCGTGCTGCCGATAGTCGAACGCGGTCAATCCATGGATGGCACGCTCGCATAGTTTGTGGGCGTCTCGCTCGCCGCTCTCCGCGGCCTCCAAGATTCTCCCAGCAATGATTTCACGATCCACCTCTAGCTGACCGATATTCTGAAGCGTTTGACATGCGAGGTCGTATGCCTGGTTCACGGCCGTGACCTCATCTGGATCAAAGGAAAGATCCTGGAAATGCGAATTAGGGATAGACATGATGAACCTCCTAAAGGGCGCGAGCGCAAGCTCTCGGTTGCCCGGAAAACTAGACGAATTGAGCGATCGTTGAAAAAGTCCCGCGGTGAGCAGGGCAATCTTGCTCTGACATCGCGGGATAAGACCTATCGAGTTGTCGGAGTCATCTTTGCCAAAATGCCGCCGAATGGCTTGTAGGATTGCTTGGCGAGATCGCCGTACAGCGCGCCAATCTTCTGTGACTCAGTTACGAATGTCTCGTAAGCCGTCCTGGCAAATTCGGTTTGAACTTCGATTACCTTGTCGAGCGACTTCACGCCCGAGAGCTTCTCAACGAACAATTTGGTGTCTTCAAACGACTTCTTCGTGTAGTCACCGTAAGCAGTGGCAATTGCTTGAAAGCCGCCGGAGAAGCTGTTGGCCGACGCGGTCCCTGCATCAACTTGTTCGTTGCCATTCTGTTGGCGCGCAAAATCCTGATTCGAGTTGCTCTGGTTTGCATTCGACATTTTGACTTTCCCTTGTTTGTTTGACGGTGGACCAATGGCGCCCGTCGCCGATGGTTGCTCCGAAACAGCGGTTCCTGCTTGTTCATTGGGCGGTGCTTGTGTGTTCGTATGATGATATCGGAACTCAGCTATTTGCTGTCCGGGTCACGCGGCGCAGTCTGTCGCGAGAGAACAATGAATGAGGAATTGTAAGCGCCGGCCTTTAAGAGCTGGGGCCCGAGGTGAAGAAATGACACTCGCTCAAATCTATCTTTTAGGCGAAATTTGAAGTTCCAAGAGTGCCATTGTTTGCAGAGTGTTCGGATCTCGCTCGCCCTCATAGGCACTTCGCAGAATCGTTTCTGCAATCGACTTGATATGACCTGAGCTAACCGGATGAGGCAGCGTCGAAACCGCGCCTTCTAGTGCCTTCTGCATAGCTGCGATCAAATCGGGTGCGAAAGAAGCGTTTGCAAAGTTATCCATTTGGTTCTCAAGAATCCCGGGTCCTGTTACGTGGAGGTAAGCTTGTCTGGCAACGTAGTGTTCCGGGTTCACATTCATTTCTTAGTCCGTATTGTCGGAACAGTTCGGCGCCCTTCGCTTTGACATAGCGGAGGAGTCATGGCCCGCTTTTGGAAGACAGCAGCTTTCATCCTTGCCACAGCCTATTTCGTGGTGGACGGAGTGTTATCTTACGTGACGCGGCCGAGGGATTTCGGCGCAGGTGCGATTACGTTTGTCACCGCTGAAGCATTGAAGCTAACGTTCGTCGAACAGCTGTTTCAGCTTAACCGAAAGAAACTGCTGTCAATCCCCGCTTTCGCGTCGGGATATCACTACCGGCGACGAATGATGGATCTGGTCGAATCGATGGAAGCTTGGAAAGCGACACGAAAACTGGCAGACAACACTGCACATTTGCTTCGGACTCGTCGGCTTCAATTTTCGCAATCGCTGCGGCAAGCCTGATCTTGCCATTCCATATTCAGGCGTGGATACCAAAGAAGCCAGCAACAAAGATGATAACTACCACTACGCCGATGATGTAGAAAATGTTCATTGTGAACTCCGATTGAGGTATGGCGATTTCAATATGAAAGCGCGGCGCTTGAATAGGAAACGTGCTGGCCTGACGTTAAGTTCCGTCGTTCAAGTCGTCGACCTTGGCGATCGCCGCGACATAGCGACGCGAGTCGTTCCCTACCTCAAAATCCTGATGGCGCCGGACTCGCTTGAGTTTGCAATCTCCGACTCGCTGGTCAACATTGCTCTGTCCGACAAATCAAAAGCCGGACTTGCCGGACGATTTCTGGAACCAAACTCGCAACGGCCTATTGGTCCTTGTGAGCGTTCCGATCAAATCCTCTATTCGGAAACTCCTTGAGCTTCGGCTGGGCAGCGTGGACTACGGCCATAAAGCTATGGCGAGGTCGGGCGGAGAAATCCGGCAACCTTGGTAACCCGTGCGCTGAAAAGACGCTGCAGCGTCGTTCCCAGCCGATACACACTCATTGGCAAGTCGAAAAATCAGAGGCCACGACCATTCTTACAATCGAAGCACACGATGGAACACATCTACCATATCGACGACGACGTCTTTCACCAGTTTCAAGGACCGCAAGGCCGTGATGTTGTCGAGGCAAGTCATATCTATACGATCGTCGCGCTCCTGCCTGTAGAAGCGGACGGGCGCCCTCGATATCGTATCAAGAGCAAGGACGAGAATTTTGAGCGGGTTGTGGCCGAGGACTTGCTGAGCCGCTCCAACTAGGCCAGCCGCCTTACAATGGGATTGGTCAGTCGAACGTCGATTAAGTACGTTTCAATGGGCGTGTCGCCGTCGCTAGAACCGCTAATTCGATGATGCTTCAAAGAACGCGGAAGAGTCGTTCATCACCAATGACCTCGACGGCGCCCCCAGTATCCGCCGCCGCCGGACAAGAGCACCAGCACAACGATAATGAGAATCAATTCCATGGGAATTCTTCGCTGATGGCGATGGCATTAGCGAAGACGCCGCAACCGAAACAACAGCCGACAAGGACGGACGCCGTCCGCGCCGCGAAGGCGCGAATAATGCGGCTAAACTCCTTGCGGAAGCAGCGGGATGCCCAAAAGGGCTAACTATGCGCTAGTTTCTGGAGTCGATTTCCTGATCGAGGTTGTGAAGGTAAGTCAACCCTTCCACTGTCAGACGGTGTTCGTCTTCTTCGCCATCGATGTACATTTTCATCAGATGCACGGAAAGCCGTTGACGGGCACCCTTGGCCTCGGAACGGTTTGCAAGAGCGCCGTATATGCTCAGCGCGCGATCAACGGGTAGAATAATCATCGACGTTCTCTTTGTCTGGTTCGAGCCTCTGAATAAGGTAAGGCTCATTGCCCTGTATCGTTCCGTGAAAATTGGCTCGCTCGCGGCGCTGATATAATTTTGTTCGACATCCGCCAAAGTGTGAGCCGACACTTCCCTGATGTAACCATGCAAGAGGCCGCCAACCGAGGCGGCCTCCAAAAGGGCTGCCTGGTTATCGATTAGTGCCGATGGTGATGATGACCTCTGCCCCAACCATAATGGTGGCCGCGCCCCCCATGTGGCCATGTCCGTGACCTCCATGCGCCAGGATGATCGGACTGTCGGAGCTATCGATCAGGGTGTTGTGGCGCGCGGCATTGCGGAAGCGGATAGCGTCGGAATTGCCACGAGTGCGCAGGCCGCGACGCCTACCAGCAATAATCGTTTCATTTGGGAAGGTCTCCTTGGAGGGCCGCTTTAGCGCGGCAAGGAGAGAATGTCCGAGGAACCTGCGAGTTCCATTGGCCCGCTAATCGACAGAGCCTTCCATTGTATGGGCGTCTCGCCAGGCCTTGTTTCTAAAGAGGCTACGCAATGATGCCGCGATCTGCCGGCGTTCAATCCGTTCATTGGAGCCGCGCGGTAGCGAGCGTGCGAACCGGAGCATCTGGCGGCGCAATTGAACAAGTTGCGCGATGCTGTAGCGGGTATGATCGTCTGCCAGCTTAGGCCGAAGTGAAGGCATGAATGCCTCATTTGGATCAGACGGGAGCATTACCGACTCTCTGTCACCGATGGTTGCCGATAGTGGAGCGGTGATAGAGCAATCATGCCGCGACGCAGCCCCAGCCAGCGGTCAATATTGCTCGCATTCGCAGATTTAATTGAGGTGACCAACGCCGGCTTTCACCGATTGCCAAGATTCTGGACCAGCTAGATCAATATCGCGCAACCACGACAATCGCGACGACAGGAAATGCCGCGACGAGCGAAAGAGCGCGATCCGGTGCCTTTGACCGGCCGATTGTGCCGGTGGCCGCGAGCGGCGGCATGGCACAACTTGCCGTGACTCAATTATTCCGGGGCCTGCCTTTTTTCCGGACGATCAACGCCTGACTGTCTGCAGCGCGTCGAAGCAAGCCAGCTTTTTTGAGCGCGTCGGTTCGCCGCGCGCCGGGCGGCATCCCGCGCGCTTCTTGAAGGGCGTCCACCGCGATCGCATTGTGGCCGCGGCCGTCGGGCGAGGTCTCTTGCTTCACGATTGGGGTCTCACCAAGATCTGGTGAAGTTGGCCAGCGCCAGCTTTCGTCGTTCGTCGGGATCTTCGGCAATTTGCGTGAGGCGGCTACGTACAGAATTGGCTTGCGCCCCGGCTCGGACGGCTTTGCCTTCAAACTCGTCGGCAAGCGCCATCAGCCGGCGCTCTATTTCGGCGTCCCCGGACATCCGAGCCAATTGGCGGCACTTTGCGACTTTATCGCGCAGTCGTTCAATCTCGGACATCCCTGCACCTGTTTCGAGTTTAGTTCAGAGGACAGTTATTTTGAATGGCCTTCAAACTTCGCAATGCTGCGGCCGCGGATCACCTGTCAGCCGGCTACTCGCATCACGTCACTGGCGCTTTCGCCATCAGCCAATTTTTCATGTCCCCGGCAGCGCGAAGTTGCCCGGCTTTCCTGATGGCTTCGGATCGCTTCGATCCAGGCGGCAACTTCTTTGCCTGTGCCAGAGCCTCGGATGCTCGAGCCACCCAATCGTGGCTATCGATATTGCTGCGCGTCTGTTTCATATCGCCGCTCCCTGTGTTGGCGACCTAAGTTCACCCAAGAGCCATCCGAGCGTATCGGAACGCATCGGGTCGGCCGCCACAAGGGTGGTTTCAACATGATCGCACCTAACGCACTTAAACGTGCGGGCGTCGAAATTCAGGCGCCTTGGCCTGATGCGTGAGAGCATCATCCGGCCATAGCACCTCGGACATCGGGGACTCTCGATTGCAGCTGGCGGAACGTCGGAATGTTGCGATTGGGATTCCTGCATGAGACTCCCTTCAAATCTGGCGGGAGCGCAAAACTCTCAGTCACAGGTAGATGCCGCGGATGAGCCGGTGATGGAACCAGCATGCTCCCCCGAGCGAAGGATTCGATGGTCAATACAGCTCACATTCAAGAAAATAGCGAATTAGGACTTCTCAAATTTGCCTGCGACGCGAGGGGTCGACAGCACCCAGCCGCCTATAGGCACTAATCCGGGCGCTTTTGTTGACCCGCCAACCCGCCCAAGGGCGAAGCTTGCGCCTCGCGATGGGGCGCATCAATGGTATATCTGGTCACAATCCCGGCCTCGCGTATCCAACAGCCTATCTTAGGTTCATCCCATCCACTGCTGCCTTTGAAACGAACAACCAATTCATCAAGATATCTCGTGGCATCGGTGCGGTCGGAAAAGCGCCTGACGTGAAAAGGCTTCCCAGGTTTCCCGTTTTGGGTGACTCTATCTGCGCTGATTTGAAACATGGCCTATTCCCGGTGAACGAACCGGCGATGAATCTCACGCCCAAGCGAATTTACCACGGAGATCTCGAGGTCCTGATCGTCACGCAGGCTTTCGTCACGGAAGTGCTGTGCAAGTTCTTCGCAATGCGCAATCGCATCGGCATTTGTGTTGAAAAGGGTCCCGACTCGATCTCTGTGCGGGACACCGTCTTTCATATCGAAGAAATACATCTGCATCGAGTTTCCTCCTCAAGCGTCAGCCGTCAACGCGCGGCGGCAATCTGAAGCGCTTGCCGAGATTTCGCGCCTTGGCCTGAACGACAACTACTGAACGTTTCAACACGACAGCAGCGCGTGCGGCAGACGTTCCTGTGTCGATCAGCACCGTCAGATGCTCAACTTGAGCCGCCGACCACTTCCTGCTGCCAATTCGCACCATGTGGGCTAATAAGGCGTGTACGCATTCGTTCCAAAAAGAATGCGCCGCGACACTCATGCAATCTAGCGGTGCGGCGGCGGGCGTTCTCAGGACACCCCGTCTTTGCTCGGAACCAAAGTCGCCTGGATAGCTTAGCAATGGACTACCGGATGCACACGCCCCCAAGCATCCGATGCAATGACGGCCTCAGCATGTACCCCCGCGCTGGGGCCGTTACTTTAACGCTCAGGACAAACAGGCCTAGCGCGTTCGGCTCAATCGCCGTCAACTTCATTGGAGACACGCACCAAAGTGCGACTGTCCGGTTATTCTTCTTCCCTGATTTGCGGCTTGTCATGCAGCACCGCGTCAAGCAGCGAACGATGGACCTCTATCTTTCCGTTGTAGCTGATGAGGCCTCTTTTCCGAAACCTGTTCATGAAAAAGCTGACGCGCGATCGGGTGGTGCCGACCATATCGGCCAGTACCTCCTGACTGAGCGTCACCGCGACGGGCTTCGCACCTTCTTTGCCGAAATCCGCCAGTAGAAGAAGAAGGCGCGCTAACCGTCTTTCGCTCGAATTAAATAGCTGGTCGACCAGATCCTCTTCGATCCGATTATTCCGCGACAAAAGATGTGAAACAAAGAGCGCGGAAAACTTCGGCTCCGCTTCGAGGGCCGCGATCATCGCCGCTTTTGTCAGCGAAGTGAGAAGGCATTCTTCCATCGCACGGGTCGTCGCGACACGCAATTTCGCCCCGTCAAGACAACCTTCGCCAAAGAATTGGCCCTGCGCCAGAATCCCGATGACCGCTTCCTTGCCTTGCTCGGATGAAACCGTGACCTTGACCTTGCCTTTTTGAATGTAAAAGACGGTGTCAGCCACTTCTCCCTGGGCGAAAATTTCCTGATGTTTTTGGTACTTCTCAATCCTCTTCCCGACGTCCGGCTGGCCAAGAAACGCTCTCGCATTAAAGGCGGCCTTCGAATTGCGATGGTGGGGTAATTCACTCATGGTGTCGGTCCCTCGTCAGGCGGGAGCGCAACACTCTCAGTCACCGATAAAGGCCGAGAACGGCTCGGTGATGATCGTCAACACGTCTACGGTAGAAAAGTTCCCGCAATTGTTGCTCGGACTTTCGGCTTTCGGGAACGAAAACGCGTTGAATCCCTTAGCCTGATCCATCAGCGAGGGACCAAAGATGTCGCGTCACAATGAAATGCCGCCCGTGCCGCCTTCGAATCGAAGCCACAAGGGCACCGGCGACGCTACCGAAGTCAGCAAGGACATTTCGAAGACCAAGGGCGAAGTGAATACCGCCGAGCAAGGCGATACCGCCAACATCAAGCAGAACACAACCAACGCCGGGTTCTTCAAGGGACGACGTGTAAAGTAGTGCCGTGCTTGCAGCCGCGCGGCGTCTAATGTGACAGCCGCTTCGCGTTTGCGGCGACGTGTTCTCGGTACCGTTCGACCACGCTGTTCGCCGTGCCGCCGGTCATAAGGCTCGCACCGGCCTCAAACATGGCATTTACCTTTTCCATCACCATCAAATGCGCTTCGTCGCGCAAGCCGCTGCCACCTGACATCATCTTCATCAATCGAAGGCCAATAACGTTGCCTGACTCAAATGCCAAGAACATGGTGGAATAAAAAGGGACAAACATCGGGCCGCCTCTCAACAGCGAAATGCTGCAGTGAGCAAATGCGCGGTGCGATGAAAAGGTCCGTACGCGTAAGTTAGTTGTTACCAATTCGCGCGACCAAGTGAGCTGTTTTGATCGTGTCATCACCTTCGTAACGCATTCAATTCGCCGCTGGTCGTGCCGGCGGCCAGACGCTGGAACTTACTGGACCACGGCACGTTCTCAGCGGATGATCCTCCGCAAATTATCTCTGACCATCGCTCTCTGTTCGATAGCGATCGGCCCGGCTCATGCCGAAAGCGGCATCGCCTCATTCTACGGTAACGGAGACACCGTGAGCGGCGAAGCTTCCAGCCCGGCCGGGCTCACCGCCGCGCACCGCTCGCTGCCATTCGGCACGAATGTGCTCGTCACCAACATTGGTAACGGTCGAACCGTGATCGTGCGCATTACAGATCGCGGGCCGTACCGTCGCGGGCGTATCATCGATGTGAGCCACGCCGCCGCGATTGAACTGGATATGATCGACAGCGGCACGGCGATGGTGAGCGTGGTCCGGCCGCAGCCAACAAGCGGCCTGCTTCCGCACGCTGTTCCCGACGGACCTGTGGGATTTTGACGCGGTCAGTCAGTTGGAACGAATGTCACTGCTCCAGCTTGTTCAAACACCTGGTTTTACAATATTGGGAGAACGAAATGAAATATGCTTTGGTGATTGCCGCTGTTGCGGGCATTTGCGCAGCCATGCCTGCGAGCGCGGAGGAAATTGGAATCGGTGTCGGGCCGGTTGGCGTGACAGTCGGCGCCGGGCATGATCGGGACCGCGACAGGGATCGTGACCGCAGGGTTATCCGTGATCGCGACGAGCACCGGGATCGGGACACTGTCATCATCAAGAAGGATCACGACCGCGACGGCGACAGGGACCACGACCGAACGATAATCGATCGCCGCTGACGATCTGATCAAACGGCCTCCCTTCGGGAGGCCGTTTTGCTTCTATTGGGATTGGTGGCGACTTTGGCTAGCTCATCGCCCAAACCGTGAGCAAAGTGGGACAAGGGTAACGCTCTCTCTGCTAGCGCCCATGAAAATAACGTGCCATCACATTTCAAACCACATGACGGCTAACTCAAGAACGTAAAATCACGCCCTACGTTTGGGTGCATCCCGACGACTATGATCGGCGATGACGGGCAACCATCGCCTAGAGCGTGCTGATGATCGTTTCGGCGGCAATCATGGCATCCGACTCGGACCCATAGTCATCCGGGGTGACAAAGCTGACGGTCGTCCGGCCACGGATGAAAATTCCGGAATGCGCGCACGGGCTTATGGCCGCGCGCCAATATCCCGGTCGACGCTCGTAAGTGACAATTGAAAATTGCGATTTGCTGGCCATGTCGTCTCCGGCAGCAGACCCCGCGCTCTATATCATGCGATGTCAACGCCTGCGGGAGCGATTGCTGCCGCCGCGAGGGACATTGCACCCCGCCAAGTTTGAGCGCATCTACGGGGCTGCGCTGGCCGAAATCTCGTCATTCTCAATTTCGTCCGCGCGCATTTGGTGTTCGTCGGCCAGCCTGCGTAGGCTCACCATCAAAACAGGATCGGTGCTGTCGCGAGCGAGGCGGCGGCATCTGTCGGCTTGTTCTCTAAAATATGATTGGTCCATCGCTCCGCTCGCATTGCAGGCGCTCCACTCCGTTGGCGCTAGCCAAGCCTCACTCACGGCGCTGTCGATAATGTGCCGCTGAACCCTGTTGCAGCGTGGGCAAGTAAACGTTCGCAAGTCTTGGCTTCGCAAGTCTTGGCTTCGCAAGTCTTGGCTTCGCAAGTCTTGGCCCGGCGCGCCCGGCTCGATCGCCGTCAACTTCGTTGGAGAACCGCAAGCCGTGCATTGTGGGCCTTGGTTTTGTATGTCGAGCATGTGTTGCCCCCCTCAGTTCGGCGCTCTGGGTTGTTCGGAAAGCCAACTGGCCGCGCTCGATTCGAAGGGGACCGATGCGATGACGCTTATTTCAACGTGATCGCACTTGGGGCATTCGAACAGCCGGCGTTCGAAACCAATTGGCCCCGGTGAAACGCGTTCCAGCATCATCCGTGTCTGGCAACGAGAACAGCGAAGGCGCTCAACGGCGGTCAATAATTGTGGGGATGAGGGCACGATGCTTCCCTGCGTTGGGCGGGAGCATGACCGACTCTCTGTCACCGATGGTTGCCGATGGCGGAGCGGTGATGGAACTAGCATGCTCTTCCGAGTTTCGGAATTGCTGGTCAATATCGCTCATTTTCCGAAACTTTACCTGGTTCCGGTCTTCCGACTTGGCGGCGTGCGCACAGATGCGGAAATTTGATTGGCGCCCTCGGCGGCGGAAAGGAACTCGCCGAAGGCTGTTTTACCGGAACGGCTCCCATCGTCGGCGTATTCGCGGCAGGCCTCCTACGGGCGGGCATTCGAATTCGCGCTTCATTTCGCCAGGACCGAACACGGCGGCGGCGGCGTGCCCATCATTGAACACCAGGCCGTCGGCTATGCACTGGCTGACGCAAAGATGGCGATCGAGGCCGTCCGCGCCCGCAATTGGCGCCCGCGCTTCCCGACCGTTCTCGAATTTTCGGCGTCACGACCGGCGAGGATCTCGCGGGTCAGCCATGCCCCGCTTGCAATGTGAGCGCGTTGTGGCCGCATTGGTTTCACCGAATGGCCACATCAGAATCAGACGCTCACCAAATTTCGTAGATAATAGTTTTCTTAAGTTCGTTTTTTAGACTGGAAAGGAGTGGTCATGCGCATCTTTACGGCATCCGTCATCATTGCGGTCGTCTCCCTCGGCACGCCGGCTTTCGTGCAGGCGCAAGGAACACCCTCGCAACCCCAGACACAGACACAGCCAGCACAGACACAGCCAGCACAGACACCGCCTGCTCAGTCCAGCCCGATCATACGGAGCATACAGGTCGTCGACCTCAAGGACCTGAAACCGGCGGTGCGCGCGAAGGTCGATGAGGTCGTCGCGCACACCAGCGAGGATGATTTGCAGTCACTTCGGAAGTCTATTGACGCGACACCGGAGGCGGCATCCGCGCTTAAGGCCAAGGGGCTGAGTTCGTCACAGGTCGTTGCCATCAACATCGCCGACGGTGTCCTGACGATGTTCACGAAGGCAGCGTGAATCAGAGAAAGCCTTGAATCAGAGAAAGCCCGCCGGCGTGAGCCGGTTGGCTCATCTCTCCTCGTCCGGACGCACCCAAGCGGAACGCGCGATCTCGCGCGTTTCCGTTAGCTTCATCATGTGCATCGGAGGGCAACGGCGGCCTCGTTTGCAGGATCGGCATTTCAGCGCTGCTTCAAGTTTCCAGATCGGCGTGACCCCGCGGTATCGGCGTGACCGGTCCGGACGTACTCAAGCTGAATGCTGGCTCCCCGTTTGGCCGAACTGATGGGTGCCGGTTGCGCGTGAGGGGGACCGTCGTCCGACTCGTCCATGGCCTCCGCCCGCTCAAGGTGTCCCATCGCTGCGATGTTGAATTGCTCTGCCTCGAGGGCGTCCCTCGTCGATAGTGCAAGGCTGGCAAGAATCTTGGCTTGCTCGCGGTGATACTTGGATGACGGCATAGAGAGTTCCCCGTACGCAACGCAACCCCCATGCGCCTACTAAGGTACTGTTCCGGGCGGCAAAAAAATGACTGTATAGCGGCCAGTTTGGAGCGGTTTTGCGAACATGCGCGATAGCCAGATCAGCCGGCTGTAGCAGCACCAGCTCAGTGAAGGCGGCGAGACTGTGTGGCTGTCCTGCTATCGTCGCCAAGACCGCTATCCCGACCAGCGGAGCCGCTGGGATGGCTGACATCGCGATTCGCTTCTGGGACCCCATGGCTCTCAGCTGAGACCAGCAGAAGCTGTTTCCGCATTTCGACGAGCCGGGCACGGCAATATTCGCGGTAAAGCAGGTCAAATATGGTAGGCATGATCGAACCCCGTCGCTTGGTCAGCGGGGAGATATCTTGTCGGGACAACGTTTCAGGTTCACTTCGCGGCCTGCAGAAATGATTTCGTCGGAGGGGTGAATTGGTTTCAGTGCGTCACGTCGCGGCTGTCGGCCATTGCCTCGCCGGTGTCGGTGATCTTCACACCGGGCACGCGCGGGAAGTAGCGCCTGCCGTTCGTTCGTCACTCGGACGTCAAACCCTATCCGACCGCGAGCCAAGTGCCCGCGCTCGCCGTCAACACGACAGTTGCGATGAAGATCACCGCCTCGATGCGCGACATTGTCCATGCTGTGGGCATTGGGAACGGCTTCCGACTCACGGGGCTGTGGATAACCTGTGTAAAAGCTGAGGATGACCTCTGAATGACACCTCCCATCACGATCAGTTGTCGGCTTGGTGATTTGATAAATGAGAGTCAACCCCCTTTGCCCCAGCTCGCGGCCGGTGCGACGACCGGACCGGCGTCCGACTCGTCCATAGTCTCCACCCGCTCAAGAGACTGGCATCAGGCCGCCCCCTTGATGGCGTAGTCACCAGGGACGCATTTGATGCGGCCGATCTTCCACTGATCGCCCCTATAGATCGAATGCGCCTTCCAGTCGGCGAGCCGGGCTGGGAGAGCATGCAGGCCTGCATGGGCATCTCGTCCTTGACGACGATTTCCTCGCGGCAGACGCCGGGTGTCCAAACCGAAAAGGCCGCTGAGTGATGTCAGCGGCCTTCGGCAAATTTACAGGTAATGAAATCCCTGCCCGCCGTTAGGATAGCGCGGAGCGCTGCGGTTGTGGATTCCGGGCAAATACGGGTGTCCTCGTTCCCGGTTCCGAGTGTCCGAATGAGGACGGCACCCGCGGGCGGCTGGCCGAATAGGCCGCTCCCGTTTTCCAAACACGCCACGCTCACACAGAAGTTAATGGCGACGGCGGGATCGCAACCCACATGGGAATCGTGCCGGTCCCCCCATCGGCATTTCTGTAAGCCCACGCGGCCCCAGCTTCCCCCGAGCTGGGGCCGTTTCTATTGGCCAGCATCGATGTTTTCGGCAAACCCTGAGTTTGCCCTAAGTCGCTCTCCGTAGAATTGCAAAATTTGCTTGGGAAATTGGCCGCTGGACTGACTTAAAAATGGATCCGCGACTGATCGACTATACGTCTTTGAGTGCGCATTAGCGCCAGCAATCATGCTCAACGGAAGCCGGCGGGACCGGCGCCCCAAAATCGGGCCTGCAAAACTCGTTCCCGGCCCTAAATTCCCAAAACCCAGACCGCGATGATGGTGCCGAGCACAGCCAGGCCGGAAATCGTCCAGCCCGTCAGATAAACCGCACCGTCGGTTTCAGGCCTGTCCACCATCGAATCATGCCAATGGGTCATTTTGACCTCCTGGAGATCGCCTCTGCTGGTTAAGTCTCCGCCAGCGGCCGAAGGTTCAAATGGCATAATCGCGGCGACCCCCACCGGTTCCGTTGCTGCAGTGCGCCAAAACGCTCACTTCGTCGGGAGCGGCGTGCCGGCGGTCCGGACCAGCCTGTCGGCTTTGATCAGCACGTAGCTGTTGTCAGGCTGCTGCCGGGCAAAAAAGCTGAACGCCACGAACGCTGCGCAAAACAACAGGCCCACCAGCATGACCCTGCGGTGCGTGCGCTTGTCGGCGTTGTGAAACGAGCTGGACATGGTCCATCACAATCACCGGCGGACCAAACGCGCAATCGAAGTCGGGTTTTAACCTTGCTGATGAAGGTTACTGATCGCTGCAAATTTGAATTAAACTGATTGCATCGGAGAGCGCCGCGCACGCCGCCGGCGGTTTGCGTGTGATGGTTACACGTGGACCCGCCGGCGACATCGCAAAACTTGTCCGGATCAACGCGCGACAAGCGCTATGATCAGGAGACTTAGAGTTAGCCCGATTAAAGACATCATTAGCACCGGCACAAAAGAGGCGGCATCGATTGCCGGACTTGCATGGACTGTTTTGCGGCGACGAAATCCATGTGCGTCTGCTTGCATCGTCATTGTCATTCTCCTGTAAGGCATGGGGCCAACGTGCGGAGAATGATCGAGCAATCAGCTGAGGAGAGAATTAGGAAAATGTGTCCTCAACGCGTCGTCTCGTTTTTGTTATCTGCAGCGTCTATCTCACTCGCAGCGCCGGCTTGGTTACGTCATCGAGGCCGGTTAGCGTCAGAATCGTCAGCAGCGCGTTTCGCGCGCCGTAATAGGCGTTGACCGGCTAGTCCCATTCATTGTCCGAGTGCCAGTTCCCTGCGCCCCTCACGTGACATCGATCACGTACGCGACGGATTGCGGGGATTTATGACGAAGCGTTTTTCGCCGGCAGAGCCTGACATGCTCTGCGAGGACTTTCGGGTATTCACATGGATCGAATGACCAAGGCAACACTGTGGATCGCCTTCCTCGTCTTGTTCTCCTACTTCGCCTGGTTCTACCTGGATTGCGCGATGGACGATACCTGCCATCTTGTCTGCCGTGCCGGCGGCCGCGGCGGCTGTTACACGACGCGGACACCTGAACTCAAATCAACACGGAGTCCGTGAGGCGAATAGCTGGCTCCGCCGTATATTCGGGAAATACTGTGGATGCGCCCCGGCTGCCTCGTGGCGAAATGTTTCAACGGTAACAATGGCGGCCAGAAAAAGCCACGGACAACTTCTAAATGCGCTCAACACCGAATGAGGCGTCGCGCTGGCTTAGGCGGCCCTTTCTGGCTCTTGCAGCAGGGTGGAGCTTTCCTCGTGGTAACCGGACCAGCTATCGGGCTTCCGCAACCGGAGCCGCAGCCGCCCAAATCGGGCGGCGAACACATCGTTCCCGACGGCTTTTCCACAAGCATCCGGCCCTCCGCCGCCGTTGCCGACCTCGTCGAGGCAATCTGGGATTGGGACATTCCGGACGGCGATGCGGCGACGGCCTTGACGATCAAGGTGCCGCCGAGCACCGCGCCGTATTTCGTCGTTCAATACCGCACGCTGACGCATTGCAGATGGCAACTCGGCGACGACAGCTACGATCACAAAAACTACGGCCATGTGCTGACCCAGACCCAGAGCGGAAGCTTTGCGATCAGTCCTCGCGGTCCGCTTGGTGTCATCACCGTCCGGCTCAAGCCCGAGGCCGCCTCCCGGCTGGCGCGGGCGTCCATGCATGAGCTCATGAACGTCAAGATCGGACTGCGCAACATTTTCAGGGATCGCGATATCGCCCTGCTGGAGGAAAGGGTGATGGAGGCCGGCAGCAGCAGCGAACGGATCGCCTGCGTCGAACGTTTCCTCGTTCAGAATCTGCGTCAGGATCGCGAAGATCCGGTTTTTTCCCGCGCCTCCTCATGGCTGCGCCGCAATCCGGGCCTGCGCATGCAAAAACTCGCCTCGCTATTGGATATCAGCGAGCGGCAGCTGTCGCGCGGTTTTCGCGCGGCATTCGGCACCAGCCCCAAACAATATGCCCGACTCGCGCGGATCGAAAAGGTTGTCGCCGCGCGGAAGAGTGGCCTGGGCTGGACTGATGTCGCATATGCCTGCGGCTTTGCTGATCAAGCGCATTTGATCCATGATTTCAGCACCATCGTGGGCGGAACGCCGGCCGAATTCTTCGGTACGACAAGGGGTTGTAATTTCCGCGGCGCGGATGCGGCGCCGGGCATGGCCGATTCTTACAATCCATTCATCGTTTAGACTGGCATAACGAATACATTGGCGTCGGCCGCAGCGAGGCGGGACGCCAGCCGGCCCTGTGTTGGCGGAGCTCCGCTGATCCACCGTTCCGTTGCGCGACTGGCCGAAGATCTCCGAATTTATCTGTAGGAAGGTACCGCCGTGGCGAACGCCGAGATTTCACGTGTGTCAATTCATGCTTCTGTGCGGTCCGCCGCAGCCATACCGACGCCTGATCACGTGCTGACCAAGGTCGAGTCCAGCCGCATTGTGGCTACCGACTGCAGCTCGAGCCACATCCTTGTCGTGGATGACGATCCGGCGGTCCGGCATTTGATCTCGGATTATTTCGGGCAGTACGGCATAGAGACCACCTCGGCGACGGGCCGCTCGGAGGTAGCCCGTCAATTAGCTCGCCAGGGCACAAGCGCGATCATTCTCGACCTGCACCCGGGCCAGGACAACGGGCTCGATCTGCTCCGGGAAATTCGTTCCAGTTCGGACGTCCCGGTCATTCTTCTGGCAGGTCGTTCCTGCGATGAGGTTGACTGTGTGGTCGGACTCGAACTCGGTGCCGACGACTACCTCACCAAGCCGTTCGGTATCCGCGAATTGTATGCCCGGTTCCGCGCCGTGCTGCGG
>Ga0209328_10000113_pt1 | contig 15925 bp, 14 predicted proteins | sample JacPinW_OM3H0_M1_FD_187954 | JGI IMG/M metagenome (GOLD analysis project Ga0209328, IMG submission 187954) | Forest soil microbial communities from Algoma, Ontario, Canada - Jack Pine, Ontario site 1_JW_OM3H0_M1 (SPAdes) (version 2) | ecosystem: Environmental > Terrestrial > Soil > Boreal... | reverse complement strand
GTCTCCGACGACGAGACGGGCATCACCTACGAGGACATGAAGAACCGGATCATGGGCGAGCTGAAGAAGGTCTTCCGCCCCGAGTTCCTCAACAGGATCGACGACGTGATCGTCTTCCACAAGCTGCAGAAGGACGAGATCAAGCAGATCGTCGAGCTGCTGTTGCTGCGGATCCGCGAGTCGATGGCCGAGCGCGAGCTGCAGCTGGAGCTGACCGGCGAGGCGAAGGACATGCTCGTGGAGAAGGGCTGGGACCCGGCCATGGGCGCCCGCCCGCTGCGCCGCGCGATCCAGCGCTACGTCGAGGACCCGCTTGCCGACTTCGTGCTGCGCGAGCAGCTCGTCCCGGGCGCCACCGTCGTGGTGGATCCTGCCCCGGAGGACGAGGAGGGCGAGGTGCGCCTGACGATCGTCAAGCCGAAGAAGCAGAAGACGCCGGTCGGCGTGGGCGCCGAAGGCGGCTCTGAGGAGCTCGCCGAGGGCGAGGACCGGCCCGAGCACGACGAGCGACCGGATATCGGCGAGCCGAGCGAGCCCTTCAACCGATAGGCGAGATTTTGCTGCAGATTCGCTGTATTTGCGCAGATGAGCTATTGACCATACAATTTATGGTTGCAGGTCGCGGATCCACAAATCACACGGTCTCTACGCGAGAGCGTCCCCCAGCAGAAATTCGAGCGCCTTGTCGAGATTGATGTGCGGCACCCCATCGCCGCCGGCGCCCTCGATCCGCGGCGGCTGAAATATCGGGAATTCGGTAAAGCGCTCGCCCCAGAAGCCCGTGGGCGGGGGCGTCACCGGCACGATCCCGGGGAAAAACCGGATGCGCCGACTGCCGCCTTGCGGCAGGCCGACCACGACATCGACCTTGCGGCCGTCGATGACATCGGTGCCGTCCTCGGTGCAGCGGATCGAGGCGAGTGCCGCCGCCGCCACCCGCGCACGCGCCTGGCTGGCGCGCAACGTCGGCACGGCGACGAGATTGGCGATCAGCGCTTCGAGATGATCGCGCTGCAATGCCGGTACATGGTCGGCCTTGGTCGCGGCAAACAGCACTCGATCGATGCGCGCGCCGAACAGGAGGCGCAGCGGGCTGCGTCTGCCGAAACGGAACGCCTCGAGGATAGTCTCCAGCGCCAGGCGCTGATCAGTGAAGGCCGCTTCGCCGGCGTTGAGGGAGCGCAGCACGTCGACAAGAACGATCTGGCGGTCGACACCGCGGGCGAGGCGCATGAAAAATGGCTGGACGACAGCCCGCTTATAGGTCTCGAAGCGCGCCTCCATGATTGCGCCGAGGCTGCCCGGGCGCGCGCGCGCTCCGATCGCGAACGGAACCGGGCAAAACCACAGCAGCGAAGGGTCGGCAATCTGGCCCGGGTTTAAGAACCGGCCGGGCTGTAGCAAGCTCAACTGTTCGCGCGCTCGGCACGCCGCAAGAAAGGCTCGGTAGAGGTCGTGCGCGCGCTGCGCGACCACCGCGTCGCCGTCCCCGTTCGCGGGATGCCGCCCGACAAAATCGAGCCATTCCGCCGCAAGTGGCCCGCGCGCGCCGCGACGCGCCAGGTCGAGAGCTGCTCTCGACCATTCATGGTAGCTCCGACCCAGCAGCGGCAGATCGAGCAGCCATTCGCCCGGATAATCGAGGATTTCCAGACGAAGTTCGGCGCTCCCGCCGGCCGCGCGGCCGATCAGGCCGTTCGGCGCGAAGCGCAGCGAGAGGTCGACCCGGCGCAGATCGGTCGTACTTGGTGGCCAGTGCGGCGGGTCGTCGGCTAGCGCGGCGATCGTGTCGTGAACCGGGAATTGGCTGATCGTTCCGTCATCGGATGCAAGCAGCTTGGCGCCGATGACCCGCCGTTCTGCGGCGGAGCGCAGGAACGGGAAGCGGCCCGGCCCGCCCGCAGTGTTCAACAGGTTGGAGACGAGGCTGGTGATGAACGCGGTCTTGCCGGACCCGCTGAGGCCGGTGACGGCGAGCCGCACCGTCCGATTATGGACGAGCCCGGTCAGTCCCGACAGCCGGTGCAACCGCAGCGGGCGCAACGCGGTGAGGCGAGGCTACCCGGGCGGCTTCATTGCCACATCGAGCATGACATTGGGCAAGATCTCGCGGATCACGCTGCGCAGGGTCGATTCGTCTGCGCCGCTCGCCGCCGCGATCACCCGGCGGGACCCGCGCCGTAGCACACGGGCAGTGGCGCGGCCGTCGCGGCCGGGACGGATGGTGGCAAACGCGTCGGCCGGTTCGATCCGTTTCAAGATCCGTTTCAACGCCTGCAAGCCTTCGGCGGTCTCGATGTCATGGACAGGCGTTTCCGAGGTCTCCGGCTCCTGCTCCTCCTCGACCGCGGCATCAACCGCTTCAACCGGCCGATAGCGCGCGAACGACTGGTAAATGGCGCGGCCGGCTTCGGCATCGATGCGCGATTGCAGCTCCCAGCTCTCGCCGCGCGCCGACAGCTCCGTGATCAGCGCGAACATATCGTCGCAATCTTCCTCGTGCGAGCAGGTGAGGAAGGCGAGGCGGCCGTCATGCTCCACGACCCGGTCGTCATCCTCAGGAAAACCAAGTTCGGCCAGCGCGTTATCGAGCGCGCGCCGTGAGGCCACCAGCAATGTCGTCACGTGCAGGCGGCGGCCGCTTTCCGCCGGATCCTTCTCCGCCATTAATCTTCCTCCGCATCGCCGCCATCGCCCGCGGCTGCGATTCTATGCGGTGTGACGCGGCCGCGCGACGAAAAATCTGCGCGGCCCGCTTCGGCGGACGGCGTCCGCTAACTCGGCCGGCTGTCGCCGCCGCGACTGAGGCGCGTGTCGCCGTGGACGCCGACGTTGATGAGGAGGCCGAAGCCGAGCATCACCGCGAGCATCGCCGTACCGCCATAGGAAATCAACGGCAGGGGCACGCCAACAACTGGGAGCAGGCCCATCACCATCCCGGTGTTGATAAAGAAATAAAGGAAAAAGCTAGTGATGATCCCGAGGCCCAGCAGGCGGCCGAAGTGATTGCGGCTTCTAAGCGAGATCGCAAAGCCGTAGACGATGATCAGGCTATAGAGAACAAGCAGCCCGAGTCCCCCGGCGAAGCCGAACTCCTCCGCAAGCGTGGTAAAAATGAAGTCGGTTTGCTTCTCCGGCAGAAAGCTCAAATGGCTCTGGCTGCCTTGAAGGAAACCCTTGCCGAACAATCCGCCGGAACCGAGGGCGATCTTTGACTGCAGTATATGATAACCGGCGCCGAGCGGGTCGTTGTTCGGGTCGAGGAATGTGTAGATTCGATTCTTTTGATAATCGCGAAGAAAATGCCAGATCCCGGGAAGCGCGGCAGCGGCGGCGATCGCCGCCGTCAGTAGAAAACGCAGGGGCATCCCGGCAATGAAAAACAGCGAGGCGCCGCCCATCAACAGCATGGTCGCGGTGCCGAGATCCGGCTGTTTGAGGACCAGCGCCGCCGGCACAAGAACCATCAAGCCGGGAAGAATCCAATAGCGGATGCGGCCGACATCCTCGTCACTGAGACTATGGAAATAGCGCGACAGCGCCAACACCATCGCCACGTTCATCAGCGCGGAAGGCTGCAACTGGATCAGGCCGAGGTCGATCCAACGCTGGGCTCCCATGCCGACGAAGCCGCGCATATCGACGGCGATCACCAACACAAGCCCGGCGGCGTAGGCCCAATAAGCGATCCGAAACCAATGGCGGATGTCGATAAGCGCCACGCCAATCATCAGGATCAAAGCGACAGCAAAGCGTGTAGTCTGCTTGGCTGCCCACGGATCCATACTACCGTCGGCCGCCGAATACAGCACGGCGACACCGAAACACGCGGCCACGCCGACCAGCAGCACCAGCCCCCAGCTGAGACCCCTCACCTTTTCCCAGAACCGCAGCTCACGGCGGCCGAAATCGGACGACAGGTTCGCCACAGCTCAGCCGCCTGCCCCATTTGAACGCAGCGGCCCGGGCCAGGTCGGCATGGGAAGGTCAGCGAAGGTGTCCCCGCTCGGAACCCGCCGGGCGGGGTCGCGTCGTTGCGCCTCACGCAGAACATCGCGGCAGATCGGTCCGGCCACCTCGGAACCGTGGCCGCCTCGGACCCCGCCGTGCTCGACTACAGTCGCACAGACGTAGCGCGGCGCCTCAACCGGTGCGAAGGCGACGAACAGCGCATGGTCGCGCTCCTTCCAGGGGATCTGGCTGGTCTTGCGCAGCCCGTGCTCATGCTCGTACTCGCTGATCGCTCGCACCTGCGAAGTGCCTGACTTGCCGCCCATGGCGAATCCGGCATCGGTGATGCGTTCGGCGTAGGCCGTGCCGCCCTGCTCGTTGACGACCGCATTCGTCCCGTCGAGGACGAGGGCGAGCACTCGCGGGCTGACGCCAAGCGCAGAAAACTCCTCTCGGATACGGTCGCCGCCCGGCGACAGCACGCCCTCGGCCCGCACGAGGCGCGGGACGACCGCCCGTCCGGTGACAAGCCGCGCTACCATAACCGCAATTTGCAACGGCGTCGCCAGCACTGCCCCCTGTCCAATCCCGGCGATCAGGGTTTCGCCTTGCGACCAGGCAGCGCCGGAGGTCGCTAGCTTCCATTCCCGACTGGGAATCAGGCCGGGGCGCTCGCCGGGAATGTCGAGACCGAGCACGGCACCGAATCCGAACCGGCGCGCCATCGCCGCGAGCCGATCGATCCCCACCCGCCGCGCGGTCTCGTAAAAGAAGACATCGCAAGATTTCTTGATGGCGTCTCTCAGACGGATCGTGCCGTGACCGCCCTTGCGCCAGCAGTGGAACGTGGCGTCGCCAAGCGCGAGATGCCCCGAACAGGACACCGCGGTCTCCGGGGTCAGCACTCCGGCATCCAGCGCCGCCGCCGCAACCACCGGCTTGAACGTCGACCCCGGCGGATAGACCCCAGCGATCACTTTGTTCGACAATGGGTTGCGTGCATCCGTCGAGAGCAGCTGCCACATCGCGGAGGTAAGCCCGGAGAACGACGCCGGATCGAAGCTCGGGCTCGAGACGAGAGCGAGTATGTCGCCGTTCACCGCGTCGAGCAGGACGCTCGCCACGCTTTCCTCGGCACCGCAACGACGCGTCATAAAATCCTGCATCACCGCATCGAGGCAGATCACCATATCCTTCCCCGGTCTGCCGGGGACCCGCCCCAGCTCGCGCACGATGCGGCCAAACGCGTTGACCTCGACCTGGCTGGTCCCCGCACCGCCCCGCAACTCGCTATCTTGGGATTTCTCGACGCCGTTCTTACCGATACGGAAATCGGGCAGTTCTAACAAGGGGTCGCCGGTTAGCTCAGCCTCCGACACCGCAGCAACATACCCGATGACATGCGCTGCGCTCGGACCCAACGGATAAAATCGGGTGAGGCCTTGTTCGATTGCGACGCCCGGCAGCTCCGGTATGGCGACCTCAACGCGCGCCATGTCCTCCCAGCCGAGATTGGCGCGAACCACGATTGGCACAAAAGGATGCTTGCGCCGAACGTCACGAATTACCCGGCGGCGGTCCGTCTCTCCGATCTCGATCAGCGAAGCGAGAGCCTCTAGCGTGGCCGCGATATCTCCGGCCTGCTCTGCGACGATGACGAGGCGGTAGTTCTGGTGATTGTCGGCGAGAGCAACACCAAAACGGTCGAGGATGCGCCCGCGCGGCGGCGGCAGAAGCCGCAAACTGATGCGGTTCTCATCAGCCAGCATCGAATAACGATCCGACTCCAGGATCTGGAGCTCGTACATGCGTCCTGCGAGCGCACCGAGCAGGATTACTTGGCCGGTCCCGAGAAGTGCTGCCCGCCGGCTCAGAAGTCTTTGACGCTGCGCTTCGGGCCGCATCGTCGGCGCAGCTGCTCGATCTCCCGGCACCGGTCAGCCGGTGCTCATCAAGGAACGCTGGGTGCGGCCCAGCAGGAAGCTCGCCGCCGGAAACAATGAAATCGTCAAAACTGCGCGAAAAATGGTACCACGGAAATCGATAAGCGTGCGGTCGAGTAGGCAATAGAGGGCCCAGAGGAACAGCATTACACCCCCGCTCAGCATCGTGAAGCCGATCCATACAAACGGAAACGGTCGATTAACAAAGTGGCGCCGGAGCCGCAGCACTATTGCCCGGGCGAGCAGCATGACGAAGGCGCTGACGCCCGCAGGCGTACCGGTCAGCAGGTCCTGGGTGACACCGATCAGAAAGACCGACAGCGGCGGCAGCAGTTTCGGCCGGTAGATCGTCCAATGATAAACCGCCATCAGGGTAAAGGCAGGGGCGACCGCGGCGTACCCCGGGATTGGCGCCGGCTGGATCGAAATGATCATCGCCATCAGCGTGGTTACGATCGGCAGCAAACGCGCGGCCGCGTTGTCGACGCGCTGTCGAGTTGGTGCGGTGACGGCCTTCAAGACCACCCCGTATTTAGCGCCGGGCCTGCTGGCCATCTGCGGACCGTTCGCCACGCCGGCCGCCGCGCGGGACGATCGGTACGGGCTTGGGCAGTGCATCGGCAAGCCCATAATCGACAATTCGTAGATACCCCACCCGCGACAGCTCGACATAGGGCTCGACACGAGGCGCCCCTCCGTCCACGGAGGCGACGACGCCGACTGGCAACCCCGGTGGAAAGACTCCGCCCTGCCCCGAGGTGACGATCCGATCGCCGATTCTGATCGCAGCGCCGGTATCCAGGTAGCGCAGGTAGGGGCGTTCGGAGTTATCGCCGGCCAGCAAAGCGCGCTGCTGAGAACCCTCCACGATCACCGGCACGCGAGAGTTCAGGTCGGTGACGAGGAGAACCCGCGCGGCCCGGCTCCCCACTTCCGAAACCCGCCCAACCAGGCCGTCGCCAGTAACGGCGGCCTGGCCGCGCGCGACGCCGTTCTCGCTGCCTGCATAAACCATCAAGCTACGGACATAGGCACCCCCTGAGTTGGCGACCACTCGGGCGGTTAAATAGGTGGCCGTCGGTTCTGGAGTCAGTTTCAGCAACCCGCGCAGCTGGGAATTCTCGGAGGCAAGCTTCAAGGCGGCCTGCTGCCAGCCCATCAGCCTCTCGTTCTCCTCCGCCAAGCGGTCATTCTCCTGATAAACTGAGACAAGGCGCCGCGCGCGAGTTGCAAGATCAGCGAGGGCGGAAAGCGGCCGCGACAGGATTTCGAGCGCGGGAGCGGCGGCGTCAGCAACTGCGATCCGGAGCGACTCAAGCATAACCTGATCGGCCTTGCCGAGTATGATCATGGTCACCGACAACAGAACAAGAAGCGGGAAAGCGACCCGCTGCAAGCTCGTGCGGCGGAGCGGCGACAGCCGGATCACCGCGCTCGCTCGATGCCGCGCGGTAGATTCGGGACACACCTGTTGACGCGAGCGCGTTTCCGCGGGCCAGCACAAGACAGTGCTCGCTGCCTAGCGCCACCATCTGCAGTCATAACGTCCCCCTACACCCCCAAAATGCAAGCGTCCTACCACATGTTAACCAACACGTTCCTCAGTGTCTTCATCTCTTCAAGAGCACGGCCGGTACCTAGCGCCACACAAGTCAGCGGATCGTCAGCGATCGAGACCGGCAGCCCGGTGGCATGCCGCAGCACCAGGTCAAGATTGCTGAGCAGCGCGCCGCCGCCAGTCAACACGATCCCCTTATCGACGATATCGGCGGCGAGTTCGGGAGCGGTGTGCTCGAGCGCTACCTTGACCGCCTCGACGATCGAGCCTACCGGTTCGGCGAGGCTTTCGGAGATCTGGCGCTCACTGATCACGATTTCCTTGGGCACCCCGTTCATCAGGTCGCGCCCCTTGATCTCCATTACGCGCCCCTCGCCGTCCTCGGGCATGCAGGCGGAGCCTATCTCCTTCTTGATCCGCTCGGCGCTGCTCTCGCCAACGAGGAGATTATGGTTGCGGCGGATATAGCCGATGACCGCTTCGTCCATCTTGTCGCCCCCGACCCGCACCGAGCGGCAATAGACGATGCCGCCCAGGGAGAGCACCGCTACCTCCGTCGTTCCACCTCCGACATCGACGACCATCGAGCCCGTGGGCTCGGTCACCGGAAGGCCGGCGCCGATCGCTGCGGCCATCGGCTCCTCGATCAAGAAGACCCGCCTGGCGCCTGCACTCTCAGCGGATTCCTGGATCGCCCGCCGCTCCACTGCAGTCGAGCCCGACGGCACGCAGACAATGATCTGCGGCGTGGCAAAACTGCGCCGGTTGTGCACCTTACGGATGAAATGCTTGATCATTTCCTCCGTCACCTCGAAATCGGCGATGACGCCGTCGCGCAGCGGACGGATCGCCTGAATGTTGCCCGGTGTGCGGCCTAGCATCAATTTTGCCTCCTCGCCGACCGCAAGCACCTGTTTTCTGCCCCGAACGCTGGCGATCGCCACGACCGACGGTTCGTTCAGCACGATCCCCCGCCCCTTCACATAGACGAGGGTGTTTGCCGTGCCGAGATCGATCGCCATGTCTGCGGACAGCAAGCCCAACATTCTTCCGAACATCTGATTGCCGATCTAAAATCGGCGGGCGATTCGACAGCCCGGCCCGCGATCGGCCGAAAGAGCCAAACCCCTCACCGGTACTGCATCTCGGAGGCGAGGGCCCGATCCTTACCAATCGCCGGCGCCTTTGCAAGCCGGCAATCGACCCGAGCGGACGATCTGGTCTTTCTCTCCCCTTCCCGGACGGTCGGACCAACGCGGATCCGGTCGGGTATTCTCCCTGCCGGCAGGGAAAAAACCTGTTGTAAGGCCCGAAAATCGCCCCTCCGACATACAAAAATGTAAAAATATCAATGGCTTGAGACAGTTTTCGCAAATCGGCCGACAGCGGAATTTTGGGGCGTCGGCGGGGAATTGGCAGCGGAATTCGGCCGCCACTCTCTTTCTTGTGATGTTAGCATATAAATCCATCTTATATTGATAATATAGCACACGAAGGCGCATATGGGCGAAGGTCCGGTCTCCGCAAGGGGCCGGATGAAATCGGTACGCGAAAAATTGAAGAGGACACATGTCCCACACAGCGACCCGCGAGCCAGCCGATTCGGCATCGTAATCTGGTGATGTTGGCTCCGGGAGGAGACTGGCCCTATTTAGATCTTCACCCCGAGCGCTTCCCGGTAGGCGTCCAGCGTGGGCGCATCGAAACAGACAAACCTCACCAGCTCCGGAAACTGCTGTCGGGCCAGATGTGCGCCCACGGCAGCGACGGCAATGCGGGCGGCTGGCTCTCGTGGAAAGCCATAAATCCCGGTTGCGATTGCCGGGAACGCGATATCGCGAAATCCCTCCCGACCCGCGATCTCCAGGCAGGAGCGATAACAGCTTTCGAGGAGCTGTTGCTCACCGGCAGTTCCGCCCCGCCAGATCGGCCCGACCGTGTGGATGATATGGGAGGCTGGCAGACGATGCCCGCCGGTGAGCCGCGCCTCCCCTGGTGGACAGCCGCCCAGTCTACGGCATTCGGCAAGAAGCTCAGGCCCCGCAGCCCGGTGGATCGCGCCATCGACTCCACCGCCGCCGAGCAGCGAGGTGTTCGCCGCATTGACGATCGCATCGACCCGCAGGCGGGAGATGTCGCCCGAGGACAAGCGGATGCGTGCGGCAATCTCGGGTAAAACGGTCATCGTCCAACGGCAACATGGGGTGAAAAATGCAAAGAACGGCCTCGCCGCGCCGGCAATGCTGCCGACGGATAACCCGCAACGGGCAGAGCCTGTAAGACGCGCGCGAGGGGCGACGCCCTCAGACGGATGCCGCTTCGGCCGGCTTTCGCTCGACAGCGCTGCGGGTCCGCCGGGTCGACCAGGCGGGGGTCCGATCTGCGCGAGTCTGGTTAGTTCCGGCTGCGATGTGCCGGCTGGCGCTCGGCGAAACAGGCAGCCGCGCAGTCCTGGTTTCCTCCTCCGGGAGGCTGTCAGTCAGTCTGCGCAACGACTCCCGCGCGCGTGAGAGCCGCGAACGAATGGTCCCAACCGGGACGTTGAGGACCACCGAGACCTCCTCGTAGCGCATCCCCTCCAGTCCGACCAGCAAGATCACTGAGCGCTGGGCATCGGGCAACTTGCCAATTGCGCGTTCGAGATCGCGCAGTTCGAGCCTCCTCCCCTGCTGCGCCGCGTGAGAGAGCTGCGGCTCTCGTTCACTCAACCCGACCGCTGCTCCTTCCCGCACCTTTCGGCGGATATGGTTAACGTGTTGATTGTGAAGTATGGTGAATAGCCAAGCTCGCAAATCCGTACCCTCTTCCCAAAGATGCAACTTCCCGAGGGCCCGGGTGAGGCAGTCCTGGACGAGGTCGTCGGCCGCTACCAAGTCGTGAGTCAGCGCGCGAGCAAAGCGTCGCAGGCGGGGAATTTCGGCTTCGATGTCCCGATAGGGATTGGCCACAGAGGTTCGCTCCCATTGCCGTCGGACCGCCAGGCGGCCGACCCGAATGCCAACGAATCTACCGACGGGCTGTAATCCGATGATGTCAGGCGACCGGTTTTGTGTAAGAAATTGTAACTATATATATGTAGCTTCAGGCACTCATTCGGCGATCTCTCCGATCAAGGGATCACCGGCTCGAACCGCGACAAGGGTGGGCGAAGTTGGCCGGGACGAACGACAGCGGTCACATCCTGATCGTCGACGATCAGCGCGAGATCTGCGATCTCGTGCAGGGATATCTGACCGGCGAGGGCTACCGAGTATCGACCGCACATGACGGCGCGGAAATGCGCCGCACAATGGCTCAGGGTGGAGTCGATCTCGTCATACTAGATCTGATGCTGCCCGGCGAGGATGGGCTGACACTCGCTCGTTCGCTGCGCGAGGAGTCGAGCGTCGGGATCATCATCCTGACCGGTCGGGGCGAGATCGTCGACCGCATCATTGGCCTCGAAATGGGAGCGGACGACTACCTGCCCAAGCCGTTTCACTTGCGGGAGTTGTTGGCGCGGGTCAAGAGCGTGCTGCGCCGGGCATCGAGCCGCGACGCCGACAGGCAGGCCGCGCCCCGCTCGCGGGCCAGGTTCTCCGGCTGGAACCTCGATCTCGCCAGCCGGGAACTGCTCTCTCCCTCGGGCGAGGAGGTCCGGCTGACCACCGGCGAATTCGATCTGCTCGCCGCTTTTGTAAGCAACGCCAATCAGGTGCTGACCCGCGATCGACTGCTCGATCTCGCCCGCAATCGAGAAGCAGGGCCATTCGACCGAACAATCGATGTCCAGGTCGGGCGGCTTCGCAGGAAGCTCGAGGACGATCCGCAAAGGCCGACGATGATCAAAACCGTGCGCGGCAGCGGCTATATCTTCACCCCGACAGTCGAGGTGACCTGAGGCGGAAGCCACGCGGATGGCGACCCCGACGTTGACGCCACTGCTCATACCGTCAAATAGCTGCGCACCGCCGCCTCGTCCATATCCTCGCGACGGCCGGAGACCACGACCTCGCCACGTTGCATGACTAGATAAGCCGCGGCAAGGTCGCGGGCGAAGTCGAAATACTGCTCAACCAGGAGGATCGCCATACTGCCGCTCTCGGCCAGAGCGCGGATGACGCGCTCGATATCCTTGATGATCGAAGGCTGGATGCCCTCGGTCGGCTCATCGAGGATCAACAGGCGCGGCCGGGTGACGAGCGCGCGCGCGATCGCGAGTTGCTGCTGTTGACCGCCGGAGAGATCGCCGCCGCGGCGATGCAGCATGTCCTTCAGCACCGGAAACAGGGCAAAGATCTCATCGGGGATGCGGCGCAGCTCGCGCGCCAGCGGCGCAAAACCAGTCTCGAGGTTCTCGATCACGCTCAGGCGCGGAAAGATCTCACGGCCTTGCGGTACCAGCGCCAGACCGGCGCGGGCGCGCTCGTGCGGCGGCAGGTCATTCAACACCCGATTCTCCCAGCTAATGCGACCCGCGCGGATCGGCTGCAGCCCGAAGATCGCCCGCAGCAGGCTCGTCTTGCCCACGCCGTTGCGGCCGAGAATGCACGTCACCTCGCCCTTTTCTGCAGTCAAGCTGACGCGGCGCAGCGCATGGCTGGCACCGTAATAAAGGTCGACCCCCTCGACGGACAGCATTGTTCAGAGCCTCTCGTCGTCATGCCACGGTTTGGGACACGCCCCTCTCCGCCCTTCAGGGGGGAGAGGGAAACGGGGCGCATCATCGGAGTCATACTTGGCGGGAGAGCATTGCTCAGCGGCCGAGATAGACTTCGATGACTCGAGAGTGGTTCTGAACGAAGTCGATCGACCCTTCGGCGAGGACCGAGCCTTCGTGCAGCACCGTCACCCGCGCACCGAGGCTGCGCACAAACGCCATGTCGTGCTCGACGACAATGATCGTGCGGTCCTTTGCGAGGTCGAGGATCAACTCGGCAGTCTGCTCGGTTTCCCGGTCGGTCATCCCGGCGACCGGCTCGTCGAGAAGCAGCAGAGTGCGGTCGTGGATCAGCAGCATGCCGATCTCGAGCCATTGCTTCTGGCCGTGGCTGAGCGCCCCGGCCGCTTGCCCGCTCTGCTCCAAAAGACCGATGCGGGCCAACGTCGCGGCGATGCGGTCGCGACGGTCCGAGGTCAGCTGAGAAAAGAGCGTCGCCCAGGTGCCACGGCCCTCGGCGAGAGCGAGCTCCAGATTCTCAAAGACGGTCAGGTTTTCGAATACCGTCGGCTGCTGGAACTTGCGCCCGATTCCGAGGTTGGCGATCGCAGCTTCATCGAGGCGGCTCAAATCCTCCGATCCGCCAAAGAAAACCTCGCCCGAGTCCGGTCGGGTCTTTCCGGTGACGACGTCCATCATGGTCGTCTTTCCCGCCCCGTTCGGACCAATGATCGTGCGCAACTCGCCTTCCTCGACCACCAGCGACAGGTCGTTCAAGGCCTTGAACCCGTCGAAGCTGACCGTCACACCATTGAGATACAGCAGGGCGTCGGTTGTCGACGCCGCCGTTTTCACGCCTGCTCTCCGGCGGGAACCGGGACCGCCACACTTGGCCGGATGCGATCGGGGCGCCGCGTCAACCCGGCAAGACCACGCGGGAAGACAAGCGTCATCACAACAAACAATGCGCCAAGAACGAACAGCCAAGTCTCCGGAGCAGCCCCGGTCAGCCAGGTTTTGGCGAGGTTGACCAGCACGGCCCCGACGATTGGCCCGAGCAAGCTCCCGCGGCCGCCGACCGAGACCCAGATCGCAATCTCGATCGAATTGCCCGGAGAAAATTCGCTCGGGTTGATAATTCCGACCTGCGGCACGTAGAGCGCGCCGGCGATCCCGGCGAGCACTGCCGAGAAGGTGAAGACGAACAGCTTGGCATTGGTCACCGAGTAGCCGAGAAACCGCACCCGGCTTTCGGCATCGCGCAACGCCAGCAGTACCCGTCCGAGCTTGGAGACGGTGATGAACCGGCATGCAAGATAGCCCAGCCCAAGGGCCAAGGCCGAGGCAAGATAGAGGGCGAGCCGCGTCGACGACCAGTGGACGTCCCAGCCGAGAATGTCCTTGTAGTCGGTCAGGCCGTTATTGCCCCCGAACCCCATGTCGTTGCGGAAGAAGGCGAGCATCAGGGCATAGGTCATCGCCTGCGTGATGATCGAGAGATAGACCCCGGTAACGCGCGAGCGGAAGGCGAGCCAGCCGAACACCAGCGCGAGCAAACCCGGGACCAGGACGACCATGGCCGCGGCATAGACGAAATGGTCGAAACCCCACCAGAACCAGGGCAGCTCCTTCCAATTGAGGAAGACCATGAAATCGGGCAGCAGCGGATTGCCGTAGACGCCGCGCGTACCGATCTGGCGCATCAGGTACATGCCCGTGCAGTAGCCGCCGAGGGCAAAGAAGGCGCCGTGCCCGAGGCTCAGAATTCCCGCATATCCCCAGATCAGATCGAGGCTCAGCGCGAGCAGCGCATAGCACAGGTACTTGCCCAGCAGCGGTACGAGGTAATCGGGGAGAGCGACGGGAGAGTCTGGCGCGACCCAGATGTTGAGGACTGGGACGACCAGCGTGAGCACCAGTGCGCAGGCGGCAAAGCTGGCCCAGAAACCCGGGCCCCATGCGCTCCTGGCTCCGACGCCTGGGGCCACCGCCACGGCTATGCCTCCGCCTCCGCGATGCGCCCTCTGAGAGCAAAGAGACCGCGCGGGCGCCATTGGATGAACAAGATGATCGCCACCAGAATGACGATCTTGCCGAGGATTGCACCAGCCACCGGCTCGAGAAACTTGTTGACGATGCCGAGTGATAAAGCGCCGACGAGGGTCCCCATCAAATTGCCGACCCCGCCAAACACGACCACGAGAAAGCTGTCGACGATGTAAATCGTGCCGAGATTGGGACTGACATTGCCGACCTGGGTCAGCGCTACCCCGGCCATGCCGGCAATCCCGGAGCCCAAACCGAAGGTCAGGGCATCGACCCGCGCTGTGCGAATGCCCATCACGGAAGCCATTGGACGGTTCTGGGTAACTGCGCGCATATGCAGCCCGAAGGCCGTCCGATTGAGAACCAGCGCGAGCACCCCTAAGACGATGAAGCAGAAGATGATGATGTAGAGCCGGCTCCAGGTGACGGTGAACCCGCCGATCGGGTCGAACCCGCCGGTCATCCAGCTCGGGTTCGAGACCTCCTTGTTGGGCGACCCGAAGATAGAGCGGACCGCCTGCTGCAGGATCAGGCTGACGCCCCAGGTGGCGAGCAGAGTTTCAAGCGGCCGTCCGTAGAGGAAGCGGATCACGCTGCGCTCCAGCACGACGCCGACGCCCCCGGCGAACAGAAACGCCACCGGCACCGCGACGAGGAGATAGGCATCGATCCAGCCGGCAGGCAGGAAGCTGCGGAACAGCTGCTGACACACAAAGGCCGTGTAGGCGCCCAGCATGATCATCTCGCCGTGCGCCATGTTGATGACACCCATCACGCCGAATGTGATGGCGAGGCCGATTGCGGCGAGCAGCAGCACGCTGCCAAGGCTTATGCCCTGGAATAGGTTGGCGGCCAAACCAACCAGCCAAAGCCGGTTGCCAATCGAAGCGAGTGCCGCATCAGCGGCCTTTCGCAGCTCGGGATCGGCACCCGGAGAGGTGCGAAACTCTTCGAGCAGGTTTTTGATCTGCGGGTCGGTCGTGGTACTGAGCGCTTGGATCGCGGCGAGCCGCTCTTGCTTGCTGCCCGAGACGAGCCGCGCGGCGGCGAGGCTTTGCTGCATCGCCGCGCGGATGTCCGAGTTCTGTTCCGCGGCGATCGCCTTTTCGAGCAACGCCGCTTCTTCGGCCGAAGGATGACGCAGCGCATCCTGGGCCGCAGCGAGCCGGTCGGCGGGATCGCTGCTGAACAGAGTCAGCGCGCCGAGTGCGACCTTGATCGCGCCGCGCAGGCGGTTGTTGACGATGATGCGGCCAAAGCCGGGCAGGTCGATGTCGGGGATGTCGGCACCGGTGACCGCGTCGCGGACCCTCGCCGTCCCGCCATCGGTTGCGGAAATGGCGATTCGGGCATCGGAGCCTTTGAGCAAGCGCTCGTCGGCCAGCGCCTGAAGGATCGGGATCGCGCGCGCGTCACCCAGCGTGCCGAGGGCGACGACCGCCCTTTGCTTCTCCGCGAAGCTGTCGCCGGCGAGACCTCCGACGAGGGCCGCGAAATCATCCGCCGATGCAGGCGCTGCTCCCGCGACCAGCAGCAGGATGAGCCCGGCAAAACCAACAAGGCGAGCGCTCGCCAAGCATAGTACCCTCACCCGCCTAGCTACGCTCGGCACCCTCTCCCACGGTGCGGGAGAGGGGCTTTGAGATCGCGGTTTGGAGTCCCTCTCCTGCACCGCGGGAGAGGGGGGACACAGCCCGCAGGGCTGGGTGGGTGAGGGCCGCACCTCTCCCCCGCTCAATCCTTAAATTTCGCTTCCGTGCAATTGCCGCACACCCAGGGATAAGTCCA
>Ga0209328_10000112_pt1 | contig 15944 bp, 16 predicted proteins | sample JacPinW_OM3H0_M1_FD_187954 | JGI IMG/M metagenome (GOLD analysis project Ga0209328, IMG submission 187954) | Forest soil microbial communities from Algoma, Ontario, Canada - Jack Pine, Ontario site 1_JW_OM3H0_M1 (SPAdes) (version 2) | ecosystem: Environmental > Terrestrial > Soil > Boreal... | reverse complement strand
GATGCCGCACGCCGAGCAGTGGATGGATTTCACGAAATCAGACAATGCTTCGATGGCGACGAAGGAATCGCCGGATGGCGTGCGCGTCCGCGTTCAACAGAACGGCGAAACGTTTGAGCAGTGGGTCCCGGCAGGATGGCAAATCTCAGTCCCGACTTCGCCGAACGAAACGCAGGTCGCCTACGGTTTTAAGATTCTTCCGCTGCCCATCGGCCTTGAGCTGGCCGATTTCGAAGTGAAACGCAACGAGGGCAGCGACAGCCCGGCCGGATTCAAGAGCAACTTGATCGTCGTCAGTGCCGACAACGAAGCGACCCACGGTTCGTGCTGGATGAATCATCCGTTCAGTTATCCGACTGGATGGTGGCGGACCTGGACCGGACTCACCTACAAGATTTCGCAGGCATCATGGAACCCGGAAAATCTGGACCAGAGCAGCGTGCAAATTTTGCGTGATCCGGGTTGGCTTTTGAAATGGGTTGGATCACTCCTGGTGGTGGTCGGCGTGTTCATGATGTTCTATCTCCAGCCCTATCGAAAACAAACCGAAGGCACGCCGATTACACCAGATGGGCCAGTGAGATCGTCGATCCAAAGATCGACATCGCCGAGTCTGGAGGAGCAGGTCTCGCGTTAAAAAACGCAGGTGCGGGTTGACGTCGAGCGTTGCCGGCTAAACGTTGGGCCTCTTCTGGGAAAACATGAGGGCTTGTTGGGTTATATTTGTTACCGGTCTTTTGCTCGGCTGCGCCGGAGATAGAACACCCGCTTGGGTGCGTGGCGCGTCAAAACAACAGAACAAATGGGGCCACTACAGCGGCTATGTCGAAGCCCGCTGGGAAAATGACGGGCGCAACATGACATTGCTGAGCGAGCTTCGTTACACAGATCCCGATGGCGTCGTTTGGATTGCGCCGGCCGGTTCGCAAGTGGATGGCGCGTCGATTCCACGATCGCTCTGGTCGATCATGGGTGGACCGTTTGAAGGAAGATATCGCAACGCCTCGGTGCTGCACGACGTCGCTTACGATCAGCACAATAAGCCATGGCAGGTTTGCGACCGAATGTTCTACAACGCGATGCGTTGCAGTGGCGTGAGCGCAGTCAACGCCGGCACGATGTATTACGCGCTCCGCAAATTCGGGCATCACTGGAAAGCGCCCAAGGCCGAGCCGGTCAAAGTGGGCGAAGAAATTGTCGCGCGCGCCGAACCGGTCAATCAAGGGGACATCAACGCAACCCGCGATTGGATCCGCAACTCAGACCCGAGTCTGCAACAGATCGACCAGCGCGCCGACACTGTGTCGCGCTGACTTAGTCTTTTCCGTCGCCATTTGTCGCCGGCGCTGGACGCGCGGGTTCTGACGATCCGTCTTGTTCCAAGGCGACCGCCAGGACTTCGTCGACATTTTCCACCGGCACGAATTTCAATTTCTGTTTCGCTTCCTCCGGAACGTCGACCAAGTCTTTTTCGTTGAGTTTTGGAATGATCACGGTGGAGATTCCGGCGCGCATTGCAGCCAGACTTTTTTCTTTCAGACCGCCGATTGGCAAAACCAAACCGCGCAACGTGATCTCGCCAGTCATCGCAACGTCAGGCCGGACCGGTTTGTTCGTAAACAGCGACGCGAGCGCCGTGAACATCGCGATCCCCGCTGACGGTCCGTCCTTCGGCACCGCGCCGGCGGGAACATGCACGTGAATGTCCATGTTCCGAAAATCTTCCGATTTGACGCCGATCTCGCCGTTGCGACTGCGCACCAGACTAAGCGCGGCCTGCACCGATTCCTTCATCACTTCGCCGATGTGACCGGTAAGCGTGACGTTCCCCTTTCCGGGATAACGCATCGCTTCGATGTGCAACACCTCGCCGCCCGCGGGCGTGTAGGCGAGCCCGGTCACGACGCCGGGCTTGCTCGTTTTCAATTTGGTTTCACGCACGTACTTGGCAGGCCCGAGCATTTCGGCAACCAACTGAGGTGTCACGGTCGTATGCTCCGTTTTTCCACGCGCCACGCGCGACGCGATGCCGCGACAAATCGCGCCTATCTGCCGCTCGAGCTCGCGCACTCCGGCTTCGTGAGTGTAATCATTGATGATTTGCCGGATCGCGTCGTCCTGCCACTCGACCTGTTCCGGTTTCAATCCGTTTTCTTCCATCTGCCGCCGGACCAGATAACGTTTAGCGATTTCTAATTTCTCGCGCTCGGTGTAACCGGGAAGCGAGATCACTTCGATCCGGTCGCGCAAAGGTTCCGGCACGCCGTCGATGTAATTGGCTGTGCCGATAAAAATGATTTGCGACAAATCGAACGGCACATCGAGGTAGCGATCGACGAACGTGTTGTTCTGACGCGGATCGAGAACTTCGAGCAGCGCGCTCGCGGGATCACCGCGAAAATCGGCGCCGATCTTGTCGATCTCGTCCAACATGAAAACCGGATTGCGCGTGCCACACCGGCGCAGCTCCTGAATAATTCGTCCCGGCATTGAGCCGATGTAAGTGCGGCGATGCCCGCGAATCTCCGCTTCATCGCGCATTCCACCGAGACTGATCCGGACAAATTTCCGGCCGAGCGCGTCGGCGATCGATTGGCCAAGACTGGTTTTGCCGACCCCGGGCGGCCCGAGAAAAGCGAGGATCGGACCCTGCCCGTGCGGATTAAGTTTGCGCACCGCGAGAAATTCGATCAGCCGCCGTTTCACTTTCTCGAGGTCGTAATGGTCGCGATCGAGAATTTGTTGCGCTTGATCAAGATCGAGATTGTCCTCGCTGAATTTGTTCCAGGGCAAATCGGAGATGATCTCGATGTAACTGACGATGACCGAATATTCGGGACTGGCCGGCGGAATGAAATCCAATCGCTTCAATTCGCGCTCGGCCTGCTTCATCACTTCGGGCGGCGGGTTCGCTTCCTTCAGCCGCGTCCGTAACTGCTCCATTTGCTCTTCGCTGCCGGTCTCGCCTTCGCCGAGCTCGTGCTGGATCGCTTTGATCTGCGACCGCAGATACGCGCGGCGTTGCGCATCGGAAAACTGCGAGGCGACGTCCTTCTGCAATTTTTCCTGGATCTGCGCGATCTCCAATTGCGCCGAAATGTGCTTTTGTACTGTCTCGACCCGCTTTGCGACATCGAGCTCTTCCAGAATTCTCTGCTTCTCGGCAACATCGACATTCAAGTTTGGCGCCAGAAAATCGGCGAGTTGTTCCGGACTCTGAATGTTGAGAACCATCAAGCGCGCTTGCTCCGGTGTTTCCGGCGTCAGCTCGTACAATCTCGCGGCCGAATCCCGCAGATTTCGGAACGTTGCTTCCCATTCCTTGCTCTCCGGCGGCAATTTCGATTCCAACAGATCGACCTCCGCGCGCAGAAACGGCGCCGCCGCTACAATCTTGCGCAGGCGGAATCGGCGCAGGCCTTGGGCGATGATCAGGAAATGGTCGTCCGCCTGCCGGATCAATTTCAAAACCTGCGCAGCGGTGCCGACGGGATAAAGATCCTGCGCCCCAGGATCCTCTTTCGTTTCGTCTCGCTGGGTCAAAAGGCCGATAACTTTTGTCCGCGGCAACGTGTCGTCGAGTAGTTGAATCGAGGCCGGCCGCTGAACATTCAGCGGCACAATCGTTCCCGGAGAAACCACGAACCCCCGCACCGGCAGGATGGACAACTCCTCCGGAATCCGCGGTGTTTTGCTTTGGTCCGAAATGTCGGCCGCAATCGCTGTTGTTGGGTCGGCGCCGGATTTCATCTCCAGTTCCGCCGGCGCCGCAATTTGTTGTTCGTCGCTCATTGTTTGATCGGTAGCGAAATCCAGAGCAGTCCGTTGCGCTGCTCCGCGTGCGCTTCGTTGATCTCCACTTCGACCGGCAACATCACTTCGCGTTCAAACGGGCCGTAATCGATCTCCATCGCCAGCAATCGGACCGCGCGGCCTTCGTCGTGCGATGGCTCGGGCAATTCGCGCGACCCACGAATCAACATTCGCTGCGGCTCGACAATCAGATCAATCTGCGACCGTTCGACGCCGGCCAGATCGACACAGATTCGTATGCACTTCTCGCAGCGATAAGCATTGATCGCCGGCTCCCAGGTGTGGGGCGCGAACTGAAACTGCGACCGCGCCAGCTCGTAAGTGACGTCGTGCAACGCGCCGTGGAGCCAGCGCAACTTAATGCTGTCGATCGGGTCCATTTCAAGTAAACCACTCCGCTTTCTATAATAGTTACGCGCAACGGGAACTCAACGCGTGTCTCTTTCGAGCTGGGCGCTCAAGCCGACTCAGGTAGTTGCCGATCTGGACCATCGACGCGGCTGCTCAGCTCGTAATAACCATGGGGACAAATATCCAACGCCCACGAACTCGCCGTGCCTTAAAGTCGCCGACGTTGGAGCGGACCAAAATACTTCCGTCTTCGTCGCGTTCGTAAGAGTAAATATCGTGCGCCTTCTTTTCAGTCTGGAGCGCTGAACGAATCGCGAGCGCGTCTTCACGCGAAACGCCATTGAGCCACGCGTTGTCCTCGATTGTGCCGGCACAACCAAAAAGAAGTGATGCGGTGAAAATTGCTGCAGCGAATCTGAAGCTGCTGCTAAATAGAATTATTTTATTTATTAGCGCTGATGTCATTTCGTCTTTCCGGGGCCCCACAAGGCGCGCCCGGGTTTGGTGTCGGTGTGTTCGCCCTCTTTGATCACTTGGACGCCATTCACGAACACGTGTTTCATGCCGGTCGCGTACTGATGCGGTTTATCGAACGTCGCGTGATCGGTGATTGTTTTTGGATCGAACACGACCACGTCCGCGAACATTCCTTCTTTCAACATTCCGCGATGATCGAGCTCGAGATTTTGCGCCGGTTGCGCGCTCAACCGCCGGATCGCTTCCGGTAGCGTGATCACTTTTTCGTCACGACAATATTTGCCGAGCACCCGCGCGAAATTCCCGTAAGCGCGCGGATGTGGATTTGATTTCAGGAACGGACCTTCCGGCGCTTGCGACGCTTCATCCGAGCCGAACGAGATCCACGGCTTCCGCAATTCCTTCTTCACGTTCTCTTCCGACATGATGAAGTAAACCGTGCCGATCCGCGATTCGTCTTCGGCCACCAAATCCATCGCGGTGTCGATCGGATCTTTGCCGCGCATCTTGGCCACTTGGGCGAGCGTTTTGCCCGTAAGCGGTTTCAGTTTGTCGGACTTGAAAGCGGCGAGCAGGATGTTGTCCGGCGAACCGGCGCCGAGATAAAGGTTTTCCCACTTGTCGCTGTCTATCTTGACCTCGGCTTTGATCTTCTCTCGCGTCGCCGGGTCGCGTAGCCGCTTGAACAGGGATTCGTAACCGCCGTCCTCAGTCCACGGCGGGAAGCAAGCGTCGAGCCCAGTGCCGGCGGCGGTGTAAGTGTACATGTTGGCGCGAATCTTCAGCCCCTCGGCGCGTGCTTTCTCGATTCGCGTCAGAAACTCGTCCAGCTTCGGCCAATTTTTCTGGCCGGCGGCTTTGATGTGATAAACCTCCGCCGGAATGTTTGCTTCACGCGCGATGCGCAGCAGTTCGTCGAACGCTTCAAAGAGCTGGTTCCCTTCGCTACGCATGTGCGAGATGTATTTGCCCCTGTATTTCGCAGCGACTTTGCACATTTCGATCAATTCCTCGGTTTTCGCGTAAAACGCCGGTGGATAAATCAGCGATGTGCCGATGCCGAGCGCGCCCGCTTCCATTTCCTTGCGGACGATGTCCCGCATTTGATCCATTTCCTCCGGCGTCGGAGCGCGATCACCAAAGCCGATTACGTAAGCCCGGACCGTGGTTGCACCGAGAAACGAAGCAACGTTGCAGGAAATGCCGCGCTTCTCCAGATACTGAAGATACTCGGCGAGCGTGTTCCATTTGATCTCGTATTTGATGTCGGACTGCTGCTTCAGCGCATATTCACGGAGGCGATCGTTCACCGGCCCCATCGATTCGCCTTCGCCCATGATCTCGGTGGTCACCCCCTGCCGCAGCTCGCTTTGGGAGCGTCCGTCTTGAATCAACGATTCGGTCGACCAGGAAAGCATGTTGATGAATCCGGGCGCGACCGTGAGCCCGCTCGCGTTCACGATCGTTTTCGCGCTCGTTTTCGAATAATCGCCGAGTCCCGCGATGCGATCGCCTTTGATCGCAACATCGACATGTTTGGCCTCGCCGCCGGAGCCGTCGTAAACCGCGCCATTGCGAATGATGACATCGAAGTCCTGAGCGAAAGTGGACGAGACAATAGCCAAACCAATCAGCACGCTTCTCACGGCGCGATTGAAAAATCGCAGATGCCCGATGTCGACCTTATTCTTCGATCGCTCCGCCGATATCGCGCAAATGCTGGCGAAAGGTCTGGGTCGGATCGGCCGACCGCTTTTTCAAGTAGTCGGCGAAGTTCAATTGCGCGCGCAACGTCTCGCCCGTCCTAATTCGGTCCGCTTGTTTTCGCTCTTTTTGCCAGATCGCGCGGGCTATTTTGAATAGTTCTCCGGTTGATGGCTGAGGAATGAAAATGCAGCCGTCGTCGTCTGCAAAGACAACATCCGCGTTTGTCACACCGAACTCGCCAAAATGCGCGACCTGCAGCGCGTCTTTAGTACGCGGATCGAGTCGTTGCGGACCAGATGGGTACGAACCGTAACTGAAAACCGGCAAACCGATTTGGCGTAACTCCGGCGTGTCCCGGTGCGTGCCCCAGACTACGATTCCGGACAAGCCGCTGGCCAACGCTTCCAGCGCGGTCAAATCCCCGATGCAGCCTTCATCAAGCCGGCCACCATTGTCGATTACGAGAACATTCCCCGTCTGCGAGGTTTCCATCGCTTCGAGAAAAACGTCGACGCTCCCAAAATGTTTAGTCGGAAGCGCGCGACCAGCGAGACGGTTTCCGGAAGTCACCGGATGAATTCCGGCCGGCGCGATGCGCAGCGGCACGCTCATGCGAAGGGCAGCGTCGGCAATCAGCGGCGTGGAAAGATCGGCAAAGTTGTCGGCAAGCTCGCGATTATTCAATGCGCCGACTCCTTCAACAAGATCGACAGCTGATCTTTCCAAAGCGCGGCGATGGTGTGGCTACCATGGCCGCGGGTTTTGTCGCTCATCGGCATGACAATCGCGCGACCGTGCGGAACTCGTTTGATCTCGCGCTCCAGAATTCCGAGCTCAGGTGGATTGATCAGGTCGTCGGCAAAATTGATCGCTAACAGCGGTGCGCGAATCTTTTCCAAGTTCGGCCCGGGATCGTAGTCGTGCGAGGCCTCGAGCGCGTAAAGCACGTCGTTCGCATCGTCGGTTTTCAAATGGTCGGCGACAAATTTGTCGAGAACTTCGTCCGTTTTCGCCAGAGTCGGCGCTTCTTTTTGTCGCAGGACCGGGTTGCTGCTCATGAGCCAAAGCATTTCCGCGGCGGTGCGCAGAGTCGGCGGCTGGGTTCTGTATTCGCCGCCGTTCCAGGCAGGATCGTTGCGGATCGCGTCGATGATGACGCGACGCCAGCCGCGGTTGCGACCGGATATGTGTGTGGGCAAACTGGCCAGCGGCATAAGCGCGTTCATGAATTCGGGATGTGATTCGCCCCAGAGCCAAGTGTGCATTCCGCCCATCGATGTGCCAATGACCAAGCGTGCGTGGTTTACGCCAAGGCCGTCGGTCAGCAAGCGATACTGCGCTTCCACCATGTCGATGTAACCGTAGCGGGGAAACCTCGCGTGGAGTCCGTCGCTCGGCTTGCTCGATTTGCCGTGGCCGATCCCATCCGGCAAGACGATGAAAAATTTCGTAGCATCGAGCGGCTGATCTTTCCCAAAAAGCTCGCCGGCAAATTCCGGGCGAATAAATTGCGCGCCGCTGCCGGTGGTGCCGTGCGTGATGAGAACGGCATTCGTGACTTTACCGGATGCGTCGTTGTTGATCTTGCCCAGCGTTCGATAATGAATTCTTAATTCGGGCAATGTCTCGCCGGAGGCGAATTTGAAATTGTGGATCGTGTAATCGGCTTCGGTCGGTGCGGGGTAATCGGCCGCGGGAAGAATGCTGGCGGCGGCGATCAGCCAAAGAAATGCAAAGAATCGGATTGGTGGGTTCATATTAGCGGCGTTGCCGTTCGGCTTGAATTTGTCTGAGCAATTCGGTTTGCAGCGCATCCGCGTCCTGGAAAAACTTCACCACAGCTTGAGTGCGTCCGGATATTTTTCGAACTTTTTCCGGAGTTTATGCGTCGCCGGATCGTAAAAAAAGGAGATGTCTTGATCGAGATTGGGCACAATCAGTTCGTCGCTGAGTTTTTCGAAGCGCCATCGCACTCAAGTCGGCGCGGACTGCCGACTCGAGCTGACGCAGGACGCTGAGCGTTTTGATATCAAGCAACTCGATGCCTCCGGATTGGAGCGGTGTCGCAATGTCCGCGGGATTGTAGTCGGTCGTAAAGGAAAACGGACGCAACGGCGGCATTTCGCCGGCATCGAGGGAGCGTTGAAACTCAGCCACTAACTTTTGTTCTTTGGCGCCGTCACTTTTGGCACTGGCGATACCGTCCTCTAACCGCTGTTGCAGGTAAGCAAGAATTTGATCGCGCCGCTTCAACTGCTCCTGGCGTTGCTGATAGTTATTCAGCCAAAACGCTGCATAAACGCCGATAAAAACCAGGGCCAGTTCTGCGACCCACCGGCCTAGCCGTGAAAGGCGCGAACGCTTTTCGATTGTCTCGCTCATTGTTAACGGGAAGAATTTAATCAATGGAACAAACGTGGTCAGTCAAAGACCTGACGGAATTTGTTGCCGATTCCGTGCAGAACGCGCGCGAGGGCTCCGCGCCATTTTATTATTTGCAGTTCGATGGCGTTTTTCCGCCCGATTTTTACGCAGAGATGCTGCGGACAATGCCGGAAGAAAACGATTACCGGCCGATGTCGGGTAAAAGCAAAATGGGAAGCAGCCGGCCGGACGGGAAACCGACCCGGACCAAGATCGATTTGTTTCCGGAATACATTCGGCATCTGCCCACGGAAAAATTTGCAGTCTGGGACTTGGTTGGCCGGACATTGCGGTCGGAGGAAGTGAAAAATGCACTTATTCAAAAACTCGGGCCCGGTTTGCAAAAACGTTTCGGCGACAATTTCGACAGGGTTGAAATGTATCCAGTGCCGATTTTGAGCCGAGACATTCCGGGCTACCGCGTTTTCAAACATACCGACAGTCTTTGGAAGGGAATCACGGTTCAACTTTACCTGCCGCCGGACGATGCCCACACCAACATCGGGACGATTTTTCATGAGCGACTGCCAGATGGCACCAAGCCGAAGGTGACGCAGATGCCGTTCGTGCCCAACAGCGGTTACGCCTTCGCCGTGGCTAACGATACCTGGCATTCGGCCGATCCGGTCGGCCCGGAAGTCAAAACGCGCGACAGCATTCTGCTCACTTATTTTGTCGATCGCGGCCTGTGGCGATCCTTGCGCAATCGGGCGCGGCGCGTCGGAAATTTTTTGCTGAACGAGCTGCGCAGTTTAAAACGGAACTGACTACCAGGTCACGGTCGCGTTGCCGGCGGAGTCTGTAGTGGCATTGCGCCCAACCAAACGCACAAAATGATAACGAGACGCGACATCGTACTCGACCCGCCCGTAAAGCGTGATCTCCGCGCCGCTCGAATCAGTCGGGATCGATTTAAACGCGGCCAGGTCCGGTTTCGCGACCATTACCGGAACATCGGCGAACTTGCCGCCTTGGCCTGCGATCGGCTGCCAAACCGAGCTTTGGTACCAGTTCGGTTTCGTGTGACGAATATCTTTGCCGCGAAAATTGCATTTCAAACCGACGAGTTCGCGGACGCGGCTCTCCAGATTTTTGCTCAAAGTCGCGACGTCATATGTCTGCATGGCGCGCCAGGTTTTGGCGTCGTAACGCACAGCCGCGGCAGAAAGCATTGCGATGCTAAGAAAGAGTCCGATCAAGACGACGAGAATTCTTTTCATAACATCGACATCATTTAGCGGAATCGATCGCGGTTGCAAAGCCGGGACATGCGCGCCTTGGCTTGTCCGGCTTGCGGGTACTGGTAAACTTCCATTTCGATGCAGAACATTCGGATTTGGTTTCTTAGCATACTCATGGCTCTCAGTGTGGCCGCCGGACAAGATAGACAGGCGCCGGTCGGTGCGGCCGACACCAGTAAGTTGAACTTTCAACAATTCGGCTTGCTCGCGATTCAGGATGGCGGCCGAAGGAAACCGATCGACACCTTTGCCCGCGAAACGCTGATCCGACTCACTGGAAGATCGACATATACCGATAAAGCCGGCCGGAACTGGCAAGCGAACGATTTTCTTCTGTCGGCGTTACTGGAAACGCACGATTGGCGGGACGAGCCGATGGTGCTGGTGTCGTTAGGCCAGCTAAAGAAGCAACTTGGACTTGATAACGCGCAACGGCGCTTCTCTTTCGAACAACTGGTTGCATCGGCGGAATTGCAGCGATTCACCAACGAAGCGCACGCGTTAAAGCGCGCTGAAAAAACGCTCGACCGCGTGCAACAGGAAGCCCTGGCGGTGAGCGATCGGCTGGCGCTCCTAGCCAACGTAATCAATGGCACCGCGTTTCTGATTGTGCCGGCGTCAAAAAACGAGACCGACGCGTGGGTCGTGCCACCGGAGTTCTCGCGCTATTACAGCGAAACGCAGTTTGCGCAGGTCCAGATTCAACTTCAAACCATGGCCACCAGTTACGTCCAGGCCGACGGATTCAATTTTAGCCGCGCTGCCAGCGCGCTACGCGAAAGTTTGCGCACTCTGAGCCCGTCCATTTACCCGCAAGATCGACAGCTGCGGCTCGAGTATTTTTGCAATCACTTCGAAGCGTTTTATCGCGCGATCTGGTTTTACGGACTGGCGTTTCTGATTTTGATGATCGCGCATCTGCGCGGTGGAGCGGCGCTGTGGCGGAACATCGGCGTGGGCATCGCGAGTGTCGCGCTCGGTTTTCACGCGAGTGGAATCGTCATGCGTTGTTTGATCGCCGGCCGGCCGCCCGTGACCAATATGTATGAGTCGATCATCTGGGTCTCGTTCGCGGTCTCACTTTTCGGGATGATCTTTTTCGCGCGTTATCGGGCGCCGATCTATTTGCTGGCCGCGACGCCGGTCACGCTCGTTGCTCTTTTGCTCATTCATCAAATGCCAATCGCGATGCCAGCAAGCATCGATCCACTGGTGCCGGTTCTGCGCGATAATTTCTGGCTCACCATTCACGTGTTGACGATCACGCTGAGTTACGCCGCGTTCGCTCTGGCGATGGGGTTCGGTCACATCTTACTCTGGCGTTATGCGCGCAATCCGAACAACGCGCGCGCCGACGCGCCGATGCATTTCTGGTTGTATCGCGTTCTTCAGCTCGGTGTCTTGTTGCTTGCCGCCGGAACAATTCTTGGCGGCGTGTGGGCAAATTATTCCTGGGGCCGGTTCTGGGGCTGGGACCCGAAAGAGACCTGGGCGTTGATCGCCTTGCTTTGTTATCTCACGACGCTGCACGGGCGCCTCGCCGGCTGGTGGACGGAGTTCGGCCTGGTGGTCGCAAGCGTTATTTGTTTTTTGGCCGTGCTCATGGCCTGGTACGGCGTCAATTTTGTCCTCGGCAAAGGTTTGCATTCCTATGGATTCGGGATCGGCGGCGAAACCTACGTCGCCACATTTGTTTTACTCGATCTGTTGTTCGTCGCTTTTGCGATTTGGCAATACCGCGTGAGCACGCGGGCAACGATTGAAAAATCGCCCGAACCAATCGCGGCCTGAGCGAGCATTATTTCCGCGGCAGCCGCGTTTCGCAGATCTCGCACAAGACGTGAAGGATGAACTTGTGTGCTTCCTGAATCCGCGCGGTTGAATCGCTTTTCACGATAAGATCGACATTTGCCAGTCGGGCGGCCGAGGCGCCATCGCGGCCGAGCAGTGCGATCGTGTTTAATTTGCGATTGCGCGCTTCTTCAATCGCACGCCGGATATTTTTGGATTTACCGCTGGTGCTGATGGCGATGAGAACGTCGCCTTCACCTCCAAAGGCCCGAATCTGGCGCGCAAAAATTTCGTCGAAACCGTAGTCGTTACCGGTCGCTGTGATCAAACTTCCACCTTGCGACAAGTTCATCGCCGGATATGGGCGCCGATCTTCGACAAAACGGCATGCCAGCTCGGTGCAAAAATCAGCCGCATCCGCCGCGCTGCCACCATTGCCACAAGCCAAAACTTTTTTGCCACTGGTTAGGCAATCAGCAATTAGGCCGGCCGCTTTCGAGATTTGCGATTCAAGATCGGTAATCGACAGAAGCGTTTTGGATGCAGCCGCGACCGCGTTTTTTAAGATTTCGTACGAAGTGCCCATGACAAAGAAAAGATGGTGCGCGATAGAGGGTTCGAACCTCTGACCCCTACCGTGTCAAGGTAGTGCTCTACCACTGAGCTAACCGCGCATTCTAGCAAGTGATCCGCCTTCGCTAAAGCTACAGCGTGACAGGTAAGTGACTAGCGATCGGTAATCAGTCAAGACCGCGCGATTGATTGTCGATCTTACGCGGCCAGTTTGACCGCTTCTTTGTGGCCGAGGATCCGAACGGTTTCCTTCAATTGCTCGACCTTGAGCGGTTTCTTCAAAACCGTGACTGGCCCTTTGGCAAGGATTCGATCGAGCATCGCGCTGTCGGGATATCCGGTAATAATAATGATGGAGCACTCAGGCTGATCTTCTTTGATCGCGTCGTAAACGTCATCCGCCGGACCGTCTGGCAATTTGAGATCGAGAAACAGCAGATCGAACTTTTGTTTTTCCAGCGCGGCCAGCGCTTCTTTGACGGTGCCGACCACAACGCGGCTGAAACCGATCTTGCGGAGGAACAGTTTGAAAAGATTTTGTAGACTTTCGTCATCGTCGACCACGAGGACGGTGGGCTGGCCGGATTTGTCCTCCTTCAAAATGTCTTTATCGAGGGAGGACTTTTTGATCCGCCAGCGGCCGCCGATCTGGATGGCGGGAAGCTGACCGCGCTGGACAAGATAATAAACGGTGGGCAACGGGATACGGAGGTATTTGGCCGTTTCTTTAACCGTTAGGAGGTTATGCATGTGGGAAAATCACCAATTCGCGGGAAAATGGGCAAGACATTTCGCGGGGTAAAGCATTATAAATTCTAGAATCGGTGTCAATCCTTTCTTTGCTTCCTAACGAGTTTTTCGGCGCAAAAGCGTGGACCCCGGAGGGTAGTCCGCTCGCTTGGCCTCGGCACTCGCGACTGGACAATGCCCGGCCAGAGGGTGACTATTCGATTTTCGATGAGCGCCCTTTTCTTCAAGCGATTCCTGAAACGTCCGTTTCAAATCGCCTCGATCGTGCCGAGCTCGAAGGGGTTGGTCGACCGCGTGGCCGATAAAATCGATTTCGATCGCGCCCGGGTGATCGCCGAATACGGACCCGGCGAAGGCGTGCACTCCCGTGAAATCGCGCGCCGCATGCGGCCCGATTGCCAGTTACTTCTCTTCGAAATCGATCCCGCTTTCTCGCGCGATTTGAGCCGTCAATTCAGCGACGACTCACGCGTGGAAGTGATCAACGACAACGCTGCGCATTTACAGCGAGAACTGCATCGCCGCGGCATAGAGGCATGCGATTACATCGTCTCGGGGATTCCATTCAGCATTCTTCAGATCGAGAAGAAGCGCGCGCTGCTCCAACAAACGCACGACGCGCTGGCGTCTGGCGGTCGTTTCATCATTTATCAGGTAACCAACGAATTAAAGCAGCACGCCAAAATTTTCGAGCACGCGAAGTCCGAATATTTCCTGCAGAATATTCCGCCAATGTTCATCACAGTCTTCGAGAGAGGAAACGGGCGGAACGGCGAAATACATGTCGCCGCGGGAACATCGAGCTTGCGGAAATAACGCATGGCCGGCGGGGGGATGCGGATGGAAAAAGATTCGATGGGAGAGATGTCGCTCCCTGAATCAGCGCTTTATGGCGCCTCGACTCAACGCGCGGTCCTGAATTTCCCGATCAGCGGTTATCGTTTTTCTCGACCATTCATTCGCGCGCTCGGCATAATCAAATGGGCCGCGGCCCAGGCCAATCATGATCTCGGTTTGCTCGACGCCGAGCGCGCCGCCCTGATTGTGCAGGCCGCCGAGGAAGTGATCGAAGGCAAACTGGATGAACATTTCCCGATCGACATTTTTCAAACCGGTTCCGGCACGAGCACAAACACCAACGCGAACGAAGTTATCGCCAATCGTTGCGCGCAGCTCGCCGGGAAAAAAATCGGATCGCGCGAGCTGGTGCATCCAAACGATCACGTCAACATGGGGCAATCGAGCAACGACGTGATTCCATCCGCGATCCACATTAGCGTGGCGGAACAATTGAAGAATCATCTCGTGCCGGCGTTGCAAAAATTACACGCCGCCTTCGATGCGAAGACGAAGGAATTCTGGGACATTATCAAAATCGGCCGAACACATTTAATGGACGCCACACCTGTCCGACTCGGTCAGGAATTTTCCGGTTACGCCCAACAGGTCGTCTACGGAAAACAGCGCGCCGAAAAAGCGCTCGAAGTTTTGCGTGAGTTGGCGCTAGGCGGAACCGCAGTCGGCACCGGTTTGAACCGGCATGTCGATCTTCCGAAGAAAATGCTGCGACATATCGAACAGCGAACCGGGATCGCATTTTCCGAAGCGAAAAATCACTTCGAAGCCCAAGGCGGCAAAGACGCCGTGGTAGAAACCAGTGGCCAGGTCAAAACGATCGCGACCGGCCTGTTCAAGATCGCAAACGACATTCGTTTGTTAGGAAGCGGGCCCCGGTGCGGGATTGGCGAGATTCAATTGCCGGCCACCCAACCGGGTAGTTCCATCATGCCGGGAAAGGTTAATCCGGTAATGTGCGAATCGATGATGATGGTGTGCGCCGAGGTTTTTGGCAATGACGCGACCGTGACCTGGGCGGGCGCCAACGGCAACTTCGAGCTCAATGTCATGATGCCAATAATGGCGCACGATCTTCTCGAATCGATCCGGATCCTTGCCAATGTCATCGACGTCTTTTGCGACAAATGCGTTACCGGAATCAAGGCGAACAACGCGCGTTGCGAAGAACTCGTCGAACTATCGATGGCAATGGTGACGGCGCTCGCCCCGAAGATCGGCTACGATCGCGCGGCTGAAATTGCAAAGGAAAGTGTTCAGACCGGAAAAACGGTTCGCCAACTTTGTCGCGAGAAAAAGGTTCTACCCGAAAAAGAACTGGAACGCATACTTGATCCGGTTTCGATGACCGAGCCCGGCGGGACCGGCGCTGCTGGCGGTTGATGATGTCCATCCGGAAATTGATTGGCGTCTTTTTCCTGGGCGCCGGCCTAACGAACATATCCTTGGCGGCGGATGCGCGGCCGGATGTCGTGCAGATCATCACTAAGGGGGACGCTGCCGAGATCCTGGGCGAACCGGTAAAAGACCCGAGCCCGCGCAGCGGCGAAGGCGCGGACGGATATTATTCGAAATGCAATTACTACAGCGTCCGTCGCGGGAAATCGTTGGTGATCCGTCTCCAACTACCGGGACCAAACGCGATTACCCCGGACAAAGAGCTTCAACTGATGGCAGCTGCGAATGGGTCGATGGAAAATGTTTCCGGCGTCGGCGACGCCGCTCAAATGTCCACTGCCGGCGGCGAAAGCGGATTCGCCTCGCGCGTGCTGATGCTTTACGTCGCCAAGGGCAACGTGTTTCTGACCATTGGCGTCAGCGGGTTCGCCAATGATGCGATCGCGTTGGAAAAGGCCAAGGCGGTCGCGCAAAAATTACTCGATCATCTTTGACCGCGACGAAACGCAGGCTTAGATCGACATCATGGTTGCGAAACTCGACGGCCCACAATTTTCGGGTGGC
>Ga0209328_10000111_pt1 | contig 16008 bp, 17 predicted proteins | sample JacPinW_OM3H0_M1_FD_187954 | JGI IMG/M metagenome (GOLD analysis project Ga0209328, IMG submission 187954) | Forest soil microbial communities from Algoma, Ontario, Canada - Jack Pine, Ontario site 1_JW_OM3H0_M1 (SPAdes) (version 2) | ecosystem: Environmental > Terrestrial > Soil > Boreal... | reverse complement strand
GATTTCAATCCGCGCGCCAGCAGTGTTGAAAACGTAGTCCATTGTCATTCCGAGCGAAGTCGAGAAATCTGTTACTGTTGTCTGCGCGTGTTTTGCTCGGAAATATCTAGAGATGTCTCGACTCCGCTCGACATGACACCAGAGTAAAATGCAATGGAAGTTGTCGACGTTGCGATTGTCGGTGGCGGACCGGCCGGTTCCACCTGCGCAGCATTTTGCGCGGCGGCAGGATTACGAACGCTGGTTCTGGAGCGAGAAAAATTTCCGCGGGAAAAGGTTTGTGGCGATTGCATCAATCCCGCGTGCTGGACGATCCTGGAAAAACTCGAGCTCGCCGAGCAAATTCGGAATTCCCCGCACGCTATGCTCAACGTGGTGGAATTTATTTCCATCGGCGGACAGAAGCTGCGCGTCGATCTTCCACCGGGCGATCGAGCCGAGATTGCGATCAAGCGCAGCCTTTTCGACCATCTTCTCCTTAATCGGGCGCGCACACTCGGAGCCGAAATTCGCGATGAAGCAACCCTGGTCGCGCTCGATCGGACCGCCGCAAAAAATTGGAAGATCGACATCGTTCGAGAAACATTCGCGGCGCGAGTCGTTGTCGGAGCGGACGGACGCAATTCGACCGTGGCGCGGTCGCGTAACCTTCTGCCGCGTCCCGAGCGAGAACGCGTTGCGTTACAAGCGCACATTCCGCTACCGAAAGGTTTTGGAAATCGCATCGTGCTGCAGTTTCTACCGGAAGGATATTCCGGCCAGGCGCCGGTAAACGATCGCGAACTCAATCTCTGCCTGGTTGGCACGCCGCCCACGATTTCGTCATTGCGGACGTGGGCCGAACAACAATTCAAACTTCCCGCCGATCAGCCGTGGCGCACAATTACCCCACTGACGCGCGCACCGGTCTCAGTCGCGCACGAAAATCTATTCTTCATCGGCGACGCGGCGCGCGTGGTCGAACCATTCACCGGCGAAGGAATTTACTACGCCCTGCGCTCAGGTGAGCTTGCCGCGAATGCAATCGTAAGAATCGTCCGTGGCGAAGATCGACAATCAGGGCTCCGCCAATTTGTTCGCGCCCATCGGGCGATGTATCGCGGGCGGCTTTGGGTCAATCGCCTCGCCCGCAGCGCAGTATTGTCGCCAAAATTTGCATCGTCTTCTTTGCGCGTCGCGCGATTCAGCCCGAGGATTATGGGACTGCTAACGAGAAGGATCGTCAGGTCGAACTAAGCATCCGCGCCGCCTTGACCGTGTTCGACATCAGCATCGCGATGGTCATCGGCCCGACTCCACCGGGCACGGGTGTGATCGCCTTCGCCTTCGCCGCAACTTCATCAAACGCGACGTCGCCGACGAGCCGATAGCCGCGCTCGGTTGAGGCGTCGTCCACGCGATTGATTCCAACATCGATTACGACCGCGGCGTCGCGAACGTGATCGGCCTTTACGAAGTGTGCGCGCCCGATCGCGGCGATCAAAATATCGGCCGAGCGCGTGATCTCTTCGAGATTTTTGCTCCGCGAATGCGCCACCGTCACAGTCGCATCGCCGCCTTTCGCTTTTTGCATGAGCAACAAGGCGACCGGTTTTCCAACAATCATGCTCCGCCCGAGAACCACGACGTGCGCGCCGGCGATGTCGATCTTGCTTTCGATGAGGATTCGTTGCACCCCAAGCGGCGTGCACGGAACGAAGCCGGTTGGATCGCCCATCGCCAGCTTGGCCACATTGAGTGGATGAAACCCGTCCACGTCTTTGCGCGGATCGAGCGCGCGCACGATCGCGGCTTCATCGATTTGTTTCGGCGGCGGCGATTGAACAAGAATTCCATGGATCTTGGGATCGCGATTCAATTCTTGGACGCGCTCCAGCAATTCGCTTTGGGTCGTTGAAGCCGGCAGCTCGAGTTTGACCGAATGCAAACCAAGCTCGCGGCTCATCTTGTCCTTCGACCGAACATAAGTGCGCGACGCTGGATTATCGCCGACGAGAACAACCGCAACTCCCGGCGTAACGCCTTTGGATTTCAGGTCGGCAATCTCGCGGCGAAGATCGACATAAACTTTTTCGGCGATCGCGCGGCCGTCGATCAGATTTCCCATGCGGCGAACTTAAATGAGTCAACCGCGCTCAACCAGCGACAACATCACGCTCTGGAGTCGCAATCTTTCCTCTTCGAATTCTTCCGCGGTCGATGTCGGTTTAATCTGCTGAGGCGGGCCGATGATGACGCGCACTTTCGAAAAAGGCTTGGGAATGATGAACCGGTCCCAACTTTTCACGCGCCAGCAACTCGAGTATTCCATGTTAATCGGAACGACCGGGGCTCCGGTTTTTTGCGCGAGAAAGACAATGCCGGGTCCGAGCTCATAAGCGGGACCGCGCGGACCATCAGGCGTCAGGAGGACGTCGCGACCGGAAGTAAGAATTTCGCTCAACTCGAGAAGCGCACTAGCGCCCATCCGTGAGCTCGACCCGCGCACGACATCAAATCCGAAACGTTGAGTGACGTCCGCGATCAGATCCCCGTCCCGACTCGCACTGATTAATCCGGCGCCTGGTCGATCCGGAAAAAATTTCTTGAGGACATATGAAATCAGCAGGAGCCGATTATGCCAGAGTGCGGCAATGTAATTTCCCGCCACTGGTTTTCCCAAAACGTTCGCGCGATCGTCGATTTCGTAACGGAGCGTCCGAGCCCAAACCTGGAGTAAATAAAATCCAAACGCGATCAGCCATCGCGCCGCCCGACCTTCGATCTTCAAGGCTTCTTGCGCGCGCCGCGGCGCGGAGTTTGATCGGCCCAACGATAGGCGCGCGAGCTCGGCAGGCCGATTTGATCGAGAATCCGCCAGACTACGGTGTCGACAACATCGTTAAGTGACTTTGGGCGGCTGTAAAAAGATGGAATCGCCGGCAACACGATCGCGCCCGCTTCCAGCAGCGTGACGATGTTGCGCGCGTGGATCAAATTCCAGGGCGTTTCGCGTGGCACCACGATCAATTTGCGTCGCTCCTTCAAAAAAACATCGGCCGCGCGCAAGAGCGCAGTATCGCTCGAGCCGGACGCGATCCGGCCGACCGTCGCCATCGAACAAGGAACGATCACCATCGCATCAAATCGCGCCGAGCCGCTGACGAACGGAACATTGAGATCGCTCTCGCCGTGTTGCGCAATCGATTTTGGAATCTTGAAAGCGCCCAGCTCCTGTTTCGCAACTTGTTTCGCGTGACCGCTGAGGACCAGATGAATCTCGTGCGCGACGGGATCGATCTGCTCGAGTAGTCGTTGCAAATAGATCGAACCACTGGCGCCAGTGGCTGCGATAACAAGTTTCATCGTCGAAGAGTTTGAATTTAATCGGTTAACGGGGCAATAAGATACACGATGGTTAAGAAACTGTTACACACGCGCTATCGGGTGAAGGATCTGGAGAAGACGGTGGCGTTTTACAAAGACGTGCTCGGGCTGCAAGAGACCCGGCGTCATACATCCGGACGGGGATCGCAGCTGGTTTTTTTCAAAGCCCCCGAAAGCGAAGAGGAAATCGAGCTCTGCAAATTCGACGAGAGCGGACCGGTGATAGTGGGCCCGGACCTGACTCATCTCGCGTTTGAGGTGGACGATCTTGAAAAATTCGCGCGCGAAGCGGCGGTGAAAGGTTACCCGCTCTCCGATGGTCCGCACAAAACTTCAGGCGGCAGCGCGATCGCCTTTATCGACGCGCCGGAAGGCTACGAGATCGAACTGATCCAACGCGGCAACGATTTGTAACCCTCGCTTGCGCCCGCTGGATCTTTATCGCTAATTTGCCGCCCATGAAACGCTGGTCTCGTGCCGGGTTCTTTTCTGCAGTCGGGCTTGCCCTTCTTTGCCTTGCCGCCGAGCCGGCCACGATTTCGCCGGATGAGAATCCTAACGAGGTTCGGCCCAGCGGCGTGCCGCACAGGCAGCACTCGAAGACGAAATCGTCGGCGACCTCGGATTCCGACGAAAGCCCGGGCACAACTCCACGGCCGAAACGGACGCATCGGGCGACGGTAAAAAAACATCGCGAATCTGAGGAACCGATCCCGACCCAGACCGTGCCCGGGTCTGTGCCCAAGACCGGCGCAAGTTCCGTTATCGTGATCAACGTCAGTAATGGCCAAGTGCTCTACGAAAAAAATCCGGACCAAATCCGAGCGCCCGCGAGTACGACGAAATTGTTAACGGGACTGATCGTGGCCGAAAGCGGTAATCTGGAGCGCCCGGTCACAGTCGCGCAGGTGGACACTTTCGCTGAGCCGGTAAAACTAAATATTAAACCTGGGGATATTTATCAGCGCATCGATCTCCTGCGCGCGTTGCTGGTAAAAAGCCCGAATGACGTCGCGCGTTGTTTGGCGCGCGACAACGCTGGCAGCATCGAAGCGTTCGCCGAAAGAATGAACCAGCGCGCGTTCGCTCTCGGGGCGAGGAATTCGCATTTCGTGAACCCAAATGGATTACCAGATGCACGGCAATATTCGACCGCACGCGACTTGTCGACGATCGCGCGGGTGGCCTACGCGAATCCTACGATTCGTTCGATCGTTTGCCTCCCCCAGCTTGTTTTCCGTTACGCCAATGGGCGCACGCGCGAATTGGAAAACACCAACAAACTCTTGAAACGGTTGCCCTACTGCAACGGGATGAAAACCGGTTACACCGAGGCCGCCGGAAAATGTTTGATCGCGAGTGGTTCGCGACCGGGCAAAGACATCATCGTGGTTGTGCTCGGCGATAGCCACAATGGAGTCTGGCGCGACGCAGGCGCGCTTCTCGCCTGGGCCCTTTGGAATCCTTCGGCCGGATGAGCGAGATCTACGCGCGGCAACTCGAAGCTCTGTGCGCGCGCGCTCGTTAGATCGACATCTACGCCGCCCAGATTACGGCGTGCGCGATGATGCCCAGTAGCGGAGTAACGGACTCGGCATTAATGCCGGATTCTGATCGACCGTTGCGGGAGCATCGGCCGGAACATCTTCAGGTCCCTCGGCTGGAGGCGCTGGTTCTGCACCGACCGCGCCGGGCTCGGTGGCATTGCTGGCGTACTTGGCCATCAAACGCTGCTCCAGAGTCTGATTTGCAGCCGTCGTCTGAGACGTGGTCGAACAAGCTGGGAGTAATGCGAGGCTGAGCAAACAGAAAGCGATTTCGATTTTCATTGGACTGTGAAAGTTATTACTGGCGACGCTTTTATAATTACTATAATCCGCGCGTGAATGGCAAGACTTTTTTTACCTCATAAAAACCGGCCTAAAACCGGCCGAAGCTTCTCCGCCGTCGCCTTGGGCCAGAGCTTCCGTTCCGTCACCATGGCATTGTCGAGCGACCGATGCTCCGCCCAGCCCGGCTCGACCGGAATTCGGGGAATCGCTTCGACCAGAACTTTCTTGGCAGCCTCGGCATTGGCAGTCAAATGCCCGAATACCGTCTGCGCCGATACCGGCTCTTCCTCTACCTTCCAACAATCGTAATCGGTGATCATCGCCATCGTCGCCAGGGCGATTTCCGCTTCGCGCGCCAATTTTGCTTCCGGCAAATTCGTCATTCCAATCACGTCGAAGCCGTGGCGCCGATTTAATTCAGACTCCGCTCGCGTCGAAAACGCCGGTCCGTCCATGTTCACATACGTGCCGCCGTTGTGAACCGTGCCTCCGGCCGTTTTCGCCGACTCGGCGAGGAGATTTCGCAACTGGAGGCTGATCGGCTCAGCAAAAGAAACATGCGCGACGATTCCTTCGCCGAAAAATGTGTGACTGGCCCGCAAGCTTGTGCGGTCATAAAATTGAGACGGAAGCAAAATATCGCGCGGTTTGTATTTCTCCTGCAAGCTCCCGACGGCGGTAACCGCAATGATCCAGCGAACGTTGAGCGAGCGCAGCGCGTAAATATTCGCACGATGATTCAGCTCGTGGGGAAGAATGCGGTGGCCTCGGCCATGCCGCGGCAAAAAATAAATCTGTCGTCCACTGATGTTGCCGCCGATCAGCGCGTCGGAGGGAGAACCAAATGGTGTCTCGATCTTTTGCTCGGTCACGTCGCGTAATTGCTCCATCTGGTACAGACCGCTCCCGCCGATGATGCCGATTGCAGGGGCATTTTCTTTCATTCCGCGAGTGATTTAATCGGAAAGGTCGACAACTTGAAAAGCGGATAATCTCGCCATGGCGAAGGCCGACGAGCAGTGTATTATTTCGCCCGCCCGATGCCCAAGTTTTTCATTAAGACCTACGGCTGTCAGATGAACGAACGCGACTCGGAACAAGTCGCGCATTCGCTCATCGCCCGTGGCTACGAACGCACCGAGAGCGAGCTGGAAGCGGACATCGTGCTCCTGAACACCTGCAGCGTTCGCGATATGGCTGACCAAAAGGCGCTCGGCAAAATGGGAATGCTCGGTCGCATGGCCAACGAGCGCTCGCACGTCGTTTTTGGTTTTCTTGGCTGCATGGCGCAAGCGCGAGGCGCCTCGCTCCTCAAAAATCTGCCGCATGTCGATCTTGTCGTTGGCACGCAAAAGTTTCATCGCGTCGCCGATCATGTTGGTGACGCATTGGAAAGAAAATTGACTCGCGCGATGGATGATCCGCGATTTTCGATCGTCGACGTCGACGAGGAATTCGGATCGCAATCCACCATCCGCCATCAACAGCTCGCGCCGAAACAGGCGACCGCCTTTGTCTCGATCATGCAAGGCTGCAACATGCACTGCACATTTTGCATCGTGCCGCAGACACGCGGCGCTGAGCGCAGCCGAGCGATTGAGGAAATTGCGGCCGAAGTCCGCGACCTTGTTTCACGCGGTGTGAAAGAAGTGACGTTGCTCGGTCAAATCGTAAACCTCTACGGGCGGCACGAATTTCCCAAGGTCGACAACAAGACTCCATTTGTGCAATTGCTCGATGCCGTCCACCAAATGGACGGCCTGCAGCGTCTTCGCTTCACCTCGCCGCATCCGATCGGATTCCGCCAAGATTTGATCGACGCCTACCGACGGTTGCCGAAACTGGTCGATCACCTCCATCTGCCGGTGCAATCGGGCTCGAACAGAATTTTGAGGGCAATGCACCGGACTTATACCGCCGAAAAATATGTCGATCTTGTCCGACAGCTGCGCGATGCGCGCAAGGGAATCGCAATCACGACCGACATCATCGTCGGATTTCCGGGTGAGACGGAAGATGATTACCAACAGACGCGCGCTTTGGTCGAAGAAATCAAATTCGATAATGCCTTCGTGTTTCGATATTCGCCACGGCGCAATACACCAGCGGCGGAAATGAAGAATCAGGTCGACGAAAACATCAAAGAGCGCCGCAATCATGATCTGCTCGAGGTCGTGAACGAATCGGCGCACCGCATTAATGAACGTCTGGTCGGTCGAACTCTGGAGGTGCTGTGCGAAGGGCCGAGCAAGACCAATCCGTCGCGGCTGATGGGACGCACGCGCACAAACAAGATCGTCATGTTCGAAGACGACGATGAAATGGTCGGCGAACTTGTCGATGTTCAGATCGAGCGCGCGACCGGATTCAGTTTGTTCGGGCGCCCGAGCGCTCCCTCTGGTAGTCAGGTCCGTTCGACGGCATCACACGAAGCTGGCGCGCGGTAGCATACGGGAATGGCGCCGGATGCGATAACCACCTTTACCAACAAAGGGTCGCCCAGTTCGTTCCTCGCGCACGATGGCCCAGACATTTTCTTTTATGTCCCGCTGCTCATTTTGTTACTCCTGCTGGCGTTTTTCGCGCCACATCGAGGGGCCAAATGGTTTCGCAAAGTAGAACGCACACTGGCAAGACTCGCCCAGAAACGCGCGTTCACTGTTTTGGCAGTGGGATTGGTTTCGCTCACCATCGTTGTGTGCGCGACCATCACCGCCGGCGTGCCGGTTCCGAAAGTAGATGACGAATTCAGTTATCTGTTAGCAGCGGACACATTCGCGCATGGTCGGCTGACGAACCCGACACATCCGCTCTGGATGCACTTCGAAACGTTCCACACGATTCAACAACCCACCTATGCCTCTAAATATCCTCCGGGCCAGGGACTGATCCTGGCGTTGGGGCAAGTCCTCGGTCATCCAATTATCGGCGTTTGGCTAAGCACAGCGTTCGCCTGCGCTGCCATATGCTGGATGCTGATGGGCTGGTTCCCCGCCCGTTGGGCATTGGTTGGCGCCCTTCTCGCCGTCGTTCATCCGGAAATTCTCGCGTGGAGCCAACGATACTGGGGAGGCAGTCTCACCCTGGCAGGCGGCGCGCTGGCGATCGGTGGATTTCGTCGTGTTTTACGTGGCAACGATCACGACGAGCCGCGGATCAGCGATGCCACACTAATGGCGTTGGGCATGGCGGTGCTGATCATCTGCCGGCCGTACGAAGGCGGAGTAATGACTTTACTTCTGCTGGCAGCGTTGGCCGGTCGGACAATCACACAGAAAAAGACTGCGATGTTCGCCCGAGTCGGATGTCCTATCGCTCTCGGCCTGGCCCTTACGTTCGCCTGGATGTGCTATTACAACTGGCGCGTAACTCACGATCCCTTTCGCATGCCGCAGCAGGTTTACGCCGCTACTTACAATGGTGCGCCCGCGTTTCTTTGGCAGAAACGTCCACCCACGCCTGAGTATCATCACCAACAAATGCGCGATTTCCATCTCGGGTGGGAAATGAAGCCTTATACGAAACAGCGGACTGCGGGCGGCCTCGTGGCCGGATTGCTTGAAAGAGCGGCGAAATTAGTTCGCGATCATCTACGACTTTGGCCGTTACTCATTGCTTTTGCGGCCCTTCCATGGGCGTTACACAACCAATGGATGCGAATTGCATTGCTAATCTGGGCCGTGTTTACGGTCGCATTGCTTCAGGTGATCTGGACCCATTTTCATTACGCAGCACCGGCTTTCGGTTTGTTCTTTGTCCTGGCCGTCCAGTCCTTGCGACATTTGCGTCTCTGGCGGTGGCGCGGCAAACCTGTGGGATTATTTCTGGCGCGCGGCTGCTTGATATTAAGCGCACTAACTCTGCCGCACACGTTTTGGCGCATAAGCCAATTGAATCACCCCCGTTTTGCGCGCCGGAATCAAATCGTGACCCGGCTCGAACACGAAGGCGGGAAACATCTGATCGTCGTGCGTTATAGCCCGAATCTTCCCAACTTCGTCGAATGGGTTTACAACGAAGCAGACATCGATCGCGCCCCCGTAATTTGGGCACGTGAGATGGATCCGGCACAAAATCGCAAGCTACTCGATTACTTCAAGGACCGTCACATCTGGTTGTTACAAGTTAATCCGGGTAAAACTCAACTGCTCCCGTATCCACTGATAGTCGATCCCAGTTTTTCAATGCTCTATCTCCAGAAAAATGTAGCGCTTGCGAACTGGTTTTGTGCACATTGACTGGTTCCATCGCAACTGAATCAATTACGACGCATGATTTACGATTTAAATTTGCAAGCCGCAGGAATGGTCGCGGGCTCGTTGCTCGTGCTTCTGACCCTGCCGGGCTTCGTTAAACCGGCACTTGTCCAAGATTGGATGAAGCGGTTCCCGCGCTCGGGCATCGCCGGCATTGTGCTGTTGAGTCTGGCTTTGGTCTGGTCGTTCTGGCTTCTGGCCACGATGGAGATGGGCGAGTTCTCCAGCTTTCGCCGTCCGCTAATGATCGTGCTCCCGATCGGTTATGTCCTCGTGCTGCGATTCGTGGAAGAATTCCTCGCAGTTCGCGCGCTCGGTATTCTTTGCTTGCTCGCAGCCGAGCCGCTCCTGGAGGCGGCATTCTTCCGTTACGAAACGAGCCGCTTGTTTGTGACCGTGTTCGCCTATTTGCTCATCGTCGCGGGCCTCTTTTGGGTGACGATACCGTACTTGCTGCGCGACCAAATCAATTGGAGCGCGCACAGTAACACGCGCTGGCACACGGTTCACGGTATCGCCGCTGTATACGGGCTGGCGATTCTCGCCTGCGCCTTTACGCAATATTAATCTCGAGTTGAACCGGATTCTGACGATCCGCGGCGGCGCAATCGGCGATTTCATTCTGACTCTCCCGGCACTCAAAGCATTGCGCGAAGCGTATCCCAGTACGCGTCTCGAAATTCTCGGCTACAAACATATCGCAGTTCTTGCCGAGGGCCGGTTTTATGCGCGACGCGTGCGCTCGATTGAATCGGCGCTGCTTTCGCGATTCTTTGCCAAAGATGCAGATCTGCCGACCGAACTGGCGACGTATTTCGCCGGCTTCGATCTCATCGTCACCTACCTCTACGACCCTGATTTGATCTTCGAAACGAATTTGCAGCGAAGTGGCGCGCAGAAAATTGCCCGCGGTCCGGCGAAGATCGAAAATTCTTCACCCGCATCGCGCCAGCTGGCGCAACCAATCGAAGAGTTCGGTCTCTCAATTTTCAACTTTGCGCCGAAACTCTACCCTTCGACCGAAGATCGACATCGTGCCCGAGAATTTCTCGCCGGATTGGCGGCTCCGATCGTTGCGTTTCATCCAGGAAGCGGCAGCGACAAGAAGAACTGGCCGCTGCAAAACTGGATTGAGCTTGGAAATCATTTCCTCCGGTATTTCGCCGGCTCGCTCCTGATCGTTTCCGGTGAAGCGGACAAAGATCAAATCCGGCAGCTCGAATCGATCTGGCGAAATCCCGGGGTCCGATTTGCAAAATATTTGCCCTTACCAGATCTGGCGGCAGCGCTGGAACACACGATCTTCGTTGGACACGATAGCGGGATCTCCCATTTGGCCGCGGCCGCTGGCGCAAAATGCATTTTGTTGTTCGGCCCGACTGATCCTGCAGTTTGGGCGCCGTTGAACGAGAACGCGCGCGTCATTCGCGCACCGGACGGAGACTTAGACGGTCTTGATGTCGATCTTGTGCGCGCCGCGCTGGATCAGGAACTGATGCGCATCGGCATCAGCACATAAAGAAACGGCGTCTGGATTTTCAAGACGCCCGGGCTCATCTCATCGATCAGATCGAGAAACACTTCGTCCTCGGTCAGATTGCGCAATGGCGCCATCAGAAATTCCGGATTGAACGCGATCGAAAAATCGCGGCCTTTGTATTGCACTGGCAGCGATTCCTTGGCTTCGCCGACTTCCGGAGTGTTGGCGGTGATGTCGATGTTGTTTTTAGCGAAGCTGAGCTTGATCGAATTCGATTTCTCGCTCGCCAAAAGCGACACGCGCCGCAGGGAATTCAAAAACGTCTCGCGCTCGAGGGTCACGCGCTCCTTGGCTTCCCCTGGAATAACCTGTTTGTAATTTGGATAATTGCCTTCGATCAGCTTCGAGACGAGCAGCGTCTTGTTTAAATCGAAAGCGATCTGTCCGCTGGACACGCTCACTTTTACGTCGCCATCATCGGTCAATAATCGCTGCAGTTCGGTGACAGCTTTGGTCGGAACAATGATGTCGGCTTCCTGGCTCCGCGGAATCTCCAGCTCGATATCGACCATCGCCAGGCGCCGGCCATCTGTGGCCACGAGAGTGAGTTTGTTCTCCTTCAAGCTAAACAGGAGTCCGTTCAGCACGTAGCGCGTTTCGTCAGTCGAGATCGCGTAGGAAGTTCTGCGCAAACCGTCGCGCAAATCTTTCTGCCGGATCGTGACCACCTTGGCGTCTTCGAATTTCGGAAGGGGCGGAAACTCCTCTTCCGGCAATCCCAGAATCTTGAAGAAGCTTTGTCCGCTCCGAATGGAAGCGGCGTTTTTTCCGTCGATATCGATTTGGATTTCGCTCGAGGGAAGCTCGCGCACGATGTTGAAAAGCCGGCGCGCCGGAAGCGTGGTCGCTCCTTCCTTTTCCACTTCCGCTTCAAAACTTCCGCGAACACCAACGTCGAGATCGGTGGTCGTGAGATGCACTTCGCCATCGCTGGCTTGAAGAAGAACGTTCGAAAGAATCGGTAGCGTCGTGCGGGTGCTGACGACGTTTTGGACCTGTTGCAGACCTTCGAGAAGCTTTTCTTTTGTGGCGCTAAACTTCATGAATGGGAAATCTGTCTAAGATGTTAGGCGTGCGATCTTATTCGGCAACCGCAAAGTCTTGTGGGCTAAAATCGACAGGTACACTCAGCGTTGCAAGGAACTGTCGATAAACGAAATCGTCTGCCGAATGCTGTCCTGCTCTTTCATTCGCTTCTTCACCAATTTGCACGCGTGCAAGACTGTGCCGTGGTCGCGCCCGCCGAACGCGTCTCCGATTTCATTGAGCGAAGATTTGGTTAATTCGCGAGCCAGATACATCGCCACCTGCCGCGGGAATGCGATGCTCGCAGGCCGGCGCTTGCTCGTCATGTCAGCCAGCCGCACATCGAAATGTTCGGCTACGCGCCTCTGAATTTGCTCGATCGTGATCGAGGTCCGCGCCTCCTCCTGCAAAATGTCCTTGAGCAAATGCTCAATCACTTCGCCTGTTAGTTGTTTGCCGCTGAGCGACGCGAATGACGCAACACGCATCAGCGCGCCCTCCAATCGACGCACGTTGCTCCGGATTCGGTTCGCCAAAAATTCGAAGGTCTCATCCGGCAACTTGATCTGCATGCCGCGCGCTTTTTTTCGCAAGATCGCAAGTCGCGTCTCAATCGCCGGCGGCTGCAGCTCCGCGGTCAGACCCCATTCAAAACGCGAGACCAACCGGTGCTCGAGATTAGTGATCTCCGAAGCCGGCCGGTCGCAGGAAAGGACGATCTGTTTATGTCCGTCGAAGAGCGTGTTGAACGTGTGAAAAAATTCCTCCTGTGAGCGTTCCTTGCCGCCGAGAAATTGAATGTCGTCAATGCAGAGCAGATCGGCCTGCCGGTAACGCTTGCGGAATTTTACCAGATTATTGTGTTGGATCGCGTCGATGAATTCGTTGATGAAAAGCTCGCTCGAAAGATAAATCACCTTCATGTTTTTCTTTTTCGCGAGCACGTACTGGCCGATCGCCTGCATCAAGTGCGTTTTGCCCAGACCGACGCCGCCGTAGATAAAAAGCGGATTGTAAGTGCGCGCCGGCGCTTGCGAGACCGCCAGACTGGCCGCGTGCGCGATTTCATTGTTCGGTCCGACCACGAACGATTCAAATGTGTTGCGCGGATTGAGACCAAGGGCACTGCCGGCGGCCGATTTTGTTTCACGGCCGGAATCGGTTTGTTTCGAGACGCCGATCGCTTCAATTTCTTCAACCGGTGATTCGGATGAAATGAATTTAATTCCGCGCGGTTCGCCCAATGCCGTCAGGACGGCCGCCTGAAGCGCCGCCATGTGATTACTCTCGATCCAATACTGGTAGATGTTGTTCGGCACGCGAAAACTCAGCGTCTTGTCAGTCGCGCCGACTAATTCGACGGCGGAGAACCAGCGCTTGAAGGTGTCCGCACTAACTTGAGGTTTTAGAGCGGCCGACAATTTTTGCCAAAGCTGGGTACATTTATCGTCCATAAGGGACTTGTTAACAGTGTTACACAATCGCCATAAAGGCGGCTGCCAGAGGGATTTTGGGCTTGGAAGGAACGAGACGTCTCTTGAACGCCGCATTCATTCGAAGCCTCAAAAAACGCGAAAAACCGCAAAAATCAGTAAAATACGAGGGGAAACGGGCACTCAGATTCCGCCCAAGAAAACCTTGCCAGCCAGGGCCGACATCTCCTTTATCTTCTCGATTTAGCAGGGTTAAGGGCTTACTCATTCTCGGGAATTAATCTTTCTTAGACATGTTCACATCTTATTCACACGCGCCTTCCTTTCGTCCCTGCCGCTGGCTTGAGATTAGAAATCGGCTCCAACTGCGACAAGAAAAAATCTGAACTTTATTTTTCTTTTTCGGTCAAAAAAATCTTGACTGAAAAACCAAAACGAGCGTGTCCCCAAGCAACGAAAATTTCTCTTTGTCGGCGACGTGTCATCCACTTTGCGCGCGTCGGCATTTTCTTTGCTTCATCACGTTGGTAACGTGTTCCTGCGCCTTTGATTCAACATGTCACGCATTCTGATTTCATTCGTTCTGCTGATTTTCGCTGTCTCAGCAACACGCGGCGCCGAAGAATTGCTGCCGCCTTTTGGATTTCGCTGGAATGATACGATGGCACGCGTCGAAGCCGTGCTCAAGGGCGCGAAGGCGACGATTATCTCGCGTGAGAAAAAAGAAAATCGCGAACTCTGGACAGTCCAAGGCCTCGTCCATCCCGGATTGAAGCGAACGCTCTTCACTTTTAAAGGCGGCGCGCTTTTCGGCGTCGAATTGCAATACGAATATCCCGATTGGTCGATCGAACGTTACAACGAGCGCATGGGCGAAATCCGCCGTTACTTCGACGCCAAGTACGGAACCGGAAAATTAGTCTCGCGCACGCGCGACACCGACTCGGATGTCATCCAAACGCTGGTCGGTTATCAGTGGACCATCGGCGCGACCATGCTCGAGCTTTTCTATTTTTCCGCCCAGCACGACGCACTCGTCTTCCGCACCATCTCGGTCGATTACAAAGCTCTCTGAATCAGAGCGTCGTCTCCGCGACCGCTTTTTGTCGATGTTTCGCGCCGCGCTGCATTTCTTTTTGCAATCGTTTGAGCTTGCTCGACAAACTTGTTTTCGCCGCTGAGCTCATCCGATCGATAAAAAGAATGCCGTTGAGGTGATCGACCTCGTGTTGAACGGCCCGCGCGAGGAATCCGGTCGTTTCGAGCTCGATCGGTTCACCATCCAAATTCTGGGCCCGCACCGTGATCGATTTTGCCCGCTCAATCTCGCCGGTGATTTCCGGGAAGCTTAGACAACCTTCAGTTCCCATTTCGGTTTCGCCGCCCGGGTCGATTTGCGGATTAACCAACACCAACGGCATTGCATTTTGCGGATCGAGATCCTTACCATTCACCTTCATCGTGCTCGGCCGATCTTCCACCTGCGAAACGTCGAGCACAGTGAGCTGAAGGGGCTCACCGATCTGTTGCGCCGCTAAACCGACACCGGTGGCCGCGTGCATCGTCTCGATCATGTCCTGCGCCAGCTCGCGAATCCGCTGATCGATCTTCTCGATCCGTTTTCCTTTCGCCCGCAGGATCGGGTCGCCGTACTGCAAGATCGACAATCTCATTATTCGCCGCGCGTAAATGCCGGCAGGTTTTTCACGCCAGCCAGTTTCAACGCATCCATCACTTTCACAATCGTCCCGAAGGATGCTTTCTTGTCGGCTTGCAACGCCAGTGTGCTCCGGCGCGTGTCGGACAAATTTTTCACCGCGCCTTCAAGTTCTTCTACCGCCACGGTTTTCCCATCCAGTTTAATCTCGTCGTTCTGATCGACGGTCACGATCGCGTGCTCGAGTTCGGCCGGTGCGCTCGTCGCCGTTTTCGATTCCGGCAAATTGATCTGCACTTGGGGCTGATCCTTTTTAAACGTCGTCGAAACGACGAAAAAAATCAGCAGAATCGTCAGGATGTCGACCAGCGAAACAATGATGATCGATGGCGCGCGCCGTTTGCGGACTGCAAATTTCACAGATGTCGATCTAGCCTCACGCCATTGGCGCGATTTCTGGCGTGGAGGGCTCGGCTGGGGTGACCGTCTGGGCCGGGACTTGCGTCTTGGCTCGCCCACCGGCGAGCCGGCCGTAGTAACACTTTGAAAGCAGATCAGTCACCAGCGATTCCATTTCCACTGAGAGCACTTCCACTTTTTTCGAAAAATACACGAAGGCGATCAAACTTGGGACGGCAATTCCCAATCCGAAGACGGTGCAGTTCAGCGCTTCAGAAATTCCGCGCGCGATCAGTTTCGGATCGGCCGAGGTAGCGCTCACGCCGAGACTGGCAAACACGTGAACCAAACCGGACACGGTCCCGATCAGTCCGATCAACGGCGCGATGCCGATGATCACTTCCAGCACGACAAGTCCTTTCTCCAAACGCACCATCTCGTGACGGGCGCGCGTTTGCACCGTTTCCACATTTTCTGAGCGCGGCCAGCGTAAATGCGC
>Ga0209328_10000110_pt1 | contig 16011 bp, 7 predicted proteins | sample JacPinW_OM3H0_M1_FD_187954 | JGI IMG/M metagenome (GOLD analysis project Ga0209328, IMG submission 187954) | Forest soil microbial communities from Algoma, Ontario, Canada - Jack Pine, Ontario site 1_JW_OM3H0_M1 (SPAdes) (version 2) | ecosystem: Environmental > Terrestrial > Soil > Boreal... | reverse complement strand
TAAATTTCACGGCCAGGCATATGAATACCACCAGACTTCTGGATGGAATGCCAACCAGTTTTTCCTCAACGCCGCCGGAATTCCTAAGCCGCCCCTCCATCGCAACACTTTTGGCGCAACCTTTGGCGGCCCAATCCTCCACGATAAGCTGTTCTTCTTCGGTTCTTACCAGGGCCAGCGGGTCACCGACGCCACCAATGGATCGACGAATTTCATCAACGTCCCCGCCGGTCTGACCGATGATCGCAGTGCCTCGGCGCTCGCGGCATTGGCCGGCGTTCCTGTGGGCAGCGTCGATAACGCGTCGCTAACGATCCTCCAAGCAAAAACTCCCAGCGGGAAGTTTGTAATTCCTTCAGAAACAATCACCGATCCAAAGTTGTTTGCGCTGGTAGGCGGCAACGCCGTAGAAACCGGGCCGCCAAGTACTTTCAAAGCGGACCAGGTTAATTTCAATCTCGACTATGTGTTCAGCACCAAGGACCACCTCGCGGGAAAATATTATTTTCAGAACGACCCCAGCACGAGCCCATTTGCGACCAGTGATGTCCTTGGCTTTCCTCAGAAATTACAAGCCGGCAGCCAAGTTTTCTCGCTCGATAACACCACGGTCTTAACTCCCAATACCACCTGGGAGCAGCGAATCGGATTTATTCGCCAGATCGCAAATGCAACCACCACCCAACAACTGAGTGCCAAGAACCTGGGCATTAATCTCCTGGGCAGCCAGCTATTCCCAGGTTTTAGCATCACCGATGTAGGATCCTCGAATGGCAAACCTCTGAGTATTGGTCCCGCCAACAATTTTGCGAATGCCGGCGTGTTTCAGAATCACTTTGAAGCTGGAACAAATTACAACTGGAGCCACGGTCGACACACGGTGTCCTTCGGTTTCAACTGGGACTACGGTCAACTTAATGTGCTCAATCGCGAGAACCAGGTAGCCACCTTCACTTTTGCAAACTTCCCTAGCTTCCTGACCGCGGACTTTACGGGGAGAAACGGTGGCGGTCTGCTGTTGAATGGGGAAACCAATCGCTATTATCACGCCACACAAACTGGACTTTTCGTGCAAGATAATTTCAAGATCAAGTCCAATTTAACGATCACCGCCGGCTTGCGTTGGGATTGGGACGGTCCACTTATCGAGAAGCATGGCCTGCTTACAAATTTCTACCCGCAGAATTATTCCTACGATCTGGCCACGGATACAATCAACAACATTGGACTGGTGGTGGCAGGGAATAACAAACAGTTCTGCGGCACCAAGTCTTCTTTTTGCACCAATGATTCCACATTAACAGGGCGCCAGTGGATCCTGGAGCCGCGCATTGGCATCGCGTGGACTCCCGGGTTCGTAAAGAATCTCGTCGTGCGCGCGGGTTTCGGGCTGTATGCTGACCGCGGCGAATTCTTCACCGAATTTTCTCCCAGCGCGGGTCTCGGCATCAGTGGTCCTTTCGGCGTCACCGCAGAGCAACCTTTTACTGTGCCTCTGAACACGTCCTGCGTTGGCGTACAGTGTCTAAGCAACAATCCATTCGGGACCGCTGCGCCCCCCGCGCCACCCAACAATTTGTCGGGCGTAGCCGCCCTCGTTCACAATCAATCGGGACTGAGTGGCTGCACAGAGCCGGTAACCCCGACTTGCTCGCCTTCCGGAACGCCTTTGTTGGCATTTCTCTTCGGGGGTTACGATCCGAAGAACACTCTGCCGTATTCTGAAAACTGGACCCTCGATGTTCAATGGCAGCCAGCCAACTCGGTGCTTGTTGATGTTGGATATGTCGGCAATCGCGGCTTGCATCAGCTTCTGCCCGTACCCTTCAACCAACCGGGAATCGCCACCCCTACGCATCCAATCAACGGGCAGATTTACTCCTATGGCTATCAGGCTGCGGATGCGGATGGAGGTTCTGGAATTCTCCTGACCGAACAGGTTGGTACGACCATCGCTAGCTTCACCGGTGCTGATGGCAACACCGCTCTCCGGACACCTTATATCGGCTACAACCCCAATTCCGATTTCTGGGAGGCAGAAGGTGTCTCCAGCTATCACGCGCTGCAGGTCAGCGTGAAGAAACGACTGAGCCACGGTCTAATGGTGAATGCCTCGTACACCTGGTCTCACACCTTGGACGAAGGCAGCGGTATCGCCGAAGGGCTCTTTTACAACGGCAACGATCCGAAAAATCCCAGGAGTGGCTACGGCAACTCCGCTTTCGATCGCACCCACGTCTTCACCGTCAGCTACCTGTATCAAATTCCTGACGTGGTCAAATCCGGAGGATTTTTGAAGTACATCGTAAATGGCTGGGGCGTGAACGGTATCACTGTGCTGCAGAGCGGTCTGCCATACAGTATTTACGACTTTTCGGGCACTGTAGCGAGTCAGTATTTCTCCGCCGATGACTTCATCACCAACCCGTTACTCGGCACGCCGGGCTCTAGTCCTAAGGCTGTACTGCTCCAGGGCACCACGGGCGTAAACCCCGCGAACCCGGTGGTGAACGCCGGCGCGTTTGGAGTCCTTATCAATGCACCGGGAACAAATGGCGTACCGCCTTGTGGTCCGACGACCGATGAGCCTAATAATCCCACGGCCGCCTGCGACTTCTCTGAATCGGGCTTTTCGAATACAGGGCGCAATCTATTCAGGGGACCATTTCAAGTCCGGTTTGACTTTAGTATGTCAAAGACCTTCAAGTTCAACGAGCGGTTTTCATTGCGCTACGATGCGCAATTCTTCAACATATTTAACCACCCTAGCTTTGACGCGCCGAACAACAACATCACTCTGGATCCCTGTAACGGCCCGAACGTGCAAACTGCTCCGGGTACGTTCTCCTGCCAATGGCTCGGAACCATCCCGGCCGTGGGCAACTCTGGCCCGATTGGCACCGGAAAGGGTCCTGTTGGAACCGGCTTTATTCAAAACACGATCGGCAGCCCCCGCATCATCCAGATGGCGCTGCACCTGATCTTCTAGGAGCGTATGCCCCGTCGAACTGAAGCGCGCGAGGCGAGGTGCTGACGCGTCTATCTGGGCAATTTAAACCGCAGCGTCTCCGAGATACGTGGCCATAAACCAGACGTTGTCGAACGCATCTTTAACTGCCGCTGAACGCTCACCGTAAGGCTTAGTTGCTGGAGCCTCAACCGAGGTGGCTCCAGCGCGTATGGCCGCCGCATAACCAGCGTCTGCGTCCGGCACGTAGACGTGCAGGTAGCTCGGCATAGGCTGGAACTGTCCCTCAGCTTCATCGATTTCAAAAGTGGCATGTCCGATTCTGATGGTGGCGTGAAGTATTTTGCCTTCCGGCGATTTTGTCACGCCGAGAGCCTCCGCGTGGAAAGCCGCTTCCGCAAACGGAATCATCTTCTCCGCACCACGAAGATGAAGATAGGGCTGCACGCTGGGCATGCGGTCTGGGCTCGGATCCCAACCCTTGGCCTTCGCGATGTACCATACATTGCCAAACTCGTCTTTCGCGCATCCCTGCCGGTCGCCCCAGAACTGGTCGTCCACGGGGTAAATCGATGTTGCACCGGCCTGCAACGCACGCTCATAGGCGGCGTCAGCATCATCGACGTACAAATGCACCGTGGTTGGCCGCGGCGGATGTTGCTCGCTAGCCTCAGCCAACTCAATCACCGAATTGCCGATGCCCATCTCCGCGTGCATCACCGCGCCGTCGGGGCGGGGCACGCGCAAACGTTCGGTGCCTTGAAAAGCGGCTTTGAGGAACTCGATAAGCTTCGCGGCTCCGTTCACTACAATGTAGGGCGCAATGTTGTTAAAACCGGGCCGCACAAATGACGGGACGGTCGCTGAATTTTCCGAAGATTTTGCGGTTCCCTCGTTCATATGTTTTCTCCTTCCAGAATCGGCTTGAGCAAAATTAAATCCTAGCCACTAGGCGGTATCAAGTTTCAAATCGCTGAAGGTGGCCTCGAATCCGGGCCCTTCCGGCGCGGCACACATAATTCCGACGCGTACTTTTACTGCAGGTACAAAATACCCTTGACGTACCGACGTGAATTTCTGCCCATCGAGAGAACACAGCGTCTCGATCGAATCTTTTTTGCGCACTGCACGCCACCAGATTCCAGCCGTGTCGGAGAGGTCCGGCATCGTAGACCAATCCGAGAAGTCGCGGGTAAATACTACGCTCGCGTGGCGCTGTCCGTCGAAGAATTCCGTCCCGCATTTCATCCAGTTTTCAGCGTCGAGCCGCACCATGAGGCCGGCCTGGTCATATAACGCAGCATATTCGCCGTTGATACGAGCTTGAAACGTAAAATCTCCGGTGGATTCCAAATAGAAGAAATGTCCATTGTCGGTAATGTAGCCGTAAAAAGTTTTCCTCCAAAAGTCCGTCTTCGAGCGGCTATGCACGACCATCGTTTCGCTCCGTATTTTGTACCATGCGGGTTCGTTCATCCACCTCATCCGCGAAAAGAGATCCGTGTTTCGCGGGTCAGTGTCAGGAACTGCTTCAGACGTCGCCGCTCCTGTCATCAACGCCCCCGCAACCGCAAGAGACCGATTAACGAACGTACGCCGATCACAGCGCATGATGAACGGCCCACCTCAACAGTCTCGTCAAAGGCTGGGTACCGAGGCGTGCTGCTAAAGGTTTTGCCCTTCGGTGCCGATATCCAAGGTGAGGCACACAGGTCCTCTTCCTATGAGTCTGTCCATCCCTAGCACACCTCCGGCTGCCGCGGCTGCTAATCTTGCCCCAGCCCCTGCAGTTAAATCCACCTCGGACACAACGTCAGCGGCTCCGGGTCAGAAACAGGCTTCACGGCAGGCGGCAGTTACGCCAAGCGCCTCTAAAGACACCGTTCAAATCAGCACCGCTGCTCAGGCGGCTCTTCAGGAATCCAGGGAAACTCCCGAGCAAACCGCCAAAGAGGCCGCTCACGGCGACCGCCAGGCAGTAAAGTTGCTCGCGAAGGAAACTTCAAGCAAGTAATTCGGGCCAAGTCCGCAAGAAGTGGTCATGCGCAGACCCGAAGGATTCTCTGGATGGAGTGCATGGCTCATATCTTTCACAAGCCATCCAGCAATCTCACCTGTCGGCAGCTATTTTTTACGGTCAGGCGGCATTTGCCATGGGGGAACAAAAAAGTCTCCGAGTAGATCGGCTTCAACCTCTTCCGAAGTGTCAGCAGAGGTAGCTGCAAAGGCGGCTGCTCGTTTTTTATCGCCGGCCCGAGTGTAAGCTTTGCTCAGGAGTCGCCTGGCTTGATCGTTGTTCGGACTTAGTCGGAGCGCTTCCTGAAGTTCGCTGATTGCGGCGTCGAGGCGGCCTGCACTCATTTCCGTTTTGCCCAAGCTCAGGTGGGCTTCCGCGTTATTGGGGTTTAGTCTCAAAGCATCTTGAAAAGCGTTGATGGCTTCCTCAGGTTTACCCATGCGTTCGAATGCGAGGCCGCGAAAATAGCTGATCAGGAAATTTGGCCCCAACTTTTGTTGCGCGTTGGCAAGCTCGGCAGCCACTTCCTCGGCGCGGCCCGTTCTCAACAGCACTTGTGCCAACCCAACATATCCCGTCGGCAGTGGATCGCCCGCGGATACCAGGTCGCGAAAAACTTTCTCTGCCTCGGCGTAGTGTCCGGCAGCGAGTTGGGCTGCTCCGAGCCGCAAATGTAAAGCGTAAGACTTTGGATTAGCGGCGAGTGCATCTTGAACCGCGGAAATCGCGTCCGGGTAGCGGCTCAACTCCATTAATTCTCGTGTCAGGTTTAGCCAATGCTCTTCATTGCCAGGAGCAAGGATTGCCGCGTGACGAAAAGCGTCGAGCGAACGTTCAATTTGCTTCAAGTCGGCAGCAGCAATGCCCACGATAGTCCAGGCTTCGGCAGATTCATGTGCGTTCGCATCGCCGCGCGTCAGAGACTGATAAGAATCAGCCTGAGCGATTGCTTTGTCGTAATTTCCGGCAAGCAGATAAGCCAGTGCCAAATCGAATTGTCTCCATGCGCTTTCAGGAGCTGGTGGTTTCTTATTCAATCGCCGCCCGATGATTCCGATCGCGGCGTCATTTTCTCGCAGAGCCAGGAGAAGAGATGCCACATGAATGGATTGTCGGCCATCTAAAGGTTCGGTGGCGAGTTGTTGAAGAAGTTTGCGCGCTTGGTCTTTGTTGCCTACAGCAATATGTGCGGTCGCCAACTGAATCGAGAAATTCGTATCCTCAGGCAGCGGCACATTGGATGATTCAATTTCCCGGAGAGCCTGAGCATAAAGCTGTCCATCAAGCAGGACTCGCCCCAGATAATAGTGAGCAAACGAATCGTTCGGAGAAAGCTCGACAGCCCGGTCCAGGGCTGCACGCGCGGGCTCAAGCCGGTGCTCGTTCCATTCGAGAAATCCTAGATTTCGATATGCGTCTTCCAAGTGTGGATCGAGTCGAACTGCCTCGCGGTATTCAGACGCAGCTTCTCCGTTTTTTCCGAGGCGAACCAACACAATTCCGAGAAAATTACGGATGCCTGCGTCGTGCGGGTGTTCGCGTTTTGCTTCTGTGAGTTCCGCGAGAGCGTCCGCCATGCGATTTTCTTTAAGCGCCGCTAGACCCCTTTGAAAGGAATCCCCCTCGGTCAATTGCGAGGGTGCGGACCCGGTCAGAGAATTTGCAGATAGAGGATCTGCATTACAGAAGAAAATTAGACTCGCGAGGCAGCCAGGGAAGATTCGGAATAAAACGTGCAAAAGTCGTTTCATTTGATTTCGCAGGGGCGCCTAGGGATCCTGGGTTGAATTTGTTATAGCCGCCAGCCGTTGCGTTTGCTTTTCCAACTTGCTGTGTGATTCGCGATTCAGCGACGTCGACAACGCGAATTCACGGCTGGCATCCTCTTTCTGCCCCAACGCCTGGTAGGCTCTGGCGAGTTTGTAATGCACCGAGCCGTCGTGATCGGTGGTCACCGCGATTTTTAATTCTTCTTCAGCTTTCCGGTAATCGCCAAGTTCGGAATACGCCGTGCCTAAATCGCGATGTATATCGGGATTTCCAGCATCCGCAGCGAGCGCGCTGTTCAGATAAGGCAAAGCTTTTTCAGGCTGATGCTCCAGTAGGTAAGAATCTCCCAGGTCAGTGAGCGCTCCAGCGTGATGCGGATTGGATGTCAGCTCGGCCTCAAGTTCGATTCGCGCTTCAGGGACCTTCAGGTCCTTCCAAAGCAGATGACCCAGGCTGTAGTGCAAGTTTGGCAAGGTCGGCTTCAGCACAACCGCCGCGCGATATTCTTCTATCGCTTTTCCGTCGTCTCCTTTCGCGGCCTCAATGTCGCCCATCAGTTGATGCCAGCGATAGGAGTTCGGATCGGTTTGGTACAGTTTCAGATATGCGGCGGTGGCCAATTTTTCATAACAGCGCGCCCGCCAATATGAAGGTTCTGGCGATTTGGTCTCCGTCGCCGGCAGCCCATCAAAGATGTGCAGAGCCGCTTCGTAGTCTCCGGCTTGCAGTAGCGCATTCACGACTTGCATACGCAGCTCAGCAGAAATCCGCGGAGGCAGCCCGGCCTTGGCGCAAAACGCAATTTGCGAAAAGCGATCTTGTCGCAGCAGGCGATTCAGCTCCGTTTCCGAACAGCCATCGCCGGTTGGTTCCGGCGCCTGCGAAGCTGCCAGAGTATCGTCGCTATCCACTTGAGAAGGATTGCCGCTTTGCACCGCCAAAAATGCGAGAGCCACGCGTGCAGCCGGAATATTTTTATTCCGCAGCTCCGTCGATAACGGTTCTATTTTTGCAAGTACGGCGCTGGACAGCTGCTCGCTAGAAGAATCACCGAATCCGGTTTCGCGTAAACCGAGGATCCGTTCCACTTGCATCTCATCGGTAGCGATGGCCTCAGTCCAATCCTTAAGCGCGGCGTCAATATTCTCCTGAATCAATTCGATTTCTCCGCGCCGCACCAGCGCGCGCAGACTTTGGGGATTCAGCTGTAATTCCTCGTCAAATTCCCGCGCTGCCTGGTTCACTTTTCCAGCGTGCAACAACACTTCGCCGAGCTCCACATGAAGCCCGGTCTGCTGTGGTGCAACCGTGAGAGCATTTTGGAAATGAATTACCGCGGATGGCCATTCATTGCTGGCGGCGTAGCTTTCCGCAAGGAATTGTTCTTTTCGAAAAGACTCCGGGGCGATTTTTTCCATAAGCGCTACTTCTTGTTTTCCCAATCGCTCATAAGCGTGCCCAAGCAGGTAGAGCAAATCCACGTCCCTGGGATGCGCCGACAGTGCATGCCGCATGGTGGCCACTTCCGCATCGATGTCACCGGAGATTTCCTGCGCGGTCGCCAGCCACAGCCATATTTCCGGCTGGTTCGACGAAGCTTTCAGCGCAGCTTTCAAATATTGAACGGCTTTGGGCCCTTCGCCCATCTTGCAGTAGTCAACGCCCAGGAAAAAATTAGCGCCGGTAAGTGACGATTTTAATTTCAGCGCACGGCGGAATTCGGTCATCGCTTCGGGATAACGATTCTGCAGCTGGTAAACCAAGCCGAGATTCATGTGCACTTCGGCGAATTCTGGCGCGAGAGCAATTACACTTTTGTATTCTTTCTCGGCGGTCGGGTAATCGTTCTGGCGTTGAGCTTGCTGGGCCGCGGCAAAGTGCGCTTGAATCTCTGCGTCCGAAGCGGGCTGTGTTGGCGCGGTTTGTGCGGCGAGGTTTAAAGCAGTAGCGGCTAGCGACGCGAGCACGAGTATTCCAGTTAGCAGTCGAAGCGCAAACGTGGTGGACGAAGCTGATAGCTGATGCATGGCAAAACGCAGGCGCAATTGAGAATTTGTCCATTCTACTTCGGTAACGCGCGCGTAAGACGACGGTTTTTTCTTTGAGTGGATAAAAGCACTCCGATTGGCGAAACGGGTAGGATTTGCGCCGGCGCACGCTACTGAATGCGGCGCACGGCAACAAGAGTCGTGGAATTTGGCGCCCCGGATACTGTGCGGGAGCGGATCAGCGCTTCAAACCAGATATTTGGCGAAGCTCCCTGTGCAGCGGAAATTCCCAGGGCACTCATAAGTTGGCGTCGATTTTCTTCGTCGGCAAGAAAACGGCCCGCCGCTTCGGTGCCTTCCTGCTGAAGTCCTTGCAATGCTAAAACGGTGCCGTCGTGGGTGGCATTGGGAAGCAACGAAATGGTCGCATAGTCCTCGCCTTGTGTTCCGGTCCAGCGCAGCCCTTGGTATTCCGGCTGTTCCCCTGGCAAAGGATTTTTATTGATGAACACTTTGACACTTTTACCGACGACGGATTCGCTCTCGCGGAAATTCAGCTTGTCCTGCAGCAGCGCTACCCACGGATTGGAAGCTGGGCTTCCAATAAAGATGTAATTGTTGTGATCGAGATCGCGCATGCGCAGATCTCGCGGATAGCGCACGGAGACTTGCGATTGCAATGGACCAGCCATCTTGTAGAGCGAAACAACATCGGCGACGTCCGCGAAAGAGGTCAACGTGGAATTCGAAATGTAGTCGCTGAGCCGTGAATCGGCTGGCCCATCTTTGCTGGCACTTGCGCTGCGTTGAAAATCGCGGCGAAGATATTGATCGAGCGAGCCCGACTGGCTCGCGAGTATGCGAGACATTCCATAATTACTGTCGGCCACCACAATGATGGTCTGATGCCGCGCGTCGAACAGTTGAGAAAATGGCCACGGCTCAGCAGCGGCAGCCACCGCCGTGTTTGCCAATCCGCCGCCCACCGCGGTCCGATATGCCAGGACGACGCACAAAACTGCTAGCGCCGCGCAAATCGCCCACGGCACCAGCTCTCGCCCTCGCCATGACACCATCGGAATAACCTTCGCGGGCAGGTCGACTGGCGGTGGAGGTAGTGTTTTAGGTACTCGTCTGAAAGCTGGCGCGTAAGCGCCCTTAGGTATCTCAAGTATCAGCGATTCGTTGCGGCCATCTTCGTTGAAATACTCGTGCAGCTTCAGTCGCAGCTGCCTGGCGTGCACTCGCACGGAGCTGTCTTCTAGAGGACTGTAATCGGATGGCTTGTGAAACAGTGCGTTGCCAATGTGCTGCTCAGTTAGCTCATGGCCATGGCCGCGAATAGTCTGCTCCGTGACATATTGCAGCAAATCACGGAGGCGCGTGCCCTTTTGAAAAGGCGGGCTGGAGATAATCCGCTGGACCAGCTGCCAACGCTCGTCGTTAAGAAGGTTGTCGGTGCCTAACGGAGGCGAAACGGAAGTTTGCGCGGAAGCCATGCTGTGTCGATGCATTCAATTAAGGAATTGAATGCATGAATACTAACACACGCGCCCCTCAAGTCAAGCACCTAACTCTTTGTCTTACAGTACTTTTGAGGTACTTAACGGGTTTAGCCCATCTTCGATTTCGGTGAATCACCACGTTTTCACGTGTGAGGCCCTTTCGTCGCGGCGGATACTATTGCCTATCTATAAAAAGAAAAAATCGACCCGTTTATCCCGTCCGTTTCCTAAAGGAAGCTTACCGATCATGGCCGACAAAACGTTTTCGCGACGTCGTTTCATCCAGAAGTCGCTGAAGGGCGGCTTGGCAGCCAGTCTCACCTCGGCTTCGGGATTTGCGATCGCATCTGGCGGGAAGCCTTCAACCGACATCTTCGGACTATCACTTTCTGTCACGGGCGATGCCAAAAAGGGCTTTTATGTCACGGTGCTTCACCATGGCCAGGCCATCGCGCTGCATAACAAGGGCGGTGAATTCTCGGCATATTTTCAAAACGAGGAACGGAGCGTGGAAGACCGCGTGGTGTCATGGAAGGCCACCTCGTGGACCGGCGACTCCGCGCACCTCACGCTTCGCGGCGAATGTAAGCTAGGGAATTTAAATACTACGGTGTACGCGCAGGTTGACTACACGGTGGTGGCGCCTCACGTGATTCGAAAGAAAATTCGGGTACAGCAGTCCGACATGTTTATGTTGCACTACCAATTGAGTAACCGGTTGGAGGCTACTGAGGAACCGGCGAAATTCTGGAGCTTCGATCAACTGGATTGGCAGGGAGAATCGTCGCGCGAATATTTTCCGGCGGCTGGCTTTCGCACGAAGAACGGATTGTGCGTTGGCCTGCTGACGGATTCCGGCTATCGCAACCAATGGACGCGAATTATTCGACGAGACGGCCGGCCTGTTAAACCCGCGCCCGCACGCATTCCCGACGTCAATCTATACTCCGCAGCGCGCCGCGAACAACGCGATGGTGGCGAATTTTTTATTCAGCAAACGTTCGGAGAGCTTTTCGAACAGCTTCCTGGGGATCTGAACAGCCAGGCGATCGCGATGCCGGAAATTTCTTCCTGGAAAAAACACGGCAACGTGGTTTTGGAAGCACTGGGCAGTGTGGCCGCTTTGTCCACGAACAATTCCGAGAGTGGCGTCCTTGTTCCATTTACGGCGGAAAGCCCGCAGCTTTACACGCTCAACATGCAGTATCGTTCGCCGGTGCCGGTAGCGATTGAAATTTGGAACGTAGATGAGCAATTGCGCAAAATTACCGACATCACGTTGTACAACGACGGACTTCCAGCGTCACCAGACACTTGGAATGATTTTAAAACTACAGTCTTCGTTCCGGGTTTGCGAGGGAATCGCTGCGCCCTGTTCATTTCCGTTGCGCCATCGGAGCAAGGCAAAACGCTAGACGCACCGGAAAGTTCTTCGAAAATCGAGGTGCAGGGTTTTCGGATTGGGCGCGTGGCCACTCGAAGCCAACCTTATCACCGGTTGGAAATGGGGCAGGCCAGCGAAAAGACAGTTTTCATTTTTGCGGACGACAAAGTTCAGGACACTATTCGAGGTCATCGACTGGCCAGCCAGATCTATCTCGCGGACGGTCTGGGCTGCAAGGGAGGAGACACCGAAAAGGTCGTTTACGCCGACCTGATGATGCTGTGTTGGATTGCCAGCCCAGAGAGCTTTCGACCGATCCTGGCGCCCAGCATTTGGTATTCGGCTGCCGGGGAAATGTATATGCGCGACAGTTTTTTTGCGTTGAACGGCGTTCATAACCGTGAATTGAATGAGGGCGTGTTCGATATATGGGCCGAAAATCAGGGCGAGGATGGCGCTATTAATACATTGGTGGAACCAAACCTGGCCAATGTAGAGCGCAAATCCAATGACTCCACTCCTCTCTGGCTAATGTGGGCTTTGCTCAACAAGCGGCGCTTCGGTACGAAGTTGCCCACGGCAAAAGTGCGTAAAGCCGCGGAATATTGTCTTAGAACATACGACCCACACGGCGATGGCCGTTGTTGGGCGCAGTTCGTCATGGGCCAACTGGATGTCATTCGCTATCCAGAAGGCACTTCGGTCATCTGCGAAAACCAGGGAATACTAGCGGTTACTTTGCGCGTGATTAAAGAGCTTCAAATTCCAGGCGTGAGTGAAACAATTCAGGAAATACGTCTTGCGCGCGCAGAAGAGCTCTATCGCAGCTATTACGATCCCATGAAGAAATTTCTTCGCCCGGCACGCAACATTGACGACGCCATCGGTTTTGCAGAGATATTTCCGGAGTACCTTTCTCTCTGGCTCTTCAACCGCAAACTTCTCACCGATGAAATGGTGGTCAATCATCTGGATCGCATACCGGTGATGATGCCGCGCGCGGAATGTCCGTTTCCTCAAGCCAAAGGCACTGTGCGTCCAATTCTGATCGGTATTCGCGGACCCGATAAGCCCGATAAGAACGGGAAGAAGTGGAGCTATTTTGACGAAAAATGGCACCCTATGATCAGTGATTCCTTCGCTGCCACGTATGCGAACCACGGTGCTGATGGGACTTATTACAACGGGGGTTCCTGGATGCGTATCGAGATTTGCGGATACGTGGCCGGTATGCTTCACGGGTGGAGACCGGCAAAAGAGGCTATAGCAAATCGCCTGTGGGCTGAGTTGAACATCGCTCCGGAATTCCCGACCAGCCAGGAATACATCGCTACAGACCCCGCCAACCCCTACTACGGTTACCACCGAGTTTTCGCATGGAATTCATTTGTGCTGCAGGCGCTGGAGTTGGCCGGGCTCCGAGTCGCCCATGGATCCTGATAACTCCTAAAAAGTCGCTCAGGGCTGGTCCGGAAAACCGGATGTAACGTACCAGAATGACTCACTTATATGTCTTGAGCGATTTAATCGGCGGTCAGTTAAACAGTTTAGCTTCAGTCTGATACCCTGGTTATGACTCTCTTTTTTTGTGAATCACAATGATTTCACGTGTGAGACCCTTGCCTTTATTCTAGGACAGGCCGAGTATGCATCCAACAGCGACCTAGTATAAAACTACTAGTCGCGGCAGGCATATTTTGGGGTGCTCGGTTCTGGGTCATTTAACTCCGCGACTTCTGCGTCCGCGTTCACCAGAGTAAATCACGACAGAACCAGCCAAGGGGAATCCATTGAAGATACTTGTGTGCACTCTCGCGTTTTTGTTGCTCTTTTCGGCGGCAGGCCTTCGAGCTCAAACTACAAATGGCAGCATCCAGGGGACGGTCACTGATCCCAGCGGCGCGCCCGTCGGCGGCGCTAGCGTGACCGCTCGCAATCTGGACACTGGTCTTACCGTCGCCACAGTGACCAGCGATGCTGGCCTCTATTCCCTCGCCAATCTCCCTCCCGGCCGATACTCGGTAACGGTCGAAGGCCCTAATATGAAAAGTTATGTGCGCGAAGGCGTAACAGTGCAGACCGGCAGCACGGTTTCTCTCGATATCCAGATGCAACTTGGAGGAGTCTCGGAAAACGTCACGGTTTCCGCCGACGCCAGTCAACTCGAAACAGCTACTTCTGATATAGGAGCGACCGTTCAGCAAGTCCTGGTGGAAAATTTGCCGCTGGAGGTTTCTGGCACGGTGCGCAACCCGGTACAGTTCATTACTCTAGTTCCCGGATTCGTCGGGAATGTGGGGAACAATCCGGGTAGCAACTCTACGGATGACTTCAAGGTCGACGGAGGCCAGGAAAACAGCACCGATGTACTTGTCGACGGCGTTTCTATCTCGCTGGTTTCGCCCAATACCCAGTGGAATAAGGGCATTTCGACCGAAGGCGTGCAGGAATTCAAAGTGCTGCAGAGCAACTTCTCTCCCGAATATGGCGAATCCGGCGATGGTATCGTAAGCCTGACGATGAAATCCGGCACCAATGATCTGCATTTTTCCGTTTACGATTTCTACCGCAATCGCGCGCTGGATGCCAACAGTTGGGTCAACAACACCGCTGGTCAAAAGAAGTCGGTCAACACTCAGAACGACTTCGGAGCAACCTTCGGGGGGCCCATTCGAATTCCGCACATCTACAATGGCCGCGATAAAACTTTCTTTTTCGTGGACTACGAGGGATTTCGCTTTCGAACAGGCGGCACTTCGCTGCAAAGCGTTCCTAACGAAGCGTTTCGAGCAGGAGACTTTTCCGCGTTGCTTCCAAAAACTCAACTTTACGATCCTGTCACGCATGCTGCGATCCCAGGAAATATTTTAACCAACGATCCTAATTTCACGCCCAGCAAGGTGGTAAGCAAAATCTTGGCGCTCCTACCGAAGACCAACGGTGGGCTGACCAACAACGTAGTTGATACCAGTATCTCAAGCACCACTGCAAATCTATTCGACATCAAGATTGACCACATCATCTCGGAAAAACACAGGATTTCCGGTGGCTTCGACTATGACAACACAGCCACTGGTGGCACTTCCAATCTGGGGCCGCTTTTCGGCTCTACAACCCCGCAGAACACCCGCTATGCTCGCATCAGCGACAATTATATTTTTACTCCGTCGCTAGTGAATCAATTTCTATTCGGATTCAGCCGCCGTTTCCGTGGCGAGCTCTCCAACAGCATCGGCCAAGACTTTCCCGCGAAGATCGGTCTCACCGGGGTTCAGCCAACTACATTTCCGTGCGTCAAGTTTACTTCCACGCCTTATGAAGGGCTGCTGAACAATTGCGGCGATTCGCAATTCGCGGATAACGTGTATCAGTTGAATGATTCCGTCAGCTGGGTCAAAGGCAAGCACAACATGAAGTTTGGCGGCGAAGTGCGGATGCTGCAGTTTAACGTGCGCCGGCTCACCCAAGCGTCGGGTGAATTCGATTTCAACGCTCAAGAAACCAGCCTGAATGGCCCGGGCGGGAATGCGGTGGCCAGCGCGCTCTTCGGCTTGGTTAACACCTCTACCCTAAATTACGGCGCCTTCAGTGGCGTGCGTTACAAAGACTTTTCGCTTTATGCCCAGGACTCCTACAAAATTCGGCCGCGCCTTACTTTGAATTACGGCTTACGCTATGACATCGACTTGCCCGCTTCCGAAGCTTTCAATCGCTTTTCCATGGTTGATCCCACTCTTGCAAATCCCGGCGCGGGCGGTATCCCTGGGGCCTACACCTATTTTGGAACCGGCGCTGGACGAAACGGAAGGACGCGCCCGCAGGACATCTATACGAAAGCGTTCGGTCCGCGCGTCGGCTTCGCGTACAGCATCAATGACAAGACTGTAATCCGCGGCGGCTATGGGATCTTCTACGAGCCACTCAAGGAGGGTTCGTTCGCCGACCAAGACGGCTTGGGGTTCTTTAACCGGCAGACGATTAGTCCCACCAACGGTGGCCCAATCCAGATTGATAACGGCGTCACACGCATTTTCCCGCCGTCAGGACCGTTTACACCCGACGGCCAGAACGGCAGCAATGGTGTGATTCTGGTTCCTGCGAATAGCGGACGCCCTGCTGATGTACAGACGTGGAATCTCGATATCCAGCGGCAGATCACTTCTAACTTGATGGTTAGCATCGCCTACGTCGGCTCCAAAGGGACGCATCTACCGGCGTTGAATATTATTCCCAATCAGGTGAATCCCTCTTTCCTTGCGCTCGGAAACGATCTGGGTATGAAGGCTACGTGCCTGGCGGCGGGCACTTGTCCCGCGGCCATAGCGGCTGGTGTGAAGCTGCCGTATGCTGGCTTCACAGGACGGATCAACGAACTTCTT
>Ga0209328_10000109_pt1 | contig 16026 bp, 14 predicted proteins | sample JacPinW_OM3H0_M1_FD_187954 | JGI IMG/M metagenome (GOLD analysis project Ga0209328, IMG submission 187954) | Forest soil microbial communities from Algoma, Ontario, Canada - Jack Pine, Ontario site 1_JW_OM3H0_M1 (SPAdes) (version 2) | ecosystem: Environmental > Terrestrial > Soil > Boreal... | reverse complement strand
GGCGTTGTCCCCGCAGAACTGACCACGCAGCGCGAACGACTCGCTGCACAGTTCGCCGAATAGCGCGCGGAAATTTGCGAATTCTTTAGCCATCTGGAATTGTCTCCAGTGGGTTCAAAGGTCGCGGACAAAAAACGCGTCGCTGCTCCGATCCAGCGGGGCTGCGTCGAGATTCGCGGAGCGCGCCAGAACAATCTCAAGGGCATCGATGTCGATCTTCCGCTGGGCAAAATGACTGTCGTCACCGGTCCGAGCGGCTCCGGCAAATCGTCGCTCGCGTTCCAAACCATTTATGCCGAAGGCCAGCGCCGCTACGTCGAAACTTTCTCGCCTTACATGCGGCAGTTCCTCGATCGTATGGACAAACCACGGGTGGACGACATCCGCGGCATCCCACCGGCGATCGCGATCGAGCAATCGAATCCGGTTAAAACATCACGCTCGACTGTCGGGACGATGACCGAGATCTACGATTACCTGAAATTACTCTGGCCGCGGATTGCCAAGGCATTTTGTCCGAGCTGCGGTCGCGAGATTCGACCTGAAACAGCCAAATCAATCGCCGACCAAGTGCTTCGCGATTGCGCCGGCAAAAATGTGCTCATCACATTTTGGGTTTCAGTTCCCGCTAAAACCGAGCCGCGAAAATTTTTCGAATTCCTTCAGCAGCAAGGTTATCTCCGCGCCTGGATCGACAACGACGTCGTGCGCGTCGATGTCGATCTGAAAAAGATCAAGCGACTCGGCCCTCGAGTTCAGGTCATTCAAGACCGAATCGCGATCACGCCGGAGAATCGCGCACGTTTGATTGAGGCGCTGGAAACCGCGCTCCGTTTCGGCAAAGCAAAGGTCAACATTGTCGATGTTGAAAGAAAAACGGAGCATCCTTTCTCCACCGGCTGGCATTGCGCGCATTGCGACACTGACATTCGACCGCCGAGTCCCGGACTTTTCAGTTTCAACAATCCACTCGGGGCTTGTCCGGAGTGTCGCGGGTTCGGCCGCACGATCACGATCGACCTGAACAAGGCGATTCCGGATCGCTCGCTGTCGATCAAACAAGGTGTGGTTCGCGTTTTTCGCGGTCAGGAGTTTGGCGAATCACAAAAGGATTTGCTGCGCGCCTGCGCTCGCGAGGAGATCGATATCAACCTGCCGTTCGAGGAATTGCCGAAAGCAGACCAGGAGTTCGTCATTAACGGGGAAAAGTCGGTCGCCGCCGCGCGCGAACGCGGGGAGGGTTACAGTGACGAAGATTACGAGCACGACCGTTGGTATGGCGTGCGCGGGTTTTTCCGCTGGCTCGAATCGCAAGTTTACAAAATGCACATGCGCGTCCTGCTCAGCCGCTACCGCGCCTATACGACTTGCCCGAACTGCAACGGCGGACGGTTTCAACCCGAAGCGCTCAATTTCAAAATCGCCGCGAACAAAAACTTGCTCACGCTTCCGGATTTCTCGGCTCTTTCGATTTCCAATGCGCGCGACCTCTTGGCGAAAATCGGCATCGCAGGGAACGACTCGACTGCGGAAATGCTGCGCGACGAAATTTGCGCGCGTCTGAATTATTTGTGCGAAGTCGGCGTCGGTTATCTGACGCTTGATCGCTCGACCCGCACGTTGAGCGGTGGCGAAGTGCAGCGGGTGAATCTTACGTCCTGTCTGGGCGCATCGCTCGTCAATACGCTTTTTGTCATGGACGAACCAAGTATCGGCCTCCATCCGCGCGATGTCGGCCGCCTCGTCCGAGTGATGCACAATTTGCGCGATCGCGGCAATACATTGCTCGTGGTTGAGCACGAAGAGCAAATCATTCGCGCCGCGGATAACTTGATCGACATCGGCCCGGGTCGCGGCGAGCGCGGCGGTGAACTGGTTTTCAACGGTGCGCTCGATCAGCTGCTCTTTCGCAACAAATCGCTAACGGCCGACTACCTGAGCGGCCGCAAAACACTTCCCATTCCAAAAGCGTGGCGAAGATCGACAGCGTCGATCAAGATCACTGGCGCACGCGAGCACAACCTCAAGAAGATCGATGTCGATCTTCCGCTGGGTGTTTTCACCTGTGTGACCGGCGTATCGGGTTCGGGCAAATCGACGCTGATTCACGACGTGCTTTATCGGAATCTGCTAGCGGCAAAGGGGCAATCGACTGATCAGGACGCCGGCGCGTGCAAGTCGGTCAGCGGTGCGCATCGGATCGATGAAGTCGTCATGGTCGATCAATCGCTGCTCGCTCGCACTCCACGCTCGACTCCCATTTTGTATCTCGGTCTGTACGATCGCATTCGCGAATTGTTCGCCGCGCAACCGGAGGCAATGTCGCAAGGCCTGACCGCGAGCGCATTCTCGTTCAATTCCGGTAGCGGCCGCTGCGAACGTTGCTCAGGGACCGGGTTCGAGAAGATCGAGATGCAATTCCTGAGCGATCTTTACGTGCGCTGCGCCGAATGCGAAGGCAAACGGTTCCAACCGCACGTGCTGAAAATCAAGCTGCACGGGAAATCGATTCACGACGTGCTTGAGCTCACCGTGAGCCAAGCGATCCAGTTCTTCGCCCAAATCGGCGAACCGAAGACGCTGTCGGAACCGCTCGACGTTTTGGGCGAAGTCGGACTTGGGTATCTGCGGCTCGGTCAACCGTTGAACACGCTCAGCGGTGGCGAATCGCAACGGCTGAAATTGGTTCGGCATTTAGCCGATTCGGAAAACGTCGAGCGCGAAACGAATGGCGACTGTGCCCGTGGAAATTTGTTCATCTTCGACGAACCGACGACCGGTTTGCACTTCGACGATGTCGCAATGCTGCTCCAGGTTTTCCAACGCCTCGTCGATGCCGGGCATTCGCTCATTGTGATCGAGCACAATCTCGAAGTGATTAAGTGCGCCGACTGGATTGTCGATCTTGGACCGGAAGCGGGCGATGAGGGCGGCGAGGTTGTCGGCGCCGGCACGCCGGAACAAATCGCCAAGATCGACAATTCTCACACCGGAAAATTTCTCCGCGCGATTCTGGGGAGCGCGCGCAATGCCACTCCGGCTCGGAGCTCGCGTGCCGTTCGCGACGCCTCGCCGCGAACATATTATTTAGAGAATGACGCCGAAGAATTGGCCCGCGCAGCTGAAGAGTCGCCGCGTTTCAAAATCAACGGAACAAACGACGCGATCGGTATTCACGGCGCGCGCGAGCACAATCTGAAAAACATCGACGTCCAAATTCCCCGCGACCAGATGGTGGTAATCACTGGTTTGAGCGGTTCGGGTAAATCGACCCTCGCATTCGACATTTTATTCGCCGAAGGACAGCGCCGATTTCTCGACAGCATGTCGCCATACGCCCGGCAGTTCGTCGAGCAATTGGAAAAACCGAATGTCGATCTTGTCACCGGTCTCCCACCCAGCGTTGCGATCGAACAACGTGTCGCCCGCGGCGGTGGAAAATCAACGGTCGCGACGGTAACGGAGGTTTATCATTTTTTGCGGCTGCTCTTCGCCAAAACCGGAACGCAGTTTTGTCCGGACTGCAATTTCCCGGTCGAAAAGCAAAGTCTCGCGGCAATCGTCAAACAGATTGAGGGGGCGGCGCGGCGCGGCCCGATGAAAGTGCTCGCACCGTTGGTGAAAGCGCGGAAAGGATTTCACACTGACGTCGCGCGTTGGGCCGAGCGACATGGATTCGACACGTTGTTTGTGGATGGCACGCTGATCCCAATTTCGCAATTCCGGAAGCTCGCACGTTTCAAAGAACACACGATTTCAGTCGTAGTAGGTGTCATTGATGCGAAACGGATCGCGAAGGCGAGGAATCTGGCGCAGCGGGCACTGGAGATTGGTCGCGGCACGGCCCATCTGCTCGACTCGAAAACCAATCTGACGGTGATGAGCACAGAGATGAGTTGCCCAAACTGTGGGCGCGCGTTCGAAGAGCTCGATCCGCGCTTGTTCTCGTTCAATTCGCCGCACGGCGCCTGCGAAGAATGCGGCGGATTTGGAGAGATCTGGGATCAGCAATTTCAAACCGCAGCCGAGGAAACCAGCGACTCTGTTTTGGAAAACGAACTCCGGGCCGAGCGCGAATCGGAATGGATCGATACGACCGACGCGCACGAGTGTCCAAGTTGTCACGGCTCGCGTCTGAATGCGGTGGCGCGACATGTCCGCGTGCAAGGAATGACCATCGACCAGTTCACCAATCTTTCTGCAAGCGAAGCGGCAGAAAAAATCGACAAACTGAAATTTACCGGTACGGAGCAAGCAATTGCCGCCGACCTCATTCCCGAAATTCGGCAGCGTTTGCGCTTCATGGAAAATGTCGGGCTCGGTTATCTCGCGCTGGGTCGCTCGGCAAAAACGTTGAGTGGCGGGGAATCGCAACGGATCCGATTGGCGGCGCAGCTCGGCTCCAATCTGCGCGGCGTGCTCTACGTTTTGGACGAACCGACCATTGGTTTGCATCCGCGCGACAACCTGCGCTTGCTCGACACTCTCACCGCGCTCCGCGAAAAAGGAAACTCGCTCGTCATCGTCGAGCACGACGACGAAACGATGCGGCGGGCCGACCACATTGTCGACCTTGGCCCACGCGCTGGAATTCATGGCGGCGAAGTGGTTGCAACTGGAACATTGCGCGACATCGAGCGCGCGAAGAATTCTGAGACCGGTCGCTGTTTGAAAACGCCGCTTTGCCATCCCACGCGCGAATCACGGCGCTCGCTGCGGGCGGTGGAGAACTGGATCCAAGTTCGCGGCGCGCGTGCCAACAATCTGAAGAATGTCGATGTTCGGTTCCCTGTCGGGCGGCTTTCGGTCATCACCGGCATTTCCGGCTCGGGAAAATCGACCTTAATGCACGACGTGCTTTTGCCGGAGGTCATCGAGCAACTAGAAAATCGAAAACGCAGCGGCAATGGCAACTTGTTCAAGCTGGTGAGCGGCACGGAAGAAATCGAAGCGGTTTACGAAGTCGATCAGTCGCCGATCGGCAAAACGTCGCGGTCAACGCCGGGGACTTACATCAAAGTCTTCGACGAGATTCGGAACCTTTACGCCCAATTGCCAGTGTCGCGGGTGCGGGGTTATTCGGCCAGCCGGTTCTCGTTTAACGCCGAAGGCGGACGTTGTGAAACCTGCAAAGGGCAAGGCGTCATCAAGCTGGAGATGAATTTTCTGCCGGAGGCGCTGGTGCCGTGCGAAGACTGCGACGGACGCCGTTACAATCCGCAAACGCTCGAAGTTCTCTACAACGAGAAATCGATCGGCGATGTAATGGAGATGACGATCGAGGAAGCAGCCGAATTTTTCTCTGCCCATCCAAAAATCGCGCGACCGCTATCCTTGCTGGTTGAGACCGGGCTTGGATATCTCAAGCTTGGTCAGCCGAGTCCTACATTGAGCGGCGGGGAAGCGCAGCGCTTGAAGCTGGTCACGCAATTAAAACGCGGAGTCAGCCGCGCGACTAACGAGCGGCTTCGGAAAATGAGAAAGCCGGGCTCGATGCTTTATTTGCTCGAGGAACCGACAATCGGTTTGCACATGGCCGATGTCGATCTTCTGCTCAAGGTGCTGCATCGATTGGTCGATGAAGGAAACACTGTCATCGTGATCGAGCACAATTTGAGCGTGATCGCGGAAGCCGATTACATTGTCGATCTTGGACCGGAAGCAGGCGCGGATGGCGGTAAAGTCGTGGTGGTTGGAACGCCGGAGCATGTCGCCAGGAACAAAAAGAGCCGGACCGCGCCGTTTTTGCGAAAAGTGTTGAACCGTTCGGGCGTGCGGTGAGAATCGCGCACGCGAATGCTCGCCTACTACGTTCACGATCTTGACCCGCTGATTTTCCGGTTGTGGGACAATGTCGGTCCGCGCTGGTACGGCTTGGCCTACGTTCTGGCGTTTGTTTGCAGCTATCTCGTCTATCGGCTTTTGGCGAAACGCGGCTACGCCGATTTGCCGGTGACGAAAGTTGGCGATTTCATTACTGGCGCGGCGCTCTTTGGCGTGATTGTCGGCGGACGGCTTGGCTACGTTTTTTTCTACAAACCGGAGATGCTGCGCGAGCCGTTGTCGATCTTGCGAGTGTGGGAAGGTGGAATGTCGAGCCACGGCGGGATCGTCGGCCTGCTCGCGTTCACGTTTTATTACGCCTGGCGACACAAGATTTCGTGGACCAATCTCGGCGATAATCTGGTGGTGACCGCGCCGATCGGTTTGTTCTTTGGCCGCTGCGCGAACTTCATCAATGGGGAACTTTACGGACGCGCCACCGACGTTCCCTGGGCGATGCAGTTTCCAAAAGAGCTGACCGAGAATATGAGCGAAGCCGAGCGCGCCATTGTCGCCTGCACGAAAATCGATCCATCGCTCAATTCATCGGACGCGATTGTGGCGGCGGTTCGCCATCAGCCGCAGGTGAAAGAGATTTTGCGCGGTATCCTGACGCCCCGACATCCGTCGCAACTCCACGAAGCGTTTTTCGAGGGAATTCTCCTGTTCTCGATCCTCTGGTTGGTCCGCACGCGAATGCGGCAGCCGAACGGCGTGCTAACCGGCTTGTTTTTCATCTTCTATGCGATTTTCCGGATCATCGTTGAAAATTTTCGCGAACCGGACGCGAGTTTGATCGCCGGCTTCACCCGCGGTCAGTTTTTTTCGTTTTTTCTGGTCGCAATCGGGCTGGCGTTCGTGATTGTTGCCAAATTGCGCCCTAGCCATCCAAAAAAGCTCGCCGCGCGCGAGTAGCCCTTTCGCTTTCGCTAGAATCCGCTAATAGTTCCGCAGGTGAATTGATTGATAGCGTTGTTGATTGCAGCCGGCGGTTTACTCTTCGCGTTTGAGCATGCCACCATTGCCGGCAAACTCGTTCTGCTTCTCCTTGCGGTCGGTTCGATCTTCAGTTGGTCGGTAATGCTGACCAAGCTGCGCGTGATTCAATTCGCCCGAAAACAAAACGCGCGCTTTCTAGCGGCGTGCAGGCAAGATCGACAGCCGCTGCGCTTGTTCGAAAAAAACGCGCATTTTCCCGGCTCGCCGATTTTTAATGTCTATCGCGCGGGCTGCCAGGAAATCACTTTTCAATTGCTCGGCTCAGCCGAAGTCGATGAAACGTTCAAAGCGCGACTTGGAATCGCCGACAAAATTTCATCGGCGCAAATGGGCGCGGTGACAGCGGCGATGGAGCGCGCGGTCGGCGAGACCGCGCTCGAGCTCGAGTCGCAAATGATTTTGCTGGCTACTGCGGTGAGCGGTTCGCCCTTTCTCGGATTGCTCGGCACGGTTTGGGGCGTGATGGACGCCTTCACCGGCGTGGCCGAAGCCGGCGCGCCTAATCTCGCGGCGATGGCGCCCGGCGTTTCCGGCGCCCTCATCACCACGGTCACGGCGCTCTGCGTCGCGATTCCAGCGATGTTCGGTTACAACTTTTTGGTCACACGTATCCGCGGGATGATTGTCGAGATGGACAACTTCGCCGCCGAGCTCGCGTCCGAATTCGAGCACAAATTCGTCGATCACGCCGCGCGCGAGTCGGCGTTTCGCAGATGAGGCGTTACTCGCAACGCCAAAGTCTTTCCTCGCTCTCCGAGATCAACATCACGCCTCTGCTCGATCTCGCGTTCGTGCTGTTGATTATTTTCATGATTACAACGCCGTTGCTCGAGAGCAGCGTGAGTCTCATCATTCCATCGAGCGGCGCGAAAAGTACGCCGGTCACTTCGTCGCAGGTTCAGACAATTTCGATTGATCACAACGAAGCAGTTCGATTCAACAATCAGCTTATCGACCTTGAAACGCTGACCGCGCAGTTGGCGGACTTGAAGCGGGCAAATCCGGATGTGGCGGTGGTGATTCGGCCGGACCGCGATTTAGCGGTGCAAAAGCTGGTGACTTTGATGGATGCGCTGCAGCGCGCGGGCATTATGAAGGTCGGCATCGCGACGCGAGCGGAGACCAAATAGGCGATGCCAAAGAATTTGCGGTTCTGGAGCAACGTGGCCCTGATCGGGGCCGCGCACGTCGCGATCATTGTTGGATTAATCCGGTGGAGCAGCAAAACCAAAGCGGCGACCGGGCAAAGCGTAGTGTGGCTCAACGGCCAAGCAGGTGATGGAGTGGTTTTGGAAAAGAAGAACCCGCCCGCTACCAAATCGCCGGCGCCGAGGAAGGAAACGAAAACGGAATCGATAAGGTTACCCGACGTGGAGGACGATCGGCCGTTCCTGGCCTCAGCGCCGAGCGAGATTCAACTGCCCAGCAAACCTTTAATTACACCGACGCCCACGCCGGTCCATACGCCGAAACCAAAACCAAAAGAAACACCAAAATCCACTTCCAAGCCGAAACCGACACCAAAACCCACTCCGAAAGCGGCACCGAAGAAAATTACCTTGGCCAAAGCGTCGCCGAAACCGTCGGCGAGGCCGACACCGGAAAAAATTGAAAAAGAACAAACTGAGATCGAGCCGGAGAAAAAAGAAATTGCTAAAGCCGCTCCAGTAAAGACCGATGCTACCGAAACGGAATCGAAAAAGTCTCCAGCGACTCCGACCGGCAGCGGCAAAGGGACAACTTCCGGGACGGGTGGCGGTCGCGCTGGTGGCAGCACCAGAGAAGCGCAGTTCGGCTGGTACGGCAGCATGTTGCACGACCGATTTTACAGCGAGTGGGTCCAGCCAACGTCGGTCGCTTCAGCGGGCGCCAAAAATTCCGTGCTCGTGAAGCTTCGGATCGAAAAAGATGGGCGCGTTTCGAGTTTCGAAGTTGTGCGGCCGTCCGGCAACCCAGAGCTCGATGAATCAGTAAAGGCAATTGCGAGTCGCGTGACTCAAGTCGAACCACTGCCGGATGGACTCGGCAAGGGCGACCGTTACGACGTGAAGATCAACTTCGAGCTGAACTCCGAATAATTCCTTACAACAACGCGAGAGATTTTCCTTCGCGCCACTCCACGCGAACTCGCGAAGGTCCGGCAAGCGCGGATCAACCTACTGCCCCGTCGTCGTGCTTCTCTCTGGCGCGAGCGCGATTCGCCTGCAGCTCGGCCAGATGTTTTTCCGACCAACGACACAGCCCGCGCAATGGTTCGATTAAGGTTCTACCTAATCGCGACAAGGAATATTCGACCCGGGGCGGAACGACCGGATAAACCTTGCGCGCGACCAGACCGTCCCGCTCAAGACTGCGCAATGTTTGGGTCAACATCTTTTGGGAGATGCCGCCGATCTCGCGGTGAAGCTCGGCGTAGCGCATCGTCCTTTTCGAGAGCAATTGAATGATGAGCGTCGTCCATTTGTCCGCGATCCGATCGAGAACAAGGCGCGACGGGCATTGGGAATCCATAACTGAAGCCATGGGCTTTTTTAAGCCGCACTCGGTCTACGTGCAAGCTCGGATGTAACGAACCAAAATGACTGTATAAACACATTACGCCGTTTGACTAGATGCGCCTGCGTCCGAGATTTACGTATGTCTTTGGAATTGCTTTTAGACGAAACCAGCGCCGGCAAGCAGGTGACTACTGCCGACGCAACTCTGCACCCGAACGATTCGGCTCTGCTCGACGAATATTCGCGCACGGTCGTCGGAGCGGTCGAGCGGGTCGCGCCTGCGGTCGTTAACATCGACATCACACAACGCGTCAACGCGCGGCGCGGTCCACGCGAGATCGGCGGAAGCGGCTCGGGCTTCATCGTTGCGCCGGACGGATTCATTTTGACCAACAGTCACGTGGTTCACGCTTCAAGGACGATCACAGTGAACTTGTCTGACGGGCGCGAATATCCAGCCCAGCTGGTCGGCGACGATCCGGACACCGATCTCGCGGTTGTTCGCGTCGACGCGCCGCATCTAGTCCATGTCCGCCTGGCTGATTCGGAAAATTTGCGAGTTGGACAAATCGTGATCGCGATTGGCAATCCATTCGGATTTCAGGCGAGCGTCACCGCGGGAGTGATCAGTGCGCTTGGCCGCTCCATGCACGCGCAGTCCGGTCGTTTGATCGACAACATCATTCAGACCGACGCGGCTTTGAACCCGGGAAACTCAGGCGGGCCGTTGGTGAGTTCGGCCGGCGAAGTGATCGGCGTAAACACCGCGATGATTCGCCCGGCCCAGGGAATTTGTTTTGCCATTGCCAGCAATACCGCCCGGTTTGTGGCGGGGTGGTTGATCAAGGACGGAAAAATTAGGCGAAGCTACATCGGCGTCGCCGGCCAAGACGTGCCGATTCATCGGCGGGTCGTTCGTTTTTACGATTTGCCGCGAGAGACAGGCGTGCTCGTTGTTTCAGTGGAAAGGGAAAGCCCCGCCGCGAACGCCGGACTGCGCGAAGGCGATGTGATCGTTTCTTTCAACGGCGAATCGGTTGGCAACATTCACGAACTGCACAGGCTGCTGCTGGCGGAGCAGATCGGCGTCGAATCCAAAATTGTGATCATTCGGCACACCGAGAAATTGGAATTGGCGATCTTTCCAGCTGAATCGCGCTCCCGCGGTTGATCTCGGCTTGCCTTTCATTTTGGGCTGAAGCACGCTCGCGCTTCTCGTGAAAATTCTCGTCATCGGCAGCGGCGGCCGCGAGCACGCGCTGATCTGGAAATTGAAACAGTCGCCCGCGGTCGATCGGATTTTTTGCGCGCCTGGAAACGCGGGCACGGCCGAACTTGCCGACAACGTCGGGATTCCGGCGACCGATGTGCCGCGATTGCGCGACTTCGCCAAACAAAACGCTGTCAATCTTACCGTGGTCGGGCCGGACGACCCGCTGGCCATGGGGATTGTCGATCTCTTCGCCGCGGAGAAGTTGCGCATTTTCGGACCCACCAAATCCGCCGCTCGCCTCGAATCGTCTAAGATTTTCGCGAAGGAGTTGATGCGGGCGCAAAAGATTCCGACAGCGGACGCGCGGACGTTTTCCGACAGCGAGGAAGCGTTGCGATATTGCGAGCAGCTCAAATACCCTGTGGTCATCAAGGCCGATGGGCTCGCGCTCGGCAAGGGCGTGATCATCGCGTCCGATTCGCAGGAAGCAAAAGCGACCATCAACGCGATGATGAACGAGTGCCGATTCGGCGAGGCCGGGCGCCGGATCGTGATCGAAGAATTTCTGCGCGGCACCGAATGTTCTCTACACGCGCTGGTGGACGGAAAGAATTACCAGCTGCTGGAATCGGCCCGCGACCACAAACGCGCGTTCGACGGCGACAAAGGTCCCAACACCGGCGGGATGGGCGCGTTTAGTCCGGCCAATAATTGGAATGCGCAGTTGCAGGCACAGTTCGAGAAAGAGATCATGCGCCCGTTGCTGGGTGGATTGGTCAAAGAGGGAGTCGTTTATCGGGGGCTGTTGTATCCGGGATTGATGATCACAAACGACGGTCCGCGCGTGCTCGAGTTCAACTGCCGGTTCGGCGATCCGGAGACCCAGGCGCTTTTGCCGCGGATGAAATCCGATTTGCTGCCGCTCCTCGAAGCGACCATCGACGGTAAGATCGACAAACAGTCAATCGAATGGGACGAACGCGCTTCCGTCACGGTTGTGCTGGCTTCGGCGGGTTATCCGGAAAAATACGAAACGGGGAAGAGGGTTTCAGGTTTGGATGAGGCCGCAAAATTGGAAGGCGTCCAGGTTTTTCATGCCGGGACAAAAACGGCCAACGGCGAAGTTGTCACGGCAGGTGGACGCGTTCTGGCGGTGACCGCTCTCGGATCGACGATCGCCAACGCGCGGGAACGCGCTTATGAAGCATTGTCGCGCATTCATTTCGAGGGTTGTCACTACCGGCGCGATATTGCTCTAAGCGCGGCGAGCAGCTAACAATCAAGCGATGTTGAATTGGGCGAGGGTAACGGCGGTATCGATTTTATTAGCGGTGCAACTCTATGGCCAAGCGCCGTCGCCTTCGTCAGCGCCGACAACGAGTAGTCCCGCGGCAGGTAAATCTCCGTCGCCGTCGGCCAGTCCCACGACCGAGCAAGTCATCAATTCGTTAGGCGAGGCCGATCTGCAGGCCGCGGTCTCGCTCTTGAAAAGCAATTTCACCAGCCCGGACGCGCTCACCGACGTGGAGTTGAATCGCGCTATGCTCACGGGATTGCTGATTCGGATGCCTGGCGGATTAATGCTTTTGCCGAGCCGAGAGAACGCAGCGCCAGAACCGGGTAGTCCATTCTACAGCGAGATTTTCGAAGAACACATCGGCTATCTCCGACTCGGCGACCTCAACAACGCAAACCTCAAGGAGCTCGACAAGAAACTGCAGGAGTTCGCGCAAAAAAAAGTCGACGCGGTGATTGTCGATCTTCGGACTAGTAACGCGGGCGATTTCGGGATCGCGGCCGAATTCGCGAAACGTTTTTGCCCCAAAGGGAAACCTCTCTTTACCGTGCGCAAACCGGGCGCGCGCCAGGACCGGCAATTTGCTTCCGACCGCGACCCGGCGTTTCAAGGCCTGATCGTCGTTCTCGCCGACAACGGCACCGTCGGCGGCGCGGAAGCGGTCGCTGCGGTGCTCAGACTTTACGACAAGGCTCTGGTGATCGGCCAGCCGAGCGCGGGCCGGGGGGTTGAATATTCCGATCTGCCGTTGCCGAGCGGAAAAATTCTGCGAGTGGCGGCGGCGGAGGCGATTCTTCCCGACGGCGAGCCATTGTTTCCGGGCGGTGTGAAACCGGATTTGCCGGTCGAAATGTCCGCCGTCGAAAAACGTCAGATCTTTCGGCTCAGCGGCGAAAAAGGAATGAGCCCGTTCGTTTACGAAACGGAACGGCCGCACTTGAACGAAGCGGCCTTGATTGCAGGAACAAATCCCGAGATCGACATTCTCGATGCGCAACGCCGCAACCGCGCCCGGCAACCGGCGCGCGACTCGATTTTGCAGCGCGCGCTCGACGTTGTCACGTCGCTCGAAATTTATCAAAAGCACTGAAGTGCATCCTCTGGAAGAACGAATCGGCTACAAGTTTCGCAATCCCCTGTTGCTGGCCGAAGCGCTAACGCATCCGAGCCTCGGCCACGAGACCCAGCAACGGCATTTCGATAATCAGCGCCTCGAATTTTTGGGCGACGCGATTCTTCAGCTCATCATCACCGAATATCTTTTCGGACATTTCAAGGACCAACCGGAAGGTCAGCTGACAAAATTGCGTTCGCGCCTGGTTTCGCGGGATGCGTTGAAAGCCCACGCTGCCGCGCTCGATCTCGGCCAGTTCCTTTTAATGGGGCGAGGCGAGGAAGCGAGCGGCGGCCGCTCCAGAACATCGACATTGGCCGACGCCTTTGAAGCGCTGATCGGCGCGATCTATCTAGACGGCGGATTGGAAAAGACGAAGAAATTTATCTTGGCGCAGGCGCACGACGATTTGGCCCGGCTGGCCGAGAAGCCGGTCGACATCAATCCCAAGGGTTATTTGCAGGAATTGTTGCAAAGCATTTCGCCGCGGAGCCCGGTTTACGAAGTTCTTTCCCAAAGCGGTCCGGAACACGACAAGCGATTCGTGGTGCAAGCGGTTTGGGAAGGAGTCGTTCTCGGCAAAGGCAGCGGTCGAAGCAAAAAGCAGGCGGAAACAGCGGCGGCCGAAGAAGCGATGCACCTCAAGCGCTGGAAAAAATCGAAGAAGCAGAAGCGCCGGCGCTAATGTTTGAGCGCGTGAACGTCGCCCCATCGGTGATGATTCCGAATCGCGCCGGTCACAAATCTTTTCGCATCGCTAATCGCATCTGTTAACGGGAGACCTTTCGCCAATCCCGCCGTGATGGCCGCGGAATAAGTGCAACCCGTCCCATGCGTGGCGACGTTTCGAATGAATGGCGCTGAAAATTCCTGGATCTTTCCATTTGCGAACAAAAGATCGACAGCGTCCTTGCCGGACAAGTGGCCGCCCTTAAGCAGAATCGCGGTTTTGAATTTGTCCGCTAACTTCTGGCCCGCGCGCTCCATCGATTTACGATCTCGAATTTTGCCGGCTCCCAATTGAACCGCTTCATCCAGATTCGGCGTGATCAACGAAGCGATCGGAAACAATTCCTTTTGGTAGGCGTCGATCGCATTGGGATCAAGCAGTCGATCGCCACCTGTCGCAGTGATCACTGGGTCGACGACCAGCGGAATGTCGGGTCCAAGATCGACAATCGACCGAGCAACACTGGAAATGATTGCGGCCGAGCAGAGCAGCCCGGTCTTCATCGCCCTAACCGGGAAATTTTTTGTGAGCACCGCAATCTGCTCCCGAACCATTTCCGCGCTGACCGGTTCAATTCTTGAAACTTTGCCCGGAATTTCGGCGACGACGCAGGTGACTGCATTCAATCCGTAAACTCCGACCGCGCTGAATGTTTTGAGATCGGCCTGAATACCCGCACCGGCGCTGCTGTCCGAGCCGGCAATGGTGAGCGCAACCGGAATTGATTCAATCACGCGCCGTCGTTGCCGATTGCTTCGACGGGGCAGCCTTCCATGGCTTCTTTGCAGCGTGCTTCTTCCTCCGGGTTCTCCGGTTGTTTGTAAACGTAGGAATGGCCGCCGTCGTCGTTGCGTTTGAAATTTGCCGGCGCCGTTTCGCGGCACAGGTCGCAGTCGATGCATTGCTCATCGACGTAAAATTTCCCGGCAGCGTTCTCCGGATATTTATTTGCGGCGTCGGCCATATTTTACCTTGTTGAGTGGGAATGAAACGTTAAGGAGAAACGCGTGTCGGCGCAACGGCATTTGACCTTTGTCGAATTTACACGCGACCGTAAGTGCGGCTCGAAGCGAAGCATCTGGAACGGATGAAAAAGGAAGCGGCTAAGACATTGCGTGCATTCTTGATTGAGCTGGCGATCTACGCTGTCCTCGTTGTTGGCTACTTCTTCCTGGTGCTGCATTTTCTCGGTCAAGGTCTGCGGCAGCTTGAGGTCTATCATCGGTACACCTATGCCGTGGTCGCGCTCCTCCTCATCATCGGGCAAGCAGTGTTGCTGCAATACATCACCACTTTTTTGCTGCGAGTGATTCGCGGCCGCTCGGACTAATATGTTTTTTCCAATCTCAGACGCGCACATCAGCCCGCTCTATCTCGTCATCGTCGGATTCGTGATCGGAATTCTGGGTGGATTTTTCGGCGTTGGCGGGAGCTTCATTGCCGGGCCTGCACTGCGCGTCGTCGGATTGGATTGGAATTTTGCGGTCGGGACTGATCTGGCCCACATTGTTGGCAAGTCCGTTGTGGCCGTGCGCCAACATCGCGCCTTCGGCAATGTCGATCTCAAGCTCGGGCTCATCATGGCTGTCGGCACGATCGGCGGCGCCGAAGTCGGTGCGCAATTGATTCAATCCTTGAAGCGGGCCGGCAACGTCAATCTGGTGGTGAGCATCGTTTCGATCGCCGTGTACGTGAGCATCTCGAGCTTCATGATTTGGGAAAGCAGAAAAACGCTCGCCGCGAAAAAGCCGTTGCCGCCGGCCTCAGCCAAAGGTGCCAAGCAGGACTACTCTGCCTTCCAGCATGTCACTCGCGCAATTCAACGGCTCAAACTCCCGCCCATCGTCAAATTGCCAGCCTCGGGTGTAACGATTTCGCTTTGGATCATTTTGGCGGTCGCGTTTGTCGGTGGACTCTTTAGCGGTTTTCTCGGGGGCGGCGCCGGTTACATCCGAATGCCCTCGATGGTTTACGTGCTTGGAATTCCAACCCATCTCGCGGTCGGCACCGATCTGTTCGAAATCATTATCTCGGCGAGTTATGGAACCTTCACCCACGCGGTCAAAGGCAACGTCGACATCCTGATTGCGCTGGTCATGCACACCGGCGCCGCCATCGGCGCCCAGATCGGCGCGATCTCGACCCAATATTTTGCCGGACCGAAAATCCGGCTCGCCTTTGTGCCGCTGCCGCTCATTGGCGCGGCCATTGTCATTTACACGCTCTTCACCGGCCACAAGTTGTAATTGCGATGAGAATCTTGATTTGCAGCGATGGAATGCCCGCCGCCGATAGTGCCACCAAGCTCGGCGGAATGCTTGCCGCGCCGCTGCAAGCCGAGACGACTCTTCT
>Ga0209328_10000108_pt1 | contig 16036 bp, 14 predicted proteins | sample JacPinW_OM3H0_M1_FD_187954 | JGI IMG/M metagenome (GOLD analysis project Ga0209328, IMG submission 187954) | Forest soil microbial communities from Algoma, Ontario, Canada - Jack Pine, Ontario site 1_JW_OM3H0_M1 (SPAdes) (version 2) | ecosystem: Environmental > Terrestrial > Soil > Boreal... | reverse complement strand
GATTGTCGATCTTCGGAAATTGCTGGCCGAGCGTTTCCCTCACCCCACTTCTCCACCGACATCTCTTTTACAGACCGGTTTGTCTTTTCTGGATCAAACCGGCGGCGGCCTGCCGAAAAGCGCGATTACGGAGCTAATCACACCCAAACAGAGCGCCGGCAGCGCTTCGCTCGTTCATGGGCTTCTGCGATCGGCGCAAAAGGATCGTCATTTTATCGCGCTGATTGACGGCTCTGATTCGTTCGACCCCGGCTCATCGGACAATTCAGCATTGCGCCATTTGCTTTGGGTCCGATGCCGGAAAGCATTCGACGCCATCAAAGCGGCCGATCTCCTTTTGCGCGACGGCAATTTTTCCCTGGTGATTGTCGATCTTGTACTGAACTCGATTGAGGAGTTGCGAAAAATTCCGCAGACGAGCTGGTATCGTTTGCAACGGCTCGTCGAAGCTGCACCAACCGCGTGTTTGATCATCAATCGACAAAGCCTGGTCAGCAGCGCCCAATTGAAAATCGTTCTCGAACATTCATGGACGCTTGAAGCTTTGGAAAAAGAGAACGCGATTTCGAATTTGCGATTTCGTATTCAACGCTCGCATCCCCATCGGCTCGAAAACGTGGCCAACAATTAATGTTCGCGACGATCTATCTGCCCAATTTTTATTTGCAGGCCGCGATCCGGCACCATCCCAAATTGCGGGCGCAACCGGTGGCATTAATCGACGCTTCGAAATCAAAAGTGTCGATCATTCAACTTAACGAACTCGCCGAAAAAGCGGGTGTAGCAAAAGGCATGAGCCCAAGTCAGGCCCTGGCGCGTTGTTTGCAGGTCGTGATCAGAACGCGCGAGCGCCCGCAGGAAAATGTGATCGACGACATTTTATTGCAGCACGCATTTATGCTTTCGCCCTTTGTCGAAGCGACCGCACCCGGTGTTTGCTCTGTCCAATTCACGGATAATCGCGATCTGACTGCGAAACTCACGCGGGTTGTTGCGAAACTCGCGAAATGCGAAATTCAGGCTCAAGCCGGAATCGCATCATTGCCCGACACAAGTTTTCTGGCTGCGCATCTGGCGCGACCGGTGTTGCAAATCGACCAAGCCAAAGAATTTCTGCCGCCGTTGCCAATTGAAACGCTCGCTCTCGGGTAAAGTCCGAGGTGCGAGCCGCACGGGCGTTGGACTGGCATTAATCGATCACTTCAAGTCGCCATCGACTTGCGTTCCATAAAAAGTCCGTAAACAAATCCGCCGAGCGCGCCGCCGATGAATGGTCCGATCCAGTAAACGTAATGATCATGCCAAAACCATGACGCCAGCGCTGGTCCGAACACCCGTGCCGGATTCATTGCCGCGCCGGTCAATGGGCCGCCGAACAAAATGTCGAGCGTGATAGTTGCGCCGATCGCAAATCCAGCAAAGCCGGGGCTGCGGCCGCGCTCGTCCACCGCCGTTCCATAAACGACGAAGACAAGAAAAAATGTGAGAATGGCTTCGACCAAAATTCCCTGCATCCCGGTCAGATTAATCGCCAGCTGAGGCGTTCCCGTTACAACCACGTCCCGCCCAAAAAGTCCAAGACAAATGAGGGCCGCGATAAAGGCGCCAAGAATTTGCGCGCTCCAATAACGAATTGCCGTCGCAAGCGTCATGTGACCGCCGCAAAGCAGACCGAACGTGACCGCCGGATTGAAGTTCCCTCCCGAAATGTGCAACGTGGCGGAAACAAAAGCCGCTATGGTCAACCCGTGTGCCAGGGCAACGCCAAGCACGTCGTGTCCGGCCGTTTTAATCGCTCCGATTCCGACGAAAATGAGAGCAAATGTTCCGACAAATTCCGCGAGCCAGGGACGAAATTTTTCCATGGCGCAATGAGATCAAATCGAAACAGAACTGGCAAGTGACGAGTAATGAGAGGTGGAACCGAGCGCTAGTGACATGTCACTGGTCACCTCGTCATTGTTTTCAGCCGCCGGCGTAGTTCGGATATTTCTCGCGCAGTTGGCGCGCCACTTTGTCGGCCTCCGCCGTTTTTCCAGCGCGCTGATAAGCGGTCGCCGCTTTTTTTAAAGCGCGCGGCGTGATCGCCGGATCGTCATAGAGCAAAGCGACGCCCATAAATGCCTTGCTCGCTTCATCAAAATTGCCGCGTTCGAATTGGACATCGCCCGCGAGCAGACGCGCCTGCGCATTCACCTGACCTTCCGGTTGTAGCACCATGATTTGCTCGGCGATCTTCTGCGCATCGTCTGGTTTATGAGCTGCAATCTTCACGTCGCCAAGCTTCAGCAGCACCTTGGCTTTTCCCGCAGGATCGTTCGCCACCTGTAGATATTTGCCAAGCGCATTTTCTGATTCATCAAACTTTTGCTGTTTCGCGGCGGCGTCGCCCAGATAAAACCAGAAATCCGGCTTGACTGGCGGATTGTCGATCTTGCCGAGCACGCCCAGATATTTTTCGGCCGCGGCATAATTCTTCTCGTTGTAATATTCAATTCCCAGCCATTCGAGGATTTCGGCCGGGATCGTTCCAGTGGCGTTCGCCGCGAGAAAACCATCTACCTCACGTGTGACTGCCGCACGATCGTGCAAACCGAAATAGGCCGAAATAATGCGCACGGCCGCTGGAACGTAGTAGTGATCTTTATCGAGTTGACGGGCCGTGTTCAGCGCAGCAAGCGCAGTTTTGTAATCTTTCATCTCAAACGCGGACTTCCCGATGTAATAATGCGCCATCGACGCGGCCGGGCTCTTCGGAAATTCCTTCAGTAGCTGACGAAACGTATCGCTCATTCCCTTTGGGTTTTGCTGCTGACCAAGAATGAGCGCTTTGTGCTGCAACGCTTCCTCGCGATCACGCGCTCCCGGATATTTCGTCAAGACCGCGTTCCAATCGGAAAGAGCGGCGTCGTAATTCTTATCGCTCTCGTAGGTTTCAGCGCGACGTGCAAAGGCCCCGGGCGCGAGCGGATTGTCAGGAAACGCTTGGACGAAAAATCCAAATGCCTCGATGATTCCGGCCACGTCTTTCATTTGCAGATAACAGGAGCCGAGTTGATACGCGGCCTCGGCGCGCAGTTTTGGTGCGAGCCGCGAAGCGCGCAGTTCGGAAAAAATCGGCGCCGCGCGCGGATAATTTTGTTGTTTATAAAGCGCCTCTGCCTTGAACAGTTTCGCCTGATCCGCGCGTTCGGCGGGCGGATTGGTAGCGAGAAATTGATCGACCTCGGGCGGGAGCGTCGAGGGATCTGAGCTATAAATGTTGATGAGCCGCTCAAACGCGGCCTCTTTGGCTTCTTCCCGATTTGGATATTTGTCGATAATTTCGCGATAAAGCGTTTCGGCTTCCTTCGCGCGACCGACCTGGCGCTGACTGTTCGCCGCGAGCAACATTACCTCTGCGCGCATCTCCTCCGGAAGCTGTTGCTGTGTTTTTTTGTAATCGCTTAAGAGCTGCGCGAATTGGCCGGTCTGAAATTGCAACCGCAAAATGCCGATTTGTGCCTGTGAACGCCAGCGACCGGCTTCGGATAACGAGCGGCCCTTCTGCAAAAGCGCCATCGCCTTTTCAGACATGCCCTTGTCGATCTTGCCCTTCTCAGATTGGAGAAGATCCAACGCGATCAGACCGGCGCGGACAGTTACTTCCGCTTTCAACGCCGGTTTTTGCGTTTCATTGGAAAGCGCCTCGTATTGTTTCAATGCGTCAGCTTTCCGTCCGCGCGCGAGCGCGATGCGGGCGGCCGTTTCGCGCGCGTCTTCGCGATAAGGATTAGGATTTTTCGCTTCGGCGACCTGCTGGTAAATGTCGCAGGCTTCGTCCTTGTGATCGAGCGCTTCGAGACAGCGCGCCTCGAAGTAATGGGCGGAAAGAGCGACCGCGGCGTCTTTTGATTTGGTGGCGGACCGGTGGAAGAGCGGAAGCGCCGTCGCATAATCTTTTTGAGTGAACGCCATTTCTGCCAAGGCGTATGCGGCAGGGCCAGCGAACTCACTTTCGGCATAATCGTTCAGCACTTTTTGAAAGTTCGTCCGCGCCGTGGACGATTTGTTGAGATTGCGATAACACTCGCCTAACGAGAAATAGGCATTCGGGCGGCCGGACGCCCCCGGATAATCGTCCAAATATTTCTGATATTCCGGAATGGCTAGATCGTAAAGTTTTCGCGTGAACAGGGCATTGGCGTACTCGAGCTGGCGCTTTTCCGGCTGTTCCGTCTCCGCCGCTGGCGGCGGTTCCGGCGCGTCTTCAACCGGCAACGCGCGCGTCACCGGCGGCGGCCGCGGCACACCGGGAGGTGGTTGAGAAAGAGCTAGCTCGACGAGCCAGAACAGCATCGCCAGTCCGAGAAGACCGGCCGCGCTGCGCGCATTTTTCATTTTGCGGTCGCGAAGGCGACGTTCGTGATTCCCGCTTCGGTGCAAATGTTCAGCACGCCAATGATATTTTTATAAGCGCCCGCTTCATCGCCGCGAATAATTACTGCCTGTTCGGAATTGAGTTGAATAAGGCTCTTGAGCAGGTCGGTCAGCTCCGCGCCGGTGAGCGTTCGTCGATTTACGACCACGTTGCCGTCCGCTCGGACGTTGACGACAACATCGCCGATCGGGGCGCTCTTTTCCTTCGCGGACGACGCTTTCGGGACTTTCACGTCGAGCTCGTTTTCATTCCGTGCCGCGTTCCAGGTCAGAAGAAAGAAAATCAGGAGCAGCAACAACACGTCGACGAGCGGCGCGAGCTGAATGCCGGGATGATGCAGCGGCGCGTGGCTACGCAGGTTCATGAAAATGAGATGTCGATCTTGCGATGAAAGATCCGGTTATAGTTCGTCCTCAATCATGACCGGCGTGCGCTCCGTGCGTTTGTCGTACCCGAGTGAGAGCAAAGCGAGTACGTGAGTCGAGGCCGATTCCAACTCGGAGATAAGTTTTTGCGCTTTGCCGCGAAAGAACGCGTAAGCCATCATTGCCGGGATTCCTATCGCGAGTCCTGCGCAGGTGTTGACCAACGCTTCGCTGATTCCTTTCGACAATAAGACGTAGCGTGCTGTACCAAGATCCGCGCCGAGCGCGCCGAACGAGCGAATGATTCCGAGAACTGTGCCGAGCAATCCGAGCAGCGGCGCGATCATACCAATATCGGCCAAATACATCACCCGGTTGTTTAAACTCGCGGCGACCCGCGTTCCTTCGGTCTCGGCGATCTCCCGAACTTGTTGCAGATCGGCGTTCGGATTCTTGGTCGTGAAATCGAGCATCTTTTGCACGACGCGGGCGATTGCTTCCCCGTGTCGATTCGAAACCGCGAGCAGCCCGAGATAATCGCGTTTCCGTAAAAGCGCGTCCGCCGTGGCCATGTAACCGCTCGACACAACCGCGCCGCGGCGAATCGTCATTAGATAAACGATGACGAGCATGACAAAGAAGACTGAGAGCGCGAAAAGCACGATCATCACCGGCCCGGCGCCCATGAGTGTTTCCAGGATCGTCTTGGAATGAATATCGGGAACCAATGATGGTGTTGCAGCAGGTGCCGCCGCCGCTGGCGGCGTGGCGCTTGTCGTCACCGATTGTGCAAACAATGGAGTTCCGATCGCGGCAGCGATCAGCGGGAGCAAAATCTTCATGCAAAAAGTGTTCTAATCATAGACGCCACCGCGCCGTATGCAAATAGACGGCTACGGGTTAAACCGCGTTCAAACACGGGAGTTGTTCAGGCAAATCGGTCTCCCGCGATCCAGCGGCGGATACGGAAAATGTGGGCCGGCTGAATCTCGGGGTCGAGCTCTATATAATTGCGGCGGCCGTGCCAAATGTAACGCGCTTCGCTCAAAAGATCGTGCACCTGATAAGCGTCGCCCTCCATCGAACCAAACTGATCGATCGGAACATCGACAAACGAATGTTGTTTGCGATGCGGGTCGAGATTGACCACAACCAAAATGATGTTGTCACGCGCTGCGGTCATCTTTCCGTAACAAATAATCGCGTCGTTGTCGGTGTCATAGAAACGCAGGTTGTCGTAAAAACGGAGAGCGCGATTTGTCCGCCGGATTTCGTTCAAGCGCGTGATCCAGTCTTTGATGTTGCCGGGCGCATCCCAGTCCCGCTCTTTCAATTGGTATTTTTCAGAATCGAGATATTCCTCGCGCCCCGGCAGCGCTTCGTTCTCGCAGAGCTCGTATCCGCTATAGATCCCGTAAAGCGGTGAGAGCGTCGCGGCCAGCACCGCGCGGATGATGAAAGCCGGACGTCCGCCATCCTGGAGATACGGAGACAAAATGTCGGGCGTGTTGGGCCACAGGTTTCCCCGAAAATATTCGCGCATCTCGGTTTGCGTCAGTTCGGTCAAATATTCCGTGAGCTCCTGTTTCGTATTTCGCCACGTGAAGTAAGTGTAACTTTGGCTGAATCCGGCCTTGGCCAGCTCCTTCATCATCTTCGGCCGGGTGAACGCTTCGGCGAGAAAGATGGTGTCCGGATATTTTTCGCGAACGCGGGTGATCAAGTATTCCCAAAACGCGACTGGTTTGGTGTGCGGATTATCAACCCGGAACGTGCGCACACCGCGGTCGGCCCAAAAAAGCACGATGCTCACTATTTCCGTCCAAAGTTCGGCCCATTTTTCGCAGCGAAAATTCAGCGGAAAAATATCTTCATATTTTTTTGGGGGGTTCTCCGCGAATTTAATCGAGCCATCCGGTCGCTGATAAAACCAATCCGGATGGTCGCGGACGTAGGGATGGTTCGGCGAACAATTGATCGCGAAATCGAGCGCGATCTCCATTCCGCGCTTTCGCACTTCGCCTTGGAGCCAATCGAAATCCTCCAGCGAACCAAGCGCCGGCTCGACCGCCTTGTGGCCGCCTGCTTCGCTGCCGATTGCCCACGGCACGCCCGGCTCGCCCGGTTCGGCAGTCACGGAATTGTTTCGCCCTTTGCGATTCGTGTGGCCGATCGGATGAATCGGCGGAAAATAAATTACGTTGAACCCCATGGCTCGCGCGTCATCCACTCGCGGCAAACAATCGCGAAATGTCGATCCACGATCTCCTTGGCCCTCCGCCGAGCGCGGAAAGAATTCGTACCAAGCCGCAATTTGCGCTTCCTTGCGCTCGACAATCACCCGCGGTGGCGGCGTGTATTGCGTCGCCCAGGAACGGTCCGGATAAGTCGCCATCAACACTTCGAGCTCGCCCGAATGAACGATGTTATTGATCTGCGCGTTGTCCGCGGTGCGAATACATTCCGACAGTTCGCAAAGTCGCGTTGAATCTTCGGCGACGTGGGCGCGTTTTCCGGCCGCTTCGATCAGGGCCGCGCCTTCCAGCGCTTCAGCGGTTAGATCCGAAATGCCGGCTTCGAATTTTTTTGTGAATTCATCCCGCCAACTCCGAAAGGTGTCGGTCCACGCCTCGACCGTGTATTCATAAACGCCGATTTCGTTCAGCGCGCAAATCCCGCGCCAACGATCGTTGTCGACAAACGACATCGCCGTCTCGTGCCAGCGAGGTTCACCAACAAGCCGCCATTTCAAGGCGGCCGCAACAACGTCGTGGCCGTCTTTAAAAACATCGGCTTCGACGGCGAGATCGTCTTCAACGATGCGCTTGACCGGGTAACGTCCGCCGTCAATCAACGGCCGGAGGTTCTCGATAACCGCGCTGGGAAAGGCCCGAGCCATGGGCCTTCAATCAACAGAAATTAATCGGATGGGAAAGAAGAAATCGCGCCGCGCAAGATCGACAATGGATCAGGCGGCGAAATAATATGCGCACTCGTAAAGCCCGCTGGTACGAGTTTCCTCGCGGCGGACGCTCGTTCCGAGAACTGCCTCAAACATATCCTGCTCAAGCCGGCCAATGATCGGATATTTCTCGATCAAATTAAAAATCGGCGAATGACATTCCAAAATTTGCGGACCCTCTTTTTCGGAAGGAAGAAACTGGGACATGTAACCTTCGCCATCGCGGACTTTGGCCAGCCATTTCGCGCGCTCAGCCGCGTTCTCGCCTTTCACCTTTGCTTTCAACGCCGCGGTTCGCTTCTCGAAAACATTGTAAAGAAGTTTTTCGGGCGCGTTCGCTCCGTAAATGTCGCGAATTGATTGGAGCAGCTCGAGAGTAAACTCATTGCTGTCGGCCGGGAAAAGATCGTGGCTTCGTCGGGTAAGCCGATAAACCATTTCAGGCCTTCCCATTTTTTGCGGGCGGCGCCAGGTATCGAGATAGCCATCCCGCTGCAGGGTGAGGCAATGCTGCTTGATCCCCATGTAACTCATTCCCATTTTTTCGACGAGCTCGTTCACGGACATCCCCTTGGTCCGTTTGAGAGAGTTGAGAATTTCAAGCCGCTGAGTGCGGCCGATCTCGGCGAGCAATCGCTGATTCATGGGTGCTATCACAATATTGCGTGGACTTTACACGCCTTGATCTTCAAAAGGCAACAACAAATCGTGCAACCTCAGGAGGCAAAAGAGATTATATCGGCCCGAATGGAAGACCGACAATCTCCGCGGGAACAGCAGGATCTTCCGCCGAGGTCGCTTCGAGTTTGGATCCGACCGAATTAAACCCGCGCTTTACGTAAGCGAGCGCGACTTCTCGCTCACCGCTCCGCGTTGCGCTCGTGATCCAACCGATTTCTTTTCCTTCGGGCCCGGTCAATCGCATCCCGGCAACCAGCGGAATATTTTTCAGCGAAACCAATCCACATAACTGCTTATTGCGCTGTCCCGACATCTTCATCCGCGAAATGGTTTCCTGGCCGATATAGCAGCCTTTTTCATAATCGATGCAGCGCTGCTCAAGGTTGGCTTCGATCGGAATGATGTCACTGGTCAATTCGCGGCCCCACCGCGGAATTCCTTGCTCGATTCGGAAAACTTCTGCGCAATTTTCATCACAAAGTTCAAACTCCTTCAATATTTGGGTCGCGAGCCGGTCATGGTCGGCTGCTTCGCACCAAATATCGTGACCCGGTCGGTCGAAGCGATCCGTCGAGACGATCCGCGCCGGAGTCGAAAAATTCGGCTTAGATCCGCCAATCACATGAAAGATCGACGATCGCGCGGTCAGGTCTTCGATCTGCACATCGTCGGCAATGATGTAGCGCTCGAGTCGTACTGGAAGAGTGGATTGAAGCGCCGGATCTGCATCCAGGGTAAACGAATCCCCCTTCGCGTGCGCAAACAGGTGAGCTTCCATCTTGCCTTTTGCATTTAAGACGCACGCTTCAATCGCGTTCGTATCGGTCGCCTTGTGAACGTCGTTTGTCAGTTGCCCGTTAAGAAAACGCAAACGATCGCTGCCACTGACGCGTAGCTTCACGCGCGCGGAAAGATCGAAAAATCTGCGATCGAGCGAGCGAAGTTGCGCCTTCATTCCCTGGCGCAGCTTATTTTAGGATTCGTCCGTGCGCGCACTTTCGCCACGGAGCAATTTCGCGAGCATATCCATCGGCGACTTGGTCGCGGCCGACTGTTCAGCTTCCGGCTCGGGCGCTGCCTCGGTGGAAGCAATATCCTGAGCGGGTGCTCCCGGTAGACTTGGTTCAATCGCCGCCGGTGTTGATTCGGTGGTCGCTTCCGCCGGAACGAATTGTTCGGTTGCCGGCTGAGGCTGTTGCACCGGCTCTGGTGGCGGCGCAAGATCCACCTCTGGCTCGACGGCAGCGGCGACCTCGCCCATGCTTGAAATTGTCGCTGCCGGCTCAATCGGCGGCGGTTTCTCGAAAAGTTCCAAATCCTGCTCCACCGTCGGCATCTGCTTTTCCGGAAAATATTTGCGAGCGATGACTGAAAAATCCTCCTCGGCGTATCCGCGTTGCTCCTGCTCCAGAAGTCGATCGCGCGCGGCTGTAGCGACCGCGAGCTCGAGATGATACGACAAGCCGAGACGGCCGGCGATCAACATGTCTTTGAGCATGTGCTTGAGCGCGAAGTGCGGTTCGAAATTGCCTTCGATCATTTTGGGCAATTTCATCGATAGCGTTTTGGAATTACTGGCGTTGTTTTGTAACGCGGCCACAAATTTCTCGGAGGAAACGCCGGCGTGATTGACCAGCGCAAGCGCTTCAGCCAACGCCTGAACACTGGCGCCAGTAACGATGTTCGTGGCCAGTTTGACCACAGTGGCCTGGCCGATCTCGCCGATCTCGATGATTTCTTTCGAACTCGCTTCCAAAATCGGACGCGCTTCTTTCAGCGCGACTTCATCTCCGGCGACATAAAAAACAAGTTCACCTTTTTCCGCGCCCATTTTGCTGCCAGTGAATGGCGCTTCGACAAAACGCGCACCGCGGCGTTCCACCAAGTCGGCGGCACTTCGCATTGAATGAGGCGCCACCGTCGGGTGTGCAATCACGATGTGCCGCGCGGTCAACGCCGGCGCCAGTTGCCGGATCACATCTAAAAGAGCATCGTCGTCCGAGACGAAAATTTGAATGTAGTCGCACATCTCGGCCAACTCGGCCGGTGCGCCCACAAAATTGGGGACCGGTCTCGGGTTTCGGTTCCAGACAAAGACGTGAAAACCCAGACGACGCAGATTGTCGGCAACCCGGCTTCCGATAATGCCGAGTCCGATTACGCCCACATTTTTCCTGGTTCGACGCGCCATTGGGGTTTGCGCGGCCTCGCACCTTTGGCCGCCTGTTCAGCCTGCGGCGAAACCCGGCATCGTGCAATCCAGAAGTTCGTCAGACCGAGGCTAGAGCGGTCGTAGATAGTCGGCTTCCGAGCTAAGATCGATAATCAACTTCCGCACCGCACCTGCCCGCTTCTGGTTTGCCAGGTCGATAGCAATATCGCTGCGGGCTTCGTCGAAAGTCTTTTGTCGCGGCCGCTGAACATCGATCAATTGGAGAATGTGAAAGCCAAGCCGCGTTCGGATCGGTTTGCTGATCTCGCCCGGGTGCAGTTTGAGCGCCGCCTCAATAAAATCAGGCGGCATTCGACTCGCGGAGAAATAGCCGAGATCGCCGCCGCGCAGCTTCGTAGCTTCGTCTTCCGAATTTTCTGCCACCAATCCGCCGAAATCTTCGCCCGCGACCAAGCGAACGGAAACCGTTTCGATCGCGGTTCGTTTCAATTCGACAATCTCGGGGGAGGTCTCAGGCGGCGCCGTCAAAAACAAATGGCCGACGTGAAGCCGCTCCGGAACGAAGAAATTTTCGGGATGCGAATCGTAAAAACCGCGACATTCCGCTTCCGTCACGTCGAGTTCAGGCGCGATCCGATTTGAAATCCATTGCCGCGCGCGCAAATCATTTCCGAGCATTCGCCAAAGCAAAGGCGTAAGGAAACCGGTCTCGTGCAATGCTTGTCCCCACGTTTTGTCGTCGCGAAATTGCGATCGCAGCAGATTGATCTCTCGCTTCACATCGGCTCGCGAAATCCTTTCCCAGTCCGCGCGCGCTAGGAGAGCGGCGTTCGCGACCAGATCGGTCAGCGCTGATTGCCGTTCGACGCTTGTTCCTTCGTTGTGTTCGGCGCCGGCTGGATAATGCGATTCGCTCATGGTTCGATCGACATCAGCCTGATAAATGCCGTGACCGTGAACCAGCGCGAGTAAATGACCACGACCGCAGATGATTCCAAGTTTATCGCGGACAATAACCGAGCGAGTGACGAATTGTCCGCCGCAGATTCCGACGACGGTGCTAATCGCAATTGAAATCCAAACCGCAGCAACCCGTCTCATTTCAGTGCGTATTCTGAAAGATAATAAACGGCCACCGAGCCGACAATCTGAAGACTCTGCGCACTCAGCTTATCCATCGTATCATCGGCGGTGTGCCACGGAGCGTAATGAAAATCGATCAGATCAATGACTGGAATCCCGATCGCGTTTAACGGCGTGTGATCATCGGTAATGTCCTGGTCAAAATAGGTGAAATAATTTCGCAGCTTGAGCGCGTCCGCCGACGCGAAAATGTCGCGAGCTATCTTTGTCGGCGAGTTCGGTGGAAGCGTGATATCCAGCGACCGATCCCCAACCATGTCGAACAGAATGCCGCCTCGAAATGATTTGGCTGAACCATCTTGCACGAGCTCGTGGGCAAAGTGTCGGCTGCCGTAAATCCCGTCCATGTCGCTAAAATTTTCGAAAGCTTCCTCGCCATCGAAAAAAACGAGTTCAATCCTTTCCGCCAGGCGCGGTTGCTGGGCTAACACTCTCGCTAATTCTAAGAGCAGTCCCGTGCTCGAGCCGCCGTCATTCGCGCCAACAAACCGAAACGTATCGAAGATCTTCGTATCGTAGTGCGAACAAAGCAGAAAGAGATCGTTTGCCTTTGTCGCTGCGCCAAAGCGCGCGATCAGATTCAAAAAGCGAACCTGACCGCGCGGAGTGTCATCCGTGAACTGCTGCTCAGTCACGTTCCAACCGGAAGCTTTAAGTTGTTCCTTAATATAGGCGCGCGATTTTTCGATCGCGTCGGATTCTGGCGTCCGCGGACCGAGATCGACTAGCCGCTGCGCATGGCCGAGCGCTCTATCACCGGAAAATTCTGTCCAAACCTTCCGCGATGGCGATCGGATGCAGGACGTGGCGATGATGACCCAGACACACGACAGACAGACCCGCCCGATTGGAAACGACATCTAGAAAGTCCGCTCAGCGATCGCTGGAACTCAAACCAACGATGCTCAAAATTCGCTGGAGATCGTCATCGCCGTAGTACTCGATTTCGATCCGACCGTGTTTCGGTCCATGATGAATCGCGACGTTGGTCCCCAGATGTTGACGCAATTTGTCCTGCAAATCGGCGATCGTCGCTGAAGTGACTGTGATGTCCCCGGTTCGGCGCGCTCTTTTCTTCCAACCCCCAACATGTCGTGCGACGAGACGTTCGGTTTGGCGCACGCTTGCGTTGCGGCGCAAAATCGTCTCGGCCAGGCGCAATTGCTCCTCAGCCGCTTTCACTCCAAGCAGAACCTTGGCGTGACCGACCGAAAGCAAATCTTGCGCGACCCAGGTTTGGATTTGCGGATGCAGATCGAGCAAGCGAATCGCGTTCGCGACCGCGGCCCGGCTGCGCCCGACCTTGAGCGCAATGTCCTCCTGTCGCATTCCGAATTCCTCGGCCAGCCGCGAATAGCCTTGCGCCTCTTCGATTGGGTTCAGATCGGTCCTCTGAAGATTCTCGATCAACGAAAGCTCGAGCACCTCCAAATCGCTCGCCGTTCGGACAATGACTGGGACTTCGGAAAGTCCTACCTCCTGCGCGGCGCGCCAACGTCGCTCGCCCGCGATCAGTTCGTGACGCCCGTCGATGCGCCGGACAATGAGCGGCTGAATAATTCCGTGTTGCCGAATTGAATCGACCAATTCCTGCAACGCTTCGGGCGCGAAATTTTTCCGTGGCTGCAACGGACTCGGAACAATCGCGGCCAGCCGCACTTGGTGAACCGACTCGCCAACATCGACATCTTGTCGAACAGCAGATGGTCGCGTGCCGATAAGCGCGCCCAGACCCTTGCCGAGACCGGTCTTCGCCATCTTAGCCATGTGTTCGAGGCTATCGGAAGCCTCGAATAACGCAAATGGCAATCGGAAACGCGCAAGTGTTTGCGTGGCCTTTAGCTGGCAGATAGCGTGCGGCAATGTGGCGCGCGCCCGAAGTATTCACTCTCGGACATTCTCCGGATCCGGACGACGCTTTCATGTTTTACGCGATCGCAAAAAATAAAATCGATCTTCGCGGTTATCGTTTCGAGCACCGGCTGGAAGACATTCAAACACTGAACGAGCGCGCAATTCGCGGCGAACTGCATATTTCGGCGATTTCCATTCACGCCTACGCTTACGTCGCCGAAAAGTATGCGCTGCTTCCGTGTGGCGCGAGCATGGGCGACGGCTATGGGCCGATTGTCATCGGAAAAGCTCCAACGCCGCCGGAAGATGTCGATCCTCGCGAACAATTAAAAAATCTTGTGATTGCAGTGCCGGGGAAAATGACGAGCGCGTGTCTCGCGCTGCAACTTTATCTCGGCGATTTCAAAAATATCGTTGTTCCTTTTGATCAAATCTTCCAGGCCATGAATCGCGGAGAGGCGGAGGCAGGTTTAATTATTCATGAGGGCCAACTGACCTACGCAAAGGCCGGTTTTCAGAAGATTGTCGATCTTGGCGAGTGGTGGAAAAAAGAAACCGGATTGCCGCTGCCGCTCGGCGGGAACGTTATCCGCAAGGATATACCCTCGGAAGTTCGACATGATCTTTGCGAGATCATGCGCGAAAGCATCGACTTCGGCCTGGCTCATCGCGACGAAGCCATGCAGCACGCTTTACCTTACGCACGCGACATGAACCAAAAGCTGGCGGACAAGTTCATCGGGATGTACGTGAACGATTTTACGCGAGATTACGGTGAGAGCGGGCGAGCTGCGATCCGCAGATTTCTGGGCGATGCGCGACGCGCAGGTTACATCGACAGTTTGGCCGAAATCGAATTCGTTGAGTAATTATTTGTTCGGCTTCTCCGCTTTGCCGACCTGCTTCAGAACATATGTTTTCACGCGGCTGAATTCTTTTTGAAACCCATTGGTGAAGTCGTGCGTGCCGTATTCGAAGAGAACAACGAAGCAAAACGTGAAGAAGATAAACAGAGCGATCCAGAATATCCCGCGCAACAATGACATGGCCGCAACCCTAACTGAGGGCGCGTTTTAGGTCAATTCGTCGGCTGGAAGCAAACTTCGGATTGATCAGCCTCAGGGAACTGCCAAGCTAATCGATCATGCGCGTTCCGTTGCTGGATCTCAGCGAACAATACCGGGCGCTATCTGAGGAAATTCGCGCCGCCACCGACGAGGTATTGGCAAGCCAGCGATTTATTTTGGGTCCGAAGCTGGCAGAATTCGAAAAAGCGGCCGCGGCCTACTGCGGCGTGCCGCACGCAATTGGTGTTTCATCCGGTACCGATGCGCTCCTTGCCGTTCTAATGGCGCTGGAGATCGGACTCGGCGACGCCGTCATCACGACCGCCTACTCATTTTTTGCGACCGGCGGTTGCATCGCGCGTGTCGGAGCGACTCCGGTCTTGATCGACGTCGATCCGGACACTTACAACATTTCAGCAAAGGCGCTGAAGTCGTACATCGCTGAGCGTTGTCACCGCGTAGACGGAAAATTAGTTAACGAAAATCGACAAACCATCCGCGCACTCATTCCCGTTCACCTTTTTGGTTTGTGCTGCAAAATGAATGAAATGCTCGTTGTTGCGCGCGAGCATAATTTGCTGCTGATCGAAGATGCGGCCCAGGCCATCGGCGCCGATTATCCGCTCGATGGTGGATCAGCCAAGGCAGGCACCATCGGTGACGCCGGTTGCTTCAGTTTTTATCCGTCGAAAAATCTCGGCGCAGCCGGAGACGCCGGACTAGTGGTGTGCCGAAATGAGCAATTCGCCAATCGGTTGCGGATTTGTCGTCAGCACGGGATGGAAGCGCGTTATCAACATCAGTTTATCGGCGGCAATTTCCGGCTCGATGAGGTGCAAGCGGCAATCCTGAAAGTGAAACTGCCGCATCTCGACCGTTGGTCGGCTGCGCGACGGGAAGCGGCGAAGTTTTACACAAACGAGTTTCGTCGTGTGGGATTAGGCGAAAAGATCAAATTGCCGGTTGAGCCTTATGCGGAGAGCAGACTCACCAACCATCACATTTATCATCAATATGTGATCCGTTCGCCCCGGCGCGATGAGTTACGCGCGTATCTTTCCGAGCGCGAAATTGAAACGGCAATTTACTATCCGCTCGCACTGCACGAGCAGCCGTGTTTCGAATACCTCGGCTACAAAGCGGGCGATTTCCCGGAAGCGGAACGGGCCGCCCGCGAGACATTGGCGGTGCCGATCTATCCCGAAATCTCGCGCGAGGCGCAGCAATACGTCATAAAGTGCGTCGCGGAGTTTTTTGGATAGCCTTTATCCACGACACTTGCCAGCGGCAGAGCGTGAGTTATATCAAAACGCGCGAGGGTAGGTACCGAAGTGGCCAAACGGGGCAGACTGTAAATCTGCTGGCTTTACG
>Ga0209328_10000107_pt1 | contig 16087 bp, 15 predicted proteins | sample JacPinW_OM3H0_M1_FD_187954 | JGI IMG/M metagenome (GOLD analysis project Ga0209328, IMG submission 187954) | Forest soil microbial communities from Algoma, Ontario, Canada - Jack Pine, Ontario site 1_JW_OM3H0_M1 (SPAdes) (version 2) | ecosystem: Environmental > Terrestrial > Soil > Boreal... | reverse complement strand
GAGGGCATCGGGACTTTCACCAGTATCAATCTTTGAGGTAGTGCGCAGCGTTTTCAAATCGACCACGCTCGCTTTGTTTTCCTTTCCGTTGGATGAAAAACCGCGCTGGAATTCGGGCACAGCGACGAACCCGTGAACTCCCGGCGTGTCCGCGATTTCGCCGGCGACAGCATTCTTATCAAGGTCGACAACGACAACTTTTGTCGCGTGCGACAGATACAATCGGTGCGTCGCCGAATCGATCGTGAGAATGTCCCAGCCGCCTTCGCCACCGATCGGGATCTCGGTTTGAAGTTGATACTGCTGCGCGAGCGCGGCCGGTCCGATGTTTGCGCCGATGATCGCGCAAACCAAAAGCAATTTTTTCATTCCATGTTGCTAATTCTGCCCCGAAAAGCTGTCGAGGCAGAACTGCAACATCTTCGCTTAGTATTTCTCGGCTTTTTCTTTGTGCTCACCGCTCTCGGAGTGTTTACCGAGGAGCTTGCCGTTGGCATCGAACTTGTAACCCCATTCCTTGCCGTCCTTGCTCACAACGGCCTCGTAGTTCGCGCCTTCCTTTTCCCAGCGAACAATTGATGCTCCTCCTTTGATTTTTGACGCAGCAGCCGTCTGCACCGCTTGCGGCACATCGGAGCTGCTAACGTTTTCCTCTTTCTCTTTGTTTCCGTGTCCGTAGGCGACCGCACCGAAGGTGAGTCCGGCGCTGACCGCTGCGACTGTGACTAATTTTGTTGTCTTCATGGTTATTTTGCTTTGACCGATCGGCCTCAAAACTTGTTCGAATTTCAACGAAGACTTACGGGCAAAAATTTTCCGTCGGCGCAGGATCACTTCGTCGTCGCGAGACGGATCCCGAGAAACACAAAAAACGCGCCGGCGGTTCGATTGAGCCACTGCGAGATCGTTTCATTCGCCCGCAATCGTTCGCTGAAAGCCGAAGCGAACCACGCCAGGATCAGACACCAGATCGTGCCGGTGGTGACAAATGCTAGTCCCAGCGTCACGAATGCCAGAATTTTCGCGCTCGAGGCCGGGTCGATGAATTGCGGGAGGAAAGCCAGAAAGAAGAGCGCGACTTTCGGATTCAGGATGTTCGTCAAAATTCCTTGGCGAAATGCCGCGATTGTCGTCCGTCGCCGAAAGTTGGACGGCAAACTCAGTTGCTTTCGGCGATCCAGCAACATTTTGGTTCCAAGAAAGATCAGGTAGGCGCCGCCGAGAAGTTTGATCGCACCGAACGCGAGCGCCGATGTCGCAAGAATTGCCGAAAGTCCGAGGGCCGCGGCGCAGGTGTGAAAAATACTTCCGAGAGAAATGCCGAGCGCGGATGCGACGCCCGCTTCGCGGCCCTGCGCGATACTGCGTCCTAAAATATAAGCCGTGTCCGGCCCCGGCGTCAGATTCAGTAAAATTCCTGCTGCCAGAAATAATCCGAAATCGTGAATGCCAAACATTGTTTACGCTCCGGTGACATGTTTTTTACATTCCGCGTAGAGGGCGTCGTACACAACAAACTCGCGCTCGAGAATTTCATGATCGGTCAGGCCTAGCGCGCCGAAACCGCTGGCAATCCAACGCAGTCCGTCGCCAGCTGGATGTGGCTTGGTCGGATGCGAATCGGCCGCGCGAACGATTTCGCCAAGTAACACGAGCGCCGGATCGGTCAGCTTGTATTTTTTCAGGATCGAATTGAACGAAACGTCTTCGCCGTGATGACCGAGCTCGCAATTCGGCACGTCGAATACAATGCCATTGTCGATCTTCGACCGGTCGGTATCGCCCGGAAGAAAAATAAGCTCTGCCTCGGGATCGACAAAATTTTTGATCAACCACGGACAAGCCACGCGATCGACTTTAATTTTCTGGCGAGTGATCCATTTCACGGGGATTAAAAAGATTGGTTGGGCGATTTTATTAGCTACTTCGGCGCGCTGACTTCTTGCAAGCCTGCGATGAAGAACGCGCTTTTGATATTTTCAGCCAACTCTTTGGCGCGACCTCTGCCCCAATAATGGAAAAACATCATTCGCGGCTGTTCGTGCGTCATGTGTTGGTGAACCGCGACGATGTAGATCTTCTGCTTCAACAGTGATTTCAGAACCGCTTGAAGTTCATCTTCGGTGACGACAAAATCTCCATCGACAAGGGCGTTCTCGTCACTTCCCGCGAATGCTGCCCAAGTGTTCACGCCCATCGTGTTGTCGATCTTTACACCGTGCATTGTCGCCGGTCGGCCGAACGTGAACTTTACCATTCCGTTGTTTGCTTCGCCGCTTACCCCGAAGACTTTGTTCAGTGGTTCGGCCGAGACCGAATTCTTGTCTGGCAGTGGATTCGCGCTGAACGATTCCTTTGGCTGTGGATTCGCCGCGCGAACTTGTTTGACCGCGTCATAGATTTTTCTCACCGCGCCCGCCACTTGTTCAACGCTGCCTTCGCCTTCGATGTGCATGAAATAAACCTTCGGCTTGTCGAAGAAGAAATGGTTGTGGAGCGCGGTGACGCTCAGTCCGTTATCGAGAGCGGCCGTCATCGCGACGTTCACTTCATCTTCGAACAAAACGGTGTCGCCCATCACCATCGCGCCGTCTTTTGTTTCGGTGAACGCCGCCCACGTTCCGAGTCCCATGAACGGCGGCATCATCCAACCGTCGACACTGACTTTCACATCACCTCGCGGCCAGGTGACTTTATAAACGTTTTCTTTTTCGCTCAGCTTACCTTTTATCCCGATGAGCTGATCGACCTTTGCCGTGTCGAGCGCCGTCAGCCCGATGTCGATGTTTGCGCAGGCGAACGCGCAAACCAGAATGAGTCTTTTCATTTTACGTTGCTGGTTTTGACTGGTCATCTGCGTGCTTGTTCAAAACTAGAAAGTGACTTAGACGCAACAAGTTGAGCAGATTCGAACTCGTTCACACGCCCGCAATTCGTTGCCATGCCGGACATCGCCCCGCAAGATCGACATCAACCGCCACATCGGCTTGGCCCTCCATCGTTTGCCGAAGCGTTCCGGTTCTGGCTGAAGCTTGGATTCATCTCGTTCGGTGGACCGACCGGGCAGATCGCGATCATGCAAACCGAGCTGGTGGAAAAGAAAAAATGGATCAGTCAGTCGCGCTTTTTGCACGCACTGAACTTTTGCATGCTGCTTCCCGGCCCTGAAGCGCAACAACTTGCCATCTACATCGGCTGGCTCCTTCACAAAATCCGCGGCGGCATCGTTGCCGGCGCGTTCTTTGTCATTCCATCGATCTTCGTCCTTTGGGTGTTGAGTTACGTCTATGCCGCGTTTGGAAATCTTCCCTGGATCGCAGCGATTTTTTACGGATTGAAACCGGCCGTGACCGCGATCGTCACCGTCGCCGTAATCCGAATTGGCCGACGAGCGCTCCGAAACGAAGTGATGTGGGCGCTGGCCGCCGTCGCATTCGTCGCGATCTATTTTTTCAAGGTGCCGTTCCCCGCGATCGTGGTTGGCGCGGGCATAATTGGATTTCTGGGCGGGCAACTCTGGAAAAATAAATTTCAGACCAGCCCAATTGTCCAAGAGGGCGCCACGTTGTCGGTGATCAGCGACGACCAAGAATCGCCGCCGCACACGAAGCCAAATCTGCGACGCGCGATATTGGTTTCGGCGATCTGTCTAACATTGTGGCTCGCGCCGACAATCGTCGCCGGCGTTCTGCGCGGTTGGGACAGCACGCTTTTCAAGGAAGGATTGTTTTTCAGTAAGGCCGCGATCGTGACTTTCGGCGGCGCCTATGCGGTTTTGCCGTACGTCGCGCAGCAAGCGCTGTTTCATTACGGTTGGTTGAAGCCCGGTCAGATGATGGACGGCCTCGGTCTGGCCGAAACAACACCCGGTCCACTGATCATGGTCTTGCAATTCGTCGGATTCATGGGCGCGTGGCAACATCCGGAAGGACTCTCGCCGGTAGTCGCGGCCACTTTCGGCGCTTTGCTCACAACGTGGGCGACGTTCACGCCGTGCTTCCTTTGGATTTTTGTCGGAGGTCCGCACATCGAGCAATTGCGTGGGAATCAAAAACTGACCAGTGCGCTCTCGGCCGTCACCGCCGCAATTGTCGGAGTAATTCTGAATCTCGCGGTCTGGTTCGCGTTGCACGTTTTCTTTCCGACGGCTGGCGTCATCGATTGGTTTGCCATCGTTCTGTGTGGCGCCGCGTTTGTCGCGATGTTGCGCTACAAGATCGACATCATCCCGGTCGTGCTCGGGAGCGGAGCGCTCGGATTGGTTTGCAAGTTTCTCTTGGTGCGCTGAGCGCTCGCGGGACCAGCTAAAACTTGATCGTCACCTGACCGGCGACGAGCTGTTCGCCTTGTTGCAGCGGCGCGTCTTGATGAGTGAAGCTGTACTGGATTTTTAGCTGCAAAAAATTGGTGAGCCGGTAACCAACCGCGCTATCGACGCGCCAAGTATCGTTGCCCCAAGGTTGCTGACTGCCGCCGGCGGGAACTGTAGCGTAGAGTTGTTGGTTCCATCGCGTCGCGGCGAATAGTTGCGGGGTGATCTTGTATCTTGCCTCCAAGTAATACGAAAGGGTGTCGGCATCTCCGACGGTTGGCACTTCGAACCGCGCTTCAAACACCTCCGCCCAAAGCTGAAAGTGGCGCCATGCGAAACTGACGTCCTGGCCCAGAAGATATTGGTTGTAGTTGTCGATGTTTTTGCCCGCCGGCAGCGTGTGCATGTGCAGAGCTTGATCCGTCATGTACGGGCCGACGCTCCCAGAAGCTCCAAAATTCCAGGATTCGTTGGGTCGAAATCCAATTCGGCCGGCAAAATGCGGATTGCTCCAATCCATTTCAGTCGGCTGCCATGAGTCCGGCCGGGACGAAATCGCCGCGTTTTTAATTTCAAATGCGTAGTCGAAATGATCGATAGTGCCGAGGATGGCGGCGCCCGCTGTGTAGTTTGGTCCCCAGATCAAGGGAATCCGTTCGTATTGCTCGGTGGTTTGGAAACGGCGACCCGCAAAATCCTGGCGGGAGGACGGAGCTTCCCAATCGGAAAGCGTCGTTATGTTTTCATAAGGGAGCGGGGCATTCACAAACGGATTTTGCCAGGAGTCGTGCCGCAAGACCCAGCTCCCGACCACGGTAGCGAATTTGCCGACCTGGATGCCGACGCGCGGGTTATCGAATGGCGCGTAACGAAGAAAATATTCGTCTAATCTAAGGTCAGCGCCGCGATCGGAAGGATCAAAGCCGCGGTCGAGTCGAACTTGTGTGAAAAAGTAAAAATGCCTGCCGAGCTGCGCGTCGACGAACAGTCGAACGCGAGGATTAAAGAGGAAACTATCATCGGAGTCGATGAGCCCGGGTGGTCGTTGATCGATAAAGTAGCCTTCAAAATCAATCAGACCGGTCAATTGTAATTGGAATTGATGTTTCTCATCACGAATCGATAGCGCCCGATTCACGTCATCGAGGAGATCGGCGCGTGCGCGTCCGTAGAACATAGCGAGGATCGCGAAAAGCGCCGCGGCGCGGAAGATGTCAATCTTGGTGCGCATAAACAATCTCGCTGATGGTGTGCCGCAGTGTTTCCAGCGTGATCGGCTTGTGCAGCACGACATCGATGGCGTCTGTGCCGTTGGCTTCCGCCCCGCGGCTAAAGCCAGTGAGTAAAATTATCGGTACGTCACCCTTGACCTGCTTGATGAATTGCGCGGTTTGCTCGCCGTTCATTTCCGGCATCGCCCGGTCCATCACGACCAAGTCGAACCGGCCGCGCTTGAACTTTTCGAGCGCTTCTCGCCCACTCGACGCGGTTGCGACCGCATGATTATCGGTCCGCAGGTAGGCGGTGAGCACTTCTCGGCTGCGCAGTTCGTCATCCACCACCAGCACGTTGAGGCACGAATTCGTTTTCGGGCTGTCGCTTACAGCCGCCCCGGTGGGTGCCTCTTCAGCCAACGGCAGACGAATAATGAAGGTCGTTCCTTTGCCGACCGCTGATTCGATATCGAGCTGGCCGCGATGGCGTTCAATGATTCCATAGACCATCGAGAGGCCGAGTCCGGTGCCGCGATCGCCTTTTGTCGAAAAAAACGGTTCGAGACAACGCTGACGTACGGTTTCGGTCATGCCGGTACCGGTGTCACTAACGCGAATGACTGCGCGTTCATCTTCGGTCGCGGTCTGAATTGAAATCCGGCCGCCGTCCGGCATCGCATCAACCGCGTTGAAAAGCAGGTTTGTTAAAACCTCGCGCAACGCCGATTCGTCACCGGCGACAATTGGCCTCGCCTTGAATTCGGTTTCGACTGAAACCGTGATGCCGCGGGCTTGAGTGAGCCCGCGCCACTTCGGCTCGGTCAATGCGACCGACTGCTCGATAATTTTTGCAAGATCGACAATCGGAAACTCTTCGTCAGCTTCAGCAGGCCGATAGAATTCCCGCAACCGGCTGACTACGCTTGCCGCGTCTTTTGCCGAAGTCCGAAGCATTTCCAAACAGCGGCGCGCTTCCGTCTTGTCTGAAAGCAGCGCGTCATTTCGAAGAAGAACGTCCGCGAAGCCGAGAATCGGCATGAGCGCATTGTTAAAATCGTGCGCTACGCCTGCGGCCATTTGACCGAGCGCGCTTAACCGTTCCTGTTGGATGACCTGTTTTTGAGTTGCCTTTAACTCACGCAGCGCTTTTTCGAGTTCGCGATTTGTTTCATGCAAATCCTCCTCCGCTTTTTGACGGCGAGCAAAATTTTCGGCCGACGTGGCCGCTAATTCGGCAACTGGTCTCGATAAATTCCGCGCAATGAACAGACTCGTGATGAGTCCGCCGATTAGAACGGCCAAACCGAACCCGACGATTTTCCAACGGAGGATGCGTGCTTCACGGAGCGATGCCGCAAGCGGATAAAGGCAAACATCGAATGCCGGCGCCAGCTCCGATTCGGGGTTGAGCGGTTTCTGAAAGAGAAGGTGCGGGCCGCTCTGAAGATCGACAACAACGTTGCCGCCCGTTTGTTTCCCATCGAAACTCAGATGGTGCGCAACGACGTGTCGATCGGACGCGCTAAGGCCTTCAATATAGAAGCGGTCACCGAGCCAAATGCCGTTCTTAATTTCGCCACCAGTCGATCCGTTGGATGAGCGCATTTCGCTCGGCGAAAAGCCGAGAACAAGCGTGCCAAGACTTCTGCCGTTCCAATCACGCATCTTCGTAGCGACGATTGCGCGCAACGTTTGCGGCCGATCGCCCGTTCCAACTGCGATGAAACCGATGCTTTGGTCATTGACGCCGGTCAGGGCACGCCCGGTTTCCGCGAGAGCCTGTTCTAGAAACGAGTCTTCAACACCGCCTGCGGCCGGTTCACGCGTCGCCAGGAGCTGGCCCTGCGCATCAAAGAATCGGAAGAATGAAGCGAGAGTTGGATTCGCTCCATCGTTGGTTGCGGCGGGCGCTTCCAGCACCGGCAGCAGTTCAGTTAATGCGTTGCGATAGAGATCGTCGACATCGTGCTCCTCTAACGCAGCGCGTAACCGAACTGAATGTGACAGAGCGCGGCATTTTTCAGCGATGGCGCTAGATCGCGCTTCCTGTAGCGCAATGAACGAGCGCATCTGAGTGTGGAATTGCCGTTCCAGCGTCCGGTCCTGATTCGTCCGTAAATTGTTTCCAGCGATGTAAACCGTCGCGCCGGTTACAACTACAACGATGAGCATCATCGCCAGCATGAGCTTGGCGCGGAAATTCAGCTCGAGTTTCATTTCAACCGGCGCAGCAATGCGCGTTCACGACTTTGGAAAATCGATGTGAAGCTTGCCGCCGCTCTTTAGATCGACAGCGCGCTCGCGGACATCGGCATCGTTCACCCACGCCTTGAGGACGAATTGGCCGTCCGGCAAATGCTCAAGCCGATAACGGCCACTCGAGTCGGTTTTTTGAAAATACGGCGTCTCGAGCACGAGAACTGTGCCCCGCATCCGGTCGTGAATCTCGCAATGCAGACTGACGACGCCGGGTTTATCGAAAACAACGGTCGCAGCCTTCTCGTCTTTCCGGTACCGGCCGAGATCGAATCGCTTTGCCTTCGAATAGGAGAAAACGTTGTGATACGTGTCGTCCCCATTCGGAAATGAGACGGTGCCCCCAACTCGCACCGCCACCAGATCCGGCGAGAACAACATGTTTTTCTGCGCCATCTCCACCACACCGCCGAGGGTGGTCGGTTTGCTGGCGAATCGGCCCTCTAAATAGACTACGGCCGCCGGTGGGTTCGACGGCGTGACCACGGTTTCGGCGTTAGCCGCGTACCGCTGCGTGAGCATGCGTTCCATCGTGGGCGGTGGGAGTTCCACCAAGCCCTCGATTACAGCATCATCCTTTGCCAACGAGGAACTCGTTGACGCGAGGAGGCAGCAAAGTGCCGGCAGTAGGCGGGTCACGGCTCATGACCAAGAGCGAGAAAAATGCCATCGCCCGTGGATGTTAACCGGCATTCACCGAACTCGCCGCAAACACCGGTCCCGTTCGGACCAATTGGGGTCGATTGCGCTGCTTAAAGCGAGGCCGCCGAAGTGTGGAGAGCGATCCGATTGCCTTCGGAATCGATAATCACCGCGCGAAAGCCGTGCTCGCCGATTTTTTGCCGCGCTCGCAGGATTTTTCCACCGTTGGCGCGGGCGGCTTCCACCGCTTCGTCCAAACGGCCTTCGACCAAAAGATAAATCAGGGGCCCATTGGCCGATGGCCGATTGTCGACGCCGCCGCTATCGCTTCGAACACACAGACAACCGGCCGTCGTGTAGCCGAAGAATGGAAATTGCGCGTACGTTTTTTCGATCCCTGAATGAACGAACGAGATGAAGTCGCCGATGCTGGCGGGAACAAAATTCGGTGCGGTTTGTCCGCTGCCCGACCAGCGATCGAGAATCGACAGCTCCCACTGCAGCGGCAGCGCGCTGACTCCGCTCAACACCAAGCCGGCAATAAAAATGCCGAGCACGAGCCGGCAGCGAAAAAGCACGATGCACTGTAACACGACGTCGATCTTGCGAAGAAGCGTAAGGCGATGAAATAGAAGGCAGTCATGAACGACCCATCAGGCGACCGCTCCCGCATATCGCTTTCGCGCGAGGAAATGCGGAAGTTCGGCTGCGCGATTGTCGATCTTTTGACCGAGCATTTTGCCGGTGGCCATCAGGAACGCGTCGGGTCGAAAAGCGATCCGTCGAAACTGATTCCGTTGTTTGAAGGCGATCCTCCGGAAGACGGTCGCAATCCAAACGAAATACTCGCGCAGCTGAAGCGCGACGTTTTACCGAACAACCTCCATGTCGATCATCCACGCTTCTTCGCCTTCGTGCCTGGACCGAACAATTTCGTTAGTGCAATGGCCGACGCACTCGCCGCCGGTTTCAATGTTTTCAATGGCACCTGGTTCGGCGGCTCGGCCGCGGCGGCGCTCGAACTGGGCGTGGTGCGCTGGCTTTGTCGAACTTGCGGATTTCCAAACAACGCCGGCGGTTTGTTCGTCAGCGGTGGATCGATGGCAAACCTGACCGCCCTTGTAGCGGCGCGTCACGCCTTGCTGCTCGACCGCGTCGAAGGCGCGATCATCTATTTCTCCGATCAAACGCACTCCTCGGTCGAGCGCGCTCTGCGGGTCATCGGGTTTTCGCCCGAGCAATTGCGCAAACTTCCCAGCGACGAAAATTTTCGACTGTCGATCCGCGATTTGCGCGCGGCGATCGCCGCCGATCGCGCCACGGGTTTGCGTCCCTTTTGCGTCATCGCGAACGCGGGAACCACCAACACCGGCGCGGTCGACCCGCTGAATGAATTGGCCGATCTCGCAGCGAAAGAGAAACTATGGCTGCACGTTGACGGTGCTTTCGGCGCGGCATCGATCCTTTCGGAGCGCGGGCGCGCTCTACTAGGCGGGCTCGAGCGCGCCAACTCCATTTCGCTCGATCCGCACAAATGGCTTTTCCAATCCTTCGAGTGCGGTTGCGTTTTGGTTCGAGAGGTCGCTCTGCTCAAATCCGCGTTTCAAATCACGGCTGATTATTTGCGCGACGTGCACCGCGAAGCAGTGCAGTTCAATCCGTGCGATCACGGGGTTCAGCTCACCCGCAGTTTTCGCGCGCTCAAAGTCTGGCTCTCGCTGCAGGCATTTGGCCTGGCCGCGTTTCGCGAGGCCATCACGCGCGGATTTGAATTGGCGGAAATCGCCGAACGCGAGCTGCGCGCGCGAAAAAATTGGGAAATTCTTTCGCCGGCGCAGATGGCGACGGTTTGTTTTCGTTATGGCAACAACGACGCGCTTCAAACGAAGCTTGTCGATGCGACGATGGACGATGGCTACGCCCTGCTGACATCAACGACCTTGCGGAACGCAGTCGCGTTGCGTTTGTGCACGATCAATCCGCGCACGACAGAAGCGGACGTTATCGGAACGATCGATCGGCTCGATAAGCTCGCGCGCAAACTGTAGGGCGAGGGCGTCGTTCGCTTCACATTCAATCTGCGCTCGCGTTTTGAATTAGAACCCAGAGAATGAGCAGGAGTGACATAGTTATTCCTTGTGACGAATTGAGCCGGCGCCGGTCACATGCTTTTCAATGGTTGACGGGTTACCATAATATTTCACATCGCCTGCGCCAGTTACAGAGACTCGCAGAGTTTCGCTGACTGAAATCGTAACGTCCGCTGCGCCGGTCGCGGAGATTTGCACCGTTTTTGTCTGAAGGTCTTTTGCTCGCAGATCGCTTGCGCCTGTCATGTCGGCAAGCAGTTCGTCGACCGCGCCGTCGAGTCTGATATCGGCTGCGCCGCTGGATTCCACGGCAAACCTCGATCCAGAGAGCGCGTTCGCGGTCAGGTCGGCGGCTCCGTGGAATTTCGCAGCCAATCGCACGGGACTGGAAACCACAACTTTGATGCCATGCGTCGGCCACAGATTCTGGCGCGAGTGGAGCAGAAGCCGATTATCGGCGTTTTGGCTCTCGATGTACGGTAGCAGGTTTTCGTCCGTGGTAATGCTCAGTGACGGTGCCCCGGCGCGCCATTCAATCTTAAATCCGCCGTCGGCCTGAAGTTCAGAGAACGCATTGATGTTGCGCTGCTCGGTTGTGATGTGGCCGTTACCGCGAACGCCGCCCCACCGGCAGCCAGGCGCCAACAAAAGCAGGCCGGCCAAGAATGCGAAGGTGATTCTCTTCATAATAATATTCTTACTGGTGAGATGAGCTTAGTGAGCGGTTTGGATTCAGGAAAATACGGGAAGAGGCGCTCTATTTCGAGATTTTGAACTTTACCGTCTGAGCGAGCTCGTCGTTGACAAAAAATTCGACGCGATAATCCCCCGGCTGCCATCCCCCTTCCGGCCGCGAAAGCGCGAACGTTCCACCAGAGCTTGTCGCGGGCGCCGTCGTTTCCATTTCATCGATCTGATAATCGGCAGAAACGTCCGCCACGTTTCCAGCAATAAAAACGGCGCGAATCATCGCCTGCTCGCGGAGGCTTCGGCCATGCCAGCGCGCGTAAATTGTCGCCGTGTCTTGTTTGAACTCCGCTCTGAATTCACCGTGCGGTTCGCTCGTCACTCCGGCCGAAAGTTCATCGGATTGAGAAAGCGCGCTTTTCTGGCGTCCGACTTTGGGCAGCTCCTTCAGATTCAGCCAGGTTTTCTGGGCCGCGACCCCCGACTCGCCTTTGACTACCGTGGCTACCTTCACGAATCCTGTGCCCGGGACGAACCAGCGATCGATCGCTGCCGGCCTAGGCAACGTTTGCTCGCAATGGATCCGCCAGGCGCGAAACTTTCCGGCCGGTGCATCGACATCTTCTTCGCCGGCGATCTCGTAATCCTGCTTCACTTTGGTTTCGCCGATCGTGCCGTCGAACTTCCAGCGCGTTCCTTTAGTCAAAGGAGTCGCCACCATGGTTTGTGGCGGGATCAATTTGACTATCGCGCCTTTGGCATCGGTGCGCGCAGGACAAATGATCCCGCGCTCTTCAACGGCGATGAGGTCAACGCTCTGAAGCGCTTCGCCGCGGTAAATTTCCAGCCGATGCAAATCCTTGTTTTCGATCTTTTCGATTCCACCTAGCCGATAAGTGATGTCGAATCGCTCTTCCTCATTTGGTTCGGTCAAATCGAGGCTGTCGCTCGGCTTTTCCTGAACCAGTTCGTAGTTCCATGTGGTGCCTTCGGCGGTTGGAATCAGCGGTTCGGCGGCAACGTTGACCAAGGGCGCGACGAGAACGGCCAAAGCGAAAACCTTCATTGTCGGTGAGACACGCAGTTGTAACGAAAGTTCAATCGCGTGGTGGATGAATTCAATTATGCTCACGAAATGCCGAGACGCTGGACGCGATTGATTTTCACGGCAGTCGCGTCGTTTTTCAGTTTAGCTCCAGTTGCCGCCTGCGCAGCTCCCGCACAAGATCGACACGTGGTCGTCGTTGTATGGGACGGCATGCGTCCCGACTTTGTTACCAAGGAAAACGCGCCGACTCTTTGGAAGCTCGCGCAAGGTGGAGTCACATTTCGAAACCATCATTCGGTTTATCCAAGCGCCACGATCGTCAACGGAACTGCAATCGTCACCGGGGATTATCCAAATCGAAGCGGAATCCTGGCAAATCACGATTATCGGCCACAGATCGATGCAAAAAAATCGATCGACGTCGAAAACGAAGCGGCTGTGTTGACAGGGGATTATCTGAGCGGTCAAAAATACATCGGCGTCCCGACAATTGCGGAGCTCGTTCATGGGAGCAGTGGAAAAACTGCGATCGCCGCTTCGAAAACGGTTGGTTTATTGTTCGATCGACATTGTGACGGACGAAGCGGTCAAAACGTTTTCGCCGGGGCGTCGATGCCGCACGATGCGCTCTTCCGAATTGCTAAGAGATTCGGAGGGTTTCCTCCGGCGACGCAACCGGGGGACCGTGACACTTGGACGACCAAAGGGCTGACCGAAGTGTTGTGGCACGACGGCATTCCACAATTTTCGCTGCTTTGGCTAAGCGAGCCGGACGACACGGAACACAAGACTGCACCGGGCGATCCGGCTGCCCTCGCGGCGATCAAATCGAGCGATGAAAATCTCGCGTACGTCCTCACGGCGTTGGATCGAGATCACGCAAGATCGACAACCGACGTTTTTGTCGTGTCCGACCACGGCTTTTCCACAATCGCGCGCGAAATTGATGTTCCGAAGATTTTAAGAAATGCGGGATTTGATGCGGTAACGGAGTTCGCTGCTGAGCCCAAGGCTGGCCAAATCATGTTGGCCGGGAACGGCGGCACCGTGCTGTTTTACGTTGTCGGTCACGACGCTGCTGTTACCCGTCGGCTGGTGGAATTTTTGCAGCAGACCGATTTCGCCGGAGTCATTTTCACCCGCGAGCTGGTGGATGGTGCATTCACGCTCGACAGGGCGACAATCAACAATCAATACGCGGCGGACGTGGTGATGTCGTTTCGTTGGACCGAAGATAAGAATCAGTTCGGCGTTCCGGGAATGATCGATGCCGATTGGCAACGGGCAGCGGGTAAGGGGACACACGCGACGCTGAGCAAATTCGATATGCACAACATGCTGATTGCGGCCGGGCCCGATTTCGAAAATGGCCTAACCAGCGATCTCTCGAGCGGAAATGTCGATCTGGCCCCAACGATTCTTGCGATTCTCGGAATCAAGCCTTCTGTAGCAGTCGACGGCCGGGTTCTGGCGGAAGCGATGAAAAAGCCGACGAAACTGAAGTTGGAAACGGAGACGATTGAAGCGAACAAGAAATTTCCCGGCGGAATGTGGCGACAACGCCTAACGATTTCGCACGTTGGATCGACGATTTACTTTGAGGAGGGCAACGGGAGCTTTGAACGCTAGAAGTAATAGGCGACCATAGGTCAAAACCCTACCCGCAGGGTTTGAAAATCGGTTGATCTGGCCTTGATCTTGCTCGACGTAGGCCGCATGAAACAGCTAATTCATTTAATAGGTGTTGTTTTCGCCTGCGGTGCGTTAACCGGCGCGTTTGCAGGAACTGAAACGTACAATGGGAAAGAAATGAAGCGGGTCGCACCCGTTCAACCAACATGTGACTTCACATGGACAGGCTTCTATATCGGTGGCAACGCCGGCTACGGCTGGGGTAATGCCGATACCGATTTCGATCCGCTTCCAAATCCAGTCACGTTTATTAATTTGGCGCCGAGCACTCTAGAGCCTGATCCCAGCGGATTCATTGGCGGCGGCCAACTTGGCTACAACTGGCAATGGAACAAGTGGCTCGTGCTTGGCGCTGAAGCGGATTTCCAAGGGTCCGATATCGAAGGCCATGAAACAGACAGTCCGATTATCCAAAACAACGGCACGCCGTTTCCTAATGCCGGCAGTTTTCTTGCCGCGCATGAACGCATCCAATGGCTGGGAACGGTCCGTGGTCGCATCGGTTTTGCTCCGATCTGCCGACTCTTGATTTACGGGACCGGTGGCTTCGCGTATGGCAACATCGATTACTCAGCTAATACGAATTTCGGCAACGGTAATTCGACCTATCCGGTTGATTTCACTGACACCAAAACCGGTTGGACGGCGGGCGGCGGTCTTGAATACGCCCTGAGCAATCACTGGACAGTCAGAGCTGAATATCTCCATTATGATCTGGGTAATGCTAGCCGAACTCAGAACCAGCTAACCGGCGGTGTTCCGCAGGGTCCACCCTTCTTCGTCCGCTACAACTTTGACACCTCTGGCGAGATTGTTCGCGCTGGTTTTAACTTTAAGTTCTAATTCGTTAGGCAGTCGTAACACTTCGAGCCGCCGAGACTGGGCAACTGGTCTCGGCGGTTTTGCTTTTTTGATTCGCCTTGACCAAGCGCGGCGTCTCGCAGAGGACCACCAGTTCGTCGGTATTGAGGCGGCCTCCGTTACATGAATCTGGATGGCTGCGGAACTCCGCGTTTTGACGCTATTACTTTTGCTTCGGACACGCTATGAAACCCGTGTAGTAGATGATTGCGACGTGCGGCCGTGCGGAGATGCGTTGATCGATGCCGGCAAGGCGGAGTTTAACTGGAGCTGGACCGCCGGCGGCGTACTGGGTAAAGCAGTCGTGCCGCACCGGGGGATAGGGCCTGGCAAAAAAGTGCTTGACCCTCCCTTCGTTTTTGGCGAAAAGGCGCCCATGAAACAGCTAACCTACCTAACAACTATCTTTTGCGCTTGCGTGGCGCTTGCTTTAACTGCTTACGGCGGCCCCGAACCGTTGCCGAGTGGAAAGGAAATGAAACAAGTCGCCCCGGCGCCGCCGGAGTGCGATTACACTTGGACCGGCTTCTACTTGGGTGGAAACGCCGGTTATGGCTGGGGGAACGCCGATACGCATTTCGATCCGCTCCCGGACCCTGTGACGTTCGGCGACCTCGAGCCGACCACGCTGCAGCCCGATCCAAGCGGATTCATTGGCGGTGGCCAAATCGGCTTCAATTGGCAATGGAACAAATGGCTGGTCCTGGGCATCGAGACTGACTTCCAGGGTTCCGATATGGAAGGAAGCGAAACGTCCAGCCCAATCATTGATCCCGGCGGCTCATCGGAAGGTCCGGACACTTTCCTTTTTGCACACGAGCGGATGCAGTGGTTTGGATCGACTCGCGGCAGAATCGGTTTTTCACCCTGGTGCCGATGGCTGTTTTACGCCACTGGCGGCGTTGCTTATGGCAACGTCGATTATTCGGCGAACACCGACTTCCTTCATGGGGGAGGAGCTACCTATCCCGTCAACTTTACCGAAACGAACGTAGGTTGGACCGTGGGCGGTGGATTTGAGTGGGCCCTGAGCCATCACTGGAGCGTGAAAACCGAGTACCTTTATTATGATCTCGGCAGTACAGACAGAACGCAGAATCAGTTGATCGGCGGCGTCCCGCAGGGTCCTCCGTTCTTCGTTCACTACAACTTTGAAACGAGCGGGAACATTGTTCGGGGTGGTTTCAACTTTAAGTTCTGATTGTTAGGCAAAGTTTAAACGACGAAACCCTTCGCCACTTGGCGAAGGGTTTTCGTTGTACCGCTGCTGCTTAAGAAAGGCTCT
>Ga0209328_10000106_pt1 | contig 16153 bp, 16 predicted proteins | sample JacPinW_OM3H0_M1_FD_187954 | JGI IMG/M metagenome (GOLD analysis project Ga0209328, IMG submission 187954) | Forest soil microbial communities from Algoma, Ontario, Canada - Jack Pine, Ontario site 1_JW_OM3H0_M1 (SPAdes) (version 2) | ecosystem: Environmental > Terrestrial > Soil > Boreal... | reverse complement strand
TTTAGATTAACTCGCTACTGAAGTCGCTTGATCGAACGAGTAAGCCGACGTGCGTCGCCTCTTACTGCACCCGCGGCGTGGGCAACGGAATAATGTAGCGACCCTTAAAGCCTCGTGAAGTTAGTTTAGGAATAAGTTCATCCGCGATGTGCCAGGACAGTAAAAGCGCATACTCGGGCTGATCGGAAAAAAGCCGCGCCTCCTCTGCGACTGGAATGATTGTCCCGGGAATGTATTTCCCGACTTTGTAAGAGCCTTTGATCTCGAGGACGCAATCAAGGATACCATTGTCCAAGCCGACATAATTGATCAGGGTGCTTGCACGTGATGGCGCACCGATTCCATAGATTCGCCCGCCCGCCGATTTGATTTCCTTGAGTAGTGCGAGCAGATCGAGTTTGGAATTCACGACGGCGCGCTTGAATTGCGCGAACGCATCCGCCGTGATCTCGCGCTTCTCTTCGTCCAGAATCTGCGTGACACTCGCCTGAACAGGATGTCGATCTTTTCGCGCGGCGTAAACGCGTATCGAACCCCCATGGGTCGGGATGCGTTTGGCGTGGATTACTTCCAATCCGTGCATTTCTAAAAGATTCTTGAGGCTGGTCAGCGTGTAGTAGCGAAGATGTTCGTGATAGATCGTGTCGTATTGGAGCGTTTCCAGAAGCGATCGAAAATAATGGGATTCGCTAATGAAGATTCCCGTGTCGCTGAGCAACGCGAGAATGCCGGCCACAATGTCGTGAATGTCTTCGATGTGGGCGAAAACGTTCGTCGCTGTGACAATTTGAGCTTTCCCTTGTTTTTCCGCGGCCTTCTCCGCGACCTCTTTATTAAAAAAGGAAATCATCGACGGAATTCCGCGTTCGATGGCCAACTTCGCCGCGTTCGTCGGCTCAATGCCGAAAACTCGCACGCCGTTTTTCTGGAAGTTGCTCAAGAGCGTGCCGTCGTTGGAGCCGATATCGACGATCAGTTGCTTTGGTTTGAGTGGATAAAGCGAATCCACCTCGCGAGAAAGCTCGGCGAAATTTTCACGGAGGATTTTCGTCGTGCCGCTGGTGTAGGGATACGATGGCGGGAAAAGAATCGCGGGGTCTACGATCAATCCAAGTTGAGCGAGGGTGCAATTTTTACAAAACAACAACTCCGCGGGATAGGCCGGCTGTTCCGCCAGTGGTGAACCAATGACCGGCATTGTGTTCACGGGCGGGAGATATCCGAGGAATAAAATCGGCTCCAAGTTCGGCGAATCGCAGACCTGACAACGATCGACGACGATGCTTCCACCGCTGCCGGCGGCTAGTTTCTTTTTCGCTTTCATGAATGGCGATGCGGATTTTGGTCGGCGTTCTTTACATACCAGGGGATCGTCGCGGCCAAGCCCTGTTTGAGAGAAACGGCCGGTTCGTAACCCAAGGCGCGGATCCGTTTGATACTCGGGCAGCGGCGCAGTGTCCCGCCGGCCTTCAATTCCCCAGGCGCAATCTGCACCTCGCGATGAAAATGGTGCGCGATCTCTTCCGCCAGTTGCTTAATCGACATCTCCTCCTCGGTCCCGATATTGTAGATACCCAGGTGTTCGCCTTTCTCGATCACCAACAGCAATCCCGCAATCAAATCGTCGATGAAAACAAATGATCGGGTTTCTTTGCCGCTGCCTTCGATCGGCAAAACGATGGCGCTGTCAGTCTGGCGGCTGAGTTCGCGCATGCGCAGCGTCAGTTGCGGGATAACATGTTCCCATCCCATGTCCGGGCCGTAAACATTGTGCGGACGAAATACCACGGCGCGCCGCAATTTTTTGCGACCGTAATTGAGTGTAAGCAGTTCGCTAATAATCTTGCCGCCCGCGTAGGAGTAGCGCGGATTTAGCGGATCGGGAATTGAGAGCGAGACGGTTTCATCTGTCGGCACTTGCGGCGGTGTTTGGTAAACTTCGGAGCTCGACGCGACAAATAAATCGCCGACGCCGTGGACGACGCAGGCATCGAGAACGTTAAGCATTCCTTTGACCGCGACTTCAAGGACAAGATCGGGCTGCGTGTAAAAGAACTCCGTGCCGTTGACAGCGGCGAGGTGACATACCGCATCCATGCCTTGAACCGCACGCGCGACTGCAGCCGCATCACGGACATCGGCGTGGACCCACTCAATCTGCGATTCTACGTCGCTAAGACGGTGACGCGATCCGCGTGATTCGTTGTCCAACGCGCGCACGTCGTTTCCGCTTTTTAACAAAGCCTGGACGAGCGCGCTGCCAATAAAACCGGTGGCTCCGGTAACAAGATAGCGCATAACTATCGATAAAATTTCGGGATCCTAACCATCGCCTTTTCGTTTGGGCTCCGATTTTTGAATCGAGCCCGCAGGCCCCAGAGAAACCAGCGAGAATATTCGATGACCCAGGGCCCGAGCTGAAACGTGGACTCGCCGCCGTAGAGACGATCGATTGATACGATTGGCACTTCGCCGAGCCGCAAGCCGGCATGATGCGCCTTGATCGCCATTTCGAAAGCAACCGTCCAACCGACCGGGGGGCTTTCCAGGTTCAATGAAGGAAAAACTTCTTTGCGAAACATTTTGATCCCAGTTGTTGCATCGGTGAACGGCGAAGCGGCCACGCGATGAAACAACCAGTTTGCGGAAAAGGAAAGAAATGCGCCAACCGGCGAACCGCCAAGTCGCCGACCGCCATGGGCGTAACGAGTGCAACTCACGAAATCGCATCCTTCTCGAATCAATGTGATCATGTCTTCAATGGCCAGCACAGGGCCGACTTCGTCCGCGGCGAAAATCAGGATCACGTCGCCTTCGGAAGCGGCCACTCCGGCACGAATGGCATTGACCACACCACGGCCGAGCGCGTTTCGGACGCCGCGCAGTTCCGGATAAATTTTTTGGACATCATCTACCACCGGGATGCTGTCATCGTCCGGCGAATCGTAGACGACCAATACTTCGTGCGGCACTTCGACGACCGCACGAAGAATCTTGAGCATGATGCGCAGGTTGATCCCTTCATTGCGCACCGGCAATAAGATCGACAACATCCGGCACCGATCTGTCGCCGACGCTGCATCCTGCGGTGCGGTCGCAGCGGCGTTGCTCATGTACCGTAAAATTTAGCGATCAAACGAGAGACGTGTCGCACATCGTCGTCAGTCATTTGAAAAGCCGATGGGAGCCAGATCGCTTGTCGCCCAAGGCGCGTGCTGTTGGGAAATGCCCTGTCGGATTGCAGGTAAGGTTTTTGGGTGTGAAGTGGAAACCAGAAACGCCGGCAACCCGCGCCGTTCTCGGCGAGAAAGTTGTCGAGTTCATCGCGACGTTCGGCCAGAGCATCGATCCATTGCGGTTGCTCGCCCTTGTCGATCTGGAATGGAAGGACGCGGATGGCTTTTGTTTTCGCTAACTCGTCGCGGTAAATCTGATAAGTGCGGCGGATTCGTTCGAGCCGCGCTTGAAGTTTTTCCAACTGCCCCATCCCAACCGCGGCCTGAAGATTCGTCAGCTTGAAATTGAATCCAATGCGGTCATGGACGTCGGCACCGCCAGTGCCCCGCACCGGCCGGCCCTGATCTTTCAACTCGCGGAGACGATGAATAATTGCTTCCTCGTTAGTAACAATTACGCCGCCCTGGCCGGTGGTGATGACTTTGTTAGGCGAAAACGAAAAGCAACCCGCCTGTCCGAACGTGCCGAGGTGACGGCCGTCGTGTCGTGAACAAAACGCTTCGGCGGCGTCCTCAACTACGGCGACGCGATGTTCGCCGCACACGCGCAAAATTTCTTTCATATCGGCGGCGCGCCCACTGATGTGAACGGGCACGACCGCCTTTGTTTTTGACGTGATGCCCGCTTCCATCGCGGCGACGCTCAGATTGAGCGTGCTAAGATCGACATCTACCAACACCGGCGTTGCACCAGTCATCGAAACTGCGTTGGCGGTGGCGATGAAAGTGAGATCGGGAACAATCACTTCGTCACCGTGGCCGATTCCGAGAGCGACGAGGGAAAGATAGATCGCCGATGTGCCGCTGGTCACGCCGACGCCGAACTTTGCATCGACAAGTTTCGCGATCTTGCCCGCGAATTCCTCCGTGACATCGCCATCATTGATGTAATTGCTGGCTAGAACTTTCAGGACACGTTCGCGCTCTTCTTTACCAAGCTCCGGTTGCCACCATGCAATCCGTCCGCTCATGACTTCTCTGCCGTTTGATTGAGCCATTCTCGAATCGCATCCACTTGTGCGAGAACGCGCTCGCGATTGCGGGAGCTGATGCGGCGGATCGGCGCACCCGCGTACACCGTCCATGGCTCGAATTCAAAATGCGGCGGCACAAAACTTAACGCGCCGATGGTCGTGCCTTCGGGAATGACATTGTCGGGCATGACCACAGCATTCGCGCCAATCCCGGTGTAATTTTCAAAAATCACATCGCCGACGATCGGCCGGTCGCCGATGTCGATCTTGGCCGGAACGACCGTGACGAGATCGTTTTCAAAATCGTTGCTCGAGCACCAAACTTTGACGCCGGCCGACAGGCTACTGAAATCGCCGAGCGAAAAAAGCCGTTCCCGTCCGCCGCCGACCGAACAATTATTCGCGACGTGCGAGCAAAAACCGATTTTTACTCGCGTCGAAAAATAGCAGTAGTCATCGACGATCGAATATTCACCGACCTCGAAACAATCCGGATAACGAATGCGAGTATTCCCGGAGACAATCGGTTTCATGCGGGCAGGACCGACCAAAGATCGACAACGTGTTTCCCCGCCGGCACGCGGAAAGAACCGTAGGCGTGGTGCGGAACACCGACGACGACGACTTCGCACTCGCGCACGAGCGTTTCTTTGTCCACAAACGTCGGATCTTTCGCGTATTCGTCGGAATAAAAAACCTGGGCGCCGTGAAAACGCAGAAGTTTGCCTAGCTTATAAGAGAGCGATTCGCGGATGTCGTCGCTCTCGGCTTTGAAGGCCATCCCGAGGATGCCGACGCGCGTCTTTCGCAAATCAAACTGCCTGGCCAGGAGCTCGACGATAAAGTTCGGCAGCCCTTCATTAATGGTCATCGCGACCTGGCCGAGAATGAAGTCGTGTTTTTGAAAGGCGAACAATTGCATGGTGTCCTTCATCAAACATGGCCCGGCGGTGAAGCCCGGACCCGGAATACTCTCCATGCGCGGATAGTGGCGTTTCATTTTCGCCAGAAGATCGACATAATTCAAACCGGCAGCCTCAACCATCATGTAAAGCTGATTGGTCGCGGCGAACTGAATGTAACGAAACGCGTTGCAGACAAGTTTGGCGAACTCCGCTTCCAGCGGAAGCATCTCGACAACCTCGAGCGCGATCTTGCCGAAAAGCTTTTTGGCGTCGGCGACCGCCTCGGGCGACGTGCCGCTGATGAGTTGCGGTAACGCGCGGATTTCCGCGATGCCTTTGCCTTGCACGACGCGCTCCGGGCAGAAGGCGAGGCGCGTCTTCTTTCCCCGATCGCGAAGGTAATTGTCGATGTATGCGGTCGTTCCAGGTGCAACCGTCGAGCGAAGGACGATGGTTTGATCGTCGCGCAAATACGGCATCAGCTCATCGAGACAATGTGTAAGCTTGGAGACATTGGGATTGTGGAATTCATCAATCGGCGTGCCGATGGTCAGCACCACAAGCGCGGCCTGCGCTACGCTTTTCGCATCGGAAGAGAATGAGAGTTTTTCGCTGGCAAGAACTTTTTGCAGAAGTGCTCTGCCACCCTCCTCGAAAAATGGCAAACGGCCGGCTGCGATTGTCTCAAGCGCCGCTTTATTAATATCCAATATCAAGGTCTTGAAACCGCTATCCGCGAGCACGAGCGAAAGCGGCAGGCCGACGTGGCCCGCGCCACCAACCACACAAACGTCGAAGGTGCTATCCGGCGCTTTCGTCATAGCTCGATTCGCCCGCTCGCTACTGCCATAAGAATCGTTGCGCGATTCAACGCGCTAGAAAAAGCCGGCTCCGCCAGGATCAAATCGCGCAACGGTTTGTCGTAAACGACGGGGTCGAGACCAGGCGGCGGCTCGAATTTATCCGCCGAATCGCGCGCGACCTGTGGCGCAAAAAAGCACCAGAGACGATTGCTCAACCTTCCAGTGTCGGGCGACAAGTCGCCGAGCAAAATCAATTCATCCGCGATGAAACCGGTTTCTTCGCGCAATTCTCTCCCGGCCGCCACCTCGGGAGTTTCGCCTTCATCGACATGGCCGCTCGGCAATTCCAGCGTCACTTGTTCGAGTGCAGGGCGGAATTGCTTAACCAACGGGAACTCTCCATTTGGCGTTACGGCAAATACCGAAACGTAGTCTCGAGTGCTAATGGAATAGTGAAGTGCAGCGTCGTTCCCAATCCTTTTGCCTACCAATTCGAACCAAGGCGTTTTGAAAACCGAACTTCTGCTAGAAATGGTTAACTCGTTCACGTTCATGTTCTAATTAATAAAAAACCTTTTCGGGTCAAAACTTCCCTCCAATTACGGTCGCTGCGCCTGCCAAGCGGCCGAATGCCGGAAGACCATCGCTAGCGGAGTACGCGACGATTCACAAAGTTTTGCGAAACCATTTTGTTTTAGGCCGGACCACACCCAAACGTTGCAGGTTCATGGCTGCACCCGGTAAAGAATGGTCATGCACGGAAAATTGCAACACTCCGTCCAAGCGAACCAGGTTCTTAACGCCAGGCATCCCGACATTCAAAGAAAGGCTGTAGCGTCCCGGTTTTAAGAGATCACCTGGCACTTCGCACCGGAGCACATACGAGCCCGGCTCGCGACGGCCATCGCCCATATCTTCATCGACATCATAAATTTCAAAAACTGGAGTTGCATCCAACGCATGAAGCATGAAGCCGATCCGACAAAACGGTATGGTGTCGAATACTGTGTAAGTGACTTCAAAACTCAACGGGTCCGAATAGTCGAAGTCCGCCGTCTGCCGGGAACCTTTGTCCAAGAGCGCCACCGACATAAGTTTGAGTTCAGTAATGCCAGCGTTCGAGATCCCTTCTGGCCAGCTGACCTGAGGCTGATCGACCGAAGCAATATTGGAGTACTGCTGAATAACATCATTTGAAGCTCCGTCGGCCGCGAGCTGTCCTCCGCGCAACCAAATGACGCGCGGACAAAGTCGCGAGATCGTTGCCATCGAATGGCTGACGAAGATTACAGTTCGTCCGTCTTTGGCCGCTACCTCTTCCATTTTAGCCACAGATTTCTTCTGAAACTGGGCATCGCCGACTGCAAGAACTTCATCGATAAGAAGAATCTCCGGCTCGAGGTGCGCCGCGACAGCAAAAGCGAGGCGCACGTACATTCCACTCGAATAGCGCTTCACCGGTGTATCGAGAAATTTTTCAATCTCAGCGAAAGCGATAATCTCATCGAATTTCTGCCGAATCTCCGCGCGGCTCATACCGAGAATTGCGCCGTTCAGAAAAATGTTTTCTCGCCCGGTTAGTTCAGGATGGAAACCTGTTCCGACCTCGAGAAGTGCGCCTACTCGACCATAAACATCTGCGCCTCCAGTTGTCGGTTCGGTAATGCGATTCAGAATTTTTAATAGCGTGCTCTTGCCTGCCCCATTGGCTCCGATAATCCCGATCACTTCGCCTTTTTTAACTTCAAAAGAAATGTCTTTCAGAGCCCAGAATATCTCTGATGTTGATCGGCCGTTTCGGCTGAAAGCCGTCAGCAGTCGCCGCGGCAAAGCCAACAAGTCGTCGTGCAGAGTTCTGTACCGAGGTAGCCCATCGCGGCGATGATCGATATTAAAGGACTTGCTGAGTCCGGTGACAGAAAGGGCTAACTCCGACATTATGAAAAGCGCGAACGATTAAATTATATCTGCGAAGTTGCGTTCAACACGGCGTGAGAAAAAGACACCGCAGTGATGGGAAAATTAAGTTTGATGGCAGCCACGTCGTCAGCTCGCCGGCATCTCACCAACTAACGTGAGGCTGACGCTAACGTTGAAACGCCACCCCCTGGCGATGGTTGGGGCTGGCGCTCATCGGTCCGGCGCCATTTCACGTCGGCATAAATCTGGCCAAGCTCATCGCCGGCAAAGCCGTCATATCTATCGGTGACGGTGCCGACGATTCGAAAACTAAGGGCGTGCTCGCGAAGATCGTACAGCTTCGTCTTCGGCGTATGGAGCGCGAGGCTAATAGAATAGTTTCCGGGAAGCAGGAAACGGCCTGGAATCACGGCCGCAATATAGTGCTCGCCGGCTCCTTCGACTGAAATCGCTGGCTGCGCCATTGAAATCGAGGAATAAAAAATCTGATCGCCTTTGAAATTGAATACCGAAAACGAAAGTTGGAGGCCTTCGATTTGGCGCCGCACCGCAAACGAACTTTTCAGAAGAAGCGGTTCGTCCGTGCCAAAAAAAGTGGACGCCTGACCCTTCGGATTATACAACCCGGCGAACCGAAAACTTGCCTGGCTCTCTATCGTCGCGAAATTGATCTCGGGGGCCTGATCTTGTGCGCCGCCAAGATAGGCCGCGACCACGTCGGCGGTCTTACCGGTTTTGGCCACTTCGCCATGCCGAAGAAGAATACATCGCGAGCAAAGACGGCAGATCGCATCAATGTCGTGGCTGACGAAAATCACAGTGCGCCCTTCTTTCGTTGCTACCGTTTCCATCTTCTCCAGACATTTTTTTTGAAATTCGGCATCGCCCACGGCCAGGACCTCATCGATCAGCAGAATCTCTGGGTCGAGATGTGCAGCGACGGCAAACGCGAGCCGGACATACATGCCGCTGGAATAGCGTTTCACCGGCATGTCGAGAAATTTTTCCACTTCAGCGAAGGCAACGATCTCATCGAATTTTCTCCGAATTTCCGCGCGTTTCATGCCGAGGATTGCGCCGTTTAGAAAAACATTCTCCCGTCCGGTTAATTCGGGATGAAAACCTGTTCCAACCTCGAGAAGAGCGCCCGCACGACCGTAAATATCCACCGCACCGGTCGTAGGCTCAGTGATGCGATTTAGAATCTTTAATAGTGTGCTCTTGCCCGCTCCATTGCTTCCGATAATGCCGAGCGCTTCGCCTGCTTTAACATCAAAGGAGACGTCCTTGAGCGCCCAGAATATTTCCGATGTCGATCTTTCGTTACGTCCAAAGCGCGTGATCAACCGTCGCGGCAAAGTCATCAGTTCGTCGTGCAGGGTCTTGTAACCGGGCAAACCCTCCCGCTGGTGCGCGATTCGGAAAGATTTGCTGAGATTCTGAATGGACAACGCGACTTGGGACATTTTCGAAAGGGTGGAAAATTAAATGATGTCGGCAAAATCGCGTTCAACGCGGCGAAAGAAAAAGGCACCGCTGAGCAAAGCAATGACAGACATTGCGACTGTGACCCAAAAGATGGACGGGTTCAGCGCGCTCCGGCCAAGCACCGACCAGCGGAAGCCCTCCACAATTCCTACGAGCGGATTTAGCGCAAATAACGTCTGCCACCGCGGCGACACACTCGTGCTCGTCGCGTAGATAATCGGACTCACGTAGAACCAGATCTGAAGAAAGAAAGGCAAAGCATAGTTACAATCGCGGTACTTCACGCTCAGCGCGGAAAACCAGAACGCAACACCAGTTGCGGTCATGGCAGTGAGGAGCAGAAAGCCGGGGATTGCGGCCAGGCGAAGTGTCGGCGGCACTCGGTAGACGGCCATAAATATGAAAACCATGACGAGCATGACCGCAAAATCCACCAGCGTGGAAAATGTGTGTGAGAGCGGAATCAACATTCGCGGAAAGTAAACTTTTGAAACGAGCTGGGCGTTGTTGACCAGACTGCTGTTGCTGCGTTGGGCTGTTTCTGAGAAATAACGCCAAGCGGTCAGGCCGCAAAAAACAAACAAGAGATACGGCACGCCGTCACTTGGAAGTTTCGCTACTCGGCCAAAAACCACCGCCAGAGTGACCGCTGCAATCAGCGGTTGGAGCGCGACCCAGCCGATGCCGAGCGCAGTCTGCTTGTAGATGACCTTGATATTCCGCTCGACCAGAATCCAGAGCAGATCGCGATAATTCCAAAGCTCGCGAATGTTTAGTGCGGCCCAGCCCTTCGTTGGCCGAATCCGAAGCGTCGGTTCTGAATCTCGCCGGACTGCAGCAATGGCAGTCGGTTGCGGTTCCGCGTAGGCGATGGCGGAAGATGGTTCTGAGCTCACGGGAGGCAATGTCGAGAAAGTGCTCATTCAACGCAAGTCAGGCAGCGAGAGGCGAAGCCTTACGCGAGCCTTGCTTGCGCTTTGCGATGCGGGTTCTACTTTGGGCGCGGTGAAAAAAATCGAGGCGATCATCAAGCCGTTTAAAACGGAAGCCGTGAAAGACGCGCTCGCCGCTGTGGGCATTGAAGGAATGACGCTGAGTGAAGTGAGAGGCTTCGGCCGGCAAAAAGGCCACAGCGAAATTTATCGTGGGAGCGAATACACAGTCGATTTTTTGCCGAAGGTGAAATTTGAAATCGTGGTCGATGACGATCGCGCCCAGCGCGTGGTCGAAGCAATCCTTCAATCGGCCAAGACTGGAAAGATCGGTGACGGAAAAGTTTTTGTTACGGAAGTGGAAGAAGCGATCCGGATCCGGACGGACGAACGCGGAGGAGAAGCTGTTTCATGAACGATTTTCTGTTGTCGATCTTGCTCGGTATTGTCGAGGGCCTGACGGAATTTTTGCCGGTAAGCTCGACCGGACATCTCCGCATCGTCGAAGCGCTGCTCAAACTCGATTTACACGACAGCTTTTGGAAGATGTACACGATCGTGATCCAACTCGGCGCGATCCTGGCATTGCCGGTTTATTTTTGGAAACGGATCCTGGAATTTCTCGGCACCTTTCCAAAAGGCGAACGCGGCGATCGCAATTTCCTGACGCATCCGCTCAGCCTGACGATGATTGCGTTTGTGGTCACGGCACTGCCGGCATGGGCATTGATCAAAGTGATCGGTAAAAATCTGGAAAGCCTTTGGGTGATCAGTATCGCCTTGCTGGTCGGCGGCATCGTGATGTGGATTGTCGATGCAGTTTGTACGCGAGTGCGCGTGACGCACATGGAAGAGATGAGCTTGCCGCAGGCGATCTGGATCGGGGCGTGCCAGATTTTGTCCGCGGTTTTCCCGGGCACGTCACGCTCAATGAGTACCATTGCGGCCGGGCAAATCGTGGGCTTATCACGTCCGGCGGCCCTTGAGTTTTCATTTTTTCTTTCCATGCCGACGATGGTGGTTGCGACTTTGTACGATCTCTACAAAACGCTGAAACCGGGTCGAAACACGATTAACGAAGGCGATCTCGCGCCGCTCGCAGTCGACCCACACCAGTGGGTCGTGCTCGCGATTGGATTTGTCGTTTCGTTTATTGTGGCGCTTGTAGTGGTTGCGTGGTTCATGCGCTGGGTTCGAACAAAGGGGTTTGCGCCGTTCGCGATTTATCGGATCGCATTGGCAATCGTTCTGATCATCTTGCTAATGCGCGGTTCGATTTGACCAATGGAATCTACCGAAGCGATTCTGCCCGATCTGCAGAGCTGCGTCCTGTGTGAAGACGTCCGTTGCGAGTTTAACGGCATGAACACGCTGGTCGGCGTCCTCAACGTCATCGCCGCGCCGTCGTTACCGATCAATTATATGCGCTTGTGCATTTGGACGCGCTGGTGCAGTGGCGCGGGCAAATTCAAGCAACGGTCGCGCATCCTCGGGGTGGACGAACAAAATGTGCTGGCCCAGGCGGAAGTAGAATTTGAGCTTAAGGAAATGGAAGGCCACGCCACCAACGTTCATTACTTTGGCGGGGTCCAGTTCCAGCAATTCGGTTTGCACCACGTGGAGATTTATTTGCAGGACGAATTGCGGCTGCGTTTCCCCCTGCCGGTTGTCCGAATTCAGCGGAAATAAGACGGCGCAACTTTTTCACCGCGGCCTGTGAATAACTGCTTGCCACGTGGGCGCGCTTTGTTTATCACAAACGGCGTTCATGGTCGGGAAGGTCGTCATCGGAGCGTTGGTCTGTGTCTTGATCTCAATCGGGACGATCTACGCCCAACAGGTCGAGGTCCCGCGCGAAAAAACGGGCAAGATTGTCCAGCAAACAAAACGTTCGACCGCGCAACCAGTGGTCGAGGTCCGGCCGCAAACGGTTGCTTTTACTGAGACGTCAAACTTGTCCGCGCCCAGACTAAGCATCGAGCAAATGCGGCAGGCTGGTGCTTTGGCCGCGCGGAAAGTGAAAGAAGAAAATCACGATATTGAAGCAGATGCGAGCGAGCCGGATTTGCCGGCGCCAGTTGCGTCTCCGAAAAAACAGATCAGCAACGCAAATGCGGTTCGTGCAGTGGATCGACCATCACGCGAACCGGAGCCTCTCCCGGCGCAACCGATCAATTTTTCCGGCCAGACGGCATTCACGAGATTGGCGGACGGTTTTGATTTGCCGGTCGGTAAGCCGGACGGCCGCGGATATTACAAAGCTCGCGGAATGCGCGCGCACGGACATCTCGGCGAAGATTGGGACGGAGTAGGCGGCGGCGACACGGATCTGGGCGATCCGGTTTATTGCATCGGCGACGGCGTCGTTGTTTTCGCGCGCGATTGTCATCAAGGCTGGGGGAACGTGATCATCGTCCGGCATGCCTACCGCGAGGGCTTGGGGGTGCGCAACGTCGATTCACTTTATGGGCATCTTCAAAAGATTCTTGTTCATAGCGGCCAGGCCATTAGACGCGGGCAGCAAATTGCGACAATCGGCAACGCACACGGTCTTTATGATGCGCACTTGCATCTGGAAGTGCGCAAGAACATCGCGATCGGGATGAGCCGCGACAAATTCGCGCAAGATTTCAGCAATTATTACGATCCCTCGGATTTCATTTTGTCACATCGACATCTGCAAAGCAGCGGAGCCAGTACCCGCGTGGCGATGAATACTTTTACGTATGATTCGAGGATCCATTGGGACAAGCTGCGCAATTACTCGCACGCGCGCACCGGTGGCGGATCGAGTGAATCAGCCTATGCGCTGAAGAAGGCGCTCGCCTCGCAGAACTCGACCGCTCACTAGACGATTTGATCTAGATTAAAGTCGCCCCGTCACGGCGAGGATTATCAAGATCAACAGAATCAATCCGAGCCCGCCGCTTGGATAGTAGCCCCAGCCGGTGCTGTACGGCCAAGTTGGCAAAGCTCCGAGCAACAACAGAATCAGGATGAGGAGTAAAATAGTGCGCATCAACCTTGCTACGCAGGCGCCTCAGAGATTGGTCGTTCTTTTTTGAGAATCGTCTGGCCTTGAAAACCGCTTGCGCGGAGGCGCGCCGTTCTTATCATTCGTGGGCAAGTCCCGACTGCATCTTGCCAGATGCGTCGGGAAAATTTTTTGCCCGAGTTTTGAAACTAAAATGGCAAACACGATTCTAGTTGGCGCGCAGTGGGGCGACGAAGGAAAGGGCAAGATCATCGACGTGCTCACGAGCAAGGCCGATGTGATTGTTCGCAGCCAGGGCGGTAACAACGCTGGCCACACCATCGTTCACGGCGGCACGACTTATATTCTCCATCTCATTCCTTCTGGAATTGTGCGCCGCGGGAAAGTCTGCGTCATCGGCAACGGCGTGGTTGTCGATCCGATCGCGCTTGTGGCCGAGATCGAACACTTGCGCAAGCTCGGAGTAAAGATCGGCAAGAATCTTTTGGTGAGTAATTGCGCGCACCTCGTTTTGCCTTATCACCGATTGCTCGACGAACAGCGCGAGTTACGCAAAGGGCGGGCGAAAATTGGAACGACCAAACGCGGAATCGGTCCGGCTTATGGCGACAAGGCGGCGCGGACGGGCTTACGCATCTCCGATTTGATGCAGCCGATCTTGTTTGCAAAAAAGCTGCAAGCGAAGATTCGTGAGAACAATAGCATTCTCCAGGCACTCGGCGCGAAGCCGATCAATTATCGCGAAGTCCACGAGACTTATCTGGCCGCGGGCGAAAAGTTGCGGCCGTTCGTCACCAACACGGTTCTTTATCTGCATCGCGCGATTCAGCGTGGGAAAGGAATTTTGTTCGAGGGCGCGCAAGGAACATTTCTCGATATTGACCACGGCACGTATCCGTATGTGACATCATCCAATACGACAGCCGGCGGTGCATGCACTGGAACCGGTGTGCCGCCGCATCGGATGGACCGCGTGGTCGGTGTGATGAAGGCTTACACGACGCGCGTGGGCGAGGGGCCGTTGCCGACCGAGGATCGACATCTCTCGCAGATGCTTCATTCGCTTGGCCGCGAATTCGGCGCTACCACCGGGCGCGCGCGACGCTGTGGATGGTTTGACGTCGTGGCGACGCGATATGCCTCGATGATCAACGGGATCGACGAGTTGGCGGTCACGAATTTGGACGGTCTGGACGACGTCGACCCGATCCGCGTGTGCGTCGGATACCGATTAAACGGGAAGCGTTTGGAGGTGCCCCCTTGCGACGCCATACAGCTGGAGAATTGTGAGCCCATTTACCAAGCGATGCCAGGATGGAAGCAATCTACCAGTTCTGCAAAAAAACTTTCGCAACTTCCTTTGGCTGCAAGAAATTACGTGAAACGACTTGGCCAACTCACTGGCGCGAGAATTTCGATTGTTAGTGTCGGCCCCAAGCGGGCGCAGACGATCTTTCTTTAGCGATGCCTCCAGGCGCCAAATCCGTCCCGCGGCACATCGCGATCATCATGGATGGGAATGGTCGCTGGGCCAAAGCGCAAGGCTTGCCCCGGATCAGGGGCCACGAAGAAGGAGCGCGGGCCGCACGCGAGTGTGTGGAGGGATGCGCCGAGCTAAAGGTGGATTACCTGACTCTCTATGCTTTTTCGGCGGAGAACTGGCAGCGTCCGAAAAGCGAGGTTTTCGCGCTAATGAAGCTCTTGGAAAAGTTCCTCAAGGAAAAAACACCGGATCTCATTGAGAAGAACGTTCGTCTGCAAGCGATCGGGCGGCTGACTGATTTGCCCGAGGCCTGCCAGCAACAGCTGCACAAGTCGATCGAAGCGACAGCCGGAAACACTGGCGTAACGTTAGTCCTGGCGCTGAGCTACGGCGGACGCCTTGAGATTATCGACGGCATCAAGAGCTTGCTTCGCGCCATCGAGCTCGGTCACATCGACAAGGGGATGATCGATGTCGAGATGTTCAGCAAACACCTTTACACCCGATATTATCCGGATCCCGATCTCCTCATTCGCACTTCAGGCGAGATGCGTCTGTCGAATTTTTTGCTCTGGCAGCTTTCCTATACCGAAATGTACGTGACCCAGAAGATGTGGCCCGACTTCACGAAAAAGGATTTGTTTGCAGCGGTGGAAGAATACGGGCGACGTCAACGGCGATACGGCGCGGTCGAATAAATCAAACGAACGCCTCGGCCACGGAATCGGCGAGCGCTTTTCCCGCGGTTGTTAAAACGAGATTGCCACGCATCTCTTGAAGTAAACCCAGTCTGACAAATTCGCGCGTTTCGTCTGGAAACGTCTCCAATAATTGCGCTGGAGCGCCATCGATTGTTCGCAATCCAAGCGCGATTCTTTCGGCGCGTTTCATTTCTGTCGTCAGCTGCTCGACTGAGCGCATCGCTGATTTTCCCGACAGAACAACGTCCGCGTAAGCGCGAAAGTCTGAAACGTTTTGCCAACGGGTCATACTGACCGTGGAAAAAGCGCTCGGCCCAATGCCCAAATAATCCGAGCCCGACCAATACGCGCGGTTGTGCGCTGAGCGAAAACCTGGCCGCGCGTAATTCGAGATTTCGTAATGCTCGTAGCCGGCTGCTTCCAGGATCGCCATCGTCATTTCGAACAATTCCGCATCTGCATCGCTGCTTTGCCGAAACTCGCCGCGCGCGTGCCGCAGAAAAAATTCCGTGTCTTCTTCATAAGTCAGACAATAAGTCGAAATGTGTTCGGGCATGAGCGACACCGTTCGCTCCAACGTGCTTCGCCATTGCGAAATCGTTTGTCCCGGCAGCCCAAACATCAGATCGACATTGATGTTGGAAAATCCAGCGTCGCGCAAAATCTGGAACGACTCCTCGCCTTGTTTTGCGTTGTGCTCGCGCCCGAGCAATTTC
>Ga0209328_10000105_pt1 | contig 16230 bp, 15 predicted proteins | sample JacPinW_OM3H0_M1_FD_187954 | JGI IMG/M metagenome (GOLD analysis project Ga0209328, IMG submission 187954) | Forest soil microbial communities from Algoma, Ontario, Canada - Jack Pine, Ontario site 1_JW_OM3H0_M1 (SPAdes) (version 2) | ecosystem: Environmental > Terrestrial > Soil > Boreal... | reverse complement strand
GAGCGTTGATGCGTAACGAAGGCCCGCCCCGTCGGCGGCCTTTTCGTTTTTGGGATGCGTTCAGCGATAGAATCACGGTTAGGCAAATAGGAGCTTCGCTCGCTGACGATCGCCCAATCCAAGGGGACGCCGTCGATGCCCTAAAATTGAGCTCTATCGGCCGCTGCACTGCAGCGAGATGCTTGCCCTTGTTAGGAAAAGCTCCAAGAAAATTGCTTCTCAGTCTAATTTTCTTTTCCGCCAAACCGTTTCTGTCTGACTGAGGCGCGCGCGATGCGCTTCTCAGGGCGAGCGGATGTGCTAACATTTTTGGGTCTAATCCAACTCAGCTACCTCACAGCAGTCCAAAATCCGTCTCTCACAACGTCAAATCAATAACAAGCGCAGCCGCATGGCTGCAAAAGGGGAGTGTCGCGATGAAATCGGCTTTCAATCGATCTGTTTTTGCGCTTGCAGCAATCGTTGCTGTAGCGGGGGCCAGCCAGGTCTACGCGCAGCAAAAGCTGCATTCCTATCAGTCCGGAACCAAAGAATTCTGGACCCATCCGCCGGATGACTGGTTCCTTGGCGACGAGACCGAAGCCCAGAAGGGTCTCGCGCCGCCGTCGGGTCCGCCGACCGGCGCATCAGAAGCGGAACTCGCCGCGCTGATAAAGAAGATAAAACTGCCGCCGGGCTTCCAGATCGAAGTCTACGCGCCGGGCGTGCTGGCTGCACGGCAGATGGCCTGGGGTGACAAGGGCACGCTGTTCGTCGGTTCCTTCGGCCTCGGCAACGTCTACGCCATCACCGACAATGGCGGCAAGAAACAGGTCAAGACCATCCTCAAGGGCCTCAACATGCCCACCGGTCTCGCCTTCCGCGACGGCGCGCTTTACGTGATCGCCGTCGACAAGCTGATCAAATACGACAACGCCGAGGCCAATCTCGACAAGCTCGGTGACGGCAAGGTGGTCTATGACGACATGCCGTCCTACGCGGCACACGGCTGGAAGTACCTTGCGGCCGACAAGGATGGTTCGTTCTACATACCCTTCGGACCTCCCTTCAACGTCGGCATTCCACCGACCAGCGTGTCGCAGATTCGCCGTGTCGATCCCCAGACCGGCAATGCCGAACTGGTGGCGCTCGGCGTGCGCAACAGCGTCGGCGGCGATGTCGATCCGCGCAGCGGAAAATACTGGTTCACCGAGAATGCGCGCGACTGGATCAGCGACGACCTGCCGAGCGACAAGCTCAACATGATCTCGAAGATGGGCGAGCATTTCGGCTATCCTTATTGCCACCAGGGCGACCTGCCGGATGCGAAATTTGCGATGGGTCACAAATGTTCGGAATTCACCCCGCCCGTGCTCAATCTCGGCGCCCATGTGGCTCCGCTCGGCATGAAGTTCTATACCGGGGATCAATTCCCCGCCGAGTACAAGAACAGCATCCTGATCACCGAACACGGCTCGTGGAACCGGCATAAGTATCAGGGCGGTCGGATCGTTCGCGTGATCGTCGGTCCGGACGGCAAGAACCCCAAGCAGGAAGTGTTCGCATCCGGCTGGATCGAAGGCGACCAGGGCTATCTCGGCCGGCCGGACGATATCATCCTCGCCAAGGACGGCTCGATCCTCGTCGCCGACGATTGGGCCGGTGCGATCTATCGCATCAGCTACAAGAAGTAACGCTAAAGAGACCAATGAGGCTGCGGTTGCTCGGGAACGAGCGGCCGCAGCTTTTTGTTGAAGCCAGCGTGGCGGTATAGATCGAGGTCGGTAATGCGGATTGCTTTAGTCGGAGTTCTGTCGGTTGCAATGATCTGCGGATTATCAGCCAATGCCGCCGATACGTCAGCGGTAAAAGAAAAAGCCGAGGTCTGTGCCGGCTGTCACGGCGAAAGCGGCATCTCGCAAACCGAGAACATTCCCTCGCTCTCGGGTCAGCCCGATCAGTTCATCCAGTGGCAATTGGTGTTCTTCCGTAGCGGAGCGCGCAAGAACGAACTGATGCAGCCGATCGTCGAACAAATCAGCAATGAGGATATCCGAAATCTCGGCGCCTATTTTGCATCGCTGACGCCGCCGAAATCGGCAACACTCGACGACAATCCCGATCTATCGCAAAAGGGCGCGCAGGCGGCTGCGGGACGGCGCTGCGCGTCGTGCCACACCGATACATTTGCCGGCACCAAGGCGGTGGCCCGCCTCGCCGGCCAGCGCGAGGAATATCTGGTCAAGGCGCTGCATGACTATAAATCGGGCGTGCGATCCGGCGGCGCCGGAGCGGCGATGGCGGAAGTCGCCTATCCCCTAAGCGAAGAAGAAATCACCGCGCTCGCGCATTATCTCGCGCATCTCTGACTACGTGAAATCTTCGGTCGTCCCGGCTCAAGGCCAGGACGACAAGTTACCCCCGCTGCTTCTCATACGCTTTCAGATGCGTATAGGCGGTGCGCAGCCTTGGCACCGGCACCTTTGCCCCATCGCCGCGCGCGATCAGGTCGCCGATCACGTGGTCGGCTTCGACCGGCGCGCCGGCCTTGATGTCGCGGAACATTGACGCCGTCAGCTGCGATCCCTCATCTGTCAGCGTGTTGCGGCTGCGCTCCAGAAACGGCGCGCGCGGCCCGTAGCCTTCGGCGGTCGCGATGCCAATGCATTCATCGAGCACGCCGAGGACAAAATCCTTGCCGCCTGGCGCGGCCAGGATATTGCCGAGCGAGGTTCGCATCAGAGAGGTCGAGGCAGCAAGCGTCGCCAAAAATATCCATTTCTCCCACATCTCCTGAATGATGTGTTCGCTGGCGACCGCGCCGAACTTGCCGCTCGCGAAAACTTCCGCGATGGCGCGGACCCGACCCGACATCTTGCCGTCGCGTTCGCCGAAAGTGAGCGACTGCATCGGCGCCAACTGAACCACTTCGCGCCTCTCGTTGAGAGTGACCGCGATCGCGCAGAGGCCGCCGAGCACGCGCTCGCGCCCGAATTTTTGGTCCAGTACATCCAGATGCAGCATGCCGTTGAGCAGCGGAATGATGGATGTCTGCGGTCCTACCGCCGGCGCAAACGATTTTATCGCATCGTCGAGATCGAATGCCTTGCAGCTCAACAGCACGACGTCGAACTTTTCGTCCAATTTGTCCGCCTGCAGCGCCGGCGGATTTTTCAGCGTCACGTCGCCGTTCGGGCTTTTGATGACGAGGCCGGCGCCGGCGAGTTCAGCCGCGCGCCGCGGGCGGACCAGAAAGGTCACGTCCTGGCCGGCCTGCAGCATCCGGCCCCCGAAATATCCGCCGATGGCGCCGGCACCGACCACGAGAACGCGCATTGTTTGGTTCCTTTTGTTGTTGTTCTTGAGGAGCGAATGGCTATTCGCGTCTTTCTACCACTTCTCCCCGAACGGGCGGATTTCCAATTCAAATGTCCAGGCGCTGCGCGGCTGCTGGTACAACTGCCAGTACGAGGCCGCGACCGAGGCCGGCGGCATCAGCAAGTCCGGATTGTCGAGCGCTTCCTTGCCCCAAAGCTTTTCGCGCCGCTCGCGCACCCAGGCAGTATCGACACCGGAATCGATAATCAGGTGCGCGACGTGGATGTTCTTCGGTCCCAATTCGCGCGCCATCGCTTGCGCCACCGCGCGCAAGCCGAATTTGGCGCTGGCAAAGGCCGCGTAACCTGAGCCGCCGCGCAGGCTCGCGGTGGCGCCGGTGAAGAAAATGCTACCCTGGCCGCGCGGCAGCATCAGCCGCGCCGCTTCGCGGCCTGAGACAAAGCCGGCCCAGCAGGCCATTTCCCACACCTTTCGGAACACGCGGTCGGTGGTTTCCAGGATCGGGAAGTTGACGTTGGCACCGACATTGAAGATGCAGACTTCGAGCGGCGCGTGCTTGTCGGCGTCATTGAGGAAGGCCGTGACCTCGTCCTCCTTGCGCGCGTCGAGCATGCGCGCCACGATCGTTCCGCCCGATGCTTCGATCTCCTTCACCAGCGGCTCGAGCTTGGCGCCATCGCGTCGCCCTGCGAACACGGTAAAACCTTCGGCGGCGAATCTCTTCGCGATCTCGCCCCCGATATAGTCGCCGGCACCGATCACCGCGCAGCTGGCGTTTCGTTTTTGCATGTGGGCTCTCCGTTAGAGTGACGGCATCACCCGCCCAAAACCATTTCCTCGACTTCGCGCAATTGCTCCTTGCCGAAAAACATTTCCGTGCCGACGAAGAAGGTCGGCGAGCCGAACGCGCCGCGCTCGACGGCTGCTTGCGTGTTCTCGATGAGCTTGGCCTTGACGTCCGGCTCCTGCGCACGCGCCAGCAGTTTTGCACCGTCGAGGCCGGACGCGGTCAGCGCTTTCGCCGCGATTTCCGGGTCGTCCATTTTTTTCGGTTCACCCCACATATGATGAAACGCGGCGTCGACATATGTCTCGAACACGCCCTCGCATTGAGCGGCGACCGCGGCGCGCATCAGATTGAGCGTGTTGACCGGAAAGAACGGATTCATCGTGTACGGCTTGACGTTAAAGCGCCGGACAAAACGCTCGGTCTCCAGCGCGTGGAATTCGGGCTTGTTCTTGACGCCGGCCAACGTCTCGGCGGGCGATCTGTTGTTGGTGGCCTTGAAGATGCCGCCGAGCAGGATCGGCACGTACTCGAACTTCACTCCGATACGTTGCTCGATCGCCGGGATCGCCTCATGGCTGAGGAACGCGTTGGGGCTGCCAAAATCGAACAGGAATTGCGGCGGTGCCTTGGTCAAGGGCGTCTTGGTCAAGGGCGGCCTCCCGGCTTTTTGTTGCTAAGCCATTGTGGCGCAGCGCGCGGCGCCCGTCCATAGCATTATGATGACCATAATACTGTGGCGCTGCGAGATACCGGTCAAATCAGCCGCGTGACCGCGCGCTTGCGCCAGACCAGCAGGTAATAGCTCATTTGCAGAATGAACATGGCGCTGAACGTGATCGGATAGGCGGCCCAGATGCCCTGGATGCCGATGGCGCGGCTGAGGATCACCGCGGAGGGCACCTCGATCGCGACAATCGCAAATATTAAGATCGACAGCGGCGCCCAAACCGTTCCGCTGGCGCGCATCATCCCTGAGAACACCGTTGCCATTCCGAACAGCACCGAACTCCACAGCACGATGTGGAGCAACCCCTGCGCGAGATCGAGCACCGCCGGGTCGATGATGAACCAGCTCATGATGGCGCGGGAGAACAGATAGCCGAGCGCCACCAATCCGCCGGTCAGAACGAGGTTCATCATGAGCCCGGTGCGGACAATGGCGCCAAGCCGGTCGGGATTGCCGCGGCCGATCGCCTGCGCGCCGAAGATCGATACCGCAATTGCAATCGACCAGGCCGGAAATTGCGCGTAGCTCATGACCTGATTGACCGCACCATAGGCCGCCGTAGCATCGGAGCCGAAGCCGTTGACGAGTCCGAGCAGGACCAGCTCGGCCAGCGACATCACAACCATACCGAGAGCCGACGGAAGACCGAGTCTCAGAACCATGCGCAGCAGCGCCCCGTTCGGCCGCATGGCGCGCAGAAATGCCGCGTCAAATGCAAGCGGATGATGGCGGCGGCGAAGATATCCGGCAAGCCACAGCAGGGTGAACAAGCCGGACACCGCCGACGCCCAGGCGGCGCTGGCGACGCCGAGGTGGGGCAGGCCGAACCAGCCGCGGATCAACGCCGGTGTTACAATGAGGCCAATGACAGCCGAAATTGCGAGCGCCAGTAGGGGCGTCATTGTATCTCCGACACCGCGCATCATCGCCGTCAGTAGGATGAACACAAACGTCAGCGGCATCGTGATCATCATGATGCGCGCATAGGCGCTGGCCTCGTCGAGAATCTCGGGCGGCGTGGCGAGCGCGGTCAGGAGCTGGCGGCTGAACAGTCCGCCGAAGATCGCGATCATTGCCGCCAAGAGAAGCGTGATCGTCAGCGTCGTGCCGGCGACGGCCTTCACCTTGTCGGGCTCGCCTGCGCCCCATGCCTGACCAATCAGCACGCTGGCGCCCGAACTTAAGCCCATCACGAAGGCGATGAAGAAAAACATCGCCGGGAAAAACACCGAAACGGCGGCGAGCGCGTCGACCCCGATCATCTGGCCGAGGTAGACATTGTTGATGGTGCCGAACAGCGATTGCAAAATGTTGCTCAGCATCATCGGCGCGAGGAAGACGAGAAATGTCCTCCAGAGGGGCGGGGCTTTGGACACAGCTCTTCCTTATTGGTTGGCGCAGCCGATACCGCGCGGCGTGGTGTCGGAATTTGCGGTTTCGGAGAACCTTTGGTGTCGATCACACCGCCGGCGGTTCGGCGCGATCGCTGAAGGCGAGCTTGACGATGTGGTCGCGGATATCGCCGGGCCAGCCGGCAATGAGTTCGGCAAAACGTCGTCGGTCGTCCGCGAATAGGGCCCGCGAGGCTTCTTCGAAGTGCGGAAGGTTGCCGGCCATCGTCGACATGAAATGATAGGCCGCCTCGCGCGCCGCGCGGCTGCGGTCGCGATCGCCGCTCTTGCGCCGCGCCTCTTCGACAAGCTTTCGCAGCGCCACCGACGCGCCACCGGGCTGGGAGCCAAGCCATTCCCAGTGCCGCGGCAGCAGCGTCACCTCGCGGGCGACGACGCCAAGTTTGGGCCGGCCACGGCCACGCGGCTCCGGCACCGTCGGGTCATCGGCGGCAATTTCCGAAACGGGTTGCGGCAAGCGTGCGACGATGTCCCGTTCGGTGCCGCGGAGATCCAGATCGATCGCCCGGCCGCTCGCATCGTCAAAGATGATGATAGGCCGCGCAGCCGCGCTCCGGGACGCTTTCATGACGGCGAGCGCGACCTCGGCCAATGGGCCCGAAGCCAGCCGTTGATCGCCCAAGAACGCTGTGAAGTATTGGCGAACGGCTTGGGTCATCGATCGAACTCTCGACTAAAGGTATCTCTATTTACACCCGGATAAATATGACGTCAATATCGCCCGGGTAAAAAAATCGTGCACATCGCAGCCCAATCGCCAAGCTCGTTATCCGCTGCTACGAGACGGCGCGCCCGATAGCTGCCTATGCGTCCCAGGGGGAATCCCATGCTAACCGTCCATCACCTCAACAATTCCCGCTCCCAGCGCGTGCTGTGGCTATTGGAAGAGCTCGGCGTTCCCTACGAGATCGTGCGCTATCAGCGTCAACCGGACATGCGCGCACCGGCCGAATTGCGCGCGGTCCATCCGCTCGGGAAATCCCCCGTCATTACCGACAACGGCAACACCATCGCGGAATCGGGCGCGATCGCGGAATACCTCATCGACATCCATGGCAGCGGACGCTTGATCCCGCCGCCCAAAACGCCGGAGCGGCTGCGCTACACCTATTGGCTGCACTACGCGGAGGGATCGGCGATGCCGCCGCTTTTGCTAAAATTGCTGTTCACGCTGATGCCGAAACGCGCGCCGGCGCTGTTGCGTCCCTTGGTGCGCAAGGTCTCCAATCAGGCGCTGACCACACTGGTCAATCCGCAGCTCAAGCAGCACATGGCGTTCTGGGAGAGCGAGCTGACAAACAGCCTATGGTTCGCCGGCAGCGAATTTTCCGCCGCGGACATCCAGATGAGCTTTCCGCTGGAAGCCGCCGCCGCTCGCGGCGGGCTCGAGCAGGGTCACCCCAAGGCGATGGCGTTTCTGGAACGCATCCACGCCCGCCCCGCCTACCAACGCGCACTCGAGAGGGGCGGACCGTATGTGGTGGGGCGGTGAGAGACGACCCTTAACTCTCAGCTCGTCGTCCCCGCGAAAGTGTTTCAACTCGTCGTCCCCGCCTTCGCGGGGACGACAAAACCCTATAGCCCCAGCTTCTTCTTGCGCTGGCCGAGCGTACGCAGCCGCAGCGCGTTGAGTTTGATGAAGCCCGCGGCATCGCGGTGGTCGTAGGCGACGGCGCCTTCCTCGAAGGTGACGAGGTCCTGATCGTACAGCGAATATTGGCTCTCGCGGCCGACCACGATGACGTTGCCTTTGTAGAGTTTTAGCCGCACGCGCCCCGTGACATATTGCTGGCTGTGATCGATCGCGGCCTGCAGCATCTCGCGTTCAGGGGCGAACCAGAAGCCGTTATAGACGAGCTCGGCATATTTCGGCATCAGCTCGTCCTTGAGATGCGCCGCGCCGCGATCCAGCGTGATCGATTCGATGGCGCGATGGGCAGCAAGCAGGATAGTGCCGCCCGGCGTCTCGTACATGCCGCGCGACTTCATGCCGACGAAGCGGTTTTCGACCAGATCGAGCCGCCCGATGCCGTTGGCGTGGCCGAGCTCGTTGAGTCTTGCGAGCAATGTGGCTGGCGACAGCTTCTTGCCGTCGATCGCGGTCGCATCGCCCTTTTCGAAATCGACGGTGATGTAGGTCGCCTTGTCCGGTGCCTTCTCGGGATCGATGGTGCGCGAATAGACATAATCCGGCACTTCCTGCGCGGGGTCTTCGAGCACTTTGCCTTCGCTTGAGGCGTGCAAAAGATTGGCGTCAACCGAGAACGGCGCCTCGCCGCGCTTGTCTTTTGCAATTGGAATCTGATGCGCCTCGGCAAACGCGATCAACTGTTCGCGCGAGCGCAAATCCCATTCCCGCCACGGCGCGATGATGGTGATGTCGGGCTTCAATGCATAATAGGCGACCTCGTAGCGGACCTGATCGTTGCCCTTACCGGTCGAGCCATGGGAGACGGCGTCGGCGCCGACTTTTTCGGCGATTTCGATCTGCTTCTTGGCGATCAAGGGCCGCGCGATCGACGTGCCGAGCAAATACTGCCCCTCATACACCGCGTTGGCACGGAACATCGGAAACACGTAATCACGGACGAATTCCTCGCGCAGATCCTCGATGAAAATGTTTTCGGGCTTGATGCCGAGCAGCAACGCCTTTTGGCGCGCGGGTTCGAGCTCCTCGCCCTGGCCGAGATCGGCGGTAAAGGTCACGACCTCGCAGCCATAGGTGGTCTGCAGCCACTTCAAGATGATCGAGGTGTCGAGCCCGCCCGAATAGGCGAGCACCACCTTCTTTACGTCCTTGCTCATGAAAATCCTGCTGAATTGGGATAAAATTTCGCCGGACTATAGGCAGAAAGGTCCGTTGCGCAAGCGTTCACTCGGCCGGATTTGGTCGGACACGGGGCTTGCGCCGTCGCTGAAAGAAACGAAAGGCCGGCCAGGCCAGCCGCGTCAGCGCGGCCTCGATACGCTCGTCGGACAATCGGGTCGAGGGCCAGCGGTAGATATAGCCATAGGCCAGCCAGATCACCACAAATGTCACCAGGCCTGCGGCTGCGACGTCCGTGAAAAAATGCCCGCCGAACGCCATCCGAAGCCCGCTCGTCAGCGCGCCGAACAGGGTCGCCGCGGCATAGGCCAGCGGCCGCCAGGCCGGCGGCGTCAGCGCCGCGGGCGCATAGGTCCAGAACGCGGTAGCGCCTTCGCCGGAGAAGAACGAGCAGTTGCGATCGCAGCTGCCGCGCGGATCCCACCACGGCATGAAGGGCTCGGTTCCGTTAAACTGCGTCACCGCCACGGGGCGCGGCCGGCCCCAATAGCTCTTGAAGGTGAAATTGGTGAGAACGCCCGCGGAAAGAAAAAGCGTCATCAGCAGGAAAATCATCGCGCGCCCCGATATCAGAAGCCGCCGGTCCGGCCGAACCAGCTTTGCCACCAGCGCGACGATCGCCGGCACCGCAAATCCCCATGCGATCCACATCGCGCCGTCGCGCGCGAGCGCGGCGAGCGTGTTCTGCTTGAGCGGAAAGGATTTTGTTGCCGGATCATAAAACAGCGCGGCCAATTTCAGATCGAGCTCGGGATAAATCCCGAACAGCAATCCGACCACGAACGCCAAGTTCAACGCGATGAAAAGTCCGGTCCGGTTCATGGCTCGGGGTTTAGCCGAGGAGGTTCGGGATGAAAACCCCCGCAATCATCCCCGTCATTGCGAGCGAAGCGAAGCAATCCAGCTTTGGGGCTGCGAAATAGAAAGCTGGATTGCTTCGTCGCGGAGCCTGTCATCGGGCGCGCGTTCGCGCGACCCGTTGGCTCCTCGCAATGACGGCAAATATAGTCATGACGGCGGTGATGGTGGCGGGACTGACGACACAGTTGAATGCGACGGCAATGGCGGCGGGGGCGTTAGCGGGCGCGGCGGCTCGCGCCAGGCGCCAGCGTTGCGGCCCGCGATCATCCAGTAGACCATACCTGCCACGATGCCCGCGCCGGTCATGATTTCGAGGTGACGCCGAACGATACCGTCGAAGCTCAACGTGTCCGGGTCGAACGGCACGAGGCCGAGATAACAGGCAAGACCGACCAGGCCACCGCCGACCGCATAGGCCAGCGCGCTCCTGACGTAAAACGCTTCGGTGATCGCGGCCACGATCATCGCCGGCAGCAGGGCAAACCCGCTGATAAAGATGAAGCCAAAACCGAGCACGATGTTGAGCGCGCCGGGATCGACCGGGCCACTGCCGAGATCGCTGAATTCCGGAAACAGCACGGCGCCGACCACGATCATCCCCGCCACCAGGCAGGCGGCGAGAAATGCGAACAGGATGACGAAAAGGCGGCCGATCAGTGCCATGTAACTATGTCCACGAATTTCTCAACGGTCGTGCCCGGGCATAGGAGTCTGCTTTTGCGCAGACTGCGTAAACTTGTCTGCGATCCCGGGCATCCACGTCCTGCTTTGTCGAGACGCCCTAAGGAGGTGGATGGCCGGGACAAGGCCCGGCCATGACGGCGTCAATGTGGCGTCTGCCCTAATCTGTCATCGCCATGGCGCGCAGCGCCTGGCGCTCGCGGGCCGACAGTTTCTCGGTTTCCGACTTGAGCTGGCCGCAGGCGGCGAGGATGTCGCGGCCGCGCGGCGTGCGCACCGGCGAGGAGTAGCCAGCGTTGAAGATGTATTCGGAAAACTTCTCGATCTGGTCCCAGTCCGAGCATTCGAAAGCCGTGCCCGGCCACGGGTTGAATGGAATCAGATTGATCTTGGCCGGAATCCCCTTCAGGAGCTTCACGAGAAGTTTTGCGTCTTCCAGCGAATCGTTGACGCCCTTGAGCATCACATATTCGAAGGTGATGCGGCGCGCATTGGAGGAGCCGGGATAGTCGCGGCAGGCCTGCAGCAATTCGGCAATCGGATATTTGCGGTTCAGCGGCACCAGTTCGTTGCGCAATTCGTCGCGCACCGCATGCAGCGAGATCGCCAGCATGACGCCGATTTCTTCCCCGGTGCGGATGATGTTCGGCACCACGCCCGAGGTCGACAGAGTGATGCGACGGCGGGAAATGCCGATACCCTCATTGTCGGAGACGATCAGCAGCGCGTCGCGCACCGCCTCGAAATTATAGAGAGGCTCGCCCATGCCCATCATCACCACATTGGTGACGAGGCGGCTGCCGGTTGGCGTCTCGCGGTCGGCCCAGTCATTGAGGCGATCACGCGCCACCATGATCTGGCCGACGATTTCGCCGGCGGTTAGGTTGCGGACCAGCCGCTGGGTGCCGGTGTGGCAGAACGAGCAATTCAGCGTGCAGCCGACCTGCGAGGAGACGCACAGCGTGCCGCGGTCAGTTTCCGGGATATAGACGCACTCGACTTCATGCGCTTTCTCCAGGCTGTCGCCGCTCGGCAGGCGCAATAGCCATTTGCGGGTGCCGTCGTTGGAAATTTGCTCCGCAACCACTTCGGGGCGGTCGACGGTGAAATGCACTTCGAGCTGGGCGCGCATTTCCTTCGAAATGCTGGTCATCTCGGAAAAGTCTTTGGCGCCGCGGACATAAATCCAGTGCCAGAGCTGCTGCACCCGCATCTTGCGCTGCGCCGCCGCCACGCCGATCTCGCCGAGACGCTCGGCGATTTCCACGCGCGACAGTCCGACCAGCGACGGTTTCGCCGGCGGCACATACGTCTCCAGCGCGACCTTTTCCAAAGGTCCGGGCGCGCCCGGTATTTCGGTGATCGTCTGCATAAGTCGGTATCTCAATGAAGTTCGTCATGCCCGGGCATAGCCGTCCGAAGGACGGCGTCGCTTCCGCTCGCCTATGTCCCGGGCATCCACGTCCTTTCGGTGGCGGCCAAGACGTGGATGGCCCGGCCATGACGACCGATGGCGTGGTCTTATATAGCAATTGGCAATAAAATTGCGACCGCTCTAGCGCTTGCAATCCTGCGCCAGCCGGTCGAGCGCCTGGGCAAGCCCCTTCAGCGAGAAGGTGTCCGTGGTCTCGGTGCCCTTCGCCGACACGCCCTTGACCACCACATCGGCTGATTTGCGCATGGAGTCGACCATCCGCTCTTCCTCGGCGGCGTTCTTGATCCAGAGGCCATCGCCCTGAGTGTACATCGCGTAAGAGGCACCGCCTACTTCCAGCGTCGATTCCGAGCCCGGCTTCAGCGCATAGCCGATCATGACGGAAACTTCGTTGGTAACTTTTTCCGCCGGACGCGTGGAGACGAATGCGTAGGCCGGGTCGCGCGGACGGTTCGGCGGATTGGTTTTCGACGACGAGGGCTTTGCCAGCGCAAAGCAGACCTTCTTGCCGTTTGGCGTCGCCGTATAGGCGCCCCAGGTGCCGAACTGGCCGATCAGCGTCGGCTCGACGCTGCCGGTGACCACGGCTGCAGCCGCGGGCTTGGTCTCGGGTTTTGCGGGCGCGGGCTTGGGCGCGCCTTTCTGGGCCTTTGACGACGCGCTTTGCGCCTGCGCAAGGCCACTTGCCCCGCACACCAGCATACTCGCCATCAGGGCTGTCAATATTCGCCGCACGGACATGACGGGGTCTGGTTCCCTCAATATTGTGACTGGAAGATGGCCCGAATCTCGTTGTCAACGGCGCGATGGATAGCCGGAAAACGCCTTTTTGGGAAGGTAGTTAGGGACTGCCGATGGCGCGACCGCGCGATATCGTTTGGCCCTCAGCTTATCGACCGCGCGGCGCGCTGCTTCTCCCACTGCGCGTCGCTCCATTGCAGCAGATCCTCGGCGCCGGAACTGCGCAAATGCGCGCCGCCATCCTGCACCACCATCTCGCCATTGATATAGCCCGCGGCATCCGAAATCAAAAAACTCGCGAGATCGGCGAGCTCGCGATGGTCGCCGGCGCGGCCGAGCGGATTCCGCTGCGCCCAGCCTTCGTCACGGCCCTCGGGGCGAAGCTGACCGCTCGCGCCGGCGGTCGGAAATGCGCCCGGCGCGATCGCGACGGTGCGGATGCCCTTGGGTCCCCACTCCACCGCCAGGCTCTTGGTCATCGCGAGAACAGCGGATTTCGCCATCGCCGACGGCACCGTGAAGGCTCGGCCGGTAATGGTCGAGGTCGAGAGGATCGAGAGCACGACGCCCTTATGTCGTCCTTCGATCCAGCGCTTACCGGCCGCGAGCGTGCAATACATCGTGCCATGCAGCGTCGGCGCGAGGATAGCGTCCGCGGCGCGAAACGAAAGATGCTCGGTCTGGGCGATGAAGGTCGCGGCCGCATTGTTGACCAGCACGTCGATCGGCGCTTCGCGCCAGATCGCGTCCATCATGGCATCGACGTCGGCACCGTTGCGAAGATCGCATTTGATCGCAGCCACCTTGCCGCCGAGATCGCTGCGCATCTGCACAGCCGTCGCTTCCAGCAATTCGAGCCGGCGCCCGCAAATGATCAGCTCGGCGCCAAGCTCGATAAAGCGGCGTCCCATCGCCGCCCCGAGCCCGGAGCCGCCGCCGGTGATTAAAATCCGCTTTCCCGCGAGCAGGTCTTTTTCAAACATTGTTTTACTCCTTCGTTTGCCGCCGTCATTGCGAGGAGCAAAGCGACGAAGCAATCCATTCCATCCAGAAGCTGGATTGCTTCGCTTCGCTCGCAATGACGGGGGATGACCACGCCACGGCGCGGAACTCCGAATCGGATTGTAGCCCGGCTTCAAATCCGGCATGAAGTGTCGAAGCCTCAACTCTGCGTCTGAAAATCAGGTGTGTCCATGAAAGCCATTCTCTGCTCGCAATATTGCGGCCCCGATGATCTCGTGCTCACCGAAGTGCCCGATCCGGTGGCCGGGCCCAACGAGGCGGTGATCGCGATCAAATCCGCGGCGCTGAATTTCTTCGATCTCTTGATGATCCAGGGCAAGTACCAGATCAAGCCGCCGTTCCCGTTCTCGCCCGCCGCCGAAGTCGCGGGCGTGATCGAAAGCGTCGGAGAGGGCGTCACCGGCCTGAAACCCGGCGACCGCGTGGTGGCCTCCTGCGGTCATAACGGCGCGCGCGAAAAGATCGCGCTGCCGGCGAATTCGATCGTCAAAATTCCCGACAATCTGGATTTCGACCGCGCCGCCGGCATCATCATCATCTACGGCACGGCGCTGCACGCGCTGGAAGATCGCGCCAGCCTCAAGCCGGGCGAGACGCTTGCGGTGCTGGGGGCTGCCGGCGGCACCGGCTTGGCCGCCTGCGAGCTCGGCAAATTGATGGGCCTGAAGGTGATCGCCTGCGCGTCATCGGACGAGAAGCTCGAATTCGCCAAGCAACACGGCGCGGAGCTCGGGCTGAATTACGCCAAAGAGGATCTGAAGGAAGGTCTGCGCAAGCTTACCGGCGGCAAGGGCGCTGATATCATTTTTGATCCGGTCGGCGGCAGCTACGCCGAGGCCGCGCTGCGTTCGATAGCGTGGGAGGGCCGCTTTCTGGTGATCGGATTCGCCGCGGGCGACATTCCGAAAATGCCGCTCAATCTGGCGCTGTTAAAGGGCTGCGACATCAGAGGCGTGTTCTGGGGCGCGTGGGCGCGGCTCAACCCGGAGAAGAACCGCGCCAATCTGGAAAAGCTCGTGAAGTGGACCGCGGAAGGCAAGATCTCTTCCCATGTCGACCGCACTTTTCCGTTGGCGCAAACCGCCGACGCCCTAAAGGTTCTCGCGGGCCGCAAGGCGATGGGCAAGGTGATCCTGCATCCGTGATGGCGGCGCGGACGGGGCTCGCAAGCGTCGCTTCACACTGGCTGTCATCGCCCGGCTTGACCGGGCGATCCAGTACGCCGGGCCGCCGGCGCCGAAAAGACATCTTGGGTTTATTTGGAGTCCGTCAGTCCTGAAAATGATCCCGGGAGAGTTCAGGTCAACCGGTTAGGTGCGGGGCAAAGATTTGCTGCTCGGCCGCGACGCCCTTGAGCGAAAACGCCCCAAGGGGTTGCGCGATGATGGCTCCGGCTTTGACAAAATCGGACGACAGCAACAGCGGCCTGCCAAGTTGCCGGCACATCGATTCGATGCGCGCGGTGAGATTGACGGCGGGCCCGATCACCGTGAAATCGAGCCGGGTGTCGCTGCCGATATTGCCATAGATGACATCGCCGACATGCAATGCCAGCCCGTATTCGATGCGCGGCAGGTTTAGACCTTGCCGCCGGCGGTTTTCCTCGGCGAGCGCGGCCTGCGCGCGCTCCGCGGCGGTCAGCGCGGCGCGGCATGTCGCGACCGTATCGGCGCCAATCGGAAAGATCGCCAGCATGGCGTCGCCGATGAATTTCAGGACCTCGCCGCCCTCGGCCGCGACCGCATCGCACATCGGGCCGAAATAGCAGTTGAGCAGGTCGATCAGTGCGTCGCGCGGCAGCGTCTCGGATAGATTGGTGAAGCCGCGCAAGTCGCAGAGCCAGATCACTGCCCAGATGGTCTCGCCGGTGCCGCGCTGGATCTGGCCTTCGAGCACGCGTCCGCCGGATTGCACGCCGACATAGGTATCGAGCAAGATGCGCGCCGTGCGGCGCAGCACCTGGACCTCGAGATTGAAGGCGACGGCGGGGATCATGGCCGCAAACAGCGCGAGTTCGTCCGTCTCGAATCCGCCGCGACGGGTGGTCGCGAGCGTGAGCGCCTTGTAGCTGCCGTCGGCGAACGGCACCGAATCCACGATATAGTCGGTAAAGCCGTCGCGGCGCAGGTCGCTGAGAACGGGGAATTCTCCCTCTTGCGGCGGTGCGGAGAGATCGCAGCGCACGGGGCCGCCGCCTTGATAGGCGATGCCAATGGGGCTGTTTGACAATGTCGCGGCGATACCCGGGTCGGTGCGGTACCGGCGCTCGGAAGTACCCTTGCCGAGTTGCCACAGGCCGCTGAAGGAAAAAATCTGCGGATGCAGGATCGGAACGCCGGTCGTGATCCGCGAAACGTCGACCCCGGCGGCGCGTAGCTCGAGTGCAAAGGCGTCGAGGAATTCGGTTGGATCGGT
>Ga0209328_10000104_pt1 | contig 16238 bp, 15 predicted proteins | sample JacPinW_OM3H0_M1_FD_187954 | JGI IMG/M metagenome (GOLD analysis project Ga0209328, IMG submission 187954) | Forest soil microbial communities from Algoma, Ontario, Canada - Jack Pine, Ontario site 1_JW_OM3H0_M1 (SPAdes) (version 2) | ecosystem: Environmental > Terrestrial > Soil > Boreal... | reverse complement strand
GGTCTTCTTAAGGCGCGACGATCTCCACACCTCGCCCGGCCGGTTCGGCTGGGATGGCGGCTACGGCACCTCCTGGTATTCCGACCCAAAGGAGAATTTTACCGGCATTCTGCTGACCCAGCGCATGATGGATTCGCCGCAGCCGCCGCGAGTGATGGCAGATTTCTGGACTTCCGCCTATCAGGCGATCGACGATTGAGGGCCGCGTCGTTCATTGTTGCGCCCTCTCCCCTTGTGGGCTAACTTGGGCACAGATGTTGCAGTGCGAGTCAAGGAGTGTTGCGCTGCGATTCGTTTTCTGGGGTGCGATTCAGTTTGCATAGGAAGATTCCCGCATGATTCTGTCCCCACCGTCGCGATTCGAAAAGAGGGGTCGACGGTGGAGATGGGGATCGGCTATTTTGGTGATGCGCGATTGGCGAAGAATGGCGCGATCGTCACGCAGCGTGTCAGCGAGCGGCAGACAGTATGTATCCGCAAGCTGGCGGACGATCGCAACGAGCAAGTCAAGTTTCGCCGATTCCTGTCGAACGAGGCGGTCACGGTCGAGGAAATGGTGGCGCATCGCGCGATGCTGGTAGCCGTGGCGGCGACGGGCCGGCATGTGCTGGCGATCCAGGATACCAGCGAAATCAATTATCAGGCGCAAAGCGGGCGCAAGCACGGGCTTGGCACGGTCGGCAATGGAACCGATGTGGGATTGTTCGTGCATCCGGTGTTGGCCGTGGACGCGCAGACGCAGGAATGCCTCGGTCTGGTCGACGCGCAGATCTGGCGCCGGACCAAGAGCAAGGATGCGAACTACAAGCGGCTGGCGATCGAGGAGAAGGAGTCCTACCGCTGGGTGAAGGGCGGGGAGCAAGCGAAAGCAGTGCTGGCCGAAGCGGCCATGGTCACTGTCATCGACGACCGCGAGGGCGATATCTACGAAAAATGGGCTCGCCTGCCGGACGAACGCACTCACCTTTTGACGCGCGCCAGTCGCGATCGCTGCTTGGCCGACGGCAGTAGGTTGTTTGGGACCTTGGCAGGCCTGCCCGAGGCCTACCGCTTCACGCTGGAGTTGCCGGCGCGGCCGGGCAAACGCGGCGCTCGAACGGCTGACATGGCCGTACGCTTCGGGCGCATTCGCATTTGTCGACCGGGCAACTGCTCCGATCGCAATGCGCCGCCCGAGATCGAGCTGTTCGCCATCGAGGTGCGCGAGCTTAATCCGCCCCCCGGCGATGCGATCTGCTGGCGCTTGCTGACGACGCACCCCATCGAAGGCGTCGAGCAAGCACTCACCGCGATCGGCTGGTACCGCCTGCGCTGGCACATCGAGCAGCTGTTTCGAACCCTCAAGCGTCAGGGCCTGCGCATCGAGCAAAGTGTGATCGAAGACGGCGAGGCTCTCGAAAAGCTCGCTGTGATCGCGCTGATCGCCGCCGCCATTACCATGCAGCTCGTGCTGGCGCGCTCTACCGCCGGCCAAGACCCGCCCGCCAGTCGCGTGTTTGACCCCGAGCAAATCGAGGTTCTGCATGCGCTGCAGAAGAAATTGCAGGGGCGCACGACCAAGCAGCAAAACTCTCATCCGTCCGACAGCCTGGCCTGGGCCGGCTGGACCATCGCCCGTCTCGGCGGCTGGACCGGCTACGATAGCGACAAATCGCGAGGGCCCATTACCATGCGAGACGGGCTCGATCGCTTCTACGCCATCGTTGATGGCTATAACCTCGCAAAAAATGTGTGCCCAAGTTAGCCCACAAGGGGAGAGGGGAAGAAAGAGACATTAGTTCACCAGCGTGAATTGCAATAGCAGGGTGCGCTGGAGCAGCGAGAAATTGTCGTCGGATACCATCGTCAGCACGGTCTCGCCCTCCGGCGTAACGAATGCGTCGATGCCTTCCATGTTGTCGATCTCCTCGCCCAAATCAGCTTCGAAGATCGCGGGACCGTCGACCACCGCATTCGGCGCAAGCGATTTGAGCGCGATGCGGCGGATGCGGATGCCGACGCCCGAGAGCAGCGAGAACTTCCGCTCCAGCACCAGAAGCTCGCCCGACGGCAACAATACCGCGTCGCTGATATCGAAATTCTGGCTGCGGCGAACGCTGAACTGCCCCGGCGTCGGCCCGCCGACCAGAAACGCGATCAGATTGCCGTCACGATCGAGGCCGCGCTCTGAGATCGCGATCAGCGTGCCCTCGAGCGCAAAACCCTTCGGCACGAACACCAGCGCTTCCAGCCCCTTGTTGTTCGGCAGCTTCTTCACCGCCGGCGGCATCGGGAAAACTTCGCCGCGCGATCGCGTAAAACCCTTGGCAAAATCGAAACGCACCACCTGATTGACGCGCTCGATCCCGACATAAACAAAAGAGCCATCGAGCGCGATCGATTCGGTATCGAACCAGCCGCGCGCGGCGAGCGGCTTGCCGTCAGGCCCCAGCATCGGCGCGGCCTCGACGTCGTCGAGCCCGGTCATCGCGCGTCCCTGATAGACGATGCGCCCGGTGAACCAGCTGCCGTGGTCGCTCAAGGCAATGAAGCGCTCGCCCTTGGCGTCCAGCCGCAATCCCGACAATCCGCCAAACCCTGGAAACGATGAGGTGAGGACCAGCCCGCTGCGATATTCGAGCGAACCAAAGCGCACGCGCGCATGGTCGCTTGAGTCGAAGAAGGGAATCGGGCGGGCCTTGACCTTGATCGGGACGGGAGCTGCAGCTGCGGCGGAGAATTCGTCCGGAATGGCCGGCTTTGGCGGCGGTTGCGTCGCGAGTTGCGCCTGCGCCAAATGCGGCATCGCGGCGGACAAAATCCCCGCCGCCGTCGATCTCAGGAGCCGGCGGCGGCTAAGGGATGCGCGCATATGTTCAAGAATGCAATCTGCGCCGCTGGCCGGCCGCTGAGGATGGCACGCCATGGGTCTCGCTGAACAATTCGGCGAGCTTTTCGGTGATGGCGCCGCCGAGTTCTTCGGCATCGACGATGGTGACGGCGCGGCGGTAGTAGCGCGTGACGTCGTGGCCGATGCCGATCGCGATCAATTCGACCGGCGAACGGGTCTCGATTTCCTCGATGATGTGGCGCAGATGGCGCTCCAGATAATTGCCGGGATTGACCGACAGTGTGGAATCGTCGACCGGGGCGCCGTCGGAAATCATCATCAGTATCTTGCGCTGTTCGGCGCGTCCGAGCAGCCGCTTATGCGCCCAGTCGAGCGCCTCGCCGTCGATGTTCTCCTTCAAAAGCCCTTCACGCATCATCAATCCCAGATTCTTGCGCGAGCGCCGCCATGGCGCGTCCGCCGCCTTGTAGATGATGTGACGGAGATCGTTGAGCCGTCCGGGATTGGCGGGCTTGCCGGCGGCGAGCCACGCTTCGCGCGACTGCCCGCCCTTCCAGGCTCGTGTGGTGAAGCCCAGGATTTCCACCTTGACGCCGCAGCGCTCCAGCGTCCGCGCCAGAATATCCGCACAAGTGGCGGCAACCGTGATCGGGCGCCCGCGCATCGAGCCGGAATTGTCCAATAGCAGCGTCACAACGGTGTCGCGGAAGGTCGCCTCCTTCTCGTGCATGAACGACAGCGGATGATAGGGATCGGTGACGACGCGCGACAGCCGCGCGGGGTCCAAAATGCCTTCCTCGAGGTCGAACTCCCAGGCGCGGTTTTGCTGCGCCATCAATCGCCGCTGCAGCCGGTTGGCGAGCCGCGCCACGATGCCTTGCAGATGTGCGAGCTGCTTGTCGAGATAAGAGCGCAATCGTTCCAGCTCGTCGTGATCGCAGAGATCCTCGGCCGCGATCACCTCGTCGAATTTTGGCGCGAAGGCGTGATATTCCGGGCCGCGCGGTTCGTTGGCGCCGCGCGAGTTCGGCCGCGTCGCTTCGCCCGGCGTCTCGTCGTCGCCGAGTTCGCCGTCGTCGAAGGTGTCGGAGGTCGAGGCCTGCGCGCTTTCCATCGCGCTTTCCGACATCTCGTCGGTCGAGGCCTGCGCCTGGTCGGCGCTCATTTCCTGTGCGGCGTCGGAATCGGGCGAGCCCTCGGCGCCGGACTGGTCGTTCTCGCCGTCGCGGTTTTCGTCCTGGTTCTCGTCATCGTCGGCTTCGGCGTTACGGTCGTCCCCGAGTTCGAGCGCGGATAGCAGATCATGCACCGCGTCGCCGAATTTCGCCTGATCTTCCGCCAGGCGATCCAGCCGGTCGAGCCGCGTGCCGATCTTGTCTTCCAGTAGCGGCCGCCACAGGTCGACCATCTTGCGCGCAGCAGCGGGGGGCGCGAGGCCGGTCAGGCGTTCGCGCACCAGCATGGCGAGCGCATCCGACAATGGTGCGTCGGCGCGGTCGGTGATCTCGTCGAATTTGCCGCGGTGAAAATGATCATCCAGCATCGCGGTGAGATTTTTGGCCACGCCTGCCATCCGGCGCGAGCCGAGCGCCTCGACGCGGGCCTGCTCGACCGCCTCGAACACCCCGCGCGCCTGCGGATTTCCCGGCATCAATTTGCGGTGCACTTTGGGATCGTGGCAGGCAAGTTTTAGCGCGATGGAGTCGGCGTGGCCGCGCACGATCGCGGCATCTCGCTTGGTCATCTTGCGCGCCGGCTCCGGCAGCCGCGCCTTGCCCGGCGCCAACCCCGGCCGCTCCGCGGCGAACGTCACCTCAAGCTCCGGCTTTTTCGCGATCGCGCGCAGGCAGGCGGTGACCGCGCGCTTGAACGGCTCGGTCGGCGCTTCCTTCGATCCGGTGCGGAATTTTTGGTTCGACGTCGTCATCGCAATCCTTACAGCGCTTTCGTAAACCAGTGACGCGTCACGCCGCTGGGATAGCCGTCGAGCGTACCGAACTCTTCATAGCCGCATGCGCGGTAGAATCCGGGAGCCTGGATACTCATGGTGTCGAGATAGGACCGCACGGCGCCAAACCGCCGCGCCTCCGCCTCGATCCTTTCCATCAATGCCGTGCCGTGCCCCTTGCCGCGAAACCGCTCCTCGATCCAGAACAGCTGGATGAACAAGACCGTCATCCAGATCTCGCCGACAATGCCGCCGACGATCGCCCCCTTGTCACGCAGCGAGATGGCGAGGCGGCGATATTGTTGCTTGCCCAGCTTCTCGTTGTTGTAACGGATCAGCCCGCCGAGAACCGCGCGCTTGGTCTTTCCAATCGTGCGCTCAGTGGTGATCGCCGGCATCGCATCAGCTCATCGCCACGTTCACCGACGATTCCGCGAGCTCCGCATTGAAGCAGCGCTGATAGAATTCAGCCACCAGCGGCCGTTCCAGTTCGTCGCATTTGTTGAGGAAGGTGACGCGGAACGCAAAGCCGATATCGGAGAAGATCTCGGCGTTCTCGGCCCAGGTGATCACCGTGCGCGGGCTCATCACCGTCGACAGATCGCCATTGGCAAAGGCGTTGCGTGTCAGGTCGGCAAGACGCACCATCTTGTTGACGATGTCGCGGCCCTCCTGGGTGCGATAGTGATGCGCCTTTGCCAGCACGATCTCGACTTCCTCGTCATGGGCGAGATAGTTCAGCGTGGTGACGATCGACCAGCGGTCCATCTGGCCCTGGTTGATCTGCTGGGTGCCGTGATAGAGCCCGGAAGTATCGCCGAGGCCGACCGTATTGGCGGTCGAGAACAGCCGGAACGACGGGTGCGGCTTGATCACCTTGTTCTGGTCCAAGAGCGTCAGGCGGCCGGACACTTCCAGCACGCGCTGGATCACGAACATCACGTCGGGCCGGCCGGCGTCGTATTCGTCGAACACCAGCGCGATGTTATGCTGCAGCGCCCAGGGCAGGATGCCGTCGCGGAATTCCGTGACCTGCTTGCCGTCCCGGACCACGATGGAATCCTTGCCGACCAGATCGATACGGCTGATATGGCTGTCGAGATTGACGCGCACGCAGGGCCAGTTCAGCCGCGCCGCGACCTGCTCGATATGGGTCGACTTGCCGGTGCCGTGATAGCCGGTGACCATGACGCGGCGGTTCTTGGCAAAGCCCGCGAGGATCGCAAGCGTGGTGGCGCGGTCGAAACGGTAGTCCGAATCGATATCAGGCACATGCGGATCGACTTCGGAATAGGCCGGCACCTCGAGGTCGGTGTCGATGCCGAACACCTGCCGCACCGACACCTTCATGTCGGGCAAGCCGGCCGGCTCCTCAATCTTGGTCATGGCGGCGGTCGTCATCAATCCTCCGAGGTCCCGGGCGCTTCCCGAAACCGAAATTTGCGATATGGCTGCGGATGGGGGCTTACCGGAACCTATCAGAGAGCGAGGGTTGGCAGAAGCCCGCGGGCCAATCAAAGTTCCGTTGCGTTATCATCAAGATAGGCACGGGCCCCGGTTTTTGGAAGGCTGCCCTGCGAATCACGCCGTACTTTCGCGAGCACAATTTGAGCACCCCGTCGGATGCCCCGGGGACGGCACTTTCCACCGGCTGGTGTTCCCAATCCGGAGTCCGCCACTACATCTTGCAACATCCGGTGCCGCGAAGTCCGAACCAGCGCACCGGCCGCGAGTTATGTTAGGTCTCCCGAACCGGACCGCCAACCCAGGAATTTTGTGACCTCGTTCATCGATCAATTGATTGCGTTCGTTTCGGCAAATGCATGGCTTGCCTATCTTACGCTGTTCCTCGCCGCCTTGCTGGAGGCCGTTCCGGTCGTCGGTTCGGTGATTCCCGGCTCGACTGTGATCCTGGCGCTGAGCGCGCTGATCCCCGGCGGCGAGCTCAAGCTCGAATGGGTGCTGGCGGCAGCGACAGCGGGCGCCATGCTCGGCGACGGATCGGCATTCTGGATCGGACATCGCACCCAGCGCGAAATCCTCTCGAGCTGGCCCTTGTCGAATTATCCGCGCCTGATCGCGCAGAGCGAGGCCTTCTTCAATCGCTGGGGCGCATTGGCGGTGTTCTTCGCGCGCTTCGTGCCGCCGATCAGGGCCTTTGTGCCGATCACCGCGGGCGCGCTCGGCATGCCGCCGTCACGGTTTTACCCCGTCAACATCGCGGCGATCCTGTTGTGGGCGCCGGCGCATGTGCTGCCCGGCGTGGTCGCGGTGTCGGCGCTGCACCACTACACCGGCCTCCCGCATCATGCCGGGATCGCCAAGCATATCTGGATCCTGGCGGTGATCGGCGGCGCACTGATCGTCGCGCTGGCGACCTGGACGATCCGCCGCCGCCACGGCGGCGCAATTGAGTCCGCGACGGAGCCGGTCCGCAAGAAGGCCGGCTGAGGCATCAGGTACGTCGTCGTCCCGGCCTTGAGCCGGGACCTATACGCCGCGGCGTGTGTTTTGAGAGACGCTGTTCGACGGCTTTGTCTAACCACTAACTCCTGTGGTTATGGGTCCCGGCGCAAGGCCGGGACGACGGGAGCTAGCCCGCGCGCACCACCGTCTTCAAATAATTATACGCCTTGATGATCTCGATCAGGCGGTCTTCGGTCGAGCGGTCGCCGCCATTGGCGTCAGGGTGGTGCTGCTTCACCAGCGCCTTGTATTTTGCTTTCACGGTTTCCAGCGTCGCATCCGAGCCGAGCCCCATCACCTGCAGCGCCTTGCGCTCGGCGTTGAAGATTTTTCGGGTTTCGGCCTTGGTCTCCGCGCCCGCACCGGGGCCCGGCCGCCAGCGGCCGCGGCCGTTGAGTTCGCTGAACATCGAGAACGGATCGACCGCACCTTCGAGGTCGGCCTCGGCGCTGCCCTTGCCCCGCTTGGCTGAAGTATTGGCGCCCATCTTCCAGGTCGGACGATGACCGGTCAGCGCATCCTTCTGGTAGCGCGCGACCGCCTCCGGATTCATGCCCTGGAAGAAATTGTAAGACTGATTGTATTCGCGGACATGGTTGAGACAGAAGTGCCAGTACTCTTTGTCGTTGCCCCGGCCCTTGGGCGCGCGGTGCGGGCCCTTGTTCTTGCATTCCGGCCATTCGCACATCGCGGCTTCTTCCCGCGCCTGTGCCTGCTGCTTCGCACTCAGCTTGTTGGGCTTGATGCGGATGGAGTCGAAGAATTTGGATGAATCGATCGGCATGGCTGACTATGACAACGCAATGCGAAAAGCTTCAAGTCTTGACATTGCGAAACCTTCTAATTCGATGCGCCTATTCGATACGCCATTGACGATGGCCGCCCGTGGCCGTATTGCCGCCGCCATGAGCACCCAACAGACCGTCAAGGACACTATCATAAACAAGTTGCGTGAAGCTTTCGCGCCGGAAAGCCTCGACGTCGTCGACGAATCACATCTGCATGAAGGCCATGCCGGCCACCGGGCCGGCGGCGAGACGCACTTTCGGGTTTATATCGTGTCGGGAGCCTTCAAAGGGAAGAGCCGGATCGAGCGCCACCGCATGATTAATGCAACGCTGGAGGCGGAACTGGCCGGAAGCGTGCACGCCCTAGCGCTTCACGCGCAGGCGCCGGGGGAAGCATCATCCTAGCCGTCTGCGTCATTTCACTAAAATAGAAGCTAAAACGCCGTCCCCGCCCGCTTCGGCTTTTTCTCCTCGACTTCAGGCTCGCGCGTTACCGGCACGATCCGCAGCGCGGTGATGCGGTTGCGCTCGCGGCGCAACACGCGAAAACGGAAGCCGTGAAAGGTAAAGCTCTGGCCGCGGTCGGGGATCGATCGCGCCTCGTGGATCACGAGGCCCGCGACCGTGGTCGCCTCTTCATCGGGCAAATGCCAGTCCATGGCGCGGTTGAGATCGCGGATCGGCACCGAGCCGTCGACCACCACCGAGCCATCCGGCTGGGCTCGGACGCCGGCCACCACCACGTCGTGCTCGTCGGAAATATCCCCGACGATCTCCTCCAGAATATCCTCCAGCGTCACCATGCCTTCGACTTCGCCGTACTCGTCGACCACGAGGGCAAAATGGGTCTTGCGGCGGCGGAAGGCTTTCAACTGTTCGGAGACCGGGCGCATCTCCGGTACGAACCACGGCGGCAGCGCGATGGTCGAGACATCGATCCTGGAGGTGTCGCCGTCGGCGGCGCGTATCGCGCGCAACAGATCCTTGGCATGCAGCACGCCGATGATGTTTTCCGGCTTTTCGCGCCATAGCGGAATTCTGGTGTATTCGGTAGCCAGCACCTCGGCTACCAACTCTTCAGGCGGCAGGTCAGCATTGATCATCACCATTTCGGTGCGGTGAACCATCACGTCGGAGACCTGCAACTCGCGCAGATCCAGCAATCCGCCGAGCATGTCGCGGTCCTGCTTTTCGACCTTGCCTTCGTGATGCAAGAGATCGACCGCGCCGCGCAGACGTTCGAACGGCGACAGGATCGACTGGTTGGCACCGATCTTGACGCCCAGCAATTTCATCAGCGCGCGAACCACCGCCTCGATCACGGTGAGCAGCGGCCCGAACAGATACACCATCAGCTTCATCGGCCGCGCTACCAGAAGCGCCACCCGGTCCGGCGCGTTGATCGCGATGGTCTTGGGCAGCACCTCGGCGAAGATCACGACCAGCACCGTCATCACGGCCGTAGCGTAGAGCACGCCGACCTCGCCGAACCAGGCGGTGAAGATGCCGGTCGCCAATGCGGAAGCGCCGATATTGGCGATGTTGTTGCCGAGCAATAGCGCGCCGATCATGCGCTCGCGCATCGCGAACAGGCTGGAAACCACGCCGGCGTCGCGGTTGCCCTGCTTCGACAGCCGCAGCATGCTCGCGCGTGAGGCGGCGGTCAGCGCCGTCTCGCTGGCCGAGAAGAACGCCGAGACCAGAAGGCAGGCAATGACGATGGAGAGTCCAAACCAGTCCATGATTTGACGATCATTTCATCTCAGTTTGCAGCATGATCTTCCTGGAAAACCGGTTTTCACTTTTTCCGATCATGCCCTAGATTTTGCGCGCCAGTTTTGTCTTCAGAAAGTCGCGAACCCGCGACGGTTCGACGTCGGGCGCAATCACGGCGCGGCCCACCGCCTCCAGCAGGATAAGGGTCAGCCGGCCGCGCTTCACCTTCTTGTCCTGCGCCATCAGCGCCATCAGCGCATCGGCATCGGTCAAGCCTTCCTGGGTAAATCCGGCGATATCCTGCAGATGGGTCGGCAGGCCCACCTCGGCAAGGTGATGTTTGACGCGCGCCGCATCGGCTGCGGAGATCATGCCGAGCTCTGCGGATAATTCCGCCGCCAGCACCATGCCGACGGCAACGCCCTCGCCATGAAACAGCCGGTCGGAAAAGCCGGTCGCGGCCTCCAATGCGTGGCCGAAAGTGTGGCCGAGATTGAGCAGCGCCCGCTCACCGGTCTCGCGTTCGTCGCGCGCCACGATCGCGGCCTTGGCGCGGCAGGAAGTCGCGATAGCGTGTTCGCGCGCGCTACCGCCCGAAAAGATATCGCTGTGGTTGGCCTCTAGCCAGCCGAAGAAGGCTTCGTCGCCGAGCACGCCATATTTGGCCACTTCAGCGTAGCCGGCGCGGAACTGGCGCGGCGACAGGGTGTCGAGCACGGCGGTATCCGCGACCACCAGCAGCGGCTGGTGAAAGGCGCCGAGCAGGTTTTTGCCTTGCGGCGAATTGATGCCGGTTTTGCCGCCGACCGACGAATCGACCTGCGCCAGTAGCGAGGTCGGCACCTGCACGAAATCGACGCCGCGGCGCAGGATTGCCGCGGCAAAGCCGGCGAGATCGCCGACCACGCCACCGCCGAGCGCAATCACCAGATCGTTGCGCTCGATCTTTGCCGAAATCAGCGCCTCGCAAACCCGTTGCAGGCCATCATAGCTCTTCGAGCCTTCGCCCTCGTCGACAATGATGCGGGAGGTGGCAATGCCGGCCGCCGTCAACGAGGCCTCGGTCCTCTCCAGCCAATATTTTGCGACATTGCGATCGGTGACGATCGAAGTGCGCACGCCGGGCCGAAGTGCTGCGATCCGCGCGCCCAGCGACGGCAGCACATCGCGGCCGATGACGATGTCGTAAGCGCGATCGCCGAGCGCGACATCCACCGTCACCGAATCGGAATGTTTTACGGGCGCGGTCATCGTGTCGCACCCAAGGTTGGCGACGGCGGCAACAAAAAGCCGTGCAGGGCCTCGATACATTCATCGACGATCTTTTCGTGCGGCACGTCACGCGACCAGATCGTCAAATCGGCGCATTGATAGACCGGCTCGCGTTCCCTCAAGAGCCGCCCGGCGGTCGCTTCGGGATCCTCGGTCTGCAGCAGCGGACGGTCGGCCCGGCGTTTTACGCGCTTCATGATGATATCCACATCCGCCTTGAGCCAGATCGATACGGCCTTGTCGCGAATGCGGTTGCGGGTCTCCTCACGCATGAACGCGCCGCCGCCGGTCGCAAGAACGGCAGGGCCGCCTTCGAGCAGCCGCGCGATCACCCGAGCTTCGCCATCCCTGAAATATGGCTCGCCATAGACCGCAAAAATTTCGGGGATCGTCATACCCGCGTGGGCCAGCTCGATTTCGCCGTCCGCGTCCATGAACCGCAGCCCCAGCCGTCCCGACAGCCGCCGTCCGATGGTGGATTTGCCGGCGCCCATCATGCCCACCAGCACGACCGAACGCGTTCCCAGCGCCGCGACGACCTCGGCTTCCTGGGACGGGCGGGGACTGGCCGGTTGGGCTGCTTCAGGCATCTCAAATGGCTCGACGACTGCGGAATTGCGGCGTTCCGCGCCACCTATACTACCCCCGCCGATACCGTTGCCAGAGAGACTTGCAACGGAGGTGCGAACATGTTGGTAGTCCGTCCTGGCCATCCCACATGAATTCAATGGTTAATTCGCCGCCTGAGGCTCGCGTATGCCCAGCCTGTTCCGCTTCCTGACTGTCGTCGCCGTGATTGTCGGGATCGTCTATGGCGTGATTTTCGCGCTGGCGAATTTCGTTAATCCGAAACCGCGGGAAATGTCCGTCACCATCCCCGCAGACAAGTTCCTCAAGAAATAGGTCCCATAGCGTTTTCGAGCGAAGCATGCCCTCGGACTTGATCCGGGGGTGGATAGCGGTTCGCGTAAAGAAAATGCGTCAAAACAAAGGATAGAGCTTCGGTTCTGATTCAATCAGAACCGAAAAGGCTCTAAGGTCGAGGGATGCGTTCCAGCAAGACCTCAGATGCCAAACTGATCAACCTGTTCCTCGACATGCTCGCGGCCGAACAGGGCGCCGGCCCCAACACACTCGATGCCTATCGGCGGGATCTGACGGATTTTTCGGAGTTTCTAGCCCGCGGCGGCCAGAGCTTCGCCAGCAGCGAGACGCAGGCGTTGCGGGACTATCTCGGCGATCTCGATACGCGCGGCTTCAAATCGTCGAGCGTGGCGCGAAGGCTGTCGGCGATGCGGCATCTGTTTCGCTTCCTCTTGAATGAACGGGTCCGCAGCGACGATCCTGCCGCTATCCTGTCCGGACCGAAGCGCGGCCGCGGCCTGCCGAAAGTGCTGTCGATTGCAGATGTCGATCGCCTGCTGGCGTGTGCCAAGGCGCTCGGCGAAGGGCCGGAAGCCTCACCGCTGCAGCAGCTTCGGGCACTGCGGCTCTATTGCCTCCTTGAAGTGCTCTACGCCACGGGCTTGCGGGTGTCCGAACTGGTGGCGCTGCCGCGTTCGGCGGCGCGGCGCGATGCCCGCATGATCGTGGTGCGCGGCAAGGGGAATAAGGAACGGCTGGTGCCGCTGAATGAAGCCTCGCGGCAGGCGATGGCCGATTATCTCGCGGCGATGGAAGCGCTTAAATCTGAGAAAAAGAAGGGCGCGGCAAATTCAAAATGGCTGTTTCCCTCCTCTGGCGAGAGCGGCCATCTGACACGGCAACATTTTGCCCGCGACCTGAAGGAGCTCGCGGCATCCGCAGGGCTAGCGCCACGGCTGGTCTCTCCGCATGTGCTGCGCCATGCCTTCGCCAGCCATCTCCTGCACAACGGCGCCGATCTGCGCATCGTGCAGACGCTGCTCGGCCACACCGACATCTCGACCACGCAGATCTACACCCATGTGGTCGAGGAGCGTCTTAAAAGTCTGGTGCGTGACCTGCATCCGCTGGCGGAGAAGTAAGTAAATCGTCGTCCCTGCGTTCGCGTCGCTTTTGCGGGGACGACTCAGAGAGGATGCCGCCAGCCGCCTTGACTTCGGCCCCGTCTCCCCCGAAAGAGCCCCTTCCCGCCCGCGACTTTGTTGGCGCGCCATCCGAGTCCGCCTCGGAATTCGCGCCAAATTATTGAAAAGGCTTGCTTTCTTCATTCGAAGGGGAATCCGCGTCGCCTGAAAACGCGTTCTTGCCTATATTGATTTGATGCCGGATCACATGCGCTCTTACCTCGACTTCGAAAAGCCCGTCGCCGAAATCGAATCCAAGGTCGATGAATTGCGCGCGCTGGCAGCTTCCGGCAGCGACATCGGCGATGAGATTACGCGGATCGAGGACAAGGCGGCGCAGGCGCTGAACGAGCTCTACGCCAATTTGACGCCGTGGCAGAAAACGCTGGTGGCGCGTCATCCGCAGCGGCCGCATTTCACCGATTTCGTCAGCGCGTTGGTATCGGAATTCACCCCGCTTGCCGGTGACCGCAAGTTCGGCGAAGACGAGGCGCTGATGGGCGGGTTCGGCCGCTTCCGCGGCGAGAGCATCTGCGTGATCGGCCAGGAAAAGGGCGCCACCACCGAGAGCCGCATCAAGCATAATTTCGGCATGGCGCGCCCGGAAGGCTATCGCAAGGCGGTGCGGCTGATGGAAATGGCCGATCGATTTGGCATCCCCGTATTGTCGATCGTCGATTCCGCCGGCGCTTATCCCGGCATCGGCGCGGAAGAGCGCGGCCAGGCGGAAGCGATTGCGCGCTCTACCGATGTGTGCCTGTCGCTCGGGGTACCCAATGTCGCGATCATCACCGGTGAAGGCATGTCGGGCGGCGCGATTGCGATCACCACCGCCAATCGCGTCTTGATGTTCGAGCACGCGATCTACAGCGTGATCTCGCCGGAGGCGGCGTCCTCGATTCTGTGGCGCGACGGCACCAAGGCCCAGGAAGCCGCCACCAGCATGAAGATCACGGCGCAGGACATGCTGCGGTTCGGAGTGATCGACACCATCCTCAAAGAGCCCGCCGGCGGCGCCCATCGCGATCCCGCCGCCATGATCGCGGCCACAGGCGAGGCCATCGCACAGGCCTTTGACGAGCTGCGCAACCTCGATTCCGACGCTATCCGCAAGCTACGGCGGCAGAAATTCCTCGATATCGGCCGGAAACTGGCCTGACGGCTCGCCGGAGGGGGCTGGGCCGGCCCTGGCCGGGGGGATCTGGGCCAAAAGGCGACAGAGCCGGCTTTTTCCAAAATCCGCCATTTTGGCCCCAATTAGGCCCAGACACCGTTATTTAACCCTTCTTCACCATGCCTGAGGCCGGCCCTGCCGCAGTGCCGTCGTCGGCTTGCGGCCAGGGGGGCTTTAAGGATAATATTTTACTCAATGGCTTCAGGGCATGAACGCTAGAGTTGGGGTGCGAGAATTGCCCGTTGGGTGTGGAGCTTTGCATTGATCGCTCGCTCGCTGGTCCGCGCGCTTATCACTTCGGTCGCGCTTGCGGCTGGTGGTGTGTTGCTGGCCGGCTGCAACAGCGACGAGATTTCGCTTGCGAGCAACGCCAAGGCCAACCAGCCGGTCCCGCCAAAACTGCTCGCCGCGATGGTGGAAAAGGATATGGATCTGCAATCGCCGATCCTGGTCCGGCTGTTCAAGCAGGAGGCCGAGCTCGAGGTCTGGAAGCAGGATCGCTCCGGCCGCTTCGCGCTGTTGAAGACCTATCCGATTTGCCGCTGGTCGGGCGACCTCGGACCCAAGGTGCGCGAAGGCGACCGCCAGGCACCCGAAGGCTTCTACAACATCTCGCCGGCGCAGATGAATCCGCAGTCGGCCTATTACCTCTCGTTCAATACCGGATACCCCAACGCCTATGACCGCTCGCTCGGGCACACCGGCTCGGAGCTGATGGTGCATGGCGATTGCTCGTCGCGCGGCTGCTACGCGATGACCGACGAACAGATCGCGGAAATCTATTCGCTCGGCCGCGAGTCCTTCTTCGGCGGGCAGAAGTCGTTCCAGTTTCAGGCCTATCCGTTCCGGATGACGCCTATGAACATGGCGAAACATCGCAACAACCCGAACATGGCGTTCTGGAAAATGATCAAGGAAGGCTACGATCATTTCGAGGTGACGCGGCAGGAGCCGAAGGTCGATTTCTGCGAGAAGAAATACGTGTTCGATGCCGTGAAGGCGCCGGACGCCAAGCGCGATCCGGTATTCGAGGCGTCTGCAAAATGCCCGGCCTATGTCATCCCCGATGAAGTCGCCGAGGCGGTGCGCGATAGGCAGCAGCAAGAGCAGGCCGAGGTCGCCAAACTGATTGAAAAGGGCACGCCGGTCGCACGCTTGAACACCGGCATCGACGGCGGCATGAACAAGGTGTTCGCTGCCAAATTGCCCAATGGCAATACCGGACTGTCGGAAGGCGGCGAAGGTCAGGGCCTGTCGCTGCTGACGATGGCCCGCGCGCCCGGCACCATTCCCGCAACCGTCAATCCGCCGCACGGGCCGGTGACCTCGCCGGATGAGCCGCTGGTGGCCTCGATGGCGCCTGCCACGGCACCGGCCCCTGCGACGCGCGTCGCCTCGGCCGCGCCGAACAATACGCAATCCGACGGCGGCTTCTTCAGCAACCTCGCCCGCAAGGTGGGCTTGAGCGGCGCGATTGCCGCCGACACCACCGCCAGCGCGCCGTCGGGACCGGCCGTTCCGGCAAAACCGAAAGTGGTCGAGGCGAAGCGCAACGAACCAGCGGCGCTCGCCAAAGCTTCGAAGCCCGAGACTTCGAAACCGGAGACTTCGAAACCGGACACAAAACAGGCCGCCGCTCGTCCGCTGCTGAAACCGAGCGTCTCCGACACCGCGGCAGCATCAGCGCCCGAGCCCGCCGCCAAGGACGCCGTCGTCGCCGGCTCGGCGCCGATCGTGCAGGCCAATTCGTTCGAGAGCCGCTTCTCGGCGGTGAAGTAAGCCACGCGCCTTCCCGAAAAACTCGCGTCGTCCCGGCCTTGAGCCGGGACCCATACGCCGCGGCAGATGTTTTGAAAGACGGTGTTCGACGGCTTTCGTGCAACAACTAAAGCCGGTGGTTATGGGTCCCTGCTTTCGCAGGGACGACGACGGGAAGAGACCCGTCAGCCGGCCTCACGCATATTTGCCGTGGCAGTGCTTGTACTTCTTGCCTGAG
>Ga0209328_10000101_pt1 | contig 16382 bp, 13 predicted proteins | sample JacPinW_OM3H0_M1_FD_187954 | JGI IMG/M metagenome (GOLD analysis project Ga0209328, IMG submission 187954) | Forest soil microbial communities from Algoma, Ontario, Canada - Jack Pine, Ontario site 1_JW_OM3H0_M1 (SPAdes) (version 2) | ecosystem: Environmental > Terrestrial > Soil > Boreal... | reverse complement strand
AATCGTAGGTCCTGCCGCTATCTGGATCGTGGATGTGACCGGTCCATTTTGAATCCTGTGGCCGCATGTTGATGAGGATCTTCTCGTTGCTCGGGACGCTATATCCGCACAGGTTTTGTCCGCACGTCTCGATGCGAACGTTGCCTTTATTTTCCTCGGTGGCCCATACGCCGACCGGCGTCGTCGGCGCTTGAACGGGTGCGGCTGCGACGGGCGACGCCGCTGCTTGAACGGGCGCGGCAGGAGCGGCCGGCGCACTCGCCGCGGTCGATGAAGATGAAGGCTGGGTGGTCGTGATGATTTCGTCCCTGGCCGCCGGCGCAGGCGCGCTCGGCGCAACCGCCGCCGATGTCGATGGCGCCGACGGCTGCGGCAAGCCCGCTGCGACAGTCGGGGCAGGCGCCGGCGCGGGCGGATCGGAGCGCTGCGCGACATCGCTGTCGTCGTTGCCGGATTTGAAGTTCTTCAAGCCGAAACCGGAGCCGGAAAGGCCGGGCGCCTTGATCTGGATGCAGGAGAGCTGGTCGCACCCCTTCGGCGCCACGATGTGGATTTTTTGTCCGTCGATCTCGAACGAGATCGAATTGCCGGCGTGGGCGGCGGTGGTGGCCATCAATAGCGCGGCGGCAACGAGCAGCTTTTTCATGAGAACCTCCTTGAGAGCGGGTCTGTGAACTCGACCCGACCCTAAGGCTGCGCTGACCCGGCTTCCGTGATGCAGGTCACAAGAGCATGGAAAGCACGTCGGCCGTTTGCGGTGCCCCACCCATGGTGACCCAAATCACATTCAACAGCGCATTACCGGAGTTTAATTTTCAGATCACCTCTGGGAGGCGACTGCGATGAAACGATTTCACTCTCTCGTCGTGCTGATGCTGCTCAGTTCATCCGCGCATGCGGGCAATTCGCTTTCCTTTGTCATCGGCGGCCACAGGATCCACATCGGGGCGGCGCGGCATTGCCGTTCGGCGTCATGCGTGTTCGTTTCAATTCCGGGCGTTTATGAAACACGCCGCGGGCGCGATCGAAACGAGGATCGCGACGAACCGGCGCCGGCAAAACCGGTTGCGGCCGCACCTTCGCCGCAACAGGTCTCCACACCCGCGATCGTTCCGCCTGCAGCCAAGCCTTCTGTTCAGCCCGTCGCCTCGGCGCCGCCGGCCACCGTCACGCTTGCCGCATCCACGACAAGGGAAGTCGCGCCGCCGGCGCCGATGAGACCAACGGCGCCGGCGACGACCGGGACAATCATTGTGATGCCGGCTCCGCCCCTTGCGCCGATCGAGCCGCCCAAACCAGCGCCAATCACACCCGCATCAACGACGCCGCCGGCCACCGGGACCATCATCGTGATGCCGGCGCCGCCCACCGTGCCGATCGAGCCGCCGCCAATCGAGCCGCCGCCGGTCGCCGCACCATCTGCTCCGGCCGCCGCACCACCCGCCGTGAAAATTTCCCACGAGGATGATGCGCCGACCCCGCTCGGCGACTGGCAGACCGAAGGCAAAAAAGGATCGGTTCGCATCGAGCCGTGCGGCCACGCGCTGTGCGGCTATGTCCTCAACCCCTCGTCGAAGACCTCGGGCGAGACGCTGTTGATCAACATGAAGCCCAAGACTGCATCTGATAAGACTGCATCTGATAAGACTGCATCTGACAAGACGGCGTCTGAGAAGGCTTCCTCGATTTGGTCCGGCAACATCTTTAGCCGCGACAGCGGCAACACCTATTACGCGACCATGACCATGACGAGCCCGAATTCGCTGCGGGTCGAAGCCTGTGCGCTCGGCAAGTTCTTCTGTTCCGGCAATGTCTGGACCCGAATCGTCGCGCCACCGGCGCAAGTGACGGCGACGCAGGATTTGCCGGCGCCACGGTCGTAGCGATTCCGGCGTCGCGGTGATCGCTCCACGACGTTTCCAATTTGTAATCGATCCGATCTGAACCGGCGCGCGCGTTTGGCGCGACGGACGATGGCGGCCATCGGTCGCGCAGATGGAGATCGAAGATGAAACGCCTGAGCCTCGTCGCCCTGTTGCTGCTCGGCAGCGCGCTTGGCGCGCAAGCCGACAATGACGTCTATAACAACATCACCAGGCATCCGCGCAGCGATGACGCGCTGCAGGCCGACACCCTCTATTGCTCGCAACTATTGGGCGCGCCGCAAAGCGGCACGCCGACCCCGAAAGCCTACCAACGCTGCATGCTCTCCCGCGGCTGGCGCTACCACCACACCGAGCGCGACCGCTTAAGAGACGGCATGTACCCCGATCCCGATAACCCCGGCCTGATGTGCAAGGATTTTGTCATCGGCGGCATCACCGGATCGAGCTGCTCGAATTTTTGAGCGGGGCGACCAAGCCCCACAAAAAACGCCCGGCGATTGGAGTGATCCAGATCGCCGGGCGCCGAGAAAACCAATGTGATGCAAAAATCGTCCTAGAAGACGCCGAGCACGATGGCTCCGACAAAAGCGAATGCGAGATACGCGGTGACAACGCTCAACTTGTTGACGAAAGGACCGACGAAGGTCATCAACCTCTCCCTGGTTCACGTCGCTGCCCGCATTAACGGCAGAATTTAGCAAACGGTTCAGGGGCGAAAAAGTCAGGGCTGCTGTCCATCCCCGCTATCGCTCCGATGCTGCACCGCCGTCGATATGGTTAAAAATTCGTAAAAACAACATGTTGAAGAGTCTTTAAATAAATTCACCGAACCTGCGCGGATGACGCACGGAGTTCGTTTGTATCTCGTCGGCTCCTTCGTCCTTGTCTCGTTGGCGGGCTGCGGGCGCGGATTCTTTTCCGCCGAGCGCGAACCGTGGCGGGCCGAGGCCGAGATCGCATGCCTGAAATCCGGCGCCGTCAAAGAGAGCGCCGACGTGGTCCGGATCAGCCCGATTTCGGGCCCGGGCGTTTGCGGCGCCGACTTTCCGCTCAAGGTCGCAGCGCTCGGCGAAGGTAGCGGCAGCTTTGGGTTTGCCGATGAAGACCTGCGGCCGCCCGCAAACATCGGCAATCAGCCGCGCTGGCCGGTCTCGCCGCCGCCGCAAGGCGCGCCGCCGGCATCGTCCTATCCGGATTATAGCCAGCGCCAGCCCAGCTACGGCGCGTCGCAAGGCGGTCCGATTTCACTGACCGCGCCGGGCGTCGCGCCTGATGAAGGTGAAATCGACCTGCCGCCGGAGGGTACGCCGGGGATGAACCAGCCGCCCGCCCAAAGACCGCATCAAGGACAATATCAGGGATCGTACCAACGGCCGTATCCGGATGCGCAAAGCTATCCGCAGCGCGACCGTTATTCCGCGCCGTACTCATCGCGCCCCGATGCCGCCCCGGCGCAGCCGCAAGCCGAAACGCTGCCGCGGCTTGGGCCGGCGCAGCAAAATTCCGTCGCGGCGTTCGGGCCGGTCGCGGTAAAGCCTGCGGCGACCTTGGCCTGTCCGATCGTCTCGGTGCTCGATCGCTGGCTCACCGATTCAGTGCAGCCGGCGGCACAGCGCTGGTTCGGCGCGCGCGTGGTCGAGATCAAGCAGATTTCTGCCTATTCCTGCCGCGGCATGAACGGCAATTCCTATGCGCATATTTCCGAACACGCGTTCGGCAATGCGCTCGATATCGCGGCCTTCACGCTCGCCGACGGGCGCCGCATCAACGTGAAGGACGGCTGGAAGGGCATGCCGGAAGAGCAGGGTTTTCTGCACGATATCCAGGCGGCTGCCTGCCAGCAGTTCACGACTGTCCTGGCGCCGGGCTCCAACGCCTATCACTACGATCACATCCATGTCGATTTGATGCGCCGCGCTTCGCGGCGGCTGATCTGCGAGCCGTCAGCGGTCTCCGGCGAAGAGATCGCCGCGCGCGCCGCGGGCCGCAATCCCTACGCCTCGCGCGAACCCTACGTGACGGGATCGCTCGGCGGCAGCGGTCACGTCGCGCACCGGCACAAGTCGAACAAGGTCAACGAGGAAGACGAGTTCGAGGACGAGTAGGCTCGGCGGATTAGTCAAACGCGTAGCCCGGATGGAGCGCAGCGCAATCCGGGGCCGGCTCGTCGAACTCACAATCCCGGATTACGCTGCGCTCCATCCGGGCTACTATATTCCCGCGACCCGCTCCAGCAAATCCTGCACGACTCCGCTCAGCAGATCGAGCTTGTACCCCGTCATCGGCAGCGGTTTTGCACCGGCGGTCGCCGCTCGCGCAGCCGCCGCGATCGTCGCCGCGTTCGCCGGTTTGCCCTCCAGCGCGGATTCCGCTGCCGAGAGCCGCAGCGGCACTGGCGCGATGCCGCCGGCCGCGATGCGGATGAACTGAAATGAACCGCCCGAGACCACGGCACGAACGCAGACTTCAACCAGCGGCCATTCCGCATGCGTCCGGCTGATGGCGCGCTTATAAAACGCGCGCTCGCCCGTGACCGGCGGTACCAACTCGATACTTGCAATCATTTCACCTCGCGCCAGCGCGTTGTCGGCGGCGCTCGAACCGTCGCCCAACAGCGCGCCAATTGAGATCCCGCGCCCCTTATCGGTGTTGATCTTTGCCTCATATGCCAACAGCGCCGCCGCCATGGTCGAGGGATGCACCGCCACGCAGGGGCCGAGATCGAAGGCGACGCCGTAGAGATGATTGCCCGACCGGGCCGGACAATCCGCGCCGCCCTTTTTCAGGCAATCGATATGCGGATTGCGAAAGTACCAGCAGCGCGAGCGCTGCGCGAGATTGCCGCCGACCGTCGCGAGATGACGGACCTGCGGCGTCGCGAGACCAAGCGCTGCCGCCGCAACACCCGGATAGGCTTGCGCGATGCGAGCGTCGGCCGCGATCTCGGCGATCGTCGTCAACGCGCCGATCCGCGTTGCGCCGTCGGCGCCCCACACGATCCCGGTGATATCAGGTGTTCCCGCGATATCGATCAGCGGTCCCTTCGAAACACCGCTGCGCCGGCGTTCGGAGAGATCAGTGCCGGCGGCGCGGAATTCCGCTGGCCCCGTGAAAGCAGTCACTGCTGCGGATGTCATGCGGCGGCCCTCCCTTTCAATGCGGCAACCAGACGGTCAGGCCGGATCGGAATCTCGGTCAGCCTGACACCGATCGCGTTGCAAATGGCGTTGGCAATCGCCGGCGACGTAGGCACGGTTGCGACCTCGCCGATGCCGACGCTGCCGCCGAGCACGTGATCAAAACCCGCTTCGTCGAAATGCACGTCGATCGGCGGCGTGTCGGCAATGCCTGGGATGCGGTAGTCCTCCATCCCGCCGGTGAGGATGTCGCCGGTGCGCGGATCGACTTCGCGCGCCTCATAAAGCGCATAGCCGATGCCCTGGATGACAGAACCCATCGCCTGGCTCCGCGCCAGCGCCGGCGCCGCGATCTTGCCGACCGCAATCCCGGTCGCAACATTCAACACGCGCACATGCCCGAGCCAGGTATCGACCTCGACCTCGATCACCTGCACCGAGCTCGGCACGCCGGCGCCGATCGCGATGTTGGACATGCGGCGCATCATCCAGCCAAAAATCGTCCCCATCATTCCCGCCTCCTTCAAGGGCGAGCGGATGCCGGGAAGCGTTGGTTTTGAGTCTTCCGGCCGCACCGCGGAGGCGCTGAGATCAGGCGAAGCCGCGATCAATTCGCGCCATGGCGCGTTGGAGCCGGGTGTCGGTGGCCGTTTTGAGCGTTGCGTGATCGCGGCCTTCAGCGCATTCACCGCGAGCAAGGTCGGCGGGATCACGGAAGCCGTGGTCCGGCTGCCGGTCGACGGCGGTCCTTCCGGCAGATTGGAATCGCCGATCCGGACCTCGATGTCGTGCGGCTCCAGTCCAAATTCATGCGCGACCGTGTTGGCGATCACGCTGCGGCAGCCGTTGCCGATATCCTGAATGGCTGAGCTGGCAACGAGCCGCCCGCCCTTGACCGCGAGTTCGACCTTGGAGCCGGGCTGCCAGAGATAGAGCCAGTATCCGGCGGCGACGCCGACGCCGCGGCGATAGCGCCCGGTCTGCGCGGCTTGCGTCTTCCGGTTGCGCCAGAGCTCGAGGCCTAACGCCCAATCATAGAGACGCGCGCGGTTCGGATCGGTGTCCCAGCGCTTGCGGAGCGCAATCGGATCGACCTTCATCCGCAGGGCGGCTTCATCGATCGCTTGTTCCAGCGCGAACGCCATCGGCGGTCCGCCAGGCGCGCGGAACGCCGAGCCGGGCGGCAGATTGCTGATGACGTCGAAATCGACCAGTTCTTTGGCCTGCGCCGGATAGATCAAACGCGCCAGCACCGCGATCGTCGAGTTCACGGCGGCTCCGGTGTCGGCATAGGCCTTGAACGAGATGGCTTTGAGATCGCCCTGTTCGGACGGTAACAGCGCGATCTCGACTTCGGCCGCCGGCCGGTAGCCGGTGACGGAAAGTTCTTCATGCCGGTCATAGGCGATCCGAACCGGCGCCTTCGCCGCGCGCGCGAGTTCGATCGCCGCGACCGTCTCCATGCCCAGGTTGCCCTTCGAACCGAAGCCGCCGCCAACGTGATCAGCGATCACGCGGACCTTGTCGTGCGCGAGCTTGTAGCGTTTGGCGATTTTTTCCTTCAGCTCGAACACGCCTTGCGTCGAGATATGCACGGTGAGGCGATCATCATCGAAGCGGGCAACTGTGGCGTGCGGCTCCAGGCAGGCATGCTGCTGCGTGCCGGTCCGGAATGTGCCCTCGACCAGCAACGGGTCGCGGGCCTTTCGCGCGTCGTCGAGCCAGCCTCGCGCCTTCTTGGCCCTGTGCGAGAAGGCGCCTGACGGCCCGCGGACATTGCCTTTCCAGGCCGCCGGCGCGCCGCCGCCTTCGGAGACATTGCCCGCTTTCTTGCGGCTCGATTTTTCGAACACGATGGGCGCATCGCTCTTGCGCGCGTTGTCAAGGCCGATCACCGCGGGCAGCTTTTCGCTCGTGAGCTTGATCGCGGCGAGAGCCGCGAGCGCGGTCTTGCGATCTTTCGCGGCAACGGCGGCGATAGGTTCGCCGACATAGCGCACGGTACGGTCGTCGCCGAGCAGAGAGATCGCCGCAGCGACCCCCGGCATCGCGCGCGCCGGCGCAAGATCGATTTCTGCGAAGCGGGCGTGCGCGAACGGCGAGCGCAGGATGACGCCTTCCAGCTGTCCGTCATGCCGGATGTCGACGGTGTATTTTGCAAGCCCCGTCACCTTGTCGCGCGCCTCGACGCGCGGGGAGGCGATATTATCGCCATCGAAGCGCCCGGCGCAGGCTTCTGCCACGGCGCGAAAAATGCCGTCATAGGCGCCACAACGACAGAGATGACCTGACAGCGCAGCCCCGATTTCCTCTCGCGACGGCGTCGCGGTTCCTTTTGTGGCGCGCCAGGCGTCGCAGAACGCGACCGCTTCGACGACAAAACCCGGCGTGCAGAATCCACATTGCAGCGCATCGTGCGCCATGAATGCCTTCTGCACCGGATGCAGTTTTGCTTCGCCAATGCCTTCGACCGTCGTCACCGACTTGCCGGCGGCCGCGCGCGCGGGCATCAGGCAGCTCACGACCGGCGCGCCGTCGACCAGCACCGTGCAGGCGCCGCAGACCCCGGCCCCGCAGACAAGTTTGGTCCCCGTCAGATTGAGGTCGCCGCGCACGACATCGATCAGAAGCGCGTCGGGGTCGTCGGGCAAAGTCGCGGAGCGGCTGTTGATCGTCATCGTGTTCATTTGCGATCTCCAGGTCTTTTGCGAAAAGAGAGTCTTCTGGGGGTGGAGGGTCTTTTGCGGGAAGATTTTTTCGCTGGTCTCGGTTTTACGCTACGTGGCTTCGGCGATGCCCCGATGGCGCCGGCGATCAGCGTTCGCAGCATGATTTCGAGGTCCTTGAAGAAGGCGCCGGCCGGCTGCATCTTCGGGTGCGCGGATTTGGCCCCGTTAACGGCCATCTCGACGTATCGCCAGAGCTCACCGGGAGCAATGGCGAGCACGAGCTTTTGCTTGCGGCGGATTCGCTCGATCGTCGCGACACCCTGCGCGGCATAGACGCCGGCATATTTCTGATAGAGGTCACGCGCGTGCACCAGATGTTCGGAGAACAGCTCCTCGATATGGGGCGAGCCTTCGAGGGAAGCGATCAAAAAAGTGAAGCGCGCGGTGACCTGCGCGACCAGGATGTCGGCGAGCCCACAGCCTTCTTTCTCTTTTGTGTTCGCCGCCGCGATCTCGGCGTCCAGCGCGTTCTCGTACAGCCGCTCGATCAGCGCGCGGAACAGCGCTTCCTTGGATTTGAAATGATGATACAGCGCCTGCCGCGTCAACCCCGCCGCCTCCGCCGCCTGCTCGATCGACGAGCGCCGAAAACCATGCCGGCGGAACACGGTCATCGCGGCGTCGAGAATGCGGTCACGGGGCGTCATTTGACGAATTTGACAAAAGTAGAAGAAATGTCAAATCACGACGTCGAGGCTGAACGCGCCGGCGATCTTTGCGGCGCCCGGCTATCCAGCGCGTCGTCCCGGCGAAGGCGGGGACCGATACGCCGCGGCTTCTCGGTTTTGCACTGGGGTAGCCGACTTTTTTGTAACAACAAAGTCCTGAGGTTATCGGTCCCGGCGAAGGCCAGGCGTTCGCCGGGACGACGATGGCGCGCGCGTCCGCGCGTTGGCTCAACCCCTCCTGCAACACTGGCGCGAAGCCCTTGCGGGTTATGACAAATTCAGTCCGAGAGTCGCCCAGCGAACAGACCAGAGCCTGTTGCCGCACCTATCATGACGCTTGGGTGAAGGGCGATGCTGAGTTCGTATTCCATCGTTGAGCGGCCGATGTGTCCCATCTGCAAACACAGGATGGGATTGGCTCGGATTTCGCCGGGCAAGCGAGGCTTCGAGGAACGTACCTTCGAGTGCAGCACCTGTCATCGCACCGAGATCGTTTCCTTCCCCGTAGACCCGATGAAGACCGATGCCGTGGGCTGGCTGGCCGGCGATCTAAAGCCGCCGCGCTAGCGGCTTACCGCCCCAGTCCTGAGAGAGGATTGCAAACCAGATGAACAAATCTCCAGCGCGCGCACGGCCACCGGGTTTGGGAACTCCGCTCAAGTCCCAGACGTTACGGAAGGACAAGCGAAAATCCTTACCCAGCGAACGACTGACAGCAGCGCGCACAGCTGCTTCGCCTCGCTGCAATGGGCTGAAGGCAAAGAACTGAGACGATGACAAGTGATCAGCCAGATTCACCACTGGCAGCGTTAGAACTAAGCACGGCGATACGGCTCCGTTGGGCGTTGCGTGACATCAAAGGCAAGCGAACCAAGCTCTTGCCGGTCAGTCCGGATGATCTCAGGACCTTGATCGAAATGGGCCTCGTCGAGATCCAGGACGAAAAACCCGTGCTGACCAACGCGGGTCATCAGGTACTCGATTGAGGCACAGATCGGCCGCAGCCCGGTGGCTCAACCCATCCTGCAACCATGTCACACCGTTAGTTCATTTTGAGTCGGCGAGAGCGCCGTGGCAGCCTTCGGTGCCTGCTTCGCGTGACCACTTTGCGGCTGTGCAAATCACCATCACTTTGTCGGCGATGCAAAACGCCGCTCCTTCGCTGAAAGATCGGCCGGCCCAGACGCAACCGTTGGTCGGAACCGGTAGCACTCCCCACTCCGGGGCGAATGTTGGCATCGGTTGGGATCCCACTGTCGGCGACGGTGCCGGCTGGGCGTAGGCGGTGGAAAGTAGCGGCGCACTGATCAAGATCGTTCTGGCAAGCATCGTCAACATTATCGCCCCCTTGTTGATTATACCTTCACCTGCGGCGGTTGTATTACGCCGCCTGCAAGACGCTATGATGTACCGGGAAACGCCTCAGTCTCGATAGCAATGTCCATGATGGCCCCAGGGCTCTTCAATAAGCCCGGCAGAGCGGCAAAGCCGCTTGCTACGACTGTAACCCAATTCTCGCCAGCGGTGACGATGCCGTAACGCACAGCCACGAGAGTCCGGACCTGCAAACTTCCCGGTCATGTTTCGAAGACTCAAAGCAAGCCGTCGTCGGAGCAGCGCCAAATTCTGTTTTCGAAACAGAAGGGGTCACAGCCATGCACGGTCCGCAACAAAACATCGGGAAACGTCTGGCGAGATGCGGAAAAGCCCGGTCTCGCCTGGTGCGCAGACTGGTTCGGGCCAAGGACGATCCGGCAAAGCAACGGATACGGCGCTGGCTCAGCGACATCGATGACGAGCGACTTTTAAGCTTTGGCCTGACACCGGAAGACATTGCGCTCCTGCGTGGTTCGCGCGGCTCTGGTGCCTTCGTCCATGTGTTGCTGATGTGCGCCCTGTCCGTCCCTTCCCCACCCGGTTCGTGGTTCTAGCGTTGGTCCACAATCTCTGATGTTGCCGCCGGGCTTTCCGTGCGGTGGCGGCCACATGTGAGGCGGTGGGTGTTACGCTTGTCATTCAAAACTCCCTCGCTGCAACGATGCGGAAACCGGCGCTGCACAGAATCCGGCGATCACTTGTCTATCGCGAGAGCTCCATTTTCCGAGCAGGGCCAAAACCATGAACATTTCCATCGACACTTCTCTGGTGTCAGACGAAGCCGAACCGCTGCTCGCGGCGATCCGCGAACTGGCGCCCGCGATCAACGCGCGTGTGGCGGAGATCGAAGCTGGACGGCGGCTCCCACTCGATCTCGTGCAAAAATTGCGATCAATCGGCGTGTTCCGGATGCTCGCACCTCGGAGCCATGGCGGACTCGAACTTGATCTGCCGGCGGCGGTGGAAATATTGACGGCGCTGGCGAGGATCGACGGCTCAGTCGGGTGGTGCGCGACGATTACCAGCGGAGCCTCGATCGTAGCAGCTTTGCTGCCACCCCAAACATACGAGCAGATTTATCGCAACGGCCCAGACGTGATCCTGGCGGGCTCAGCCACCACGCCAGGCGGAACAGCCGAGGCGGCCCCGGGCGGTTGGCGCGTCAATGGACGATGGCCGTTCGCCAGCGGTTGCCAGCATGCCGACTGGCTGGCCGGGCTCTGCGTCATGAAGAAAGGTGGAGAACACTTGCCTGGGCCGGCCGGCGAAAAAGGGCCGCCGATGGTTCGATGTTTTGTGCTGCCGGCCGGCGAGTGGCAGATCGAGGACACCTGGTACGTCGCAGGGCTCAAGGGTAGCGGGAGCCATCACATCTCTGTCGAGGACAAGTTCGTGCCGGCCGGGAATTTCTTCGATTTCGCGCAAGGCGTGTCCAGTCTCCCGGGACCGCTCTATCGAGCTCCGCTATCGCTGCTTCCGTTGTTGCTGAGCGCCGTAGCTGTGGGGATAGCCGAGGGAGCCCTCCACGAACTGGTCGCCCAAGCCAACACCGGCTGGCAGCAACAGCGAGCCGCTACCCCTGCCAGAGAATCCGAACTGTTCCAGTTCGAACTCGGTCGAACCGAGGCCGACATAAGGGCAGCGCGCGCTTTTCTTCAGTGCCAGGCCGAACGCTATTGGCGCGACGCGCTTGGGGGTACGCCGAGAAACGACGCGCTTTCCCTGCAGGCCGTGCAAGTCTCGCAGGCTGCGGCATGGGTGAATGCCACCAGCGTTCGCGCCGTTGATGCGTGTTTCGCGCTTGGCGGCGGCACAGCGATCTATGCGAGTTCGCCGCTGCAAAGGCGGATGCGGGATCTCCACGTCGCGGCCCAGCATGCCGCCGTCCAGCAACGGAACTTCGCGAGTGCGGGCAAGCAGCTTCTGGAGAACTCTCTGCCGCAAGGCGCCGTTCAAGGACGATAAAGTGCCGGCTACATCTTCCGCCTTGCGCCTTCCGCGTTGCAAGCTACGGCGGACAGGTCGTTGTTCGAACTGCGGCGGGCGCTTTGTCATGAATGTCCATCGTCGTGCTCTCGTGGTTGAGGGTGAACGAAGTTTCATTGAAGTTTGGGGCGATGACAATCGGCAAATGATGCTTTGATTTTGCCCGAGGCGCGTTCGCGCGACCCGTTGGCTCCCTCGCAATTACGGTTATGATCGTCGTCCCGGCGAAGGCCGGGACCCATACGCCGTGACGCCTATGTTGAGAGACGCGGTTCGACGGCTTTCGCGCAACACGAACATTTGGGGTTATGGGTCCCGGCCTTCGCCGAGACGACGTAAGATGCACTCACCCCGCCTTCCGATACCCCGCCAAAAACATCTGCGCTGCGCTTTCGACCACCTGCGCCATGCGCTCAGTGGAAGGCGGCGGGGCGGCCTGGAAGATGAAGGGGAGGAACAGCGAGGCCTGGCACATGTTCATGAATTGCGAGGCGGCGAGCTGGCAGTCGGGAATCGCAACCTCGTTCTTCTTCACACGCACCTCGAGATAGGCGGCGAGGCGGTTGATGGTGTTTTCCAGCACATGCTCATAATACTTGCGGCCGACATCCGGCATCCGCTCGGCAATCGACATCACGGTGCGGATCGCGGATCCGCCGCCCGGCCGGCACAACAGTTTTATGTAGGCCTGGCCGAACTGCCGCAGCGTCGTCGCGACGTCGCGTTGGGGGTCGAAATTGAAGTCGACCTTTTTCTGGTCAAGCATTTCCTGCTCGACGATGGCTTCGAACAGCCGGCTCTTGTCGGCGAAATAAACGTAGAGTGTCCCTTTGGAGACGCCGGCGGCGCGGGCGATCTCGCCCATGCTGGCGCCGTCAAAGCCCAAATCCATGAACACCTTGCTGGCGCCGGAGAGAATTTGCCGGCGTTTTGCGCTATCCTCGTCGACGAGGTGGAGAGTTGTGTGAGCGTCTGCAACCATTGGTTTAGGTTTTCTCGAAAGATTCCGGTCCTCGAAACACTTAGGGAAGCAACTCTGCCCTATAGATCAGTTCGTTACCGCGCTTAATACCCATAAGTAATATCTTGACCGAACCGTTCGGTCAATGCTAATTTAGGACTTGCGAAGTTGTAAGGCGTATTTTGGCCGTGCTTGTGTCGCGACAGTGCAATGGGGAGGGCCGTGATGGCCGCAGCGAGAGACCAGGCCGCACGCATCCTTCGCACCGGGCCGGAGATGGCAGAAGGCGAGGCCGCTGGCGACGCGTCGCCGGCTCTCGCCGATCAGCTTCGTTCGCATCTCGCCGATGAGACGACGGCGCGCCGCCCAGTGGAGACGCCGGCCAAGCCTGCTATCGAGAAGCCTGCTATCGAGAAGCCGGCCGTCGAACGACCTGCTGTCGACAAGCCGGCCACTGCTCCGGCCGCACCCCCCGCGTCGGCCTCTGCCGCGCCGAAACCGGGCAAACGCAAATTTGTCTTGATGGGCATCCTCACCTTGCTGGCGCTCGCCGCGGCAAGCTACGGCTCATATTATCTCCTGGTCGGCCGCTTCTACGTCTCGACCGACGACGCTTATGTGCGCGCCAACAACACCATGCTCGGCGCGCGGGTGGCGGGCCACATCTCGGCGATCCTGCCCGGCGACAATACCGTGGTCCGGACCGGCGACGTGGTCTTCCGGATCGACGACGGCGATTATCGTATCGCGGTCGACGCCGCCCGCACCAAGATCGCCACCCAGCAAGCCACCATCGACCGCATCGGCCGTCAGGTCACCGCGCTGGAAAGCGCGGTCGAGCAGGCCCAGGCGCAAGTCGTCTCGGCGGAAGCCGCTCTAAAACGGGCCGGCCTCGACTTCGATCGTCAGCAAGCGCTGAGCGCCAAGGGGTTTGCCTCGCACGCGACCTATGAAGTGTCCGAAGCGACGCGCGACCAGGGCGTGGCGGCGCTGAAGTCGGCGCAGGCCGCTTATGACGCGGCGCGCGACAATGTCGAGGTGACAAAAGCGCAGCAGGCCGAGGCCCGCGCCCAGCTTGCGGAACTGGAGACCGCGCTGGCCAAGGTCCAACGCGATCTCGACTTTACATTTGTGCGCTCGCCGGTCGACGGCACCTTCTCCAACCGTCTGGTCAATGTCGGCGACTTCGTCGCGGTGGGACAGCGGCTCGGCAATGTGGTGCCGCTCGATGACGTCTTCATCGATGCCAATTTCAAGGAAACCCAGCTCAAACGCATCCGTCCGGGCCAGCCAGTGACGATCTCCGTCGACGCCTACGGCCATCGCAAGTTCGCAGGTTTTGTTGACAGCATCTCGCCCGCGGCAGGCTCCGTGTTCACCCTGCTGCCGCCGGATAACGCCACCGGCAATTTCACAAAAATCGTGCAGCGGCTGCCGGTTCGCGTCAAGGTGCCGAGGGATGTCGCGCGGCAAAACCTGTTGCGCGCGGGCATGTCGGTTTATGCCACCGTCGATACCCGCAACGGCGCCGCCGACGCCGACAGCGAGGCCGACCTCGATGCACCGATCATGATCCATCCGCAATAAATTTTGCGCATCGGGTGGTGCGCCCGGTTCGCTTGCCCTGAGCCGAGAAAAGTATGGCCGACGCCACCACAGCCCCACCCGCCATGATGAGCGCCCCGGCCGCGCCGTCGGAGCGCATCGAGCCGCGCCGGCTGTTTGCGTTCCTGATCATGGTGTTCGGGATGTTCATGTCGATCCTGGACATCCAGGTGGTCTCGGCGTCGCTCACCGATATCCAGGCCGGCCTGTCGGCGAGCTCGACCGAGGTGTCGTGGGTCCAGACCTCGTATCTGATCGCGGAGGTGATCGCTATCCCGTTGTCGGGATTCCTGTCACGCGCGTTCGGCACGCGCTTGCTGTTTGCGATCTCCGCCTCCGGCTTCACCATCGCGAGCTTCCTGTGCGGGTTCGCCTCCTCGATCGAGCAGATGATCCTGTGGCGCGCGATCCAGGGATTCCTGGGCGCCGGGATGATCCCGACGGTGTTCGCTTCCGCCTATACGGTGTTTCCGCGTTCGAAATTTCACATCGTCGGTCCGATCATCGGCCTGGTCGCGACCTTGGCGCCGACCATCGGTCCGACGGTCGGCGGTATCATCACCGACTTGATGTCATGGCGCTGGCTGTTCTTCATCAACGTCATTCCCGGCATCGGTATCACCATCGGCGTGCTGGCGCTGGTCGATTTCGATGAGCCGCATTTCGAATTGCTCGACCGTTTCGACTGGTTTGGCCTGATCGCGATGGCGGGGTTTTTGGGCGCGCTCGAATATGTGCTCGAGGAAGGGCCGCAATATGAATGGCTGCAGGATACGTCTGTGGCGGTCTGCGCAGCGGTTTGCGGGGTCTCGGCGATCGCCTTTTTCTATCGCGTGCTGACGGCGGACGAGCCGATCGTCGACATCCGCGCTTTTACCAACCGCAATTTCGGCATCGGCTGCCTGCTCTCGTTCTGCATCGGCATCGGCCTTTTCGGCCTGACCTATGTTTATCCGCGTTATCTGGCGGAGGTGCGCGGCTATAGCGCGCTGATGATCGGCGAGACCATGTTCGTCTCCGGCATCACCATGTTTCTCACCGCGCCGATCGTCGGACGGCTGATGCTGAAGGTCGACATGCGCCTGATCATCGCTAGCGGCCTCATCATCTTCGCGCTCGGCTCCTATCAGATGACCTGGATCACCCGCGACTATGATTTCTACGAATTGCTGCTGCCGCAGATCCTGCGCGGCATCGGCATGATGTTCGCGATGGTGCCGACCAACAACATCGCGCTCGGGACGCTACCGCCGGACCGGGTGAAAAACGGCTCGGGACTGTTCAACCTGACCCGCAATCTCGGTGGCGCGGTCGGGCTTGCGATCATCAACCAGGTGCTGAACGAGCGCACCGATCTGCATATCGTGCGGCTGCAGGAGCGGGTCACCTGGGGCAATGCGACTGCGACCGAGACGCTCAACAATTTCGCCCAGCGCCTGCAGGGCATGGGCGATTCCGCGCTGATGGCGATGAAGCAATTGTCCCAGATCGTGCACCGCCAGGCCGTGGTGATGGGATATGGCGACGCCTTCTTCATGCTGACGCTGTTCTATCTCGGACTGAGCCTCTTGGTCATGCTCTTGAAGAGGCCGGCCTCGGCGGCGACGGAGCCGGCGCATTAATTTATTGTTTTGACGCGTTTTCTTCACGCGAACCGGCATCCACTTCGCTCGAAAACGCAATGGAGTCCCGATATTGTCTGCCGCTGCGGATCATGCTTGAACGGCGCCATGACGGGCGGCTCTCCCATTTTCCATAGCGGATCGCTAAATCGGGTACGGGCGGCGTCCGCGCGATGGATCGCCGCCGCGCTGGCGCTGACCGCGGCAGTGTGGCTCGTCACGCTCGCTGGATTACTCGCGATCGCCAACCGCGTCCACCACGACGTGCCCGCGCTGCTCGCTGTAAAACTGCCGCTACTCGCCTCGCACCCCGAATTGATCTTCGCCGGTGAAAGCCGCACGGTCTATCAGGTCGATGCGAATCTGGCCGCGCAACTGATCGGCAAGCCGGCGGGCGCCGCCGTCAATATC
>Ga0209328_10000100_pt1 | contig 16511 bp, 11 predicted proteins | sample JacPinW_OM3H0_M1_FD_187954 | JGI IMG/M metagenome (GOLD analysis project Ga0209328, IMG submission 187954) | Forest soil microbial communities from Algoma, Ontario, Canada - Jack Pine, Ontario site 1_JW_OM3H0_M1 (SPAdes) (version 2) | ecosystem: Environmental > Terrestrial > Soil > Boreal... | reverse complement strand
TTGCCGGTTGGCGTAAAAGAGTCTGGATCGTACCGTTCCTTCGGAAACATTCAAGATCTTACTGATCTCTGCGTGGGGCATCCCCTGAATATGGAACATGGTTACCACAGCTCTGTGTTCATCAGACAACTTCATCATCGCCTCGTTCAACCTTTTTTGGAGCTCGGAGAGATCGGCTTCCCGCACCGGGCTGCTGGAAGCCGTGGCCTCGAGGAATTCCTTGTCGTTCTGAATGCTAGCATCGACATCGTCCAGGCTGAGTGAATAACGGCGGCCGCGTTTCTTGAGGAAGTTCAACGTCATGTTCACCGCGATCGAATGGATCCAGGTGTAGAACGACGACTTACCGCGAAAACCGCGGATCGCCTTGTAGGCCTTGGCAAAAATGTCCTGGAGCAGATCGTTCGTGTCCTCGTGATTTGAGGTCATGTTGTAGACCAACCCGTAAAGACGCGGCGTATATTTCACGACCAATTCGTCGAACGCGCCTGCGTCGCCTTCCTGCGTGCGCGTGACCAATCGCTGGTCTTCATCCTTCCGGGCTTCGTCCATCGCCTTTTTTCTAGACTTAACATCAGCACCCGACCCGGACGACAACAAATCGGCGATGCGCCTAGCAGGCCTTAACGCGATTGCGGGATTCATTTTCAACGACAATGTCGATCCTAGCTCAATCGCGCCGGTCCCGCATCGACATCAGCCACAGTAGGTTGCCGAGCGCGGCGATGAACGCGGCAACGTAGGTGAGCGCGGCGGCGTTGAGCACATTGTTTACGCCGGCAACTTCTTCGCCCGGCTGAATGATCCGCATCTGCTGCAAAATAATTTTCGCGCGACGAGATGCGTCGAATTCCACCGGCAATGTGATCAACTGGAAGATCGCCAGGATGAGGTAGCAATAAATGCCGAGCGTGATCAGGCCCGCGATTCGGAACCAAAAACCGCCGATGATAATGAATGGCAGCATTTGCGACGCGACCATTGTGACCGGCACGATTGCCATTCGCGCTTTCAATGGCGCGTAAGCCTTCGCGTGTTGAATTGCGTGGCCAGTTTCATGCGCCGCGATCCCAAGCGCGGCAACCGACGGCGTGTTGTAAACGTTGCTCGAGAGGCAAAGTTTCTTGCTCGCCGGGTCATAGTGATCGCCGAGGAAATCGTTCGTCTCCACAACATCGACATCGTGGATCTGCGCGGCCTGCAAAATCTCGCGCGCACATTGCGCGCCGGTGATGTTCGACGAAGCGCGCACCTTTCCCCAGCGATTGAACGCGCCGCTCACGCGAATCTGCGCCCAAATGCCGAGAATCGCCGGCACAATCAGATACAGAAACCAGTGCTGACCCCCGAAGCCGATTGGATAGAACATGCCTGTGGTAATCTAGTTGCCTAATTTAGACGCTCAAGCTGAGCGGGCGTTCAGATTTCCGGCAAAGGCCAATCCGGCTCGGATCTCTCAGATCTCCAGTTGCTTGGGAAATCTCGAGAGAATCTTGCAGCCGGTCTTCGTGACCACGACCACATCTTCATGTCGAACGCCGCCGAGGCCGGGATAATAAAGACCGGGCTCGACCGTGAGACATTGTCGATCTTTCAACACGACTTTTTGTAGCCGCGGGTATTCGTGAATCTCCAGCCCAAGCCCGTGACCTGTGCCGTGGAAAAATCCCACATTCTTTCCGTTGCGAACTTCGGTCGGATAACCGCGCTTCTTGAACAGCGCCTGGATCGCCTTGTGGATTTTCATTCCGTCCACACCATCTTTGATTTCGCGCAGCGCGAGTTCCTGCCCTTCCTTCACCGTCTCCCAAAGTTTCCGCTGCGCATCGCTGGCGCGTCCGCGCACGACCGTCCGCGTCATGTCGCCCCAATAACCTGAATGGGAATCGCGCGGGAAAATATCGAGAATGACCAGCGAATTCGCGTAAAGCGGACCCGAACCTCGCTCGTGCGGATCGCAGGCCTGATCGCCGCCGGCTACAATTGTGTTCGTTGGCGTGCCGCCGGCGCGCAACATCGCGGTGTCAATTTCCGCGCGCAGAAGTTCGGAGGTGAGGGTCTTGCCCGACCAGCTTAATTTCTTCCCTTTGGGCTTCGAGGCTTTCAACACTTCCATCGCGCGCTTCAGTCCGGTCTCGGTAATCCGCAGTGCGCGGCCAATCAGCTTCAATTCTTCATCGGTTTTGGCTTCACGCTCCGGCCAGAACAATCCGTTCGTCGTGGCAAGATCGACATCGTCCTTCGCCAACTCGCGCGCGTAACCGAGCGCGAAATTTGCCGGAACCGTCGCATGTTTAACGCCGCGTTTCCGCAGGAAATAAGCGAGCACCTTTTCGTAAGGCGGCGGTTGCTCGGATTTCCCCTGTACTTCGCGCTCTAGCTGATTAAAGGAAACAAACTCATCGACCTTGGCTGTCCGCGTTCCGCGGCCCATTTCCAAGTCGCTCAAGACGATGGTGCGCTTTCCATTTTGCTGGAGAAAAATGAACGGGTCGCCCGCCCAGAATTTTGTCGCATAGAGCATGTCCGCGTCGATGTCGCTGGGCGCGACAATCAGTTTGGTTTCGCCGTTGGTCTCGTTTTTCATCGTCAACTACGTCGCACTTCCAACTGCCGGCGCAAGATCCAGTACAGCAAACCGAGCAAGCCGAATGTCGACCCGATCAGCACCGCGGTGTTGAAAACAAAAACACTGACGCGCGCGCCGATATAACGTTTTTCCGCGCCAAAGAAAACATTCGGCCGGCTGCCCCGGCGATAATCGCTCTGCTCCATCTCCGCGTTGGAAATCAGATCGGAGACTTTCTGGTTCACGTAAACCTGTTCGGCCGTGACCGTGCCTCTTGTGGACTGAAACGCCTTTGGATCGAACGACACTCTTCGGTCGAGCACCTGGTCGATCTGCTTCAGATACCGATCGAGGTCGTCGGCCGATTTCGCCTCCAGTCCCGACAAAACCGCCAACACTTCCTTCAGCTCATCGAGTCGTTTCCCGTCAGCCGGATCGGACGAACGTTTCGCGACCATCGTATCGATCTCGCGTTGGGCGCGGTCCTGCCGAGAGGTAAGCGGGTTGAGTTTCGCCTGCGCCACCACCATTTCCTCGTACGACCAACGCATCGGAATAAATTGGCAGACGAAGGGGACCTGCAATTTGCTGTCCATCTTTTTGCCGCGATCTTTGCTCGGATGTTCGTGGAACCAGCGGGTCAGCGAATAAACCAGGCTGAGGTTGCGGTTCATGTCCTCATATTTAATTAGAGCGCCGCTCATCAGGATCTGCGGGATGAGGACCAGCGGCACAATGTTGGCCGCCGTCTTGGCGTCGGACACCAGCGACGAAACGAGTAGACCAAGCGCAAGGCTGCCCACCGAAGTCATGAACATCAACCCGAGATGGATCCAGAACATCCCGCGGATCTCCAAAATGTAGTTGCCGATCAAAACAAACAGAATGCACTGGATCAACGCGAACACCGACAAGGACGACATCTTCGCGAAGATGTAATACGGAAGTCGCACATCGAGATTGCGCTCGCGCTGCAAGACTGGCCGGTCGCGTATGATGTCGTCCGCGCTGTTGGTCAGCGAAAGGAACATCGCCACCAGCAATCCGAGAAACAGATACGTCGGAATGTGAAACGCCGACGCAAAGTCGTACTTCCCGCTTTCGGAATAACGCAGGAGCGTGCCGATCAAGAGCGCCAATACCGGCGCGGCGCAGGTGGTAATCCAAATATTGGCACGGTTGCGCAGCTTGCTGATGAACGAGCGTCGCAACAGCGCCCGGAATTGTGTCCACTCGTCGTGCCAGCGAATGGGCGTCCGTTTTCGCTTTTGAGTGAGCGCGGCCGGCAGCTGCGGCGGCTGCTCCCGGCGTAACGAAACTTGTTTTACATCCTGAATCAGTCGAAACGCTTCGTACTTGTCGCGCCAGAATTCCGGCGAATAGCGGCGCGCCGCCACCAGTTGGCCGCGGCTGTTCTCTTCATAAATGATGTCGCCACTCAAATCGCGCAGCGGCGTCTCCAGCACGTCGAAAATAAATTCCGGTCGCGTAGTGCCGCACGACGGACACGCCCCCATCTCCGCGCCGAACTGGTGTTGGTGCTCGGCCTCGGCGAAATAACGAAGCATCTCCGTCGGCGTTCCGAAAAACACGAGCCGACCGCCCTTATCGAGCAGGATCGCTTTGTGAAACAACTGGAACAATTTCGAGCTCGGCTGATGGATCGTGACGATGATGATCTTGTTGTGCGCCATCGACCGAATGATCTCGATGACGTGTTCAGAATCTTTGGAAGAGAGCCCTGATGTCGGCTCGTCGAACAGATAAACGTCTGACATTCCGATCATGTCCAGACCGATGTTGAGCCGTTTGCGCTCGCCGCCGCTCAACGTCTTCTTGATCGCCGCCCCAACCACCGCGTCGCGACGCTCGCCTAATCCGAGTTCGATCAACTTCGCTTCCAACCGCCGCATCCGGTCGCGTCGTGATAAATGTGGTGAACGAATCGCCGCTGCGAACTGCAAATTTTCGCCGATCGTCAGGTGCTCATCGAACGCGTCTTCCTGAGGAATGTAACTGACGTATTTCTTGAGGTCGTCGAGGTTCGAATAAAGCGAGCGCCCATTCAGAAAAATCTCGCCGCTGGTCGGTTGAAGCTGGCCGGCCAACACGCGGAGCAAAGTACTCTTGCCGCAACCGCTCGCGCCCATCACGCAAACCAGTTCGCCGCGCGTCAGCGCGAACGAGATTCCTTCCAGTCCAGTGTCGCCGCTGCCGAAACGGTGCGTCACTTCGCTCACTTCGAGAGTGCGAATGATATTGCGCTCTTCCTCGATGATGCGCTCGGAAAAATTGCAGCGCAGAAACTGGCCGACGTCGATGCGGATAGTGTCGCCGTCCTTGAGGGGATATGTCGACCTTACCGACGCCTCGCCAACCATGATTGGACGATCGGCTTCGATCACTTCCAATTGGCCGACCCGTTGATCGTAATCGCAGAAAATCTTCAGCAAGACGTCGCCGGCCGTTCCCGGTGAAAGCAAAATGTCGTCTGCTTGCAGCTTGCTCGGATCGTTCGACACCAAATACTCCGACTTCGACGCCTTGAGTTGGAACCGGCCGCCGAGCGCGCGAGCGCGGCGGCGCAGATCGCTTAGATCCATCTCGCTGTTGTTGTGAAAGATGATTCTGTCCTCGAGCACCGCCTCGACTTGCGCGCCGGTTTTGAGTTTCACGTCGTTGAGCACCGCATCGACATCGCGCAGTGCTTTCACCCGCACTTTCAATCCGAACGCAATCTCGAGCGCGCTTTCGCGCGTCCGCGCTCGCTCCAACGCGACTTCGTCGGCGTCTTTGTTCACGCGAACAAAAATGTGCGGAACGGAAACGTTTTTCTTGGCGTTGAAGTATTGTGCCAGTTCCTGATAGGTCAGTACCGTGTCGCCGACTAAAATCCTCTGGCCGGGATAAATCCGGCAGAATCCGCCGCGCACCAACGGCCGTCCGCGCACCGAAACATTTTGCCCGCTGTAATTCTTCAGCAGAATCAAATCGTGATACCGGAATGCCATTAACCGATCGCTCTCGGCCAAGCCTTTCATTTTGATGTCGGCTTTGCCGTTGTTGGCGAAGGAGAGCGATTCCAACGGCGACGCGCCCCGCTGATAAATCGAGGGGTCGGCGTCTTCGGACGCATTCAATTGATAAACGATGTCGATCGCCTGCGCGGCCATGCCGAGCAGCGACATGAAGGAATAAAATGCGACCACCTGTTCCTGCTTGAGGCCGGCTTGCGAAATCAGGTCGTAAAGCTGAACCCCGAGCATGATCTTGCGCTCGGTACTCAATTGCGTGCTGAGCTTTTGCGCCATCGCGGCAAGGTCTTGCTGCTCGTAAAGCGCCTGGCGGAAAAGTTGACGCAGCTCCGAATAAACGGCCTCGGGATAATCGTAACGCAGAAATCCAAGACTCGAGTCGATCTCTTCTTCAAGCAGAACGCCATCGGCTTTCGAAAAACTCGCCAGGACCTGGATGAGCAACGGCAAGAGGTTCGGACCTTCCGAAACGCTGCGCGGTTTGCGCAAGGCACGCCGCATCAGTCGCCGGCCCTGGCGCCGCACACGATACGCGAGCGGCGTCATTTTCTGCACCGCGCGGTCCAATTTTTCCGCGACCGTTGAAACCAGCTGAGTCATTTTGAACTTCGGAGATGAAATTTTACAGGAATCGCGTCGTTAAGCAATGCAGCGGCGCCAACAAGGTCGCAGAGCGAGCTTTACGTTGTCAGATGTCGATCTTGTGCGATTTTCCGGTCCCAAATCCCTCTTCCAACGGCCCCGGCTCGCGTCCTGCTTTTTGCAATGCCAGACCTTCATGTTAGCCTTTATCAGCGAGAGTAAGCGCACCCCTTATGCCACAAAACGATCGTAACTCCCAACGCGAGAACAAGTCTCGCGGCAACGAGCCCAATTTTAACTGGCGCGGCGTGATCCTGGTCGCCGTCGCCTTCGGCTTTTTTGCGCTGGCGATGTTGTTCTACCGCGGCGGTTACCAGCAATACGAAGACGTTCCTTACAACCGGTTCCTCGAGCTGCTCGAGAACAAGCAGATCGTGAACGACAAAAATTCGCCGGTCACCTTGTACGTCGTCGAAGGACAACCGACCCAAGAATTGCGCGGTAAATACGTCCGTCAGGGAACGGGCGGAGAACAGAATGCCACCGTGCCGTTCCGCACCAGCATCTATCTGAATTTCACCCAAAATTTGCAGGATAAACTTGCCGCCGCAGGAATTCAGCCGGCCATCCGTTCGGAATCGCATCCATGGACCCAGGTCTTCGCCAGCTTCGCCCCCGTTCTTCTGTTGCTCTTGCTTCTGTATTTCCTGTTCCGTCAGCAAATCCGCATGGCCGGCAAAGGCGCGCTCAACTTCGGTAAATCGAAAGCGCGCATGCTCGCGCGCGACAAAAACAAGATAACCTTCAAGGACGTTGCCGGAGTCGAGGAAGCGAAGGACGAAGTCCAGGAGCTGGTCGAGTTTTTGCGCGACCCGAAAAAATTTCAGAAACTCGGCGGCCGAATTCCGAAAGGCGTGCTGCTTGTTGGACCTCCGGGCACCGGCAAGACGTTGCTCGCCCGAGCGATCGCCGGCGAAGCGGACGTTCCGTTCTTCTCGATCAGCGGTTCTGATTTCGTGGAAATGTTTGTCGGCGTCGGCGCGAGCCGTGTGCGCGACATGTTCGAACAAGGCAAGAAATCCGCGCCCTGCATCATTTTCATTGATGAGATCGACGCGGTCGGCCGCCATCGTGGTCACGGCGTTGGCGGCGGTCACGACGAACGCGAGCAAACGCTGAATGCGTTGCTCGTCGAAATGGACGGATTCGACACCCAGGAAGGCGTCATCATCATCGCCGCGACGAACCGCCCCGACGTTCTCGATCCGGCATTGCTGCGGCCCGGACGCTTCGATCGCCAAATCACCGTCAATCTCCCCGATGTGAAAGGCCGCGAAGAAATTCTGCGCGTGCACACCAAGAAAGTGAAACTCGCGGAAGGTGTCGATCTTGCGGTCATCGCGCGCGGCACGCCCGGTTATTCCGGCGCCGAGCTCGCGAACGTCGTCAACGAAGCGGCGCTGCTCGCCGCGCGTCGCGGACTAAAAGGAATAACGCTCGCTGAATTGGAAGAAGCCCGCGACAAGGTTCGTTGGGGACGCGAGCGTCGCAGTCTAGCGATCAGCGAAAAGGAAAAGAAAATCACTGCGTATCACGAAGCCGGTCACGCTCTGCTCAACGTTGTACTGGAACACACTGACCCGCTTCACAAGGTGACAATCATTCCGCGTGGTCCGGCTCTTGGTGTCACCATGATGCTGCCGGAAGAGGACAAATTTAATACCAAGCGCAAAGAGCTGCTCGATAACCTGTGCGTCAGCATGGGCGGACGTGTCGCGGAGGAATTATTTCTCGGGGACATTTCCAGTGGCGCCGCCGGCGATATTCGCGGCGTGACCTGGTATGCGCGCAAAATGGTTTGCCAGTGGGGCATGAGCGAAAGGCTTGGCATGGTCGAGTACGGCGAGCACGAAGATTACGTTTTTCTCGGCCGCGAAATTAGCCGAAGCCGCGATTACAGCGAAGCCACTGCCGAGGAAATCGATCGTGAAGTGCGAAGGCTCTCCGACGAAGCGTATGTTAGAGCGCGTGATTTGATCAGCGCGCATCGAGATGCGGTCGAAACCATCGCAAAGGCGTTGCTTGAATACGAGACCCTCGATGGTTCACAGATTGAAGAAATTGTTCGGCACGGTCACATGCTGAATCCGCCGAAAGCGACCAAGCCCGCAACCGACGAAAAACTCGCACCCGAAAAACCCCCACGCCAGATTGTGATCGGTCCGGAGGCCCCGCCTCTTCCCGATGCTCTTGGCGGCGCACCGGCTTAGTCGTTCGTCAAAGCGGGCGAACTTTTTCACGTTCCGCCAATCCCGCACGACAGCTGGGTCGTCGGCAATCAGCCGTATGTGTCGCTCCACTTTCTCGGCGCGGAGAAGTACGCAACCAGGCAAAGTAAGAAGTAGGAATTAAGAAGGAAGAAACCTACTCGTGGCGTTGCTTCTCGACGAGGTGGCGCAGCTGGCGCTCCATCGTTTTGAAGGCATCGTGGATCACTTTGTTGAGCGGTTCGTGCGAGCCGTTGTCTTTCTGTTCTTCGTCGGAAACCAGCTCGTGCCTCGGCCGGACGGTGACATCGATCCGGCAGCGATACGGATTTCCTTTGTGGTGCGTGTGATTGGTTTGCTCGATAGCGACGTCGCACCGGTTGATGTGATCGCAAAATTTGTCGAGTCGCGCGGCGTAAGTGAGGACGAGGTTGTCGATCTTGTCTGATTTTTCCAGGCCGCGGTAAGTGATGTTGACGGGCAATTGCATAAATAAATCTCCAGCTTAAATCGGACGAAGCGAACGAAAATGATTCGGCAACTTGGCCGGCTCAACTTTCACCAGGTCGGATTTCACGTGCTCGACGATGCGATCGCGCACCCGACCCGGAAGTAGATCGATAATCGCCGAATGAATTTCGGATGGCGCGGCGAACGACCAGCCTGCCCCGCTGCTGCCGTTAATGATCTTGGCAATTTGATCGGCCAGCTCTTTGTTAATCCGCCGCTCGGTCTCGGTTTCGAGCTTACTTTCGGCGATCGAGGCCTGTCCGCGGTGCGCGCCAGCGCTTTCGGTAACTGGAAAGCGGCCGGCCAGATCAGTCAGCTTGTCGATCAGCTTGCCGTGCGCGTCGGTGATGTCGAACGCCTGAATTAATTTCAAACTCGGGCCGCGGGTCGGCGTGTCATCCACCCGATACGCTTTTAAACTTCCGCGGTCAGCCACGATGACAAGCGATGTCGGTGTCATGAACGAAATCTCCGGCGCATCGAATTGCGCCTGATGTCTCTATAGTAAATTCGTTTCTAATAACAAGAGCGCGTCCAAGAAATTTCTAACCGGCGCGCTCCTGCTCCGCGGTCGCCTTTCCACTTTCGAACGGGCGTTTCTTCCACGATTCGTGCCGGGCCTGCGTTGGCAGTCCGCTGGTCAGCCTCAACAACGCAGCCGAGCGTCCCTTAAGATCGACATCGTCGCCGGAAGAAAATTTCGCCGCCTTTTTCAGGAAGCCTTCCTCGGTCGCGGTGTCGAGAACCAGCTCCCATTCGAGATGCTCCTCGCCAGGGAGAAGAAAAGGGATTGCTTCGTAGTGCACGTTAATCAGCAATAAGAACGTATCGTCTCGAATCGGGTCGCCGTGCGAGTCGACCACGTCATCGGCGTCACCGCTAATGAGCATCCCGAGGCAGCGTGCGAACGGCGAAGCCCATTCTTCGTCGCTCATTTCGTTACCTCCGGGATCGAACCACATCACATCTTTGATCTCCGATCCGCGGACGCGTTTACCCTGAAAAAATTTCGGCCGGCGAAAAACCGGATGTTGTTTCCGGAACTCGATCAATCGTTTGGTGAATTCGGACAGCTGATTGTCGCGCCGCTGCCAGTTGAACCAACTGATCTCGTTGTCCTGGCAATAGCCGTTGTTATTTCCGTTCTGGGTGCGACCGAACTCGTCCCCGCCCAAAAGCATCGGCACGCCTTGAGACAAGAAGAGCATCGTCAAAAAATTCCGGCGCTGCTTCCGGCGCAGATTGTCGATCTTCGGATCGTCAGTTGGACCTTCCACGCCGCAATTCCAGGAATGATTATGGCCCTCGCCATCGCGGTTCTCGTCGCCGTTGGCTTCGTTGTGCTTCTCGTTGTAACTGACGAGGTCGTTCAAGGTGAATCCATCGTGTGCGGTGATGAAATTAACGCTCGCGTAGGGACGGCGGCCGTCGTGCTGATAAAGATCGGGGCTGCCGCTTAACCGATACCCGATTTCCCCGATAAGACCTTCGTCGCCGCGCCAGAAACTGCGCATCGCATCGCGAAATTTTCCGTTCCACTCTGAGAACGGGGCCGAAAAATTACCGACCTGATAGCTGCCTTCACCAACGTCCCATGGTTCCGCGATTAATTTCACCTGCGACAAAATTGGGTCCTGCTGAATCGCTTTGAAAAACGCGTGGAACTTGCTAAAGCCGGTGCCGTCGCGACCGAGCGCCGACGCGAGATCGAACCGAAAACCGTCGACGTGCATTTCGTTCACCCAATAACGCAAGCTATCCATCACCAGCTGGAGCGTTCGCGGATGCAGCGTGTCCACGGTGTTGCCGGTGCCGGTGTAATCCAAATAGAAACGCGGATTGTCGGCCATCAGCCGATAAAACGCCGGGTTATCGACCCCGCGAAAACAAACCGTCGGCCCAAGATGATTTCCCTCACCGGTGTGATTGTAGACAACGTCGAGAATCACTTCGATCCCTGCGGCGTGAAGATTCCGCACCATTCCTTTGAACTCGACTACCTCGGCACCCGGCTCGCGATTACTCGAGTACTCGGCGTGCGGCGCAAAAAAACCGATCGTCTGATAACCCCAGTAATTAGTCAGGCCGCGATCGAGGAGCGCTTTGTCGTCGAGGTGCGTGTGCACCGGCAACAGCTCGACCGCGGTGACTCCGAGACTTTTCAGATAACCGATTGCCTGTTTGTTCGCGAGTCCGGCATATGTGCCGCGCAAATGCTCGGGAATCTCGGAAAACAATTTCGTAAAGCCTTTCACGTGCGCTTCGTAGATCACCGATTCGGCGAGAGGCGTGTTCGGTCGTTGGTCGTCGCCCCAATCAAACGAATTGTCGATGACCAATGATTTCAGCATCGCCCAAGCGTTGTCGCGCGAATCTCGGGCCAGATCTTCGGCTGGATCGCCCACGATGTAGCTAAACATTTCGTCGGACCATTTGATCTGGCCGGCGATCGCTTTCGCATATGGATCGAGCAACAACTTCGAATCGTTGAAGCGTAAGCCGTGCGCCGGTTCGTACGGGCCGTGAACTCGGAAACCGTAGAGCTGCCCCGGCCGCGCATCCGGGATGAAGACGTGCCAAATCTGTTCGGTTTGTTCGCGCAATCGAATCCGATTTCTCTCCTGCGGCGAGTCGAGATTGTCGAACAAGCAAAGATCGACCGCCGTCGCGTGCTCCGAAAAGATGGCGAAGTTCACGCCGTTACCAAGCCAGGTGGCGCCGAGCGGGTACGGTTTGCCGGGCCAGGTTTCAACGGTCATAACGCGACACTATTTCGATGAAGTCGGCGAGAGAGATACGATGACTCTGCAGGCCAAAGGCCGCTTAGCCAAGTTTCATTCGCAGAAAAACCGCAAGCAGTACGAGCGTGACCGCGCCGGCGACAATCAGATCGCGAGTCGACAGCTCGGCAATTCCAAATAGCAGGTCAATGAGGGGTGTGTGCATGATTGCGTTGGGGGGCGATTTTGAGTTAAGAATCGAATTGCGACCCTGAACTGGTTGCCACCCGTGCATTTTTCTTCCGCTCCAATAAGGAGTTATCAAGACAATCGCACGCCGCCGACCAGCTCAACGCGTCTGGAGCCAACGCAGAGCTAAAGGGCGATTGAATCGTCGCGCGGAAATTATTGCGAACTTGCCGCTTGGATTGTTGATGCTGGCACCAGGACTTCGTTCGGCAGAATTTGGCGCGGCCGGCCGAGAAGTGTCCACCACAGTTTCACCGAGCCGCCAAATAAGAGATTGAAGTAGCGAACGCGAATCGAATGCACACCGCGAGTTAGCGAAATGCTTTGCTCTTTTTCCTGGAAAAGCGAGTGGGTCGCATCGACAACTTGTTTGCCATCGATTTCCAGTAGCGCGCCATCATCGGCGCCGATCGTGAACATGTAAAGACCTTCTCGATCGACAATGATCGTGCCTGTCCATTCGACGCTGAATGGCGCCGGATAAGGTGTGTGCTTCGACCAATCGAAATCGATGACGCGATCGATCCGGACTTCGGCGGGTTCGCCGTGCCAGGTTGCGTTCCGATAATATTTGCCGAGCAAACCGCGCGTGCCGGATGGTTGACCCATCATTGCGTGATGAATGATTGGTGCTGCGGCGATGCCGCCCGCAAACAGAAAAAGAGCAACGTTACCAACACCCCAAAATTTCTGCTGCTTCTGGTTCGCGAAAAAACGCAGTGTTACTCCGCCGATCACCCAACAAATCATCAGCGGCACAAGCTGGTAATGTCCAGGAACGTGCAATAGCTTCGGCAAATTCGCCGCGGTAGAATCCGAAGTCAGATTTCGTGCCGGTCCGAAGAGCGAAGCTGCGTTTTCGCCGAAATGTCCTGTGACATAATCGGGGAGCAGAAAGTCGCGCGCAATATCCCCGAATGGGAACGCGATTCGCGGCTCGGTTGCGGTGCCGAGCAACATGTAGAACAACGATATCGCAGCCAGTGGATAGAAAACCCAGCGCAGCCTGTGAGCTCCGAAGTAAAGTGGAAGGGTCAGGAACGGCAGCAAAGGAATGAGATGGCGCGGTCCCAAATAAAGGCCGCCACCCCAATCGTACATTGATGTTCCGTAGTTGGCGATGAACGCCAGGTAGACCACGAGCAGTCCTCCGACAAGGAGTCCTTCGGGACGCAACGTGCGCCTCCAAAGCATGATCGCCAGTCCGGGCAGGCAAAGCCACAAGACTGGATTACAAGCATACAGATACCATCGCCCGGCAACGACATAGAACAGTCCGCTCGGTCTGTAGATAAAAAGCGACGACAGCGCATCCAGGAAGTGCCCCAGTCCGCTCCATTGCCAACCCATCCAACCGCGGCCGTAAGTTGAATAGAATGATGCGCCGGGCTTCGAGTAAGTTTCGTACGGGATGTAAAAGGCGTTACCGAAAGCGGTAAGATTGTACAAGATTAGTGCGGATCCGCCGATCACCAAGCCCGACGCGAACAGGCTCAGCAGTTTCAATTTGTCTCGCGGCGATGCTTCAAGCTGCCACGTGATCCATAAAACATAGGACCCGAGAACAGCGCCCAACAGCACCGCCGGATATTCGATTGCTACGCTGAAGCCAATGAGCACACCAGCTACTGAAACACGAACAACGCGGAACGAATTAGTTCCTGAATGATCACGCAGCTCGAACAGCAAATAGAAAGCAATCACTAAGAGTGCGGCGGTCGGTATGTGGCTAAAGAAGAGCGTCGAGTACGGGAACACCAGCGTGCCAAGCCATATCGCCAGGACAGTTACAGCGGCGAAATATGAGTCTTTCGCCATTCTGCTTAGCACGCGATAGGTGGCGACTGCAGCCAGCGCTGACAGCAAACCAACAGCAAAAACGGTCGTCGTGTAAGCAACGACGTGCCAGTAAATCCATTCCGGCAACCCAGCCGCTCGAAATGGAGCGAGTGTAATTGAGACCAGCGCGAAGGGAATAGTTCCCAATAATGTCATCCCTGGCGCTTTGTTCGGGTAGACATGCCCGGTTTTTTCCGGATAACGGATTAGATCGGGCGAGTTAAAGCAATACTTGTCGATCGCAAGAGTGCGATCGTGAACCAGCGCGCGGATTTGATCGAACCGGACTGCTTCGTTCGTCCCAGACGATTGGTAGAAGTAGGCGTAGGTAACCCAAAGTAAAACGAACAACAGGATTTCAATGTGACTTGAAGCGAACGTCTTTGACTTGAGACCGGAAGTTTCCACGACCGTCGCTAATCAGACGTCGCCTTTGCTGTCGAGATAGAGCACGACAAACGCGATGCCGAGAAGAGGCTGGAGGATTCGTTGCAGGACGTTGAGCGCCAGAGCCTGATAATCTAGGCCATGCGTTTGCATCGCGGCAGTCATTTTTTGCAACAACGCCTGGGGATCTTGAGTGCGTGAGATTTCCACAAAATAGTCACGCAGCATCGGCCAATCGGAAACGACGGCGATGGCCAGAACAAACGCGAACCAGAACGAGGCGATTAGCGCACCGCGCCAAAGCGGGCGTTGATACCAGCGAAGATTGCCGCCGCTGCGGGCCAGTTTTCGGCTCTCACGCAAAGCCTCGGCCGCGGTCGCGTTTTCGAGCACGGCGAATTGTTGCCAGAAGAGAACGTTGATGAAGAAACGGCTGAACAACCAGACCTGAAACACTAGCAGCGCCAGCGCGAGGACGATCGAGACAAGTGAATTTGAACCCGCAACCATGACCGCGATGCCGAAACCGAACACCATCAGCAAAAAGAAAATGAAGTAGACGAAAATGCAGAGCCCGGCGACACGCGGCCAGTATTTCACCGCAGCGTTGAGAACGCTGAGAAAACCGATGCGCTGTCCTGTCGCAAGTTCGGCGCTAAGAATCTGAATGCCCGCAATGTAGATCGGAATCAGAACGAGCCAGAGGACCATCATGCACAACCAAAACGCGGCCGCGACTGCCGCACGAAGATCAACATTCACACCGGGCGCGGTGTCAATGAAGCGGCTGGTGAGCGCCGCGCAGACGATCGGCGCAATGCTAAGAAGCGACAGACCAAAAAATTGGAAGAATCCGCGGAAATAAATTCGGAACGTCTCGACCAGAATGTTTCGACTCGGCGGTTTGGTCTCTGGTTTGCGATCGCTGACCTCGTCCAGCACGCCGGAGTCTCGCGACTGCGGGACGTAGGCGGTTGACTTCTGATCTCTGATCGTCACCTGCACCGGCGGCGGTTCGACCTGAAACAATCCGGGAATCTCGGCCGCGGTTTGCCAAAGGTCGACATCAGCACGGCGCGCCGGATTTGTTTGCAAAACCCGGCCGTCGGCTTTCCATTCACGCAGGGTGGCAAGATCGGCCGGGCCGTAATCTCTTCCCAGAACTTGAATGATCCATTGGTCGGCCATCGCTTGATCATGGAACAAGCCGCATGGAGAATCCAGATCAGGGATGAGACTACTCTTAATAGACGGACATTACTACGTTTACCGGTCGTTCTTCGCGATCCCAAACCTCTCCAACTCGCGAGGAGAACCGACCAACGCGATTTTCGGCTTTACCAAAACGCTGCGGTTGATGATCAAACATTTGCAGCCGGACCTGGGCGCGGTGTTTTGGGACGAAGGGATGCCGGAGCGGCGGGTCAAACTGCAACCGGCCTACAAGGAAACGCGCAAGGAAATGCCGTTGCCGATGGTGCCGCAGTTGGAGTTCATCCAAGGAAAACTGACCGCGCTGCTCGGATTCACAAATATCTCGCTTCCAAACACGGAGGCCGACGATTTGATGGGCTGCTACGCGATGGCGGCCTGCAATCGCAAAGGTACGGAAGTGATCTTGGCGACCAATGACAAGGATTTGTACCAACTGGTCGGGCCGTGCGTGAAAGTTTATACGACAGCCAAGGCTGATCTCGCTTCACCGAAAGACGCGTTCGCACTGCTCGGCGAAAAAGAAGCGACCGCAAAATGGGAAGTGCCGCCAAAAATGATCGGCGATGTGCTCGCGCTAAGCGGCGACTCAGTCGACAACATTCCCGGCGTCGCCGGTCTCGGGCGCAAGACTGCGAGCGCGTTGATCCGAGAATTCGGTGGGCTCGACCGTCTGCTGTCGAACATCGACAAGGTCAAAAGCGACAAGATGCGAATCAAGCTGACCGCCGCGCGCGAGCAGATTCTCCAGAACCGAAAAATGGTGGAGCTCGATTGCCACCTGGAGCTGCCGGTGGAGATCGACGACTTAGCGATTAAGCCCGACTACCCAGCGCTGATCAAAGAGCTCGAGAACTGCGAATTCAAATCGCTGCTGCAAGAGGTAAAGGACGAAGCTGCAAAGATGGCAAGCTCAGCTCAGGCGGAGCTAGAATTGTAAGTGCCTGAAACAGTTCGCCTTCGACGGTCCGAAAAAATCGTAAAAAATTCGAACGCCAAACGCTGCCTGCTGTCCAAGTTAACAGGTTAAGGCGATTCGGGCGGTTGCACGTTTTTCGTATTTGCTGTTTCTCCTTGGCGTGCGCTGCCCGAATCTTTTTTTGCTCAAAAGGCTGCCCACTCATGAACTCTGTCGGAGCCA